>Ga0307379_10005940_pt1 | contig 16888 bp, 10 predicted proteins | sample UN2MG_FD_202237 | JGI IMG/M metagenome (GOLD analysis project Ga0307379, IMG submission 202237) | Soil microbial communities from Risofladan, Vaasa, Finland - UN-2 | ecosystem: Environmental > Terrestrial > Soil > Coastal area > Acid sulfate soil | place: Finland: Risofladan, Vaasa | collected... | reverse complement strand
TGGGCCTGGCTGAGAATTTCCATACCCTGATCATCACTACCTCACCCAAGGTTAAGATCAAGGGCGCGACTCACATCGAGTTCCATGAGGGAAAGGCCTTGACCATTGCCAAGGAAATCGTTCGCACGGCGATAGACAACTACAAGAACCGGGGCGTCACTGAAATTCCAACTGACAAAGAAAAGCTGATCCCGGGTTTCTCCCATGAATACATCAACTACATGCTCGGCGGCAGCTACCGGGCATCTTTCAGGCCTCTAAATGACGCGATCATGTCGGGCCGGATTCGAGGCGTGGCGGCCATAGTCGGCTGCAACAACCCGAGAAGCCAGCAGGACTATCTGCACACCTATGTGACGAAGGAGCTTCTGAAACAAGATGTTCTCGTCGTAGAGACTGGATGTGGGGCCATCGCCAGCGCTAAGCTCGGTTTGCTGCTTGGCGAGGCGGGGTTGGACCAAGTCGGCGCGGGCCTGAGACAGGTCTGCGAGACGATAGGCATCCCGCCTGTCCTCCACATGGGTTCCTGCGTCGACAATACACGGATATTGACTGTACTGACTCAGATGGTGGAAGAAGGTGGACTCGGCGATGATATACACCAGATACCGGCTGTCGGCCTGGCGCCTGAATGGATGAGCGAGAAAGCGCTGGCTATCGGTGTTTACTGCGTGGCCTCTGGCGCATACGTCATGTTTGGCGGGGCCTCGCCGGTGAGCGGTATGCCGGATCGCGTGGCAGACAGCACCATCATTTCTGAATATATCAGTTCCGGTTGGGAAGATATTTACGGTGGCAAACTTGAATTTGTTTCCGACCCTGATGACATGATCCAGAGAACTCTGAATCATATAGATGAGAAACGCGCCGCATTGGGGCTGCCCGCCTTCGACCCGGAGAAATTCGGCCGCAGCGGCGATTCGCGCATGAATGAGCTGGAAACGCTTCCACTGGAAGAACGCCGACAGGCAATCTACGGTGTGGCGGCGGACTAGTAGAAGCTAGGAGGTATATCAATGTCACGTTACATAGCGACCCGCGCAATTCGCGGATCGAACGCGCTCGTTGTGGAAGCAGAGGCGATGCTCGGACAGGCCCTAGCGGACTACGGACCGGACACGCCCGTTGCATTCCCCAATACGGCTTACTTCTTACCTATGATATTCGGCATGACCGGCAGGAAAGTGGAAACGTTGGGCCAGCTGAAACCGGTGCTGGAGCATGCCCGGGGCCTATTACACCCCCTGCCGTCAGATACGCTTTGGACGCCCTATCTGGGCGAAACGCTGGATAGCGGCATGGCGACCCTGTTTGCCGCCGAGACTATCGAAGCGATCAGATATATTTACAAATTACAACCGGAACCGATGCCGGGCTTTGAACTAGCCGGTGGCACGGCCCATACCAGCTCTGACAATGGCAGTAACGGTAATGGATTGCTTGGCCATCTGAATGGACCGATCGATGACATTCAGCTGCGCTCTTGGGGAATCCAACTCGTTGACGGCCGTATGCCGGGTTTCGCGGCCATTGTGGGCGCTGCCAAGTCCAACGAAGTCGCGGTGAAGATCGTTCGCGAGCTCCAGCGCCGCAATATCCTGACCTTCTTGTCAGGCAACGTTAATGGCCGGAGCATCATCCACCAGCTGCACGAAGAAGGTGTGGAGCTGGGATACGATACCTATACCGTGCCCTTTGGCACGGACACATTAAGCGCCATTTACGCCCTGGGCTTCGCCGTTCGGTCGGCGCTCACCTTCGGCGGCATGAAGGGCGGACAGGCCCGCGATATCCTTCTATACAATAAGGAGCGCGTCTTCGCCTTCGTCCTGGCCATGGGAGAGGTCGACGACCTCAAATATGCGGCCGCTGCCGGAGCAATCAACTTCGGCTTCCCCGTCATTGCCGACACCGTTATTCCTGAGATTCTGCCAACCGGCGTTACAACCTACGAGCATGTGATCAGCATGCCCTTCAACGAGATTGACGGCGTCGATGACCTGGAGCGAGCCGAGCGACTCGTACAGAAATGTATCGAGATCAGAGGCGTGAAGGTCCAGATAGCCGACGTTCCGGTCCCTGTTTCTTACGGTTCGGCATTCGAGGGCGAGGTCGTTCGCAAGGCCAATATGCGTGTTGAGTTCGGTGGCAAACATTCGCGGGCTATCGAATACCTGCGGATGGTCCCCATGGAAGACGTGGTGGACGGAAAAATCGAAGTTATAGGACCCGGCTTTGAAGAGATAGATTTTCAGGGACATATGGACATGGGCATCGTGGTCGACGTGGCAGGCCGGCAGATGCAGCAGGACTTTGAGCCCGTGTTGGAGCGCCAGATTCACTACTTCATCAATGGCGCATCCGGCATTCAGCACATCGGACAGCGAGACATAGCCTGGATCCGGATCTCGGATTCAGCAGCCGATAAGGGATTCAACCTGGAACACTTTGGTAAAATCCTGCACTCCCGCCTCCATTCCGACTTTGGGGCCATAGTCGACAAGGTCCAGGTTACCATCTACACGGATCCTGAGCTTCTGGCAGAGATACTTACCGAAGCCCGGGAATCCTTCGATTTCCGAAACAAACGCCTGGCCAACCTTACCGACGATGCCGTGGAGGAGTTCTACTCCTGCACGCTGTGCCAATCCTTCGCACCCAACCATGTATGTATCGTCAGCCCCGAGCGACTGGGTCTATGCGGGGCATACAACTGGCTGGATTGCAAGGCCTCTTTCAGCATCAATCCCACCGGTCCCAACCAACCGATCAAGCTGGGCCGCTCTCTCGATTTCGGTAAAGGCTATTGGCAAGGCACCAACGATTACGCCAAGGTCGGATCGCACGATGTCGTCCAGGAAGTTGCCATGTATTCCATCATGGAAAATCCGATGACGGCCTGCGGATGTTTTGAGTCAATCATCATGCTTATCCCCGAAGCGAACGGGGTGATGGTTGTCAGCCGCGAGGATACCAGCATGACCCCGGCGGGCATGACCTTCAGTACGCTTGCCGGTGTGGCTGGCGGTGGCTTGCAGACGCCCGGGGTGATGGGTGTGGGGAAATTCTATCTGGTTAGCCCCAAATTCATCTCCTCCGATGGAGGTTTCAAACGGGTAGTATGGATGAGCAGCTACCTGAAGGAAACTATGGCGGACGAACTGAATATTGTTGCCCAACGCGAAGGCGATCCTGACCTTATCAGCAAGATCGCCGACGAGCGTTCAGTTACAAATGTTGACGAACTGCTGGCCTGGTTAGAGGAGCACAACCATCCAGCCCTAGTAATGGATCCAATCTTCTAATGCGATGATGGGGATCAGTAAAATGGAGGTAATTCTTCTGTCTCTGATCCCCATTGTCTTCTTATCTTCACGTGTCCAAAGATAATCACACGCCCCCGACGCTTGTTCGTGACCTGATGTCAATCGGCGTGTTGACCTGCTCGCTGGATACACCGGTGATCGAGCTGACGCGCATTTTACTAAAAGAAAATCTGGAAGAGGCCGTGGTGCTGGATGAGCTGGGTCACGCCGCTGGTGTGGTCGGTCGCGATGATCTGATACGCGCCTACTCGACTGGTGATTATGCCGATATGGTGGTTGAACAAGTGATGCGAGACGATGTGCCGCAGATACCACCTGACATACCGCTTACAGCCGCGGCCCAGATTATGCAGGACCAGGGAATACGCATCCTGTATCTGACACACCATGCAGGGGGTATCAAGTACCCGGCAGCGATGCTTTCATACGAGCACATGCTGCGACACATGGCCATGGAGAACGAGGCGGATTTGGGCGACCTGGGCATTGAGGCGGATAGAGAATTGCCGCTGGAATCATACGCTAAGCGCCGGGATAGCGCGCGTTCTCGCGCCGGATTGAGCTGATAGAGTGGACAAGACGATGAAACTTAGCCAGCTTTTCTCCCACTGGAAACAGGTAAGGGATGACCTGCTGTCGACCATCGACAAGTTCCAGGACGAGGAGCTTTCCTTCGTCCCGTTTGATTCGTCCATGACGGTGGGACAAATCATGCTTCATATCGGCGAGGCGGAGGATGGGTGGTTCCGCTATGTTGTGAACCGTGAGTTATTGGACTGGCCCGATTATGACCTGGAGGAGTTTCCGACGACGGAGTTAATCAAGGATCAGTTAACAATCATCCACGCTAAATCAGAGGGATTTCTCCAGACATTGGATACGGGCGACCTGGAACGGACCATCGACATGCCCAAGAGAAACCACCGGCTTAAATTAAGTTGGATTATCTGGCATGTTTTAGAGCATGAAATTCACCATCGCGGCGAATTATCGCTGATACTTGGAATACTCGGCCGCGCGGGGCTTGACGTATGAAAATGGAGATGCAAGAAGCACTTTCTCGTTTCCTGCGAATGTGATTCTTCCTTACAGCATATTTATGCGGTGCATGGCACGAGGTTTGCAGTCCTTGATTTAGACCAGTGTCCCGCTTGTCATTGAGGAGTTTGAATTATGCCTATTGAATATGTAGTAGATAGTTGGCCCGGTTCTGTACGCGCAGTCACTATAGGCGCGACCGCTGAAGACGGCGGGACCCGCAGCCGGGCTATCACCGTAGGTGGCGAGAAGGCCTTACCCTTCTTGCATTTTGAAGTCGAGATGCCGAATAAGCCTCAAGTGGCAATCGAGATCAAAGACCGGAGACCAGAAGACTGGTCCGTTCTTTTGCTAGAGTCCTGGGGTGATGTCGTAGATGATCCCGCTGCTTGGGCCAAAGCGGCTGAGGATGCAGGCGCCGATCTTCTCCAGCTGACCTTTTCTCTCACAGATAGCGATGGGAATCCAACCAGGCCTGAATCAGCCGTGGAAACAGTCAAGGCCGTGTTGGAGGCCAGCGCCCTGCCTTTGATGGTGTTTGGTCCGGGCCAGGCCGAGATTGATAACGTACTGCTGGTACCGATCGCCGACGCCACCAAAGGGGAACGCTTGGTACTCGGCATCTGCGAAGACAAGAATTACCGGACCATTGTGGCGGCGGCTATGGCTAATGGCCATCTGGTTAATGCCCGGACGCCGATGGATGTCAACCTGGCCAAGCAGCTGAATATTTTGATCAGCGACATGAATATGCCGTTGGATAGGATCATCATGGATCCGACAACGGGGGCGCTGGGCTACGGTATTGAATATGGATATTCGGCCATGGAGAGGCTCCGGCTGGCAGCGCTGCAAGGCGATGCGATGACCCAGCTGCCCATGTTGGTCACCCCCGGTTTTGAGACCTGGAAGACGAAAGAATCCAAGGTCGGCGAAGACGTTCCTGACGAGTGGGGCGACTGGCTTGAACGAGGCATCAATTGGGAGACGCTGACAGCGGTAACACTCCTTGAATCGGGCGCCGATATCCTGGTACTTCGTCACCCCGAAAGCGTGCGGCGAGTTAAAGAAACTATCGATGCTTTGATGGTGAAAACGGAAATAGAGTGATGACCTTGTGCAGGAAGCACAAGTTCGTCTTGTATGATCGGATGACGACCTTGCGCAGGAAACACAAATTCGTCTCGTTAGAATGGATGACGACCTATAGCTGGAATAAAAAGATCGTCTCGTTAGAATGGAGAAATCAGAATGGCACTTTCCGGCATTCAAATCTACAAATTATTACCTAGAACAAATTGTAAGGACTGCGGTTTTCCAACCTGCCTCGCTTTCGCGATGAAATTGGCGGCGAAGCAAGTCGATTTGGCCCTCTGCCCGCATGTGAGCGAAGAATCACAGGCGGAATTATCGGAGTCGGCCGCACCCCCAATCCGACTGGTGGCACTTTCCTCGAATGGGCATGAGGTAAAAGCCGGCAACGAAGTGGTTCTCTTCCGGCACGAGAAGACTTTCTACAATATGCCTGGCCTCTTTATCCGGATTCGTGATGACGAGCCAGCCGGACAGATCAAAGAGAAAGTCACGGCAGCTAATGCCTACAAGGTCAATTATGTGGGTATCGACCTGGTACTGGACGGTTTTGCCGTCGAGTCCGTTTCCAACGATCCGGCAACCTTCGCCGGTGTCGTGGCAGACGTCAGGGCTATCAGCGGCCGGCCTTTACTCCTGGTTAGCCGAAATCCCGAGGTGATCGCCAAAGGTATCGAGGCCGCCGGAAGCGATGGGGTCATGATCTGCACGGCGGACGAATCCAACGTGGACGAGATGGCGGCCCTAGCCGCGGCGAACAAGGTCTCCCTGGCTGTCACAGCCGGATCGATGGAGGATTTAGCCGCTTTTACTGAGACAGTTAAATCCAAAGGCGTTGAGGACCTGGTTTTAGATCCTGGAGCACGCGATTTTAGCTCCATGCTGGCTTACAGCACTCAAATCCGCCGCCTGGCTTTGAAGAAGAATTTCAAACCACTGGGTTATCCAATCATTACCTTCCCTGGTGATGCCGGTGATGCCCCTCGGGAATCGATGCTGGCTGCCCAAGCTATAGCCAAATACGCAGGGTTTATCGTGCTGGACCATTTCGCACCGGAACACGTCTACCCACTGCTGGTACTACGCCAGAATATCTACACAGATCCGCAGAAACCAATTCAGGTTCAACCTGGGATTTACGAGATTAATAATCCGGGTCCGAGCGATCCGCTCCTTATAACGACCAATTTCAGCATCACCTATTTCAGCGTGGCTAACGAAGTGGAAGGGGCTGGATTACCAGCCTGGCTGCTCGTTACTGATGCAGAGGGCATGAGCGTGTTAACAGCCTGGGCTGCAGGGAAATTTGATTCCGAGAGAATAGCCAAGGATGTGAAACAATTCGGGGCCATCGACAAGATCGATCGTAAGCGGATTATTATTCCTGGACATGTAGCAGTTCTATCAGGCGAGCTTGAAGAAGAATTACCGGGTTGGGAAATACGGGTCGGTCCAAGAGAGGCCGTCGATTTACCAGCCTACTTAAAGCAGGCGCTGGGCTAAACGACAATTGCCGAAAAGCAATTGTCAATTAGCAATTGACAATCTGCAATGGCTCAACATACCGTCAGATTTGACGCAGCCGCAGAGCCGGTATTCGTACAAACCGGGACCCTGCTTACTGAAGCGGCCCAAGAAGCCGGAGTCGAAATCACCCAGCCATGTGGTGGGCAGGGGCGATGTGGTCGCTGCCTGGTCAGGGTTGGCGAAGGCGAAGTTCGCCGGCGCAGCACCTTACGCCTTTCGGAAGAGGACCTGGAAAAGGGGTATGCTCTCGCTTGCCAGGCAGTTGTCGAGAGTGACGTAGCGGTCATCATTCCTCCTCAAGAGAAAGTCGAGCGACGCCTGAGCACAGACCGGGTTGTGGCCCAGGTTTCGGTACCGGCTGGATACTTTTTCAGCCGCGACCAGTCGGTGAAACGACTAAACCTCTCGCTTAAACCTCCCAGTATGGATGACCAGAGCGATGATTGGAGCCGGCTGAAAAGCGGGCTTCGACGCCAACTGGGAGATGGGGGAAGCGAGGATCGATCGTTGACGGTTTCGCTGACGCTCCTGCGAAAGATCGGCCGCATCCTGCGCCAGGGAGATTGGAAAGTAACGGCGGTAGTGGACGTCGAGACATGGGGAGGCCAGAACCAGGCACGGCTTATCGATTTGCAGGCCGGGCATTCAGCCGAGGATGCGCCCCTGTACGGGGCGGCAATCGACATCGGCACAACCACCGTCACGGTGTGGTTGGTGGACCTTGTAACCGGCGAAGTTCGATCTCAGGCAGCCGAATACAACGGCCAAATCTCCCGCGGAGAAGACGTGATCTCCCGCATTATCTACGCTTCGAAGAGCGAACATGGCGCGGATGAGATGCAGCGCCTGGTACTGGAGACGATCAACCAGCTGGTTGATCGAGCATGTATGCGGGCGAAGGTGGAGCCGGCTGAAATCATAAAAGCCCTTATCGCCGGCAACAGCACGATGATTCACCTGCTTCTGGGTCTTCCGGCCGAGAGCATTCGCTTGATGCCCTTTGTGACGTCTGTGAATTCACTCCCACCTATGCTTGCCAGGGAAGTGGCTGGACCAGGGGTGAAACTGAAGATCCATCCCGAGGCGACGGTAGATTGTTTGCCTGGGGTTGCCAGCTATGTGGGCGCTGACATCACCTCCGGCGTGCTCTCATCCGGCATGGATGACACCGGGTTGGTCAGCCTTTTCCTAGACATCGGTACAAACGGCGAGACGGTTCTTGGCTCCAATGAGTGGCTGGTGACCTGCGCTTGCTCCGCTGGCCCTGCCTTCGAAGGGGCAGGCGTTCTGCACGGTATGAGGGCCACGCTAGGGGCTATCGAAGAGGTCTGGATCAACGGCCAAACGTACGAGCCATCTTACCGGGTGATAGGAGAGACTAAACCTCGCGGTTTTTGCGGCAGCGGACTGATTTCACTGCTTGCCGAACTCTTCCTTAATGGCATCGTGGACAAGGGAGGTAATTTCAACGATACCCTTGGAATAAATCGGGTGCGACCAGGCGATCATGGCCTGGAATACGTAGTCGTCTGGGGTGATGATGCCCGTCTTGGTCGCGACATTGTCATCACGCGGGTCGATATCGACAATCTGGTTCGGGCCAAGGCTGCGATCTTCGCAGGATTTACGGTCCTTGCTGAAAGCGTCGGGTTTCCATTGGCTGGCGTGGAGCAGGTCCTGATTGGAGGAGCTTTTGGCAAGTATATAAATGTTGAGAAAGCCGTGGAAATTGGCCTGCTGCCGGACATGCCCTGGGAGAGATTCCAGTTTCTGGGAAACACCTCGGTGATGGGAGCGTACCTGGCCTTGCTCTTTAGGGAAAAACGGGCACGCATTCAAGAGATCGCCGAACGGATGACCTACATAGAACTATCGGCCGACAATTCGTTTTACAACGCCTTTACCTCGGCCCTTTTCCTGCCACACACCGACCTGTCGGAATTTCCGTCGGTGGTAGAGGAACTTGAACAGATCCGGCGCCAGAGGGATGGAGTGAGCGACGACGGTGGACAATCCATACAGCAAGGAGATGCCCAATGAAGATAAGCGGTCTCCATATTCTACTTACGTACACCTGTAATTATGAATGTGACCACTGTTTTGTCTGGGGCAGCCCTTGGCACAGTGGCGTCCTAACCATGGCCCAGATCGAGGATGTCTACAGACAGGTAAAGGCAGTTGGGGGGATTAAGGGAGTGTATTTCGAAGGAGGAGAGGCATTTCTGTATTACCCTGTGCTGGTTGAAGCTGTTGGTCGGGCGACGCAATTGGGCTTTGAGACCGGCATCGTAACCAATGGCTACTGGGCAACTGGGCATGAAGATGCCTGGCTTTGGCTAAGACCATTGGCGGCGGCGGGTCTCGACCGAATCGAGATCTCCTGCGACCTCTTTCATGGAGATGAATCCGAATCGATCGAAAAACACCCTGGATTAATTGCTGCAAGCGAGCTGGGAATAAACAAAGATACCATCGCCGTTGATCCGCCAACGGGGTATAGAGATCCCGGAGAAGCGCCACCGGGAGAGACATTAACAGGCGGAGGAGTCATGTTTCGCGGCCGGGCTGCTGAAGTTCTTGTGGGAGATTTACCGCGGCAGCCTTGGAATTCTTTTTCCGATTGTCCCTATGAAGACCTGGTTGATCCAGGCCGTATACATTTGGATCCTTTGGGTAATCTACACCTATGCCAGGGGATCGTCATGGGCAATCTTTTTGAACGACCACTAAAGGAGATTCTGAACAATTACAACTATGAAAGCCATCCAATCGCCGGGCCCATCGTAGACGGCGGGCCGGTCGAATTAGTAAATCGATATGATCTGGACCATGAATCGGGGTACGTCGATGCCTGCCATCTTTGTTACTCTGCCAGGTTGGCCTTGCGGACGCGTTTCCCGGCTGAACTCGGACCGGATCAGATGTATGGAGTGACTGGGGGATAGGGGTTAGGGACTCGGGGCTGGGGATAGATCCCAGACCCCAGGCCCCAAGCCCCAGACCCCACTAAAGGAGAAATTCATGTTCATTATCGGCGAGAATATTCACATTATTTCCCAAGGCGTTAAAGACGCCCTTCGCGAAAGGGATGCCAAGTTTTTTCAGGACCTGGCTGTGCGCCAGGTCGAGGCTGGGGCCAAAGCCTTGGATTTAAATATGGGTCCCCGCAAGAAGGATTGGGAAGAAGTTTTCCCATGGATCACCAAGGCCGTGGAAGCGGTGGTTGACGTCCCATTGTGCTTTGACAGCACAAACCTGATGGGGATCGAGGCGGGATTGAAGACCGTGACAAAAAACCAGCCGATCATCAACTCCACCTCGGCTGAGCCAGAAAGGCTGGAAAAAGTACCTTTGCTAGCCAAGCAGTACAACGCACGTCTCATAGCCCTGACCATGGGCAAGAGTGGCATCCCGGTTGGGGCAGATGAAAGGGTCACCATCGCTCTCGAAGCGCTCATCCCCAGGATGTTGGAGATCGACTATCCTATTGAGGATCTCATAATCGATCCACTGGCATTGACGGTTTCTGGATGCCAGGAGTATGGGCCAGAGCTGATTGAAGCGGTGCGGACGCTTCAATATGCCTGGGATCCACCACCGTCCATCTCAATTGGCCTGTCAAACGTCTCCAATGCCGTACCGCACAAGAATCGCCCCCTGATCAACCAGGTCTACTGCGTGATGCTGATGGGTGCGGGCCTTCAGATGCTGATCGCCGACCCTCTCGACAAAGCACTCAATGAGACCATTCGCATCGTTGAGGAGCGAGATGATGGCACAGCTGTTGGTGGGCTGCTGCTGAGTATACATGACCATATCGCAGCTATGGAAGAGCCGGTCGTCGACGATGTTGACATGAACGATCCGGAGCAAGCTGCCATCTGGAAGACTGTTCAGATATTACTGAACAAGATAATTTATGCCGATTCATATCTGCAACAGTAGGTAATGGCCTGATCTAGCCCGATTGAGGAAAAAAGGAAGCAGAAGGTTTTGCAGCCATGCCGCTGCCTGAACGCATTTGTCCTTGAGTTTGGGAGCGCGGATTGGGTTGAGTTTCTTTCAAAGTCAGAACCTACGGATAACTGTTAAGCAGCAAAGATGAAGAAATAATCTCGGGCAAAGAAGCATTAGGGGAAGCGTGATCAATAGATGACGTTCCCCATCCCTGAGAATCACCGAGGAGAATTCATGAACTGATACCCAAAAATGTTGAACGATATTTACATGTTCTTGAGTTATACAAACTATTACGATGCGTGAAAATCTGCCAAATGATTTAGCTGATTTTCAGAGGAGTTCAAAATGATAGCTGAAAAGGATAATGTCGATATTGACGAGCTTTTAGCAAAGGCCGAGAAACCCGCGGCCGATGCCATGGAGCTCCACCCCTTTTACAGGGGAAAGACAGAGACTGCGCTCAAGTGCGCGGTTCGCGATTTTAACGACTTTGCTATCTGGTATACGCCAGGTGTGGCTGCACCCTGTAGGGCGATAGAAGCCGACCCAGACAAGGTCTATGATTACACCAATAAGTGGAATACCGTCGCAGTCGTCAGCGATGGAACCCGGGTTCTAGGACTCGGCGATATCGGCCCGAAGGCGGGACTTCCAGTGATGGAAGGGAAAGCCCTCCTTTATAAATACCTTGGTGGCGTCGATGGTATTGCCATCATGCTGGATACCAAGGATCCGGACAAGATAATCGATACGGTCCTGATGCTGCAGCCGGCATTCGGTGGCATCAATTTAGAGGATATTTCTCAACCGAAGTGCTTCCGCATATTGGACACATTGCGCGAAAAGGCAGAAATTCCTGTGTGGCACGACGATCAGCAAGGCACGGCTACCGTGACCCTGGCTGGATTGATGAACGCCCTCAAGCTCACAGGAAAGAAGAAGGCAGAGGTGAGCATCGCCTTCATCGGTTCTGGAGCCTCTAATGTCGCCTGTTCTCGCCTCGCCTTTGGCTGGGGTGTTGACCCAGGTAAATGCTTCATGGTGGACAGCAAGGGAATCCTGGGCATGCACCGGAGGGACCTGGAGATGCGACGGGCTGAGTATGTCGATAAATGGCGGCTGTGCCAGTCGACCAATGCCGACGGGCGCCAGGGAAGTGCGAGCGACGCCATGGAGGGAGTTGATGTGGTTATTGCTCTCTCTAAACCAGGACCAGGGACAATTTTACCCGAGTGGATTGAGCGGATGAATGCAGATCCTATCGTATTCGCCTGTGCCAACCCGATCCCTGAGATTTGGCCATGGGAGGCCAAGGAAGCTGGAGCGGCGATTATCGCCACCGGCCGTTCTGATTTTCCCAACCAAGTCAACAATTCGCTGGGATTCCCCGGAATTTTCCGAGGCGCCCTTGATGTTCGAGCCCGAACCATAACGGATGAGATGTGCTACGCAGCGGCCGATGCATTGGCCAATCATATCGGCGACAAATTAGACGAGAACCATATCCTGCCGAGTATGGATGACTGGGAAGTATTCTCCAGGGAAGCGGCGGCTGTCGGGATGAAAGCCCAAGAACAGGGCGTAGCTCGACTCGAAAAGAGCTATGATGAGCTGTTCGAACATGCCACTCAGATCATCGGCCGGTCACGAAGATTGACCAAGATGATGATGGAGGAAGGATTCATCGCCGAGGCTCCGGAAAGTTAAGAAATTGCCATCGCGCATCCCTGGTCGAAGGAAGCTGTGTTAAAGCCGCAGTCCATCTAGATGTCGGTTGATGCGTGAATGTATAAATCACGAGGTGAGAAATGTACGACTTGATCATTGTTGGCGGTGGACCGGCTGGCCTGACGGCGGCTATCTACGCCATTCGTAAACGCTTGGATGTCTTATTGGTTTCCGAGGATCTGGGCGGAAAGACAAACTATCATTTAGAACTTCCCGATCTGGAGAGCTACCTCATTATTCGAGGCGTGGAGACCGTAAACCGGTTCCGTCGCGAGCTTGAATATCTGAATTTCGCCAGGCGTATGGAGAAGGTTGATCATATTAGCAAAGAGAACGGCCATTTTCTGGTCCGTCTGGAACATGGTGACGAACTTGAGACCAAGGCGGTCATCATTGCCACTGGCGCGCGCCAGCAAAAGATGAAAGTGCCAGGCGAGCGCGAGTACTTATCGCGAGGGCTCTGCTACTCAGCTATCAGCTATGCCCCGCTTTTCATCGACAAGAAAACGGTGGTGATCGGCAATGGAGATTTGGCCCTGCGGGCAGCAGCCGAGTTGGCTACTGTAGCCCAACATGTACATATCGTTGGCCCGACCGCATCCGTGCTGTTGACGCCGCTAGGAAAGAAGTTGCAGGGCTCTGATAACGTGACCATCCTTGAGGGATACACGGTGAGCAAGGTACTGGGCAACGGCTATGCGGAACGGATCGTCGTCAAGGATCCAGAAGGCAACGAAACGGATATTCCAGCAGACGGCACCTTTGTTGAGATGGGCTTGATACCGAATTCGGCCATGGTAAAGGACCTGGTCAATACAGATGAACAGGGTTTCATCGAGGTTGATTGCCAAAACCAGACCAATCTACCCGGCGTGTTCGCTGCAGGAGACGTGACGAGCATCTTTGCGGAACAGGTGCTGGTTGCTGTCGGAGAGGGCGTCAAGGCTGCTCTTTCGGCTTTTGATTATCTTCTAAGATTGGGATGAACTGATCTTTGAAGAACTCAGATCTTTCAAGGATTTAGCTCTTGAATATCGTCTTCGAAGGCATGCTTTTATAGGGGGGCGCTCGAGAGAGCGCCCCTTTCTATGATAAATCTCTACTTTATTAGTGACATATGTCACTTGAATACCCCCTATAGAAAGTTTTAATTAGGAAACAAACTACTGCACTGTGTGTTGCGACCGGTAAAGCTTGCAGAGCGACAGGATATCCGAGCTTGGCACATCGAAACCACAGGGCTTTTAGGACGTTAAATAGTTGAACTTGGAAGTTAGAGCTGGGAAGCTCTGAGCTACGAAGCTCTGAGCAATGAAGCTCTTAGTCCAGAATATGGAACGCCTCTAGAAGCCAGAACCACAACTTTGGTTTGAAGCCAAAGCTGCAAAGCCAAGCCTCCGCTCCCTCTGTCCTCACTTCTGCCAGCCACTCCGGTATTGAATATCAACTTGTATCAGGATTAATCAACGTTTGAACATGCTAACGAATCATCACAATCCTCATCGAAACCACAGACCTAAACCGGCTGCCGCTCTGGTTGTGGGCGGCGGCATCGGTGGTATGCGGGCAGCATTGGACCTGGCTGACGCCGGTTTGCGCGTTTACCTGGTTGAACAGACGCCTTGTCTTGGCGGTCGAGTGGCTCAACTTGGCTACATGTTTCCCCAGCATGATTGCGTTTTATGCAGGGGAACTCCTGACCACGGCTACGGATGCACCCGCCCATCGATTTCGCCAGCCTATATCCAAAACAACCGCCATCCCAATATTGAGATATTGACCAATACCCATGTTCTCGATGTGGAAGGCCAGGCCGGCAGTTTTACCGTGTCCCTCAAACAGGAACCCCGGTACGTGGATATTGACCGCTGTATCAACTGCGATCGGTGCGCCCAAGTATGCCCGGTCGAGATGCCGGACAGCCACCAGTCGGGGATGACGCTTCGAAAAGCGGCCTACAAAGTAGCCACACGAGCCGCGCCAGATGCTTATATCATCGATAAAGTGCCGTACTGTGACGAATGCGGCTTATGCGTCGGCGAATGTCCAACAAAGGCCATCGATCTAAATGAGACATCTCGACTCTTTTCAGTAGAGGTCGGGGCGATCATCTTAGCCTTGGGCTTCAAGGTCTACGATCCGACCGAGCTTGAAGAGCTGGGTTATGGACGTTACTCCAACGTGGTCAGCGCCATGGAATACGAGCGAATGGCCAGCCGCTCGGGTCCATCAGAAGGCGCGCTTTCGCGACCCTCTGACGGGCGCGAACCACGCTCTATCGCCTGGCTGCAGTGCATCGGATCTCGAGACCAAGAACGAGCTTATTGTTCCTCCATTTGCTGCATGTACGCGACAAAGGAGGCGATGCTGGCCAAACAGCGTCTCGGGGACGATATCGAGTGTTCAGTGTTCATGATGGAAGAACGTGCTTTCAACAAGGAGTACAGCACTTACTTTGCCAAAGCTCGTGAATCCCATGGGATTAAGTACGAGCACTGCCGGGTATCTACCATCAGGGAAGATCCAGGCACGGGTAATTTGCTCCTCAGCTACTCTACGCCGGATGGCAAACTGTCCACCCAATCGTTTGAGATGGTTGTATTGGCTACCGGCCTGCAGCCCCCTGATTCGGGCCATCACTTTACAAAAATGCTGGATTTGAACCTGAATGAGTTTGGCTTCTGCGAGACCCATAAGTTCACTCCATTACAAACGACACACTCTGGCGTTTTTGTCTGCGGGGCCTTTTCATCTCCAAAAGAGATCTCGGAGACTATCATCGACGCCAGCGGGGCGGCTGCCGAGGTCATGCGGCTCCTGAATGACCAACTGAATACCTATAGATACAGCCGGAAGATGCCGTTTATTTCGCGGAACGATCTTCCGCCGGAACGCGATGTCTCGGGAGAACAGGCTCGTATCGGCGTTTTCGCCTGCGCTTGCGGCGGCACGATCAGCGCGATGATCGATTTGCCCGAGGTGACAAGCCAGGCAGCCGGATGGGACGGGGTAGTCGTAGCCGACCAGGTGGAATTGGCTTGTTTCCCTCAGGCGCTGGAGAAAATACAAGAGTCCATTCAAGAGAATAATCTGAACCGGGTGGTCATAGCGGCCTGCAGCAACCGGACCCATGAATCCCTGTTCCAACGAGCGGTGCGCCAGGTAGGTTTAAACCCGTACCTATTAGAACTGGTCAATTTGCGAGACCAATGCAGCCAGGTTCATCTCAACCAACCGGTGATGGCCAACCGAAAGGCGATCGAGCTGGTAAGGATGGCGGTAGGTCGTGTTAAAGTGGCTCAGCCCGTAAGCAAACTCGAAATCCAGACTCACAACGCCGCCTTGATCATTGGCGGCGGGTTGTCGGGAATGACGGCTGCCCTGGCCATCGCCGACAGTGGGTATGATGCATTCCTGGTTGAACGATCGGATGTACTGGGTGGGCATTTGCAGAACATGTACTATGTGGCCGAAGGGGAGAATCCACGGCGGCTAGGGCGGGATCTGATAAACCGCGTTCAATCGCACCAGCAAGTCGAGGCTTTCACTCGGACCGAGGTTATCGATCACGGTGGGCATGTAGGTCGATTCTGGGCCGACCTTCGGACTACGCACCTGGATGGCACGACAGAAACATTTCGGGTCGAGCATGGAGCAACCATCGTCGCTACTGGAGGAAGGGAGACCCGCACTCACCGGTGGTTGGATATCCCTCAGGTCATCACCCAGGAAGAGCTGGAAGAGAAAGTTGTCCACCACCCGGAGGAGATCGCCGCCCTGAAAGATGTGGTGATGGTCCAGTGCATGAGACCGGAAGGGACATTGGACTACTGTTCCCGCGTCTGCTGCACCAACACCATGAAAAACGCCATCCGCATAAAATTATTCAACCCGAACTGCCGGGTTACGGTGCTTTACAAGAATATCGTGACCTATGGTTTTCGGGAGAAGTATTACACGGATGCGAGACGATTGGGCGTCGTTTTTGTCAGATATACTGATGAAGCGCCCCCTGAGGTTGTGGTCCAAGAGGGCGGTTTAAAGGTGAGGGTCCGCGACCTGTCATTGGACCGCTGGCTTTCAATTCCGGCCGACTTAATCCCGTTGAGTATGTCAATCGCCCCATCAAGAGGTACGAACGAAGTGGCCAAGATGCTTCGCCTGCCGTTGTCCAGCGAGGGATTCTTCGAAGAGGCACAGATGAAGCTGCGTCCGAT
>Ga0307379_10005937_pt1 | contig 16891 bp, 8 predicted proteins | sample UN2MG_FD_202237 | JGI IMG/M metagenome (GOLD analysis project Ga0307379, IMG submission 202237) | Soil microbial communities from Risofladan, Vaasa, Finland - UN-2 | ecosystem: Environmental > Terrestrial > Soil > Coastal area > Acid sulfate soil | place: Finland: Risofladan, Vaasa | collected... | reverse complement strand
ATGCCAGCCTGCGATGGCGCAATGGTCGCATGCAGGACCACAAGCCGCTGGTGGAGCAGACCGAAGCCGTGGGCCATGCGGTGCGTGCCGGATACATCTACTCGGCCATGGCCGATATGGCCCGTTTTATGGACGCCCCCGACTATGAGCGGGCCGTTGACACCCTGTGGCAGGATGTGGTCAGTCGTAAGATGTACGTCAATGGCGGCATTGGAACCGGCCAGTATGACGATGAGGGATTCGGTGATCCGTATCTGCTGCCCAACCGCACATATTGTGAATCCTGTGCGTCTATCGCCCATATGTTCTGGCAGCATCGGATGGCTCTCCTCAAAGCGCAGGCCAGGTACGCCGATGTAATGGAACTGACGCTCTACAATGGAGTGCTCGCAGGCATCTCCCTGTCCGGTGATGGTTTCTTCTATCAGAACCCCCTGGAAAGCGACGGAAGCACTCGGAGTACCTGGATCGGTCTGGCGTGCTGTCCGACGAACCTGGCAAGAATCATCCCACAGGTCGGGGGCCTGGTGTATGCGCTGGGCAACAACCGGTTGTATGTGAATCTGTTTGCCGCAGGAGAGGCCACAGTCAAGATGGATAACGACATCAAGGTGACACTGATCCAGGAAACCGACTACCCGTGGTACGGTCATGTGCAGTTGACAGTCACACCACAGCAGACATCCGATTTCGACCTCTGTCTGCGTGTCCCGGGCTGGGCACTGGGCCGGGTGGTCCCCAGCGACTTGTATCACATGGGCGATTCAAACGTCGAGGCTGTCACGTTGAAGGTCAATGGAAAACCGGTGAACGCCACAACCAGAGAAGATGGTTACGTGCACCTCAAACGATTATGGAAACCCGGCGATGTCGTGACCTTGGACATGCCCATGCCGATCCGCAGGGTCTACGCCCACGAAAAAATCCTGGCCGACCAGGGCAAAGTGGCGTTGATGCGAGGTCCGATCACCTACTGTATTGAGGCAGTGGACCATCCGAACGTGAACGTCCTCAACGTCGCCCTGGCGCGTGAAACTGAGCTGCGTGCAGAACATCGCAATGCATTACTCGGTGGCGTGACCGTGCTTCATGGCAAAGGCGTTGATGATCGCCAGAATCCGGTCCCTTTGACAGCCGTTCCATACTACGCCTGGGCAAACAGGGAAGAGGGGGCCATGACGATCTGGATCAACGAAACCCCAGTCACAGAAGACTCAAGAGCTAATAAGGAGACGAAATGAAACTGACAGACCCTGCCAAGAGTTCACGGACCATCCTGTTTGCAGTAGCCATGGTCGTGGCGTTTATTCCCTGCATGACTTCACACGCCGCCGAAGTGGCGAATGATCAGGGCCAAGGGACTGCCACAGGCAGTGCCTTGGGTACGGAACTTGCCATGACACCCCCCATGGGATGGAACAGTTGGAACGCGTTTGAAAAAGAGATTGACGAAGATAGGATCAAGGCGATCGCCGACGCGATGGTCAGTTCCGGCATGCGTGATGCGGGCTACACCTACCTGGTCATCGATGATGCGTGGATGGCGAGCGAGAGGGACCAGGATGGCCGCCTCGCCGCGGACCCTAAGAAGTTCCCGAGTGGCATGGAGGCGATCGGCGACTACATTCACAGCAAAGGATTGAAGTTTGGGATTTATGAAGATCGTGGGCATTTGACCTGTCAGCAGCTTCCGGGGAGCTTTGGCCACGAGCTCATCGATATGGAAACATTTGCTCTGTGGGGCGTGGACTACATCAAGATGGATAGTTGCTTTGCCGAGAACAACGGGAGACTGAGTTCGGAAGATTATGCTCTATATCGCGAGCATATCCAGGCCACGGGCCGACCGATTGTGTTGAGTATCTCGGATTTCGGGAACGCTGCCTGGGCATGGGGCGGGAAGGAATCCGCCCAGCTTTGGAGGACTTCAAATGACATCTACCCCTGGATGGATTCGGTCTATGCCTGTGCGGAAACCTCAGCCGGCGATAGGGCCATTCATCCGGCCTTTAACGGACTATGGCAGTTTGCCGGACCAGGTCATTGGAACGATCCGGACATGCTGCAGGTTGGTAACCTCAAGCAACTGGACGAAGACCGCAAAGATATTGCTGATCGGGCCCACTTCAGTCTGTGGTGTATTCTGGCCGCTCCTTTGATGGCGGGCAACGATCTGCGGACTATGAGTGATAATGTGAGAAAGGTCTTAACGGCGCCGGAGCTTATAGCCGTGAACCAGGACCAGCGCGGCATTCAGGGATACAAGGTCTTCGAAGAGGCCGGCTGTGAGGTTTACAACAAGCCGCTATCGGACGGGACGACGGCCGTCTTGCTCCTGAACAAAGGGAGGAAAGAAGCGAGCATTACCTTGCAGTGGGACAAGATCGGCCTTTCGGGGAATCAACCTGTGCGAGATCTTTGGGCGTGCGAGGATCTTGGCGAATTCAAGGATTCCTTCACGGCCCATAACCTCGGCCAGCATGAGCACAAAATGATAAAGGTAGGGAAACCGGGCCTGCCACTGCCCACCCCCTCGCCAATGCCGCTTGAGAAATACACCGTGACCCGTAAAGGTGAGACTTACCTTAGCAACCTCTACTACATCTGGAAGGCCGGCAACGCACCGATCTACAACGCCACTTACACCGGTGATCCGATCAGGATCGCCGGTCAGACATTCAAGAAAGGGCTTGGCTGTAAAAGCAAATGCGCCGTCATGTTCAAGGTCGATGGTCGTGCCGATCGTTTCCGTGCGATTGTTGCGATGGACAAATCCTCTAAGGAGAATGCCGAGGGGCGATTCCGCGTTTACAACGAAGACTTTTTCGCCAACAAAGTACTGTGGGACAGCGGCAAGATGACGAAGGATTCACCGGCCAAAGAAATCGACATCGAGCTGAAGGACGTGCAGTGCCTGATGCTGGTCTTCGACGGAAAAGATGTTCTTGGTAACTGGGCCGATGCGCGCGTGATTAACGAAGCTGAAAGTGACTAAAGACAAGACTGTCTATTTTTGTCCCTTAGAATTGGAGACCATTATGAGAAATTCATTATTTATTATCCTTGCCTTTATAGTCCTACCCGGGACATGCAAAGGTGAAGAAAACGCAACCAATAAAAACGACGCCACAGCAGGAGTCGTTACGGCACATTCTCGAGGTCTGCACGGGTACATCGGCTACAGTGCATCCCGGCCGCCGGACCGTGCCACCTACAGTGCGGGCATGGGTTTCTATTCCGCTGTCTGGCCGCTGATTTCCAAACCGATTGCCAACTTTCAGATTGGCCTGCCCAGCGCGTGGATCACACCGGACAATTCCGACAACAAGGATACTCCGCTCGCTCCGATTGGCACACTTGCCAGGGACAACTGGCCGGAGCGGGGGCCTACCTGGGATAGCGTTTTTCAGACCGTGGAGGGAGGCCTGGGCTATTGGGCGGGCAATCGATTCCGTTACGGGCCGCCGAAATTCAGTATGAATGCCACACCACAATGTTACGACTATGAGGTCGGATCACCCGGCTGGTCCTTTTTCTACAGTGACAAGGCCCTGCCGGACGACCGATTGGGTATCGCCCAATTGAGCAACCGACTGCTCATTCCACCGGATGCACTGCCTTTCGAGGGCAATCCAAACGGCAAGTTCCTGGGCTACACATACATGGCCCTGCCCTTTACCAAGCCCACCACGGGCGACCCTCCCACAGGCGATCAGGCCTGGACCTGTTTCCTAAGTGCGGCCAACTTCAAAGGACCGATCGCCTATTATATCCCGGAGACATGGAGCAAGATTGGCAAACTGTTTAATTATCCGTTTATCTATGGACGCGGACTCGACGCCCGGCCGGGTGTTATGGGCGGTGGCGCAATGGAAATTAATACCGTGCCTCGTTTCGACGCCAAAGACGCACAAAGTGTTGTTTATTCCAAGCTACCGAAATTGCAATTCCCGGTAGACGACCAGGGAAGAACCCTGCTGGTGCAGGACGTGGCGTATTACTCCAGGGCGGCCCTTTATGACGCCTTCAAGTCATGGCGGGACGGTGGCCCGGCCTGTTCCGGACGCTTCGACGAGAAGGGCGCCTGGAAGTCCACGCTAACGACGCACACCACGCGATTCGACCAGGCCGGCAAGAAAATTACCGGTGTCGAGAAGGTCTTCAACACCAAGATATTCGAGGGCAATGTTTGGGGATTGGAGTGGTACGATGGCACTGTCAACGCCAATGGCTATTTCCCGCAATATTTCAAACATGTTGGTGACAATAGCGTGGCCGTGTCCGCCGCGGATGTGCCCACGGAGACGCAACTCCTGACCAAGGAGTTCAAACTCGCGGGGCGTGGTGAAACCTACACGTCACCGACTACCGGAGCATGGAGTAATCCCGGCCCTGTGAGGGGACCGTTCACGGTCACTCTCACTGACGGTTCTATAGTTACCTATTCCTGGTATCGTTTTGTCGATCAGCCGTCTTTCCAGCAATATAAGTGGAGTAATAACAAGAAGGCGAAGCTGCAATCCTTTGTTGAAAAAATCCACGCCAGTTGGCCGATCGACAGGGACTACATGTCCCCACCCACCAGCGGTACGCTGGCGAGACTCGATCCTGCCCTACTTGTGACTCCGCCCAAGGGCCTTGAAGTTGGTTACGTGCCGATCGTGACACGCCAGGAAGATGCCGGTCGGTAATGTGAAGCTGACGTGATTTGTGAAATCTGAGTCCGGAGCTTCATTCGAAAACACCGAGTGGAAGATGACACTAATTGTTAGTGAGTGGCTCTCAGATTACCGTCTTGCATCAGTTTGAATGTTTACTAATCAAAAGTTTTAGAAATTGCCTGATTATTGGGCACTTGATGTAAAAAACCAGGACCTATACCGAATCGCTCGGCATAGGCCCCGAATTGTTACAAATCTCTGCATTAACTTCGATACAGGCAAAGCCTTTAAGTTCAACGATTCTTACGGCTCTGTAGCCGGGAGAATCGAATCCGGGTACAGCCTGATATCGTCAATATACACGGCACCAAAACCGCCGGCCTGCGGATTATTCCTGCCGCCGACACCGATTGAGATATTGTCAACATCGGCCAGATTCACACCCTGATCAGCAAAGATCTGCGTAGGAATAACCCACTCGGTCCAGGCGTCTATCTGCGTAGCGGCCGGATCGTCATAGTTCACAATCGCAGGCGCGCCGGCACTGTTGCCGACAGCCACATACATCGACTCGGCGCTGTTGCTGGAAATACCGATATCCTGCGATTGCCACTGCCCCATTACCGTACCGGTTGTCTTGACATTGGAGAATTTGGCCTCGCATGTCAGGGTTGTATCATGGCTGGTCAGTGCCAAACCTATATAGACACTCGAATTCATTGGAATGTTCGTAGCAACACTGTTCCCCACGGGTCCCCAGTTTGAGCCATCGGCCGAATGGAAAGCCATAAAGTTACCCATGACATCACGCTCTAATTTAATCCAATACGGGGCTGTGATCCCGCTTTCATTCGAGTTAAAACTGCCGCTATCGGCAGCAGTGCGGCCCTGGAAGGCGACACCATTACCGGGTGTAACACATGCCAGGGCATGCTTCGAACCGGGTTCCAGCGTCTCGCGAATCATCACGCCGGCCTTGGCCCAGTCGTTTGTCTGCCCGACACTATCAACCCTCGCGATAATCGAGCCGGCACCGGTTAGCGTCGTGAAGGCGTAGTGGAACTCATCCGCCTCATTAAAGATATCCCCGCCTGACGCGGTCATCGTGTAGGTGCCGACCGGCCCTTCGGCAAAGCTGCCCACTGAGCCCGGCAAGCCTCTGAACCACAGCGACAATTCTTTAACGCCCCGTTCTGTCCAGTCCCGATGGGAACTCAGCGTCATGGTCGTCTCTGAATAATTCATGTAGCCCTGCTTGTTGTTGTTATAGACCAGCGGCATGGATTGCTTACCGCCGTTAACGATGGTTTCCTCGGTAAACGATTCGGTTGTTTCATCACCTACAGCCGAGCCAGTCCCGTTGCCGGGATAGGCCGGTTCAGTGTCATGCGCGACATAGCCCAGCCCATCTTTCCATGCCCACCATATCTGGTTTTCTGCGGCGTCGTAGCTCTCGAAGTCGTCCAGCACAAAATATTCCTGTGTAGTAAAATGCCAGATATCGCCCTGCCATATTCCGGGCGTCTCGACATCATTAACCTCATCGATGCGCCAGAAGTAAGTCTTGCCCAAATCGAGGGCCAGCGGACCATAGCTGGTCTCGTTTATGGTCGTAACCGGGGCAGTACCGTCTGCCACCGCCTGCAAGTCATCGCTGAAGTAAATATCGTGCTTAGCAGCCTCTCTACCAGCCCTCCAGCCCAGTACCAGGTCCAGTTCAACATTTGTAGCCTCTAAATCGGGGCCGGGCTCTCTTGCCGTGACAGGTATGTGGAAGAAGCGTACCTCACTCAGGCCGAATTGCTCCACAATGTTCTTGAAGTTGCTGTTTGCTGTCAGTTTGACGTATTTTGCCACTAAGCCGCTCATATCGATAGTCGTATTATGCTCATAGTCGGGCGTACCGGGCGCCTGGGTAAATTCATGCGTCGTGCCCAACGTCGTATAGTTCACGCGGTCGACCGAATATTCAATAGTTACATCTTTGAATCCCAAACCGATAGTCAACTCCAGGCTTTCATTCGAATTCCAGACCCACATCTCATAGAGTTTTTGAACACTTTGAAACTCAAATTCGATCCATGTCGGTTGTGGCCCTGCAATGTCGCTCAGCCACATATTATTGTCACCTATATTGCCGTGCAATAAACCGTCGTCATCAAGTCCCGAGCCGTCAACTGTATTTTCAGCCCCCTTGGTTGGCTCGCTGCTGGAAGCCGTAGCGACAACATTATCGATGGCATAAGCAAATAATTCGGTCCTAAAGCTCCAGATACTACCTCTATGCACTGTATTATCAGGTGTAGCGTTAACCTCGTCGATCCGCCAGTAATAAGTCAGGCCGAATTTGAGCCGTTCGGGCAGAGTGTAACTATTCGGAATTACACGGCCTTTATATACTCCTGCCGGGTCGGCCGTCGCCGTGGCCTGGACCACATCGTCAAAAACGTCCCCGAAGTAAACATCGTGCGTCGCATCAAAAGGTGCGGATTCCCAGCTAAGGACTACATACCGAGGCACGTCGGTCGCCCCAATAATAGGAATTGGATTTCGTGCTTGCGTTGGTGTTTTCAGGCCCTGATCTCCATCCCACCAGACCTCATCGAAAAAGACCTTATCCGCCTGGCTGGTCCCGTTTGGATTGGCAATGATCATACCGGTCAGAGGATCTGTCGTGGCAATCGTGAAGGGAATATTGTCCGCAACGAGATCTTCCGGATTCGGCAGTGTAGCCTCTCCAGCCGGACCTTCGGCTTCACTCAGGTACAGATCGAAGGTATCGGTCGCATTATTGGCCACCATCCAGACATTGTACCATTGGACACCACGGACAAGACCCAACTTAAGAACAGTCGCATTGTCTATGGTAGCAATATCAAATCCACCAGAACCATCATCTACGAGGCTGAATCCAGCCGGAATACTCATTGGATCATTGGTATTTCCACTGTCGACAGGATTGTCGCTCGTATCCGATATCAGACCCATAAAGGTACGCGTGACCCTGCTGGTGGAACGGACCATAAACCGGAAAAACAATATACCTGTTTCGTTGTCCTCAATCGTGTTGGTGATACCGTTAAATCCAATGGCGCGACCCAGACCGCCGCTGTTGCCGAGAACACTTACGTTCCTGCTCCCGTCTTGATAGACGAGGTCGACATTTCCGGTCCCATCGGATTGGGTATCCCAGGTACCTCCCAGGACACCCGAGCAGGCCTGGTCATCAGGCGATTCTCCCACGAGACTTTCAAAATTTTCCACCAACTGCAATTCCGCCTGGACGGTACTGCCAGCCACCGTCACTATCACGATAAGAAAAGTCAAGAGAAACCATTTTCGACACATAACACACCTCCATCAACAAAGGTTATCGTCCACGGGTACTTTGGCGGTATCGGACAACTCGCCCAAAATAAAATACCCAACCTACAATCTTAGAATCCCCGCCAATAAAACAACAAAAACAACTTAAAAACACTGAAAAATGTATATTATGTTCATTTTTGACAGATGCCCTTGTAATATTTGTCTACTGGGAGACCGAATATCCACAGATATCTACAGCCCTATTTGTACCATATTCCCCATCTTTACGTCAATGTAAATAAAATGCTTTTGACAGCAACAAGTTTTTGCCTAACGAAACGCTTGTTTAACAGTTGACAAGGTGTTCGCGAAATTTTAGCGGTACTTTCACAAACATTTTTTCGGCCCATCGCCCTTATATTGAGTATCAGGTATGAAGCATCAAAAATCCGTCATTTCTTTTCAGCCTCCTTATACATCGAACGAGCAAGATGTGGCGACGCGGAGCCACTGCTTTGGAAAAGTCTGTTGGGTTCTGTTGTTACTTTGCCGACCCGTATAGTTCGTATCAGCGAGGAACGAACGAAAATACCAATGGCCTGTTGCGTCAATTTTTTCCAAAAGGAACAGATTTTAACGAAATCAGCGAAGAAGAGATTGACAAAGCAGCGGCTTTGATAAATAATAGACCACGCAAATGCTTAAACTATCGGACACCCCATGAGGTGTTATGGAGCGGATAAAAATGTTGCGCTTCAGATTAAAATTTAGGATCTATTGGAGACGAGAAAGTGGGCAGTGTCAAAGCAACGGCGTTGTTAATGTTGATTATGACGGTTAACTCAGGGGCTGTCAGAATCCCGGAGTCGGTCCATAATCTGCTGCTTGAAGCAAACCTTTCAGGCAATCTCGATTTATTCGAGAAGGGCCTGCGCGGAGCTGTGGACCACATGATTTACGACAACCAGACCGAGCGGTTTGTGAAAGAATCGCAGTGGCATGAATATGGTGTGGGGTTCGGAGAGGATTTGGGAATTGTTGCTGAAGATAAGGGGGCGTGGTGGATGGCTCGCTGGCAGAAGCCGGTCAAAGCAAATCTGATAGTCCTCAGCGGAGTTTACGATAATCAGCCTCAACCCAAGACGGCGTGGAAGATCGAATTGCGGCGAGAAGGCCTATGGCGCGTGCATGCGCGCGGCGTAGGCGGATGGTACGACCGTGGGCGGTATGCGTGGGGCGGGCCGGAGACCGAGGCGATCACATTCGATGCGCTGCGAGTGAGTACGTTCAGCAAGGACAAACAGACCTCAATCGGGAGCATTCATTACCGGGGTGAAAAGGGTATGTCGTGGGTGGTTGCGTATTGTCCGCCGATTGATGCGAGGATTGCACAGTTGCCCGAGCCGATACGAGCAGGCGAGGCGGCGATGTTCGAGGCAAATCAGGTGTTGGGAGATATCACGTCCTGGCAATGGGATTTCGGAGATGGGACAACGGGGAGCGGTGCAAAATTGAGTCATACGTTCGTCAGGCCTGGGAGTTACGATGTGCGAGTTGTGTTCTCGGACGGTAAGGACAGCGCCCGGCTGACTCGGACGGTAGTCGTGGATCCGCCTGTCGAAGCGAGAATTCAGCCTTTGGATTCGGCGGTGAAGGTCGGGCGCAGTGTGGAGTTTGCCGGAAACGGCTCGGTGGGAAAGATTGCGGGATATGCATGGGATTTTGGGGACGGCAGCACTGCCGTCGGTAGGCGTGCTCGGCATACGTTCGCCAAAGCGGGGATTTTCAGAGTTGTGCTCACGGTCTCGGATGGGACGTATTCGGATGAATGTTTTATGCTTATTCGCGTTCATACGGATGAGACATTGAGTATTCCGCAGGTGCTGCTGGATACGGACCAGAAGAACGAGCAGGATGATCAACACTATCTGGGGTATGGGTTGTTCAGCGATTTGGATATTCTGGGAGTCAACAGCGTTCATCACGGAGGTGGGCAGGAGCCGGTAAACTACGCGGAAATTCTGAATATCATCGATCTGGCGATGCAGAGCGGACTTGCCAAAGATCGCAAGCCGTTAGTTTTTCGTGGGGCAAACAAGCGATTGGAAATGCCGGGAAGTGGAATCTGGTCGGATACTGCCGCGATTCGGAGTGCGGCGAGCGAGGCGATACTTGCCGCTGCGCGTGGTGCGGCGCCTGAAAACCCCGTCTGGGTGGTCCCGGTGGGCCCGGGAACGAACGTAGCCAGTGCGATATTACAGGCCCGGGCCGAAGAACTGGAGTTGGATGGGCGGATACGGGTGATGTGGCTGGGAGGATCGAATAACGAGATCACGAACGAATTCAATGGGAACAATGATCCCTGGTCGATGTATGTTGTTTGCCAAAGCGGGATCGAGACGTGGATTATGCCGGCTCCGGTGGGGGCTCGCGTGCGGATCGACAAGCGCACAGAGGCAGATTACTATGCGGACAATCCTTTGGGGCGGTATCTATTGAAGATTGTGCCGGCGCGCAACAAACCACTTTTCGACCCGTCGTGCCTGTCGGCGATTATCTCGATGCGGCTCAAACTCGGTTGGGTGAAGGAGATCGAGCCAGTGCTGGTGAGCGGGCCCGAGAAGGGGTATCGGTGGACAAAGACCGAGCGGGCCGCGAACGTGCGTGTAATTCGTCAGATCGACCAGCAAGCGATGAAGAAGGATATCTTCGAGACAATGAAAGGCGCCAAGCGGCGGTTGTGAGGTCGTGGTGGAAAACGTCACAGGGCATAAAAACTCACGAGCTGAAGTCAGAAAAGAGGTCTGTTCGAAAAACGTAGCGTCGTTAAGACATATCAATGCGACAATACCAGGAGAAGTCCAATCACCTTGTTGGAAAACAGTATAGTTGGGGAGGAATGGGAAGTAAACAGTCAAACAGACATGCTCCCTACCAATGAAACAAGGCTGGCGACATAAGAGTCCGCCACGGCGGTTCTATTATCGCTTGACTTTACCCGAGTAACGAACAAAAATACAACCAGCCAGTGAAACGGAGGCGGGCTCTGCTGGAGAGCAACCTGCCAAGGGATAGCCGGTCGATTGGAGCTTAAGCATATCATCCTGTATCAATTTGACCAGAACTTTATACAGAGAAAGCAAAACCATCGTTAAACATCAATATCTCCCCACCATTGCCAGATCTATCTTAGTTGACATTTCCCATATTAAACGCTTAGCTACGCCGCTAAGCCTAATTTCCATTAGAAAATGGAACCTATCTCGGAAAGTAAAGATTTTTGACTTCATTTCAAGGATATTTCAGCCACAATAATCGCAATTTCCAGTAAAAATAAGGCTTTTCAGCCCAAAAAATGAAAGAAATTGGTTTGACAAATGGCCAGAAAAGGCGTAAGGTAAGATAGTGAAATCGAGTAGTTTTAAGTGGATTTGCCGCTTTGATCTGAGATTCATCGGAGAAGACGATGGCACGTATAAAGGGCTTTACACTTATTGAGCTACTGGTGGTGATTGCAATAATCGCCATTTTGATGGCGATATTGATGCCGGCGTTACAGCGAGTCAGGGAGCAGGCTGGCAAAGTAGCTTGCCAGTCAAATCTAAAACAAATGGGCATCGTGGTATCGATGTACACAGACGACTTCGACGGCAAATTCCACCAGGAGTCTCCGGCCGGTCCACAATACAGTTGGGTCTATGCAATGCGACCTTACTATAGCCATGAACCGGAGATACGGAACTGCCCTTTGGTGCATCATTTCTACAGTGACACTGGGAATCAGGGTGGCCCATTCGTCGGTTGGGGTGTGTATGGGAAAGACGGTTACACGACCCCGGATTGGGCAATTGAAGGTGACTACGGCAGCTATGGCTGGAACTGGTGGCTCTGTGACGAAGACCACGAGGACAAATACTGGCGCAACATCAACACGATTCCGGGCAATCGCAACGAGATTCCCGTCTTCGTCGATGCGCTATGGGTGGATGCGCTGCCCCGACCCACGGACGGTCCACCGAATGGGTACTTCACGCTCATAGACCGGAGTATGGGGTCGTTTTGCATCGACCGGCACAACGGTTTTGTAAATGGCGTCTTTGTGGACTTTTCAGTTCGCTCAATAGGATTGAAGGAACTCTGGGAGCTCAGGTGGTATCGTGGCTGGCCCGAAGACAGACGGGCTGCCGGCACGCCAACGTGGCCGGATTGGATGAAGAACTTTAAAGATTATGCCCCTGTTTTTGTATCGCCACTGAGCAATTAAACTTGACTTCTTGTTTTGGTATGTTGCCAAAGCAGAATTATTTAACCTTTTGGAAGGAGGATTATCATGTGTAAGAAATTACTTTATTTGGTTCCGGTTGTATTGGTGCTGGCTCTGCTACTCGGAAATACAGCCTCAGCAGAATTGATCGCACATTGGCCACTCGATGGTAATTATGGTGATGCGACAGGCAACGGGCATGACGGAATACCTTTGGGCGATCCGGATTTTGTGCAAGACAGTGAGAGAGGACTGGTTTTGGAAGTAGACGGGGATGACCGTGCCATGGTCGAAGATGCCCCTGACCTTAATTATACTGCCAATGAGAGCATGACATTGACGCTCTGGGCCCTTTATAATCCGGCCCTGGCTTCCGGAGGCTGGCGATGTATCGTTGCTAAGGGACGAACCGACACCGGCGGAGACACCAGTTGGCTCGATACGATGTATGGCTTTTATGTCAGTCCGGACGGAAACTGGGTCTGTAATGTTGGCAGTTTAGGTGGCGACATCATACCAGCGCCAGCCGGGGAGTGGCATCATTTGGCCTTTGTGCAGGACGGGGACAATAATGACAGTATTTGCTATATAGATCTGGAAGAAGTACTATCCGGTAGTGCGGCAAGCAATGAGACGACGGGTCGACCTTTTTTCATCGGGGCATCGGGAACAGATTTGAATATTTATGAAGGTTTTGGTGGGCTTATTTCAGACGTACGCATCTATAATGAAGCCCTGACAGGTGATGCATTAGCAGCTACCACGATACCTATAACCTCACCGGGCCTGGCGCATAATCCCCTGCCTAATGACGAAGCAACAGACGTGCCCCGGGATGTAGCCCTTAGCTGGGAATCGGGGGACTATGCCAACACACATGATGTATATTTCGGCTTCAATTTTGACGATGTGAACGACGCTGCCAAAGCCAGCCCGGAATATAAAACCACCAAATCGCTCGGCGATGAGAGCTATGCTCCCGGGACCCTTAATTTTGGCACGACTTACTACTGGCGGATAGATGAGGTCAATGCGCCGCCGCAGCAGTCTACGGTGTTCAAAGGCGAAGTCTGGCAATTTACAACTGAGCCGGTTGCTTATCCGATTGCTGATGTTACTGCCACAGCCAGTTCGTCCTCAGCAGGCCAGGGAGCCGAAAACACCATCAACAACTCCGGGCTGGATGCCAACGACCTGCACTCGAACGAAAGTGCCTCCATGTGGCTGAGCGAGGATGTTGGTGAGCAGCCGACCTGGATCGAATATCAATTTGACAGACCTTACAAACTGTACCAGATGTGGGTATGGAACTACAATATCGAGTTGGAGGATATTATTGGTTACGGGCTCAACGATGTTACAATTGAGTATTCGACGGACGGCAGTAACTGGACGCAGTTGGAAGGTGTACCTCCATTTGCCCAAGCACCCGGGAAGGATGGTTACGCCCACAATACGACTATTGATTTCGCCGGCGCGTTAGCAAAGTCCGTCAGGCTTACCGCGAACAGCAACCACGGCCCGTATAACAAGTACGGCCTGAGCGAGGTCCGCTTCTTCTATATACCTGGCTGGGCAAGAGAGCCTGATCCGCAGGATGGAGCAACGGGTGTCCACCCGGATGTAATCCTTAACTGGAGACCGGGAAGAGAGGCGGCCACGCACGATGTGTATCTTAGCACCGACGAACAAGGCATGATGGACGGTACTGTTCCGGCTGTCACCGTAGCTGAGGCCAGCTATGATGCCGGTACGCTTGAATTGGGCGAAACTTATCATTGGCGTGTTGATGAGGTCAATGCGGACGAGATTCCCGCTATTTGGGAAGGGAACACCTGGAGCTTTACAACGGCTGATTATTTAGTTGTGGATAACTTCGAGTCCTACAATGGCCTTGACCCCGATGATCCTCAGAGCAATAGAATATTTATGATGTGGAAAGACGGGATTGGCTACGGCACACAGGACAATCCACCTTACTCTGCCGGCAACGGGACTGGTTCGATTATAGGTCATGCCGCACCTCCTTTTGTTGAGGGCCAGATCATTCACGATGGCAAACAGTCGATGCCGTATTTCTACGACAACAGCGGTTTGGCAGGCAAGGCCAATTATTCAGAGGCCGCGGTGGATATTTCTGAATTGGGAATCGGCCCGGACTGGACCAGGGCAGGTGTGAAGACATTGACGCTGTACTTCTACGGAGACCCGGCCAATAGTGCCGGTGAGCAGATGTATCTGAAGATCAACGGCGTCGAGGTTCCATACGATGGTGCTTCCAGCAACATTACGCATGGGATATGGCAACCATGGAATATCGACCTGTCATCTCTTGTCGGCGTAAACCTTCAGAATGTCACCGAGCTTATCATCGGCTTTAAGAACGGCGGCGGCTCAGGAGTTGTCTACTTCGATAACATTCGTTTGAATCCGGCCACACAAATACCTGATAGTAAAGCTCCTGATGATAGCAGTCTGGTAGCCCACTGGGATTTTGAAGGAGATTTCACTGACGCCACGGGCAAGGGCCATAATGGGCTTGCTTTTGGAGACCCGACGATTATCAATGATCCTTTGCGAGGCCAGGTGCTGGAAGTGGACGGAGACGATCGCATTGGTGTCAGCGACGCGGCTGATTTGAATTTTGGGGCAAACGAGAGCCTGACTCTCACGGCTTGGGTGAATCTTGATCTCGTAGACGCACCCGAAGGCTGGAAGGCCATAGTGGCTAAGGGCCGCACGGAATTAGGCGGTAGTACGGATTATGTCCCTGAATTGTACGGTTTCTACGTAAGTCCCGGCAACAACTGGCACGTGAATGCCGGTGGGATTGGCGGTGATGCTCTCGCGGCCGCAGGTGGACAATGGCACCATTTAGCCTTCGTCCAGGACGGCTCTGCTGGCGAAGGGTATTTCTATATCGACGGCGAAGTGGTCATGTCGGGCGGCGCCGACAGTTGCGACACAACCGGACGGCCACTTTTCATCGGGGCGGGCGGTACAGATGTAGAGGTATCTGTTTTCGAGGCTTTCAAAGGCCGGATCGATGATGTGAGCATCTACAGCTATGCCCTGTCACAGCTTGAGATCCGGTATCTTGCGCTTGACTAATTACCTGATTACGACGGATAACTGAAAAGACAAGTGAGGAACCAGAACTGGCAAGTACAGTCTGTATCATCACATCAATGATGTGGATAACTTGCGAGTCTGCTACGACATCAGCCTTGTCACACTGCGAAATAAAGCAAGTATGTATCTCGACGGCAAAGAGGTCTCCACAGCAAGTGCCCGATACCTGACTTCTTTCTTTACTGCAGCCGGTTATGATCGGGATGATAAGGCGGTAGTGATAAAAACCACCAATTATCACGCAACTCCGGTACAAGCTGATATCCGGCTTAATGGCGCAAAGCGGGTAAGCAAAACAGGACGCCATATAGTAATTAACTCGGCCGATCTGTATGATCAGAACACCCTTGATAATCCTCGCAAGATAGTGCCGCAAGACAAACCGTTGAATAATTGCGGAGATAATTTCACTGTCACTCTTGCTCCTTATTCTGTTAATGTTTTGCGGATTCCTGCGACTAAATAAGCTTTGGTGTTCTTGTAATTCTTATACCCAGGATGGTTCAACATTAAACGTGCAGTGGTTGGGAGTTGGTGGAACCCAAGTAACGATTAATGGAGATACTTTAATAATGAACAACGAAGGGATGAAGTTTATATACAAAAAAGTAACCGTTGTTTCAAGAAGAGATATAAATGGAGATTTTGAGGGCAAGACTTATGTTAAGGAGGATTACTGTTTGGGCGATTTTTTTTCGTTAAAACCCGGCGTCCATTGGGCAAGGTCATTTTTGATCCTGTCATGTTTTGGATTACGGGCAAGATTGGTGAATTCATTCGGGTCGCTGTGATGGTCGTACAGTTCCTCAGAACACGACTTCAAATCCACTACCTACCCGATGCAGCCGAACCTGGGGCGATGCCTAAGCGTACCGGTCCCATTAAACCCGACAACGGGGTGCCGCGGTAATGTGACGGAATCGTTTGGTAATGATTCGCCAATGTGTTGTACACCAGGACCTCCAGGGTGTTCTCGCCACCCTTCAGGCACCCTGTGACATCCAGTTGCCAGGGGGGCGCCACGCGCACGCCGACTTTCTGTCCGTTGAGGTGGACTTCGGCGGTCGCAGTCACGCTACCCAAATCAATTGTGACCTTGTCGCGGGCCTGGTCTTCGTCCAGCATGAAGGACGTACTGTAACGCACACCGCCGGAGTAATTATTGAGGATACCCATGTTCGACCAGTCACCCAGTGCCATCACACCGCGGCCATTGGTTTCTACTGCAATCGGCTCTGGAATGGCACTGCCGCCGCTGCATCCGGTCTCAGGCAGGATACGCAGCGCCACAACTGCTGCGTGCGTGACTGGCTTGACTGCGATGAATTGCCCCTTCCCCTGGTGATCCATGGGCTGACCATCAATCCAGGCCTCGACCCTGCCGCGGGCCTGCACGCGGATTGCGGTAGTGCCCGGCGCAGAGAGAAATCTGAACCATTCACGCGGTTGATCGCCCGCATACACGTCAAACATAATCACACCGGGGTCATTGTACCATCGCATGGCCAACGGGGCGCTCGTCTTT
>Ga0307379_10005936_pt1 | contig 16895 bp, 22 predicted proteins | sample UN2MG_FD_202237 | JGI IMG/M metagenome (GOLD analysis project Ga0307379, IMG submission 202237) | Soil microbial communities from Risofladan, Vaasa, Finland - UN-2 | ecosystem: Environmental > Terrestrial > Soil > Coastal area > Acid sulfate soil | place: Finland: Risofladan, Vaasa | collected... | reverse complement strand
TAATACTCCCATGAAAAGAATGATGTCAAAAGACGAATTGAATGGAATAATAGAGTATCTTTGTTCAGAAAAATCTACCTATGTGACTGGTTCTGTTTTTGTTGTTGACGGAGGATGGACGATTATATGAAAGATTACAAAAAAGAAGCAGAAGTTTTTGATAATCAAGTAAAAACTAGAATTGATAACGGATTTATTCCTGATTTAAGAAGATTAAAAAAAGTTGATTGGTTTTATAATAATGTGTGGAGAGATCCAGAATTCGTAAAAATTATGTTAATCCCCAGAGTTAATTTCGTTATAGATATACTCAAGGAAAGGAAAGGAAAGGTTGCTGAATTTGGTTGTGGATATGGATATTTATCTTTAGAAATAGCTAGAAACGGAATGGATGTTACTGGAGTTGATTTGTCGCCTTATAGTATTGAGTTGGCAAAAAAATTTGCAAGTGAAAATACCTATAAAGAAGGTTTTGGATCTTTAAATTATAAATGCGATAATATTTTGACAATGGATTTAGGAAAAGAAGTTTTTGACTCTATTGTATTTTTTTTATCAATGCACCATTTGCCAGATATTGAAATGGTTATAAGTAAGTCCTATGACGCATTAAAAGATGGGGGGAATTTTATTATAGTTGAACCAATACAAGATGATATAGGTAAAGCTACGGCTGAATTTATTTTAGCCATTAGGTCTGTTTTGCCAACATGGATAGATTACGATAAAAAAACTGAATCTATTGCAGATAATTGGGATAAAAGAACACACGATATTCTAAATGAATATCTCTTAGAGGGAGAGTATACTCAATCTCCTAATGATAACACTTGTTTTTCTGGAAAACAGATGATAAAAGAAATTGAAAATAAATTCGTTATTAAAAAATTAGAATATGAAGGGGCTTTTATAGATCATATAATCGGAGGATTAAGGGGAGAAAATAAATACAAATTGGCTAAGATTCTGAAAATTATAGACGATAATATGGTTAGAACCGGAGCATTAATGCCTGGAATTATAAAGATTCATGCAACAAAAAGTAAATAATTTTAAATGTCTTTGCGGTAATGAAAACTATCAAGTAAAGGCATATGGTTTTCAGATGCGTTTTTCTTGTTATGGTCATAATAAGAATGTAGTTGAATGTAATAAATGTGGATTAATTCAATTATTTCCATTATGGACACCAGAAGAATTAAACGATTTGTATTTAAAATATAGTGAAAAACGCGACTTTGCAGGTCAAAAGAAATTTAAGCACATAGACAATTATCTTAAAAAGTATATTGGTAAAAAAGACGTTGTTTTAGAAATTGGATGCGGCAAAGGAGATAATGTAAGATGGCTTAGGAATGATTGTTATAATATAATAGGAGTAGACAGAGACCCTACTGTTCAAGAAAAAAATGTTATTTTTACTTGCGAATTTGAAGATTATGATATATGTAAGAAATTTGATTTTATTTATGCCATTCATGTTTTAGAACATATTGACAATCCAGTTCGTTTTATTAATAAAATTATTGACAAACTTAATTATAAAGGAAGATTATTGCTCGAATTGCCGAATATAGAAGATCCACTTTATACAATATATAAAAATAAAAAATATAGTGAATATATGTGGTATCCGTATCACATATATAATTATAGTTTTAAAACTGTTAGTGATCTGTTTCGTAGATTAGACAGATTAGACATGAAAGATGTAAGGATAATTAGAAAGCAAAGATATGGAATATTGAATCATATGCGATGGCTTATTAAAGGCAAACCTGGAAATATTAATTTTCATATTCCAATAGTTGATGATATTTATAAGTTTATATTGGTAAATATATTTAAAGTTAGTGATACTTTGATTGTAACTGCCCAAAGGAATAATTAATGTATATTAATTTTTTGTTAACAGAAATGACGTATCTTCGTTATTTTATGCCGTTAGTGCTTGAATCTCAAAGTAGAGGTATAGAGTGTAGGATGTTTATTTGCAAAAGCTCAAAATATACCGATCCATATAGAAGTAAAAGTACATTAGAAGAATTAAAATCTAAATACAAAGTAGATGTTAAAGATGTTGGTTATATATCTAAGAATCCATCTGAGATTACTTTTTTATTAGAAGGATCAGGCATTGAATATATACAGTATGAAACTACTAAGGTGGTTTTGGTTGGAACTTTGGATTTTACTGTTATTTATGATAGCTATATTAACTCTTCTGATTATGTGGTTTTCCCTAGCAAATTTATAGCAGAGTATTACAATAAAATTAATGATAAGAATTTGTATTTAGGTTGTCCTAAATATGATGTTAAATTAGACAGAAAAGATATTTTAAAGAAGTATAGTTTGGATGATAATCAAAATGCTCTTATTGTTTTTCCTAAATTACAAGATCTGCAAAAAATTGACATGAATGGTATTTACAATATCCTTCACGGAATGGGATATAAAATTATTGTAAAAACGAGAGGAAAAGATCGTATTCCTACTCAGTTTAAAGGGGATCATAGTTTTGAAGATTTTAGTTGGTTTCCTCATTCTTCTATGGAATTAATATCAGTTTCAGATGTGGTTGTTAATTTTGATTCTGCTACGGTTAAAGAATGTGTCATGTTGAGACATCCGTTTATTAATTTTAGAGTTAAAAATGAGTTAAATAGATTCGTTGGTGGAGAGATTCCGTTTAATTTCCTGTATAATGATGATTACTGCATTAACTTTAAAAATGGATTTAATGCTTCTTCTTTTGAGGATGCTGTACGAACAATTGTTATTAAGGATTGTGGTGATTCATTTAATTTTGCAATTAAAAAATATATGCATGAAGGTAATGGAACTAGTAAAAAGATTTTAGATGAATTAATGAAAAGAAGGGATTAAATAATGAAAGTTCTTTTAGTTGTATATGATAATCAGTCTTATATGGGTAGAATCCCATTGGGGTTAGCATACATTGGGGCTTCTTTGTTGAAAAATGGATACGAAGTTGAAGTTTATGATCAGCAAGTGCATCATTATCCTGATGAGCATTTAACCAAATATCTTGATGATAATAAATTTGACGCCATTGGGGTTAGTGTCATAGGTGGTTATTATCAATACAATAAGTTAATAAGTTTGTCTAAGGCTATTAATGCGTCCAAAAACAGACCATTCTATATCATAGGTGGGCACGGTCCTTCTCCTGAGCCAAAATATTTTTTAAAGAAAACTGGTGCAGATGTCGCAGTGATTGGTGAAGGTGAAGAGACAATCATAGAACTGCTAAAAGCATATGAAAACTTAGAACCATTTGATAATATACTTGGAATTGCGTTTCGAGAAGGAGACACAGTTACAGTTAATCCCAGACGCCCATTGATAAAGGATATTGATAGTATTCCTTTTCCTGCATATGAGTTATTTGATATGAATTATTATAGGTTGGGGCGTAATCCTAATGATACTGCTACTGATTTTGGGATGACAATGCTATCTGGCAGAGGGTGTAAGTTTAAGTGTAATTTCTGTTATCGTTTAGATAAAGGGTTGCGCATTAGAAGTAACAAGTCTGTTATAGAAGAGATAAAAATGTTGCAAGAGAAATATGGTATTACTTATTTTATGTTCTACGACGAATTACTAATGGTTTCTGCGGATAGAGCAATCAGCTTGTCACAAGCTATTATGGACGCGGGTTTAAACATAAAATGGTATTGCAATGGCAGGCTTAATTATGTTACTGAAGAAGCAATTAAAATCATGAAAGAAGCTGGTTGTGTCTATATTAATTATGGTATAGAGTGTTTTGACAATCGCATATTGAAAAACATGAATAAACAGTTAACAACAAACCAGATAACTAAAGGTATAGAAATAACCTTATCTGGTGGTATTTCTCCTGGACTAAATATTATTTTTGGAAATATAGGAGAGAACAAAGAAACGCTGGAAAAAAGTCGTGATTTTATATTAAAATATAATGATGGTGTTGAGTTGAGAACAATAAGACCTGTTACGCCTTATCCGGGAAGTCCATTGTATTATTATGCTATTGAAAATGGTTTACTTGGTGGAGTAGAAGATTTTTATGAAAATAAACATATTAATTCAGACCTTCTTGCAGTTAATTTTACAGAGTTAACAGATGAAGAGTTTTATGAGGCTTTAACTGAAGCAAATCTTATGATTGTTGAACAGTATTATGACGAGATGAAAAAAAAGCGTCTTGAAGAGGTTAAAGACTTATATCAGAATAAAAATGTCAAGTTCAGGGGCTTTAGGTCTTGCTAAATATGGAATATAACATAGTAACCATAATACCCGCTAAAGGGAATTCTAATAGACTTCCTAATAAGAATATTACATTGTTTAGAGGTAAGCCTATGTTAGTATGGGCTATAGACGCATGCAGGGAGTCTAAATATCCTATGAATGTTTTTGTTAGTTCTGACAGTAAGGAAATTCTAAAAATTGCAGAACAACATGGAGCTAATCCTATACAGAGAAATCCTGATGTTTGTGGCGATAATGTTTATAAACAGGCAGTTATACGAAGTGCAGCAAAAGAAATAGGGTTTAGATGTGAGTATAGTAAAGTTGACTATCCCGATATAGTTATCTCTCTACAGCCAAATTCTCCTCAGATAAAAGGGTATCATTTGGATTTGGGTATTGATATTTTGATTAGAGAAGATAAGGATGAGATTTTTAGTGTAGATAGCAATTTAATGCAAAATGCAGCTTTTAGAATAATGAAATGGAGTTACGTTTTTCAGCAAGATTTGAGCACTAATTGTGGTGTTGTTGTTTGCGATCTTAAGGATATACATACAAAAGAAGATATGGAGGCGTTAGAGTGAAAATAATAGTAGATTTGTTTAATCAGCATTCAGGAGACATTAAAGAACTTAAACGTATGGCACTTTCGGCCCATTTGGCTGGAGCAGATGCCGTAAAATTACAACTTCTTAATAGCCAAAGAATATGGGGAAATGATTCTAGGAAAAAATTAGAGCTTACATATGATCAGACTATGAGAATTTTTGATTATTGTAGAGGATTAGATATAGAAATTCTTGCTACTGTGTTTGATGAAGAAAAATTAGAATGGATAGATCGGATGGGCGTAGAAACATATAAAATAGCTAGTTGTACTTCTAAGAACGATCCTGATTTATGTAAGAAAATTATATCAAGGGGTAAACATACATTAATATCTACGGGATTACATGAGGTTGATGAATATCCGTTTGGTTTTGAGGAACATATAGAGTATTTGTTCTGTATAGCTGAATATCCTACTTTTCTTTGCCATCCTAAGTTGAAGAAAATGCCTTCGTTTTTTTGTCGTGAGGAAAAGGTAGAGTTTTGTGATGATTCTACAGAGAGAAAATCATATACAGGATATAGTGATCATACCATAGGAATAGCATCAGCATTGAAAGCTTATATGAAAGGAGCTTCTGTTTTGGAGAAACATTTTACGCTTGATCCCTATGTTCAGAATGTTACAGAAAAGGCGCATTTATGTTCCTTTACTCCTGAAACATTAAGACAATTTAAGAATCTGATTAGAGAATTAGATATTATTAATGAAAAGTGATAGAATGTAGTATGAGAAAATAGACATCTATTTCCTAAGAGGTAATTATGTGTGGAATCAACGGTATATTTTGTCCAAACAAATCTCATTCATTAGAAGATATTTTGAAGATGAATGAAACCCTTAAGCATAGGGGGCCTGACAATCAAGATACATACATTGACGATAATATTGCTTTAGGACATACTAGACTAAGCATTATCGATTTGTCGGATGATGGTAATCAACCCATGCAAATAGAAAACTCTATAATTGTTTTTAATGGAGAGATATATAATTATATAGAGCTAAGAGACGAATTGCGTTCAAAAGGAGTTCAATTTAGAACCCAGAGCGACACGGAAGTGTTATTGCAATCTTATCGCTATTGGGGCAAAGATTGTCTTCCTAAGTTAAATGGTATGTTTGCATTTGCAATATGGGACAAAAATTCTAAGGAGTTATTTTGTGCTAGAGATAGATTGGGTATTAAACCTTTTTATTATAAAAACGTAGGATTGCGTTTCATATTTTCTTCTGAAATTAAATCTATTCTTTGTGTTACTAAAGATGCCTCCCCAAATAATAAGGTTATTAAGCAATATCTTTTACAAGGGGATTATGGCACACCTTGTGAAACGTTTTTTGATGGTATTTATGCCTTAAGTCCTGGGTGCTGGATGAACGTTAGTGAAAACGGTAAGGTTGTTAATGTTCCTTATTGGAGGTTATTAGCTAAGGCAGATAAATTCCAAGATGGAGACGAAGAAGAAGCTATGGGACAGTATTTGGAGTTAATGTCAGACTCTATTAAGTTAAGGCTAAGGAGTGATGTTAGAGTTGGACTTAATGTTAGTGGAGGATTAGATTCATCAGCATTGTTAGGGGCAATAGATTATTACTATAAACATCAGACTAAATTCAATGTTTATACTTATACATGCGGAGATGAAAGATATGATGAAGTCCCATATGTTAAGCAGTTATTGAATGGAACAGAACATACTTGGAAACAATGCTTATTAACAGAACCAGAGTTTTATAATTCCTTAAAAGAAATGCAATGGTATTTTGATGAGCCTTTTGGTGGCTTGCCGACATTAGCGTATTCTAGAATTTTTAAACAGGCTAGAGAGGATGGGGTTATAGTTCTATTGGCGGGAGAGGGGATGGATGAGCAATGGGGAGGATATGATTATTATTTAGATGCATTGAAAGGGAAGAGCCTTGATAAAATAAGTGTAATTCAAAATACTTCAAATCCAACCATGAATGTTCTTAGTCAGGATTTTTTAAAGGAATACGAGGACGTTCATTATGTAGAGCCGTTTAATAATTCTATTGATAATTTAAAGTATAGGGATTTTACATACACCAAGATTCCTCGTTCACTTAGGTTTTTAGACAGGATATCAATGGCATCAAGCACAGAGGTTAGGGTTCCATTTTTAGATTATCGTTTGGTAGAACTATCGTTTAGGATGCCTGATAATTTCTTGATAAGGAACAATACTCGTAAATATTTATTAAGGAAGATTGTTAAAGATATGTTGCCTGCTAATGTTGTAGAATGTAATAAAAGACCCATGCAAACACCCCACAGAGAGTGGCTTAAAGATGCTTCATGGGTAAAAGACATACTTCATAGTTCTTCTTTTGCTGACAGGGGTATTTTTGATATGAAAAGAGTTAACACATTGTATAATAAGTATGTTAATGGAGATTTTGATAATGCCTTTTTTTTATGGCAATGGATTAACTTGGAAATTTGGTTTAGAACATTTATTGATTAAATATGAAATGTATTTATATTTTAGAATCCCCAAAGGATATAGCATTGGCCTTGCTTATGCATAGAACGTCACCATTTCCTTTTAAAATAGTGATAACAACGTTTACAGCCACTGATAAGTATAAGTGGGCTAAGCCTAAGGGTATGACACCGTGTTTTCCTAAAGAGGAGATACAGAACATAAGGGGCATTATAGGGGATGATTTAATTGTTGCATCTAGTGAAGTAGAGTTAGATAACATATGGAAAAATGTTGATATTTGTATTGCAAGAGGTAGGGAGTTTGTCGTTTTAAAATCAAAGGCTAAGAAAAATATAGCTCTTAGTTTGACAGGTAGTTATTTCGGACGACTGTATAGTGTTCTGCCCTATTATGATAATCTTAGAATATTCTTTTTAAGTAAAGAATGGGCAACGACAGAAAATTTAAGGCTGCATGGAGATTATAGTTCCGGTGATATAGAAAAGATAAGGGGCCTTTTTGATTACGGCGATATCTATGGTTATTATTATGATTATATGAAAGAATATGGGAAGGATAAAATTAAAGAAGAGTTGGGCATTCCATTAGGCCAGAAAGTTGCATTTTTAAGTTTCAGAAAGGCCGCAGACGCAGAATCAATTTACAATAATAACGATGAGTTTATGGATTCGGTTAGGGGGATGGTTAAGAAGTTTAAAGACGAAGGGTATTTCATTATTTCAAGACGCAGATTAGGGCAACATGATTTGAAATATTACAGCGTTATGAATTGTCCCGAAGTAACGAGATTTAATGAAATAGAATCTTTAATAGACAAGGAGATGAATGGGAGTGGAGACTTCCCCTATGATATATGGAAAGGGCTATTTGCATCTGATATTTTATTGTTAGCAGATAATTCAGGTATATGTTATATAGAGGGGGCAATAACTAGGTGCCCGATTTATATGCCATATTTAAATGAAAGGTTGCAAGGAGTTATAGGAGAATTAGTTCCTGCTTCAGTAGATATGTTTAAACAAAATTTGATTTTTAATGAATATAGTGAAGAAAACATGAAGAACTATGATGATAACATTGAGCAATTTTTGTCTAAATGGTATGACTATGATATAAATAAGTTTTGGGAGAAGATATTGTCATAAGCCTTGGGAATTAAAAAGGAAAATAAAATGAAAATATTGTTTGTTGCGAAACGTTATGGAGAAGGACAGGGCATAATGGCTCTTTCGTCATTTTTAAAAATTAATAATTTTGATGTTCATTATGTAGACTCAAATCGGTAGAATATAACAAGGGAATACAAAGAAGTAATCTTGAAAAGGTTTTTAATATGTGTGTTTTAAAAGATAAAAATTGTTTGATTACTGGAGCTACTGGAGCTTTGGGTTCTGCATTGGCTCGTCAATTAGCAAATAAAGGTTGTAATTTGCTTTTAACGGGTCGAGATTCAGATAAACTCTGTAGTTTGACAAAAGAACTAGATGGATTTTCGAAAGTGTGTTGGATGCCAACCGATTTAACATATTCGTTATCCGCTAGAGATTTAATACAATACACGGAAACGGTTTTTGATATAGATATTCTTATTAATTCTGCTGGATCGTTTATGATTAAAGATATTGAAAAAGTTTTGAATGTTGATATGCACGAACATATTCAATTAAATGTTACTTCTCCTTATATGCTTTGTAGGCATTTTTCTAAAGGAATGAAGGAAAGAAAATGGGGAAAAATAGTTAATATAGGGTCATCGTCTTCATATGCTGGTTTTAAAGGTGGAAGCCTTTATTGTATGACTAAACATGCCGTTTTGGGTTTGTCAAGAGCTTTGTATGAGGAACTTAAAGAATATAACGTTCAGGTTATGTGTGTTTCTCCCGGTTCTATGAAATCAGAAATGGCTAAACTTTCTGTTGATCAGGATTTTAGCACATTCCTTAGACCTGAAGCCGTAGCGGAACAAATTGTTAATGCTCTTTGTATGGATAATGATATGATTTGTAAGGAATTGAGATTAGATAGGACTGTAATAAGATGAGTTATTTAGAAGACATGTTTTCCCTTAAAGGCAGAATCGCTATAGTAACGGGCGGGGCGAGGGGGAACGGAAAAGCAATAGCGGCGGGATTGCTCAAGGCTAATGCTTCAGTAATAATATGTGACATTATAAAAGAAGAACTTGATAAAACTGTTTCTGAATTTGAGCGTGAATACGGGACAACAACGGTATGTGGATATAGGTGTGATTTAACCAATGATAAGGATTTTGATTGCTTTAAGTCTTATATCAAAAATAATTACATGGGATTGGGACGAGTAGATATTTTGGTTAATAATGCTGGCATAACAAGAGGAAATCATTTCTTGGATTACACGAAGGAAGATTGGGATGCTACCCTTAAGATTAATCTTGAAGTCCCATGCAAGCTTTCTCAATTTGTTGGCGGTATTATGAAAGAACACGGCGGAGGTTCTATCATAAATATAACAAGTTTAAATTCTGAACAGGGTTTTGCAGGTAATCCGGCTTATGTTGCTAGCAAGGGAGCATTAAAACAATTAAGTAAGGCTATGGCTATGGATTTGGGCAAATATGGGGTGAGGGTTAATAATGTAGGTCCGGGATATTTTCAAACAGACATGACAAAGAAAAGTTGGAAAAACAGAAAGAAAGAAATATCAGATAGGACTATTTTGGGAAGATGGGGAGATCCTAAAGATTTGGAAGGCATAGTCGTTTTTCTGTCAAGCGATAGTTCTTCTTATATTACAGGACAAGATATTTATGTAGATGGCGGATGGTTAGCTAAAGGAGTTTAAGATGAGCAATTACAGAGATGTTATTTATAGTAAGGATAATAATAATGATTACCCATCTAAGTTGTGTGATTATCTTGTTATGAGATTTTTTAATGCCAAAGAAAGTGGAACGCTTTTGGACGTAGGGTGTAGTGGTGGTACTCATATGAAATATTTCGCACAGAATGGTTTTGAATGTAAAGGGGTAGATTTAAGGGACGAGAATGTTGATGGTTTTGAAGTTAGGGGATGCAATATTGAAACAGAAACGATCCCATTTAATGATAATACTTTTGATTATGTGTTTAGCAAGTCTTTAGCTGAGCATGTTAATAATACGGATAATTTTTTCTCTAATGTATTGCGAGTTCTTAAGCCCGGAGGTATTTTTGTTTGTATGACTCCTGATTGGAAAAGCCAGATGTCTCATTTTTGGGATGATTACACTCATATCCATCCGTTTACTAGGAAATCTTTAAGGAACGCCCTAACTATAAATGGATTTAAAGATGCAGACTGCGAATATTTTTATCAGTTACCTTTTGTATGGAAATGTGGATTTTTAAAGATTATACCCTTGGTAATAAACGCCATTACCACTCAAAGTATGAAATGGAAAACGGAAAAAGAAGGTAATGGCGAAGACAATAAGTTGATAAGATTTTCAAAAGAAAAGATGTTATTGTCTTATTCTTTTAAAGGAGTGTAAAATGTCATTAGTATTGAGAGGACAAACGGTTGATGGACCTGATGTTGATGATCCTAAAGCTATGGATAAATACAGAGAACGATTTTCCAATGTAGAATTTTCTAAGTATCTTAAAATATGTCAATGGGAAGCCTTGACGATAAAGTATGTTGACGAATATAAGAAGGGTAAAGATCTTTCTACCTTGAGTTTTATGGATGTAGGGGGAAGGCATGGTGAGAACAAATATTATTCAACAGGTTTTGGAAGATATGATATTATGGAGGTAGATAGACAAGCAAAGGGTCCAAATTTGGTATATGGAGATATTTGTAGTTGTCCTAACATTAAAGACAATACTTACGACGTAGTATTTTCTTGTGACGTTTTTGAACATATAAAAGAGCCATGGATAGCTACCGAAGAATGTATGAGGATTACTAAACCGGGTGGACTTAATATTCATGTAACTTTATTTTCTTGGAGATGGCATCCGTGTCCAGTAGATATGTATCGCTACACCCACCAAGGATTAGAGTTTTTATTTAAACGAACTAATAAAGTTGAAACCTTATTTTCGGGATATGATTTAACCCAAAGAAGAAATAATACGGGGCGTGGCAAAATGAAAAACGGAGTAGATGCCGTTCCTCATGATGATATCGGTGGTTTTAGAGAAAATTGGAAAGTGGTGTTTGCTGGGAGAAAGAATGATTAACGCAATAATACCGGCTAGGGGTGGAAGTAAGGGTATCCCCAAAAAGAATATTATAAAGATAGGCAATCATCCATTGATTGCCTACTCCATTAAGGCTGCTCAACTTTGTCAGGCAATAGATAGGATTATTGTTTCTACAGACGATGAAGAAATTGCAGAAATATCCCTTAAGTATGGGGCAGAAGTTCCTTTTATGAGACCCTCCGAATATGCTACTGATTCTTCATCTGATTTGGGATTCCTGAAACATTATTTTGAAAATATAGGTGGCAATGAGGTCGCATTACTTAGACCTACAACCCCATTTAGAGATCCACATTTTATGGATAAGGTTATTAAAGAATATTTTAATGACCCTATGATGACAGAAATAACAGGTCTTAGATCGGCGGAAGAAATGGGTCAGCCTATACACAAAATGTTTGAGATAGATAAAGAAGGGTATTTTAAGAACATATTTTCAGACTTTAATGGTATAATAGACTATACGAACTTACCCAGACAGCAATTTCCAAAAGCATATAATCCTAATGGACATATAGATATTGTTAAGCGACATACTGTTGAGATGGGGTCAGTTTTTGGAGATAGAATAGCAGCATGTATAAGTGAAAAGGTTATAGATATAGATGATAGCTATGACGTTAAAATAGCATCTCTAATTGTTGGTAGTGATTTAGATTATTTGTCAAAACATATGTAAGGAGATAAAATGAAAAAAGTATTTATTATAGCAGAAATAGGCATCAACCACAACGGCGATATGGACATTGTAAAGAAACTAATTGATGGGGCAAAAGAGGCGGGTTGTGATGCCGTTAAGTTTCAGAAAAGAACAATAGATATCGTTTATACCAAAGAAGAATTAGATAAGCCAAGAGAAAGCCATTATGGGACAACTAATAGAGAACAAAAAATGGGATTGGAATTAACAAAAGAGAATTATGATTGGATAGATAGATATTGTAAGGAAATAGATATAGAGTGGTTTGCTTCAGCTTGGGATATTGAAAGTCAAGAGTTTTTAAAAATATATAATAAGTATAATAAAATAGCTTCAGCTATGTTAACAGATAAAGAATTTGTCACAAAAGTAGCAAAAGAACGTAAATTTACATATATTTCCACAGGAATGAGTAATGAAGATCAAATAAGAAAAGTTGTTAAAATTTTTAGAGACAATAATTGTCCATTTGAGTTGATGCATTGTAATAGCACTTATCCTATGCCTAAAGAAGATGCTAATTTACAAAGCATTCCATATCTAAAGGAGATGTTTGGCTGTAATGTTGGTTATAGCGGACATGAAGCAGGAATAATAATTAGTTGTGCCGCTGTAGCAATGGGAGCAACATCAATTGAAAGACATATAACTTTGGACAGAAGTATGTATGGTTCCGATCAGTCGGCTTCTCTAGAAATTAATGGTTTAAGAAAACTTGTTCAATATATTCGTGATATAGAGGTTGCAAGGGGAGAATATGGAAAATTTGTTACTGACAATGAGAGACAAATAGAAAAAAAACTTAGAAGGAGTAATACCATATGATTTGTTTAAGACATGTTGGGGTAACTGTTATTGATATGGATCGTTCTTTGAAATTTTATCGGGATTTTTTAGGACTTAAAATATTAAGTTCGGCTATTGAACATGGAGATTATATAGATAATTTTTCTGGAATAAAAAATATAAATGTTAAAGTTGTTAAAATGATATCTGATAATGGTGTGATAGAGCTTCTTCAATATTATTCTCATCCATCAAAAACTCCATCGAAAAGGAAAATAACTAGTGTCGGATGTTCTCATTTTGCTATTACTGTTGATCATATAGATCTTTTGTATAATAATCTATTAAAAAATGGAGTAACTTTTAATTCTCCACCTCAATATTCTCCAGACGGTTGTGCTAAAGTTGCATTTTGTCATGATCCAGATGGCACACTAATTGAATTGGTTGAGGTTTTAAAAATAAATTAAAATGGAGTAAGTTAATGAATTCCGACGTTTCTATAATAGTTACTAATTATAACTATGGTCGCTACATACCTAGATGTTTGCGTAGTTGTATAGATCAGTTTGGACATAATCCGCAAATAATAGTTGTAGATGATTGTAGTGAAGATAATTCTATAAAAAAGATTGAATCATTTTCTAATGATGTTATTTTGGTAAAAAATGAAAAGAATTTAGGAGTAGCGGAATCATCTAATATTGGAATTAAAAGAGCTACAGGTCAATTTGTAATTAGGGTAGATGCAGATGATTACATTAATGAAAACTTATGTCATTTTATGAGAACTTATATGATAGCTAATCATGATGCCTTTTGCCTTTCTTGTGATTATATCTTGGTTGATGATTATGAAAATGCAATTGAAAGAAAGTATGCTGAGAAAGATCCAATATCTTGTGGTATAATGTATAGAAAAGATTTATTACTTGATTTTGGAGGTTATAACCCTCATATGAGACATCGAGAAGAAGAGGAGTTAAGAAAACGTTTAGGAGCAGATTATAAAATTCATAATTTAAAAATTCCATTTTATAGATATAGAATGCATACGAACAATAAAACAAAACAAAAAGAGTATGATACTTGGAAAATATAATTATGAAAATATATGTAGACATAGACGAAACAATATGTATTACGCCTTCTAATAGGGATTATTCTTTGTCGGTTCCAATTATTGACAACATTAATAAAGTTAATAGTTTGTATAAAGATAACTTTATTGTGTATTGGACAAGTCGTGGTAGAGAAACAAAAATAGATTGGTCCGAAATAACAAAAAAACAATTAAGCGATTGGGGAGTTAAATATCATAAATTAGAGTTTAATAAGCCATACGATATAGTAATAGATGATAAGGCAATTAATTCATGCGATTTCTATAAAATACAGGATTTTTTGTAGTATTTTTAGAAAGTATATTGATGTCCTTACAGCTTTTTTAAAATTTTTGTATTCAGATCAGAACAGATAGAGGTATTAATTATGAATAGAGCATTTATAAGAGTTTTATACGGAAATAAAAAAGATCCTGCCCACGATGGTCGCGGCACGAGGAGTAGGATAGATCGAGATATAGATAACGTTTTAAAAAGAGATAACCAATCTGAGTTTTTCACTTATGTTTTTGGCGAAGATAATTATAATTATTTAGCCAAAACAGGTTGTAAAAATATAGTTTTGGCTAGTAAAGATCCATACATATATAAAAAGAGCGTGAATTATGTAAATAAAATGTATGGATGGGAATGCGCAATGAAAGATTTTGATGAAATTGTATGTTTAGATTGGGATACAATCCAAACAAAACCACTTCCATCTGATTTTTGGGATGCTTTCTATAAAAAACAAAGTATCCAATCTCCACTATATAAATGTAGCAGGAGTGTTTGTAATTGGAGAAAAGACTATACTAAAAAAGATAATAAAAGAGGAACAAGCGGAGGTTTTGTTTATATAAGAGATAAAAATATACCAACTGAATTGCTAAAACTTATAGATGATCCCGTTATGAAAGGTTTTTCTTTTGGGAATTATTCAGATGAAACTTATATGAATTTATACACCGATAGAATATCTGGAGGATGGGAAGGGATGCATAAATATTTTGATCTTTTTGAGCCACCATGGTGTACTGTTGAGCATACTATATTCGTGGAAGATAAAGTTAATGCTTGTTTTCACCATCCGGTAAAAGGAAGATAATATGAATATTATAGAAACAAGAAATGATTTATTTAAGTTACTTCCTAAAAATATGGTAATAGCCGAACTTGGAGTTTTTATAGGTAGTTTTTCTGAGATTATATTGTCAACTTGTAGCCCCAAAGAATTACATTTAATAGATTTATGGAATAAAAGTTTTAAAAGTGGAGACAAAGATGGTAGACATATGGCAAGACATATGGCAAGACATAACTTACCAGTTATATATCAGAATCTTGTTGAAAAATATGCCAATAGTAATATTGTAAAATTACATAGAACAGATACGATAAAAGCTCTTGCAACTTTCGAAGATGATTATTTTGATTTTATTTATATTGACGCTAATCATCAATATAAATCAGTATATTCCGAGCTTAATTTGTCCTATTTTAAATCAAAAAAATATATTTCCGTCCATGATTATAATAGGAAGAGTGAGGTAAAAAAAGCTGTTGACCAATTCTGTGAAGAAAAAAAATTAGAAATTAAATATATAACAAAAGATGGTTGTCCGTCTTTTCTTATAGAGAAATAAAAAATGCCTTTAATGCCATTAGCAAATGTTATGTTGGAAGCGGAACATACCGTTTCTCCTAATCAAGATATTCCTAAAAATGAAATGGAAATATATTTTCGCAATGAATCGCATTTTCTTCCAGAAGGTAAAACATGGAGCGACCTTACCGATAAAGAAAAAGCCGAGGTTAAGGCTAAATACAGGTGGGACTATTATCGTCCTGCTTGCTATCAAGGGATAACTGGCATAGGTCCTCAAATGATTGGATGATTATTTTTACAATGGGCAAAATTATCGGGAAGTTAATGTGGGGGAAGTTAATGTGGTCAAAAAGATGATAAAATAAGGAGTGCTAACATGGATTCTGTATCTAATATATCTAAACATCTAGGAGGATGTAGAAGTAACAAGGGGACTTTTGTTCCTTTAGTGTGGGACAAGATAATAGAGATGTATAATATAAAATCAGTTATCGATATTGGGTGTGGTTATGCTCAATCCCTTAGTTATTTTATTAGTAAAGGTCTTACTGGAATTGGAGTTGAAGGGTGGGAGTACGCAGTTCAACATTCAAAAGTTCCAGAAAGTATAATCATGCACGATTATACTTTGGGTAAATATATACCGGAAAAAGAGTTTGATTTAGGATGGAGTGCTGAATTTGTAGAGCATGTAGATAAAGAATATATTGATAATTTTATGGCGACATTTAAAAAATGTAAATATGTTGCCATGACTCACGCTTTTCCTAGACAAAGAGGGTTTCATCATGTAAATTGTCAAAAATCTATATACTGGATTGAAATTTTTAAGAATAACGGATTCATTTATTTAGAAAATGATTCTTTAGGGTTGAGAAATCTTTTAAACAATTCTGATGGAACTCCTATGGAAAAAGGGGGCTTTGTAAGAAGAGGTTTAATGGTATTTAAAAGAAACTAATATTGTATAATATAAAAAATTTGTATAATGTCAAATAATGAAAAACACTATGAATAATGGCATAATAATGTTTAATAAGAACGAGAAAGTTACTGTTCGGGCACTTGTTTCTCTATATACTATCCGTCAATATTATGATGGACCAATTACTTTTTTT
>Ga0307379_10005934_pt1 | contig 16897 bp, 13 predicted proteins | sample UN2MG_FD_202237 | JGI IMG/M metagenome (GOLD analysis project Ga0307379, IMG submission 202237) | Soil microbial communities from Risofladan, Vaasa, Finland - UN-2 | ecosystem: Environmental > Terrestrial > Soil > Coastal area > Acid sulfate soil | place: Finland: Risofladan, Vaasa | collected... | reverse complement strand
TTGATCGCCGCCGGTCCGGTCGTCCAGGTGGCGCGAAAGACCCCCGGGGCCGAGCTGGTCCCCGTCGATTCCGAACACTGTGCGATCCATCAGTGCCTCCGAGCCAACGACAACGACGTCCGCATCGACCGGGTCGTGCTCACGGCCAGCGGTGGCCCGTTTCGAGGTCGGAGTCTCGATGACCTGAGTGAGGTGACGATCGACGATGCCCTGGCCCACCCCACGTGGAGCATGGGCCCCAAGATCACCATCGACAGCTCGACGCTGATGAACAAGGGCCTCGAGGTGATCGAGGCCCACGAGCTGTTCGGAACGGCATACGACGACATCGACGTGGTCGTCCACCCGCAGTCGGTGATCCATTCGATGGTCACCTATTCCGACGGCGCGACGATCGCCCAGTTGTCGATGCCCGACATGCGCCTGCCGATCGCGTACGCCCTGGCGTGGCCGGATCGCAGCGCCGTCGCGTTCGGCGCCATCGACTGGGCGCAGTTGGCCCGACTCGATTTCGAGCCTCCCGATCACGATGCGTTCGGGTGTCTCGGGCTGGCCTACGAAGCTGGTCGACGCGCGGGCACCGCGCCGGCCTGGCTCAACGCCGCCAACGAGGTGGCCGTCGAGGCCTTCCTCGAGGGCAGAATTCGGTGGATCGACATCCCCGCGGTGCTTTCCGAGGTCCTCGACGTGCATGATGGAACTCCAGCCACGTCGATCGCCGTCGTGATCGAGACTGATCAACGGGCCCGATCCTGCACCCACCAGCTCATCGAGAAGAGACTTCTGTGACCGACATCGTCGAGGAGACACCGAACGCATCGGCCGCCACTGCGCCGGAGCGTTCGAATCGCAGCGGGCCGGCCCCCACCGAACCCCGAGGCGAGATCGCCGGTGGCGCGTGGCGACTCGGTCTGGTGATCGCCGCCACCTTCGCCCTGGGATTCGCCTTCCGGCTGTCGATCGTGTTCACCGTGCTCGCGGTGATCGTCATGATCTTCCTCCACGAACTCGGTCACTACCTCACCGCCAAGTCGGCGGGGATGAAGGTCACCGAGTTCTTCATCGGCTTCGGGCCCAAGATCTGGTCGTTCCGCAGGGGCGAGACCGAGTACGGGCTGAAGGGGATTCCTGCCGGCGCCTACGTCCGCATCATCGGAATGCACAACCTCGAAGAGGTCCCACCCGAGGACGAGGCGCGTACGTATCGCCAGAAGTCGTACCCGCGGCGCCTCTCGGTCGCCGTTGCGGGCTCGACGATGCACTTCCTCCAGGCGTTGGTGCTGATCTGGATCGTGCTCACCTTCTCGTCGGTCAGCGGCGGGTCGATCGAGGCCGCCTCGAGCGACAGCCGGACCGACGAGTCGTGGGTGGTCAGTCGAGTCGGCGAAGGCACCGCGGCCGACGACGCCGGACTCCAGGACGGTGACCGGGTCGTCGACATCTCCGGCAACGACATCGCGACCTTCGATGACCTCAGCGCCTACGTCGTCGACCGGCCAGGCGAGCCGGTGAGCCTCACGGTGCTCCGCGACGGCGAGACGCTCACGCTCGTCACGACCCTGGGGGTTCGCGAAGAGGACCCGTCCGCCGGGTTCCTGGGGATCGGACTCGACATTCCGGCGGTCGACAACGGGCCCATCGAGGCGATCCCGACGACATTCAGCGACTTCGGCTTCCTGATGAGGGAGAGCACGGTCGCCCTCGCCGACTTCTTCACGCCAGGGACCCTGGGGAACTTCTTCGGAAAGGTCACGCCCGAGGACACCGCCACCCCGGCTCCCGGTTCGACCCCCACCACCACCGCCACGGTGGCCGACGAGAACCCGGCCGAGGACCGGCTCCTGTCGATCTACGGCGCGGTCCGCCTCGGAGCCGACCTCTTCGAGTCGGGATGGGAAGGCGCGGCCTTCTTCCTGATCTCGATCAATGTGTTCGTCGGGATCTTCAACCTGATTCCATTGCTCCCGTTCGACGGTGGCCACGTCGCCATCGCGACCTATGAGCGCATCCGTTCGACCAAGGAGCGTCGCTACTTCGCGGACGTCGGGAAGCTGCTGCCCCTCACCTACGCCGTGGTCATGTTCGTCGTCCTGATCGGTGTGACGAGTCTCTACCTCGACGTCGCGCAGCCCATCAACTGATGGAGATCGGTCAGACCTCCTTCGAGCGCCACAAGACCCGGCAGATCCACGTCGGCAAGGTGCCTGTCGGCGGCGACGCCCCCATCACCGTGCAGTCGATGACGGTGACCAAGACCGCCGACGTCGAGGGCACCCTGCAGCAGATCTATGCGCTCGCCGCCGCAGGCGCCGACATCGTGCGCTGCACCTGCAACGAGCGCGAGGCCGCAGAGGGCCTCGCCCAGATCGTCCCTCGCTCACCGGTGCCGATCGTCGCCGACATCCATCATCAGTACCGCAGGGCGCTCGAGGCGCTCGAAGCCGGCGTGCACTGCCTCCGGCTCAACCCGGGCAACATCCGCAAGCCTGAGCACATCAAGGCCGTGGCTGCCGAGGCGAAGGACCGCAACGTCCCGATCCGAATAGGAGTCAACGGCGGGTCACTCGACCCCGAGCTCTACGAGAAGTACGGCGGCAAGGTGACACCCGAGGCAATGGTCGAGTCTGCGTTGCAGGAGATCGCCTACTTCGACGAGGTCGGTTTCACCGACATCAAGATCTCGGTCAAGGCATCGAGCGTGCCGCTGATGATCGAGGCCTACCGCCAACTCGCCGATGTCACCGATCACCCGCTGCACCTCGGGGTCACCGAGGCGGGCCCGCCGCCCGCAGGTCTGATCAAGGCCACCGCAGGCATCGCCACGTTGCTCAGCGAGGGCATCGGCGACACCATCCGCTACTCACTCACGGCCGACCCGGTCGAAGAGGCGCGGGCGGGACGTCAGCTCCTCGAGGCCCTGGGGCTGCGAGAACGCAAGAACATCGATCTCATCGCGTGCCCCAGCTGCGGACGGGCCGAGATCGATGTGTTCGCCATCGCCCAGCAGGCCCAGGAGGCGTTCGGCGATCGCGAGATCCCGCTCCAGGTGGCCGTCATGGGCTGCGTGGTCAACGGGCCGGGCGAAGCGCGCGACGCGGATCTCGGCATCGCCGCGGGCAACAAACGGGGGCATCTCTTCGTCAAGGGGCAGAACGCGGCGGTGGTCCCCGAAGACGAGATGGTCGACACGCTCGTCGAGTGGGCCGAGTACATCGCCGAGCACGGGGTCGATGCCGCGCTGGCACGCGTCGATCTCGAGAAGGCGGCGCGTGAGGCCGAGAAGGACCGTCAGCGCCTCCTGGTCGAGCAGGGCGACGACGTCAACGACAGCCTCGCCCACATCGCCGAGATCCGCCGGAAGTAGCGAAACGCACTCCAGATCAGTGGGGGAGCCGTTCTAGGCTCAGCGCTCCATGGCCAAGCAACCGGTGCTCACTCCCCAGACGGACGACTTTCCTCGCTGGTATCAGGACGTCTGCAACAAGGCCGAGCTGGCCGAGAACGGGCCGGTGCGCGGCACGATCGTGATCCGACCGTACGGCTACTCCCTGTGGGAGCGAATGCAGGCGGAGGTCGATGATCGCATCAAGGACGCCGGGGCCGAGAACGCCTACTTCCCGCTCTTCATCCCCGAGTCGTACTTCCACCGGGAGGCCGAGCACGTCGAGGGCTTCAGCCCGGAGCTGGCCGTCGTCACTCATGCCGGCGGCAAGGAACTCGAGGAATCGGTCGTGGTTCGACCCACGAGCGAGACCGTCATCGGCGAGTACATGGCGAAGTGGATCCAGAGCTATCGAGATCTGCCGATGCTGCTCAACCAGTGGGCAAACGTCGTTCGGTGGGAGCTGCGTCCCCGCTTGTTCCTACGGACCAGCGAGTTCCTCTGGCAGGAGGGCCACACAGCCCACGAATCCGAGACCGATGCGTCGGCCTACGCCGAGCGGATCCTGCGCGACGTCTACGCCGCGTTCATGACCGACGTCATGGCCATGCCGCTGTACGTCGGCCGCAAAACCGCCACCGAGCGATTCGCCGGTGCCACCAACACGATGACGTGTGAGGCGATGATGCGTGACGGCAAGGCCCTCCAGATGGGCACCAGCCACGAGCTCGGCCAGAACTTCGCCAAGGTGTTCGACATGCGGTTCCTCGACAGCAGCGGCGAACAACAGCTGGCCTGGACGACGTCGTGGGGGGTCTCGACCCGAATGGTCGGCGGACTCGTGATGGCCCACGGTGATGACAAGGGACTCCGAATCCCACCTCGCCTCGCCCCGATCCAGGTCGTCCTGCTCGTCGTGCGTGACACCGACGGAGTCGGTGAGGCGGCCGAACGGCTCGCCACGGACCTCCGTGCGAAGGGCGTTCGGGTGAAGGTCGACGGTCGCGTCGACACCAGCTTCGGTCGACGCGCCACCGAGTGGGAGCTCAAGGGCGTTCCGCTGCGCATCGAACTCGGTCCACGCGACCTCGCTGAAGGCAAGGTGGTCGTCGCCCGTCGGGATTCAGGCGACAAGGCCGAGATGCCGCTGGGATCGGTTGCTGCCGAGGTCCCTGGTCTCCTCACCGCCGTCCAGGACTCCTTGCTGGCCGAGGCGACCGAACGGCGCGACGCGGCCACCGTCGAGGTCTCGACGCTGGCCGAGGCCGTCGAGGCGGCTCAGACCGGCTTCGCCGTGCTGCCGTGGCGCGACGTCGGGGTCGAAGGCGAGGAGATCCTCGGCCGTGATGCGGTCACGGTTCGCTGCCTCCGACGCGCGGACGGGTCGCTGCCGTTCGGGGAGGACGACCCCGAAGCCCTTGCGTTCGTGGCACGCAGCTACTGATCAGTCCATCCGGGCCGCGGAGGCCGCCGAGGGGTGAGGTGTTGGTGTGTCCGCCCGCCGGCTGGGCTAGCATCGCCTTGCTTCGCCAATTTGTGGTTTGTCCGCTGAGGCGTGGGTCGTTTCGACCCACGTCTTTTCTTTCGCCCGAGGAGGTTCGTCATGGCTGGCACCGATGCCCTGGTCGACCTCGTCGATCCTCTGGTCGCCGACGCCGGCGCCGTCTTGTACGACCTCACGCGTGAGTCCGGCACCGTGCGGGTCCTGGTCGATCACGAGCGTGGCGTCGATCTCGACCTGATCACGGCGATCTCACGCGACATCTCGGCCGCATTCGACGAGGCCGACGTGATGAGCGGGGCCTACACCCTCGAGGTGTCGAGCCCGGGGCTCGAGCGGCCACTCCGCACCGCTGAGCACTTCGCCGGCGCCGTTGGCGAAGTCATCACCGTGCGGCTCACCACCAAGATCGACGGCGCCCGCAGGGTGAAGGGAACCCTCGCGGCGGTCGACGGCGAGCTCGTCACGGTCGAGCCAGACGACGGGAATCCGATCATCCGGTTCCCGATCGACGCAGTCCAGAAAGCCCGCACCGTCTTCGTATGGGAGCGCGGCGAAAAGCCCGGATCCCGATCCACTTCCGCAACAAGTCACCGAAAGGCAACGACATGAGCACCGAGATGATGGAAGCCCTGCAGATGCTTGCAGAAGACAAGGGTCTCTCGATCGACACGCTGTTCGCCTCGCTCGCCGACGCGCTCGAATCCGCGTACAAGCGCATGCCCGATGCGTACGAGTACGCGTGGGTCACGATCGACCCCACCACCTTCGACATCCGCGTCTTCGCCCAAGAGCTCGATGAGGAAGGCGAACCCTTCGGCCCCGAGTACGACGTCACCCCCGACGACTTCGGTCGGATCGCAGCGCAGACCGCCAAGCAGGTCCTCAACCAGCGGATCCGCGAAGCCGAGCGCGAGCTCAAGTACGAGGAGTACGCAGGCCGCGAGGGCGACATCGTCACCGGCATCATCCAGCAATCCGACAGCCGCTACACCCTCCTCGATCTCGGGCGGGTCGAGGCACTGCTGCCACAGGCCGAACAGGTGCCGCACGAACGGCCCCAGGGCAACTCCCGACTCAAGGCGTACATCGTCGAGGTCCGCAAGACCGCCAAGGGTCCCCAGATCGTCGTCAGCCGGACCCACCCCGGCCTCGTGCTGGAGCTGTTCAAGCTCGAGGTCCCCGAGATCGCCGACGGCACCGTCGAGATCCGTGCGTGCGCCCGCGAGCCCGGGCACCGGACGAAGATCGCCGTGTGGTCGAACGACGGCAATGTCGACCCCGTCGGCGCGTGCGTCGGAGCTCGGGGTGCCCGGGTTCGCATGGTCGTCAACGAACTCCACGGCGAGAAGATCGACATCGTCCCGTTCAGCGAGGATCCGTACGAGTTCGTGATGAAGGCGCTCTCCCCCGCGAAGGTCAAGGAGGTGCGCCTCCACGCCGACTCGGGGACCGCCGAGGTCATCGTTCCCGATTACCAGCTGTCGCTCGCCATCGGCAAGGAGGGCCAGAACGCCCGTCTCGCCGCACGACTCACCGGCTGGCACGTCGACATCAAGAGCGAGACGCAGATCGCCGAGGAAGCCGCCTACCAAGGTGAGGAGTGGGCCCAGGGCGAGTGGATCGTCGACGCCGACACCGGCGAGCAGATGTGGCAGCCCGCGGACGGCAGTGATCCGATTCCCGCCAGCGCGTGGGACGAGGCGCCCCCGGATGGAGCCGACGCCCCGCCGCCCCCGGCCCCGGCCCCGGATGCAGCGGCAACGCCCGAGGCCGACATCGACGCGGACGAAGCCACTGCCGCCACTGCCGCCGATGAGGTCGCGGAGGACGGGGAGGCCTCAGGAATCGCCGACGTCGACGCTGCCGAAGAGGCCGAGGCCGATCCCGAGGTGGCCGACGCCGATTGATTCGGCTTCGTTTCGACCACCTGATGTGCGCGAAGATGATGAACCCGCCACCGAGGGCTGCGTACCGCGCGCCCGGCGAAACCCCACGATGAGTACCACGAGAGGCTGAAAAGAAACCTTGGCAAGCAAGATCCGGGTCTACGAGCTCGCACGAGAGCTCGGACTCACGAACAAGGAATGCCTCGACCTCTGCGAGTCCCTCGGGGTCCCGGTCAAGAGCCACTCCTCCAGCATCATCGAGGCGCAGGCCGACCGAGTCCGACGAAAGGCCGAGCGGGAGGGCTTGATCCGCGACGTCTCGCCCGATGAGCCTGAGAAGCCCAAGAAGGCGGCCAAGAAGGCGGTTGCCAAGAAGAAGGCGGTCGCCAAGAAGATCGCCAAACCCGCACCGGCACCAGCGCCGGAACCGGCCCCGGTGGCCGACGATGTCGATCCTGGGGCGGCACCTGACCCTGATGCCCCGCCCCGTCCCGCACGGCCGTCCCGCGCGGTGAAGTCCTCCGCGCTCAAGCCGAGCGAAGAGGCGAAGCTTCGAGCAGAGGAAGCCGCTGCACTCGAGGCGGCCGCTGGTCCGCCGCCGGCGCCGGCCCGTCCGACCCGACCCGCCGCGCCTCCGGCAGCTGCTGCCCCGCCCGCCGCTTCGTCCGCGCCGGCGGCCCCTGCGCCTCCTGCCCGCCCCAGCGAGCCGGCCGAGGCTGCCCCGACGCCAGTCGAGGCTGCAGCCGCGCCGGCTGACGAGGCCGACACGAGCGCCCCGGCCCCCAAGTCCGAGACCGGAAAGCCGATCCCGCCGCCCCCTGGTCCGCCAACATCGGGCTCCGGAAAGCCGATCCCACCTCCCCCTGGTGCCGGAGGACGCGGCCCGACGCCGAGCCGCATGCGGCCGATGCCGGCCGGTCGCGGCCGTGGTGCCTCGACGGGTGGTCCGTCGATGCCGCCCCCCGGCGGCGGTGGTGGACCCGGTGGACGCCCCGGTGGAGGTGGTCGTCCGGGAGGACCCGGCGGCCGACGCCCCCCACGCCGACGTGGTGGACGACGACGTCGTAACCGCGAAGAGCTCCAGCCGATGGACGCGCCGTCGTACACGCCCGCCGAGGCACCGGTTCCCGGTGGCGAAGTCGTCATCGAGCGGGCGAGCACGCCCCAGGATCTCGGTCAGAAGCTGAACCGCACGGCGGCCGACGTCGTTCGCTTCCTCATGCAGCAGGGCGAGATGGTCACTGCGACCCAGTCGCTCAGCGATGTCATGATCGAGCTGTTCGCAGCCGAGGTCGGTGCCGACATCCGGCTGGTCGACCCTGGCGAGGAGCAGGAGGTCGAGCTCCAGAAGAAGCTCGATGCCGAGGATCTGTTCGCCGGTGAGCTGTCGGAGACCAGCGAGCTTCGTCCCCCGGTCATCACCGTGATGGGCCACGTCGACCACGGCAAGACATTGCTGCTCGACCACATCCGCGAGGCCAATGTCGTCGAAGGTGAAGCCGGAGGCATCACCCAGCACATCGGTGCCTATCAAGCCGTCAAGGACGACAAGCGCCTGACCTTCATCGACACGCCGGGTCATGAGGCGTTCACCGCCATGCGTGCACGCGGTGCCGAGGCCACCGACATCGTCGTGCTCGTCGTGGCTGCCGACGACGGTGTCATGCCGCAGACGCTCGAGGCGCTCGACCACGCTCGAGCGGCCGACGTGCCCATCGTGGTGGCGATCAACAAGATCGATCGCGAAGGCGCCGATCCCAACCGCGTCATGCAGCAACTGTCCGAGCACGACCTCATTCCCGAGGGCTGGGGCGGCGACACCATCATGATCCCCGTGTCCGCCATGACCGGTGAAGGAGTGCCCGAACTCCTCGACAACCTCTCGGTCGTGGCCGAGCTCGAGGATCTGCGGGCCGAGCCCGAGGGCCGGGCCACCGGTGTGGTGCTCGAAGCCCACCTCGACATCGGGCGCGGACCGGTCGCGACGGTCCTCGTGCAACGAGGCTTGCTCAAGGTCGGTGATCCCCTCGTGGCGGGTGCGGCCTGGGGTCGTGTGCGTGCCCTCATCGACGACCACGGTGGGCAGGTCAAAGAAGCCGGTCCGTCCACCCCGGTCGCCGTCCTCGGGCTCAACGACGTGGCGGATGCAGGCGACTCGTTCGTGATCGCGCCCGACGAGAAGACCGCTCGACAGGTGGCCGAGACCCGCGAGCACTGGCATCGCCAAGCGAGCCTCGGTCGCGAGGCAGTCCAGGCCACTGCAGGCGCCAAACTCGAAGACATCTTCGACGCCATTCAAGCCGGAGAGGTCACCACGCTCGCATTGGTGCTCAAGGCCGACGTGAACGGTTCACTCGAAGCCCTCACCGAGAGCTTGCGCAAGCTCGAACGCGATGACGTGAAGCTGAGCTTTGTCAGTCGATCGGTGGGCGGGATCACCGAGAACGACATCCAGCTCGCCGCAGCATCGGACGCCACCATCATCGGCTTCAACGTGCGCCCCGACCGCAAGGCGCGCGAACTCGCCGACACCGAAGGTGTCGAGATCAGGACCTACGAGATCATCTACAAGGTGCTCGAGGACATCGAGAACGCAATGGTCGGCATGCTCGAGCCCGAGTACGAAGAAGTGGTGACGGGCGATGCCGAGGTCCGCGAGATCTTCCGGGCCCCCCGCGTGGGTGCCATCGCCGGTTGCATGGTTCGCAACGGTGTCATCAGCCGAGGCTCCAAGGTCCGGTTCCTCCGCGAGGGCACCATCATCTGGAAGGGCGAGATCTCGTCGCTTCGACGCTTCAAGGACGACGTGCAGGAGGTCCGCGAGGGGTTCGAGTGCGGCATCGGGCTCAGTGACTTCCAGGACCTCAAACCAGGCGACATCATCGAGACCTTCGAAGAGCGCGAGATCCCCAGGGTCCTCTGAGGACCGAATCGAGCGGTGTGGTCGTAGGATCGCGGCTGATGTTCGTGCTCTCCCTTCAGGTCGAGGTGCATGTGCCCAACGCGCGATCGCTCAAGAACAAGCGGTCGGCCGTCAAGCCGGTGATCGAAGGTGCCCGCCGCCGCTTCGGTGTCTCGGCCGCCGAGGTCGATCACCAGCACAAGTGGCAGCGTGCGTCGATCGGGTTCGCCGTCGTGTCGTCGACCCATGCCAAGGCGCAGGACATCATCGACTCGGTCGAGCGATTCGTCTGGTCGTTTCCCGAGATCGTCGTGATGAACGCCGATCGAATCTGGCTGGAGGCCTCGTGAGCAAGGGACGCCGTCGAGCATCAGCAGGACGCGACTACCCGAGGTCGGCGCGCCTGAGCCAGCTGGTGCTCGAGATCGCGGCCGACACCCTCGAGCGGCTCGACGACGAGCGTCTCGGGCTGCTCACCATCCAGGACGTCTACGTCGACAACGAACTCGACCAGGCGAAGATCACCTACGTGCAGTCGGGCGACCCCACCGACGACCCTGACGAACTGGCCACGGCGCTCGACGAAGCCCGTCGAGCCATCAAGCGCGAGATCGCCCGACAGGCTCGGGTTCGCCGCACACCCGAAGTGATCCTCACCGAAGACGTGGTGGTCGAGACGGCCTCGCGGGTCGAGGAGATCCTCCGCCAACTGCGTGAGGAGGAGTGAGTCCGAAGCGTCCGAACGCCGATGTTCACGGCATCTGCGTCATCGACAAGGAGGCAGGATGGACCTCCCATGATGTGGTCGCCAAGGCTCGGGGTGTCCTCGGGACCCGCAAAGTCGGCCACAGCGGCACCCTCGACCCGCCGGCCACCGGGGTGCTGGTCCTGGGAGTGGGGAGGGCCACACGGTTGCTCAGCTTCGTCACCGCTCAGCCGAAGACCTACACCGGCGAGATCGTGTTCGGCACCGAGACCGACACGCTCGACGACACCGGCGTCGTCACTGCTGAGCACGACATGACCGGCATCGACATCGACCAGGTGTCGGCAGCCGCCCGCCGACTGACCGGCCCGATCGAACAGATTCCGCCCATGGTGTCCGCGGTGAAGATCGGCGGGAAACGGCTGCATCAACTCGCCCGGGAGGGCAAGGAGGTCGAACGGCCGCCACGGTCGGTGACCATCCACCGGTTCGACATCGAAGCGACCGACGATTCAGCCGTCGTGGTCTGCACGGTCGAGTGCTCGTCGGGGACCTACGTGCGCACCCTCGCCGCCGACGTCGGTGCGATGCTCGGGGGTGGCGCCCATCTCCGCAAGCTGCGCCGAACCTCGGTCGGCCCTTTCACGCTCGCCGAGGCCACGTCGGTCGAATCGCCGACGGTCCTGCCGATGGCATCGGTCTTCGCCGGCCACCGGCTGATCTCGGTCGCTTCCGATGTCGCCACCGCCGTCGGCCATGGCAAGGTGCTCGAGCGGACCCTGTTGGACATCGACGCCGACGCCCCCGGCCCGTTCCCGGTCGTCGACGCCGACGGTGCGCTCGTGGCTGTCTACCAACCTCACCACGGCAGCACCGTGAAACCGACGGTGGTCCTCGCAGGGTGATCAAACGGTTCCGGGTCGACCCGGTCGTTGCGAGGAGTGGCCGGTAGCCTCGGATGCGACATGAAGGTCGTTCGAGACACCGAAGGCTGTGTGGCGCCGATGCAGGGCTCGGCGGTGACCATCGGCGCCTACGACGGCGTCCACCTCGGCCACCAGCAGGTGATCCGCGCGGTCCGTGACCTCGAGGACACCGACGGCCTGGCCTCGGCAGTCGTGACCTTCGACCGGCACCCGGCCAGCGTGGTCCGACCGGAATCGGCGCCGATGCTGCTCAGCGACCTCGATCAGAAGCTCGAGTACCTCGATGCCACCGGGATCGACATCGTCGTGGTGATCACCTTCGACGAGGCGCGGTCGGAGGAGTCGGCCGAGGACTTCGTCCGGTCTGTTCTGGTCGACTGCCTGCGAGCGCGCAAGGTGATCGTCGGTGAGGACTTCCATTTCGGCCACGAGCGCAAGGGCAACGTCGACCTGTTGATCGAGCTCGGGGCGATCCACGGATTCACCGTCGAGGGCATGGACCTCGTCGGTGTCGACGGTCAGGCGGCCGCTGCTGCTGATCGCGTCAGTTCGACCGCCATCCGCCGTGCGCTCGCCGAGGGCGATCTCGCTTCGGCGAACCGCCTCCTCGGTCGCCCACACGAGGTCCGCGGCATCGTTGCGCACGGCGACAAGCGGGGTCGAGAGCTCGGCTTTCCGACGGCCAACGTCTCGGTTCCAGGCGACATCATGCTGCCCGCCGATGGCATCTACGCCGGTTGGTTCGAGCGCCCCGACGGGACCGTGCTGCGGACCGCCATGTCGTTGGGGCGGCGTCCGACCTTCTACGAGGAGGCCCACGCCAGCCTGCTCGAGTGTTTCATCCTCGATTTCGAAGGCGATCTGTACGACGAATCGGTTCGCGTTCGTTTCGTCGAGCGCCTGAGGGGTGAGCAGAAGTTCGACGGCATCGAGCCACTGATCGAGCAGATGCAGCGCGATGTCGAACGGGCTCGAGAAATCCTCGCGCGCCCGGGTGGAACGGTCTGAGCGGCCCGATGCGTCACACTGAGTCCGTGAGCGAGGCACATCCGTGAACGCGGTCGGGGACGACGTCGAGGTCGTTCCGTTCCGCATCGTCGACGACGAGTCCTTCGCCGTCCCGGCCGATGCACTCGTCGACCCGATCGAGGGGCCGGTCTACCCGACGCCCGCAGGCAGCAAGATCCCGGTCCCCCGACTTGCCCGTCACGAGATCACCCTCGACGACGGCCATGTCGTCGGGGTGGCGGTCAGCGGAAGGGGCGTCCCGCTCGTCGTGGTCCACGGATTCACCGCCGAGGGGTTCCTCTACGCCCAGAGCCTGAGCCGTCTGGTGTCGATGGGCTTCAAGGTCATCGCCATCGACACCGCCGGCCATGGCGGCACGCAGGGCCTGCCCGCGGGCGGTGGCAGCTTCGAGGCCTACACGAAGGTGCTGAGTCGGGCCGTCGACGAACTCGGCATCAAGCGGGCGATGTTCGCCGGACACTCCATGGGCGGACGACTGATCACCCAGTTGGCTGCGTCCGAGCCCGAGCGGGCGATCGCTGTCCTGTGCATCGATGCCATCGTCGGCGAGACCTGGGATCGTCGGGTCAACGCCATGCGCTTGTTTCCTCCGGCGGCGGGCCTCGTGGGAATCGCGATGGCCGTCGACGGGCTGCTGACGGTGCCGGTGTTCGGCGACCGCACCCAGGCGGCCAAGTTGCTCCGCCTGGTCACCCCCACGCTGCTGGGCCACGCCCGACGGCCTTGGCGCCTGATGGGGCCCGGAGTCTCGATCATCAGGTCGCGGGGGAGTCGCTGGATGCTGCAGCGCATCGCCCAGGAGAACGTGCCGTTCTTCGCGCTCCACGGCGATCGGGACGTGACCGTCCCGCTCAAGACCGCCATCGACGCCGCTCGTCGAGCTCGCGGCACCCTGGTCACCGTGCACGGCGGAAGCCACAGCTGGGTGCTCCGCGATCCGGAGACACTCCCGGGCATCATCGGCGAGTTGCTCACCGGCCCGCTCGGCGAGGCCTATCGCGCGGCAGTGCGTGATGCTGGCCTCGACCCCGATGCTGCTTCGGTCGACGACCTCGAGGCCGCCTTCTACGACGAAGAGGCCCTCGTGCTCGAACTGACCCCGGCGGTCGAGTTCTCCGACACCGCGACCCGGCGGCGCGCGCCTCGCTATGTCTGGACCGTCGCTGACCATCGTTCGCACCTCGACGCCGATCGCCCGTCGAGTTCGTGAATCCGCCCGTCGCCCGGTAGCATCTCGGGAAGCCGTTCGGCGCCTCGGCGTCGCGCGAACAGCACCGCTTCTCCCTCACGTCACGAACGGTCGGGGCAGCCGGGTCAGACACCCACCACATTCAGGAATCAGTACACACTCATGTCAGAGAAGATCGACAACGCCAAGGCCGGCATCATCGAAGAGCACGAGCTCCACGAAGGTGACACCGGCTCTCCCGAGGTCCAGATCGCGTTGCTCACCGCTCGCATCAACCACCTCAACGAGCACCTGTCGACCCACAAGAAAGATCACCACAGCCGACGCGGCCTCCTCAAGATGGTCGGCCGCCGACGCCGTCTGCTCGACTACGTGAAGAACAACGACGTCGAGCGCTACCGCACGATCCTCGCAACACACGGACTGCGGCGCTGAACTCCTGAGCGGCCCTCTTCGAGGGCCGCTCGTCGCGTCTGCGCCCGTGATCCCTGATTGCGTGCGCAGGTGCGGCCCCGATGTGGTCAGCTGCCAGCTGCCGAATCCCCGATCCGATCGGGTGTTCGCCACCTGGGAACTGGCCACCGGGGCACCTCAAGTCACAACGAAACAACAAACACAACGGCGCAAGGGCGCCAGAGGAGCCACCATGGCTGAAGTATCCAACGTGTCCGGACAAGTGTCCGGCACCGACAAGAGCCTGTCGTTCGAGACAGGAAGGCTCGCCCAGCAATCGCAGGGTGCAGTCGTCGCCACACTGGGCGACACCCAGGTCCTCGTGACCGCAAACCAGGGAACGCCGCGCGACGGCATCGATTTCTTCCCGCTGACCGTCGACGTCGAAGAGCGCATGTACGCCGCGGGTCGCATCCCCGGTTCGTTCTTCCGTCGCGAAGGTCGGCCCACCGACCTGGCGATCCTGACCTGCCGGTTGATCGACCGGCCGCTGCGTCCGTCGTTCGCCGACGGCTACCGCAACGAGACCCAGGTCGTCTCGACCATCATCGGGTCGGACCAGGAGAACCCCTACGACGTCCTGTCGATCAACGGCGCCTCCGCGGCGCTGATGCTCTCGGGCATGCCGTTCGAGGGCCCGATCGGCGCCGTGCGCATCGCGTACAGCACCGAGGGCGAGTGGATTCCCCATCCGACCTACGAGCAGGGCAACGCCAGCACGTTCGAACTCGTCGTTGCCGGTCGCGAAGGCGCCGACGGCGAGATCGCCATCATGATGGTCGAAGCCGGCGGTACCGAGAGTGCGTGGGACTACTACCAGGACGGCGCACCGCACGTCACCGAGGCGGTCATCGCCGACGGTCTCGACGCTGCCAAGACCTGGATCGGCGAGTCAATCGAGCTCCAGAAGGCGCTCGTTGCCCAGGCCGGTGCCCGCGAGGCCATCACCTTCACCGTTCGTTCCGACTATGGCGACGACGTGCTCGCACGCGCCACCGACGTCGGGACCGACCGCATGGCCAAGGTGGCGCAGATCGCCGTCAAGGCCGAGCGCGAAGCCGCCGAGCGCGAGGCGATCGCCGAGATCGTCGAAGAGCTCTCGGGCGAGTTCGAGGGTCGCGAGAAGGAGATCAAGCCTGCATCGCGCACCGTGCTCAAGCACGTCATGCGCAAGCGCGTGGTCGAAGAGGGCATTCGCATGGACGGCCGTGGACCGGCCGACCTTCGTCCGGTGTCCGCCGAGGTCGACATCATCCCGACCGCTCACGGTTCGGCGCTGTTCCAGCGCGGCGAGACCCAGGTGCTGAACGTCTGCACCCTCGGCATGCCGAAGATGGATCAGCTGCTCGACAACCTCGGCGACAAGCAGAAGAAGCGCTACATGCACCACTACAACATGCCGCCGCACGCCAACGGCGAGACCGGACGCGTGGGTTCGCCCAAGCGCCGCGAGGTCGGACACGGCCTTCTCGCCGAGCGGGCGCTCCTGCCGGTCGTCCCGAGCTTCGACGAGTGGAGCTACACGCTCCGGGTCGTCTCCGAGGTGCTCGCCTCCAACGGCTCGACGTCGATGGCGTCGGTGTGTGCATCCTCGATGTCTCTCATGGCTGCCGGCGTACCGGTCAAGGCTGCCGTCGGCGGCATCGCCATGGGCCTCATCAAGGAAGGCGACACCTTCGTCACCCTCACCGACATCCTCGGTGCCGAGGACCACATGGGCGACATGGACTTCAAGGTGGCCGGGACCCGCGACTTCGTCACGGCGCTGCAGCTCGACACCAAGATCGAGGGCCTGCCCTCCGATGTGTTGGCCGGAGCGCTCGAGCAGGCCAAGGTGGCCCGCCTCGAGATCCTCGACGTCATGGACGCGGCCATCCCGGCCGCTCGCGACGACGTCGGCGAAACCGCGCCGAAGATCATCAGCTTCGAGATCCCCGTCGACAAGATCGGCGAGGTCATCGGGCCGAAGGGCAAGGTCATCAACGGCATCACGTCGGAGACCGGTGCCGACGTCAGCGTCGACGACGACGGCATGGTGGGCATGGTCACCATCGGAAGCACCGACAAGGGTGCGGTCGAGGAGGCCCGGCGGCAGGTCGAGTTGATCCTGCACCCGCCGACCGCCGATGTCGGAGCCGAGTACGACGGCAAGGTCGTGAACATCACCAAGTTCGGTGCGTTCGTCAACATCCTTCCCGGCCGCGACGGCTTGGTGCACATCTCCAAGCTGGGCGGCAAGCGCCGCATCGACCGGGTCGAGGACATCGTGAACCTCGGCGACGACATCCGAGTTCGGGTCGACGACGTCGATCCGAACGGCAAGGTGTCGCTCATCCCGCTGGGCGAGCACGGTGGTGGCGATGACGACGATGAAGGCTCGAGTGACTCTTCTGGCAACGGGGGTGGCGGCCGCGACCGTGAACGTGCCCCTCGCCGTGAGCGTTCGGAGCGCTCAGAGCGTTCGGAACCGTCGGCGCCCAAGGCCGACGACTCCGTCTCGGAGGATCGCGACTACGTGAGCTTCGAGGACGCTTTCGATTCCGAGGCCAAGCAGGAGTTCGGCGACCTCGGCCCCGAGGCCACGACCGATGGTGGCGGCCGCGGTCGCAGCCGTCGGCGTCGCTGACGTCCGCCGTCACATGAGCGAGGCGCCCGCCCTGAGCGATCGCGGCCTCCAGAGCACCACCCTTGCCAACGGCATCCGAGTCGTCACCGACCGGATGCCGTTGGCGCGCTCGGTGAGCTCGGGTATCTGGGTGAAGATCGGTGGCCGCGACGAGGACGAGTCCTTGGCCGGTGCCTCGCACTTCCTCGAACACCTCCTCTTCAAGGGCACCGAGGCCCGCTCGGCCCGGTCGATCGCCGAAGACGTCGAATCGGTCGGCGGCGAGATGAACGCTCACACAAGCCGTGAGTACAC
>Ga0307379_10005933_pt1 | contig 16898 bp, 14 predicted proteins | sample UN2MG_FD_202237 | JGI IMG/M metagenome (GOLD analysis project Ga0307379, IMG submission 202237) | Soil microbial communities from Risofladan, Vaasa, Finland - UN-2 | ecosystem: Environmental > Terrestrial > Soil > Coastal area > Acid sulfate soil | place: Finland: Risofladan, Vaasa | collected... | reverse complement strand
GGTAAGATCGACATACTTTTTAATAATGCAGGAGTTGCGATCCGCAAGAATACTGTCGATTTGAGCGAAAAGGAGTGGGACCTTGCCCTGGATGTGACTTTAAAGGGAATATTCATGCTGAGCCATTATGTTATCCCTCACATGATAAACAATGGCGGCGGAAGCATCATAAATACGGGCTCAGGCTGGTCGCTGAAGGGCGGAGCCAATGCTGTTTCATATTGTGCGGCAAAGGGCGGAACCGTAAACCTGACTCGCGCTATGGCCATCGATCACGGCAAGCATAATATCCGTGTTAATTGTATATGTCCCGGTGATATTGATACCCCGCTGCTTCATAGTGAGTGTGAGCAGTTGGGTGAAAATAAGCATCAGTTCATGAAAGAAGCAGCCGACAGGCCGATAAATCGGGTAGGTACCCCCCAGGACGTTGCTCACGCGGCACTTTTCTTTGCAAGTGATATGTCTGTCTGGGTGACGGGTGCTCATCTTGTTGTTGACGGAGGAGGATTGGCTTAGAGACAAATCCCGACCGTCAAATTTTTTCTGATAATAAATGAAAAATGGCGGCAGTGTTTTGCAAAATTTCATGGTGTTTTTGTTCTGGCAAATAAAGGTTTATGTGTTAGAGGTTGACAATGGATAAAAGAAAAGAATTTGTACATCCCTACATTCCCAACTCTGTGCCGCAGGTTAAAGCCCGGATGCTCAAAGAAATCGGAGTTGAAAGTATCGAAGAACTGTATGAGGATATCCCCGAGTCCCTGAGGTTCAAAGGCAAAATGAATATCCCACAAGCCTTGGGTTCTGAGTATGATCTCAAACGGCATGTTGAGCAGATACTTGCTAAGAACCGCTCATGCAGTAAGAACATAAGTTTTCTTGGCGGCGGTTGCTGGCGGCATTATGTGCCGGCAATATGCGATGAGATAAATCACAGATCAGAGTTTTTGACAGCTTATGCCGGCGAACCTTACGAGGATCACGGCAGGTTCCAGTCGCTTTTTGAATACCAGAGCCTTATGGCTGAGCTGCTTGATGTAGATGTTGTGAATGTGCCCACTTATGACTGGTGCCAGGCTGCGAGTACCGCAATGAGAATGGCAGAGCGAATTACCGGGCGAAGCGAGATACTTGTTGTCGATACAGTAAACCCGGACAGGCTGTCTGCGATAAGAAACTACTGTACACCGGTTCTTACCGTGACCACATTAAAACACGATGAGCAAACGGGCATGATTGACCTTGATGACCTGAAGGCAAAGATGTCCGCCAATGTTGCTGGTGTTTATTTTGAGAATCCATCATACTTGGGTATCATTGAATCACAAGGCCAGGCAATATCTGATATTGTTCACAGCAATGGTGCCTTAAGTGTGGTCGGCGTCGATCCGATCTGTCTTGGCTTGCTCACTCCGCCAAGCGGTTATGGTGCGGATATTACCTGCGGCGATATTCAAAGCCTTGGTCTTCATATGTATTACGGCGGGGCGCTTGGCGGATTCATCGCTACCCGTGACGAGGAAAAGTTTGTAATGGAATACCCCTCCAGGCTTTTCGGTATCACAAAAACTGCGGTCGAGGGAGAGTATGGTTTTGGCGATGTGGCTTATGACAGGACATCATTTGGAGTGCGGGAAAAGGGCAAGGAGTTTGTTGGCACAGCCGCCGCTTTGTGGGGCATAACCGCAGGGGTGTATTTGTCACTTATGGGCCCAAAGGGAATGACCGAACTTGGCCGACATATTCTACAAAAATCTCAGTATGCTATGGCTATGCTCTCAAAGTTAAAGGGTGTTAAGGTTCCACGGTTCGAATCATCACACTTTAAAGAGTTTGTCGTTGATTTCAGCCAGACTGGAAAAACTGTTGAGCAGATAAATAAAGCATTGCTCGATGAGAATATTTTCGGGGGCCATGACCTTGGCGGTTTGTCCAAAGAGCTGGATAACTGTGCCCTTTATTGTGTTACGGAAATGCACACCAAAGCTGATATCGACAAACTGGTTACTGTATTAAGCAAGTGTTTGGGCTAATAAATCCCATAAGTTTATGGAGAAGATAAAGTGAAGAACAATAAAGCTAAAGTAAGAAATTTTCATCAGGCAAAGTGGGATGAGGAAATTATTTTCGAACTGGATACACCAGGTGAGTGCGGAATGCTTACCCCGCAGATTGAACCTGAAATAGAACAGCTTGTTGGCGATGGCATCTCCACATTGCCTCAAAATATGAAAAGAGTTCGGCCCCCTGAGCTTCCTGAAGTTTCGCAAATGAGGGTCCTGAAACATTTTCTAAGGCTTTCCCAGCAATGTCTTGGCGCCGATTTCAATATTGATATAGGCCAGGGTACCTGCACAGTAAAATACAACCCAAAAATAAATGAGGTTCTTGCAGGTAACGAAAATGCCAGCCAGATTCATCCGCTTCAGGACCAAAGCACCGTTCAAGGGGCTTTGGAAATAATGTATAAGCTTGAATCATTCCTCAAAGAAATATCAGGCATGGACAGGTTTTCACTTCAGCCAAGTTCGGGTTCTGCGGCGATTTTTACAATGGCCTCGATCATTCAGGCGTATCATAAATCACGTGGCCAGGCTGAGCAGCGAGATGAAATAATAACCACAATATTTTCTCACCCTTCAGATGCCGCTGCTGCCGCAGTCAAGGGTTATAAGGTGATTACACTTTATCAAAATGAGGACGGTTTGCCGGATGCCGAAGCGTTGAAGAAGGTTGTCTCAAATCGCACAGCAGGCCTGCTTATTACCAACCCGGAGGATACCGGGATTTTCAATCCGCGTATAGTTGAGTTTACCAGGATAGTCCACCAGGCCGGCGGTCTATGCGGTTATGACCAGGCCAATGCAAACGGAATACTCGGTATTACCCGTGCAAAAGAAGCGGACTTTGATCTCTGCTTCTTTAATCTGCACAAAACATTCGGTGCCCCGCACGGTTGTGGCGGTCCGGGTTCCGGTTCTCTGGGAGTAAACAAAAAGCTTATGGAGTTTCTTCCGGTTCCAGTGGTTGGTTTTGATAGTGAAAAATATTTTCTTGATTATAACCTGCCCAATACGATCGGCAAGACAAGATCTTTTTATGGAGCCTTTCCTGTTATATTGAAGGCCTACGCGTGGATAATGAGCCTTGGCGCCGATGGGCTTACCGAAGCTGCCAATGTCGCGGTCCTGAACAATAATTACTTGCTCGAAAAGATTAAAAAGATTAAAGGTGCCGCTGCTCCCTATGCAAAGGGCAGACACCGCATCGAGCAGGTACGCTATAGCTGGGAACCATTGTTTGCCGATACCGGCATCACAACCGAGGAGGTCACTTTCAGGCTTGCAGATTTCGGATTCCACTTATGGTCAAGCCATCACCCATTCGTTGTTCCGCAGCCTTTTACGATCGAACCTACTGAGTCGTATTCTAAAGATGAGCTTGACGAGTACCTTGCAGGACTCGAGCATGTAGTACGTGAAGCCTACGAAGATCCGGAAAAACTCAAAGGTGCTCCCTATAACAGTGTTGTCCACAAGATAGACCATAGTACCCTCGATGACCCGAAAAAATGGGCCATTACCTGGCGGTCTTATCTTAAAAAGCATAAATGTACAGATTAACAGCCGTTCGATATGAAAAAGTTGGGTCTTATTATTAACCCGATCGCTGGTATGGGCGGCAGGGTGGGCTTAAAAGGAACTGATGGAGCAGATATCCTTGCAAAAGCCGAAAGTCTCGGAGCAAAACCGCGAGCTAACCAGCGTACTATCGAAGCGCTTAATGAGCTTGTCATACTAAAAGATGAAGTTGAACTTATTACCTGTCCAAATCAGATGGGCCAAAATGCCTTGGTTCATTGTGGTTTTAAACCAAAAGTTATCGGTTCTGTTTCAACCGGCAGCACTTCATCTATTGATACTACTCATGCCGCAAAAAAAATGTTAGATATGGGCACCGACCTTATCCTTTTCGCAGGAGGGGATGGTACCGCACGGGATATTTATTCTGCTGTTAAAAATTCTCAAGTTGTTTTGGGCGTACCCGCAGGAGTCAAGATACACTCCGCTGTCTATGCATGTAACCCGCCAATGGCCGGCAAACTGGCGAGTCTTTTCCTCCAGGGAAAAACAAGAAGAACTGTAGATTGCGAAGTCATGGACATAGATGAAAAAAATTATAGAAGAGGAATCCTCTCAGCCAAATTGTATGGCTATTTGAAGATACCGTTTGAAAAAAAATATGTTCAAAATCTCAAAACAGGTTCTCCGGCAACTGAAGCATATTACCAGCAAGCCATAGCCACTGATATCGTAGAAAATATGAATGATGACTTTTATTATATTATTGGCCCAGGCACGACAACAAGGGCCATAATGCAAAAACTGGACTTGGGAAACTCGTTGCTGGGCATAGATATTGTTCACAAAAAGAAACTTATTGCACAGGATTTAAATGAATTACAGTTGCTCAACAAAATAAATGGCAAAAAATGTAAATTGATCATCACTCCCATTGGTGGTCAGGGCTATATACTCGGCCGCGGCAATCAGCAATTGAGTCCTGATGTGCTTAAGGTTATTGGCAAAGACCACGTTATTATCGTTGCAACAGCCCAGAAGATTAATTCTCTGCAGAACCGTCCATTACTTGTGGATACCGGCGACAGAGAAACTGACCTGATTCTGAGTGATTATTTCAGGATTGTAACCGGCTACCATGAATCAAGAGTCTACAAGGTAACTCGATTGGTCGAGTAGACGTAATATGGCGCTTTCATTTAGGAATACAAGGATGCCTAAATGAAGAAACTGTATTATGCTTACTCGACAAAATGTCAGTTAAAATAAGTCTTGGGGTACAAATAATATTTGGCTGTAAGCTCTTTTATAACATAGAGTTAAAAAGCAGTCGGACGAACGGCATTGCTGTAAACCCCACCCTGTGAGCTCCCCTCCAACCGCCACAATCTTTTCGTGCACCCAGTGCTTTTGGCGGTGCATTGAACTGTTGACAGGCAGGTACGGGGACGGTAACATAGCGGGTCGCTTGTTCAGGGCCCAGCCGGGTCGTGGCTTGGAGTAATCCCAAACATTGTTGAAATAATGCAGATTTGATGACAAATGTAACACTGATTACCGGAGATGGAATTGGTCCTGAAATCGCCACAGGCGGAACCCTGCCGGCTGTCGGGCGGAGGTTTTTGTGAAGGCTTCTACGAAATGTACATATTCCGACACTGAAACTGAGTGTTATGAGTAGGAACAAGCCATTGATGAAATATGGGATTAAGATTGTAGCTGTTTCCACGGTGATGTTTTTGTGCGGGACGTTAATTGCACAATCGGCTTCCAAAGCAGGGAAGGAATCCTGGCGTTTTGTCAGCATGCCTGATTTCCTTAACGTAGATACTGATTATCCTCAGGTGGGCTGGGAGGAGTCGCTGAGTTATATTCTCGAGTCGGTTAAGACGGAGAAACCTGCTTTTCTTTTGGTGGCTGGTGATCTGGTAATGGGGGAGTGGCATGGTCAGAAGAATAGACCTGGTCCAGCCGGCATAGAATATTTCGCAGATAAGTATTACTCTGCGTGGAAGGCGAGACTGGCTGCTTATGATCTGCCATTTTATGCGGCAATCGGTGACCATGAGCTTGGGGATAATTCGTGGAAGTATCCTGACGCTGTGGAGAATGTGAAAGCTTATAAGCAGGCTTTTCGTAAACATCTTGCTATGCCGCTTAATGGTCCCGATCATATGAAGGGGACGGCTTTCTGGTGGCGGTATAAAAATGTTCTTTTCATTTCAGTTGATGTCTTTGAAGAAGGAAAGAGCGATCAGGGTACGATTCGGACAGGTGTTACCGGCAAACAACTCAAATGGTTGGAGGGGGTGATAGATCAGAATCCAGACGTCGACCATGTCATTGTTATGGGGCATGCGCCAGTGCTCGGTCCGGTTCGGCAATGGTCGAGCAGCGGGCTGATGGTGGTAGGCGGACGGGAGTCTGATCTCTGGCAGGCCATGGCCCGGCGAGGGGCAGCACTGTATCTTTGCGGAGAGGTGCATGCGATTACCTGTACCGAGCGAGATGGTGTGCAACAGATCGCACACGGAGGTCTGATTGGCTACAATACACGCACGAATTATCTGGTCGTTGACGTTTATCCTGATTGCCTTGAGCTGACGTTGAAGGAAATCGACATGGTTCCCAGCGGGGAAAAGCTTTGGCAACCTGGCGACAACCGGCCTTTGGAAAAGGTGGGTATTGCCCCTGAGATACGAAAGCGTGGTTTCATCCCGGTGGGCACATTGACCATCAACACCAAGGTTAAGCCCAGAACATTCAAAAATGTCCAAGGCTATTTCTTGAAAATATTTGAAACGTCCAAACAAACGGGGTTTCCAGTTTTCCATAAACAAGGTGGTTCGTATCCCCGAATTAACCTGGATGGTAGCATAGCCCATTGAGACGGAAGCGGAAGCCTTATGGTTTTATGAATAAAGGAGTGGCTCGTTGGATCAGAACTCCTATCGCAAGCTGATTGCCGAGAGAGGCGGCCGCATGGACAGGCGTCTGCTCAGAGGCCTGTTTCGAGCTGTTTCCGTGCCTTACAGGCTGGCGGTGGCCTTGCGAAACGGCGCTTATAACTTGAGGCTTGCCAGGACGCACAGCGCCGACGTGTGCGTGATCAGCGTGGGCAATATCACCACGGGAGGCACGGGCAAGACGCCACTGGTGGTTTGGCTGTGCAGGCTGTTAGGCGAGAAATCTCTCAAATGCGCCGTCCTGACTCGCGGCTATAAATCGGCCAAGGGCACGGTGGGGAGGCTTTAATCTGGGGACATCTATGAGCAAGCGTTTGTCAAGACGTTCGCGGGATTTTTTCACGGGAATTCCAAACATCTATTCGGCATCACCCGATTAAACAGATTAAAGGGCCGATACAAAGCGCTGCTTATTGAGGAGGCGTTCAGGCAAAGATGAACGGGATTTGGCATCCGAAAAGGAAGTTGGCGGCCTGGAAGGTTATTGAAGGCAAGTTGGATCAAACTTCAGTGCGGCCAAGGCAATCGGTGGTTGAAGTGAGAATCTGCATACGGGCGGCATTGACAGCATAAGCAAGGCATTTGCGCTTAAAGACCCGGCTCTGCTGCGCTGCGTAGCCTAAATTATGGCACTTTCTGCAAAGAAACGCAGCTTCGTCAAGGGGCAGGTACAGCTTTCTTGCTTTGCGACCACAACCGGGGCACAGAAACCAATAGATGATACCGCCGGCATTGCCCGGAGTTGAGGCCAGCGATATCTTCTGCACATACAGATCGGCTATCTTAACCTCGACTATTCCGTGGTTTACACTTACTGGAAGGGCCTGAGCGGCCTGCTTGGCAGTTAGGCTGAATGTTTCTTCGACGAGCCGTTTCATATCGAACCGTCTAAATCATTTGGGCCGTGCTGATTCTTAGCGATATTGACCTGCGCTGGTCGCCTTGATTCATTTGCTCGGCTATATTGACCTGCTGGGCCTGTTTAATGACAACCTGGACCGGCGGACGCTTAATGTCCCGAAAGGCCCTGAGAACGTTGATCAGATGGTTATCAGCCGACTGTCGCATCTTCTGGATCGGCCGCATGGTAGAGGAGAAAAATAGGTGGCTTCTAATTCATGCCGTGACAATGACTTAGACATAACAGTGCCATTAGTACCGGATACCTTTAATTCCCCATTCTAACATGTTGTCCCCTCATGTCCAGCGCGTGCGGATTGTTTTCGTCTCTTCGCCTGCCAACCCGGTTCTTGGGCTCCTGCCATCGGGATACCGGTTCTCAACGGATTCTGTCAGGTCAAGAAAGTCTCGCCTCACTCTTCCAGGATTAGTTCCTTGGATTCATAGGGGACAGGATAGGCTGTGATCCACACTTGCGGCTTCAGTTGTCCCAACTCGACCTTGCGACGCTTGTCTTCTGACTCGAACTGCATCACAACAGCTTCGATTTTCTTGCCGATCATGTCATCAGTCACCGGGAAGAAATAGCTCAATCCGGCGTGGGCGCGGTTGTTGCCGTATTCCCACGGGTTGGCCGGATACGAGACAGCACGGCGCGGTGCCCCGACAGGTCGGCCTTCGACGCGCAAAGCAGCATAGGCCCCATCTCGCCCATGAGGACCGATGCACGCTACGACCAGATATGACCCTCGTGCCGCCTCGTCCAGCACGAACTGCCCGGACCAGGCACGTTGCGCCGGCGCCTTTGGATAAGCTGCGAACACGTTCGAAGCCCGCCACCTCGTTCGCTCGACCTTCCGGCCCTGACGAATGCCGATGATCTCGGCTATGTTCGCAGCCTCTCCTGGGATGCGAATATACCTGACGGGCGATAGCCCGGCCAGATCGATTGAAAGCTTGTTTACGTTGATTTCGGCCCATTCCTTACTGACCGTGTAGCTCTGCTTCAAGACGGTAGCAGTGGGCGTTGATTCAGGTTCGATCTTCACGGCGACCGTCCGCCAGGTGCGCAGGTCCGCTGAGACTTGAGCTTCCTGCGGTTTGAAGCCGTCATCGACACGTCTTAGTATGATTGTGTCTACCTCGGTTGATTCGCCGAGATCGACCCGCAAAGCACCGCCCCATATTGTGCCGGTTCGCAGGCGGAAGAATGTCTCCAGGTCGTCATCGAAAAGGTAGCGATCCCACACGCCGCGTTCGACGAGCAGCTTCTGGTTGAAGAACGCATCGCGGGCCTTCTTGACCTGTGGAATGGCCGTGGGTCCGGAACGGAACTTCGATCGGATCTCCATCGCGTTGTTATTAGCGGCAAAGCATGTTGCCTCGTACAGTGCTTCGGCGTCGTCTGGAACGGTCATCGGTGCCAGGCTGCTCAGCTTGCGATGCCACGGGCGGGCCAGCTTCTTTCCACCAAACGCAACGTCCATCCCCTTGCCCTTGAGCAGACCAGCGGCGGAGTGTCCGCCAAGTGTGGCGCGCGTGAACCTGCGCGGCTGCCAAGGAAGCGATACCCTGGCCGTCGTACCGGGCATGCCCAGAAGCTTGAGCACAGCCGGCTTGCCTGGAACGTCGCGCACGACTTCATACGTACACCCCTTCACGCCCAGTTCCTGAGAAGGCTCGGTGGAAGCGATTATCAGGCATCCGCGGAACGACAGCACCTCGACATCGACGCGATCACCCTTCCGGAAGGATCCGAGAATTTCCTCCGAGACATGCAAACGGCGCACGTGTACCTCGCCTTTGCCGGCCAGTCCGATTGTTTCATCGAGCGGTATCGAATAGGTCACAGGTTCCCAGGTCGTGTTGCGCAGCACCACGATCCTCGTCTTGTCATCGCCGCGTGACACGGCATTGGGACCAAACGTCGTTGACGGCAAGAGCAGACCGTTGACCGTGATATCACGGTAGCGGCGGCAGAGGTTGTAGATGCGAGCGAGTTTGGGAAACTCATCGTCGCGCAGAAACCAGGGGCTCCCATACAGTTCCGGGGCAAGAATCAAGTTTCTCGAGAAGGCCTGAAGATACAGGTCGTCCTCCCAGTAGTCCAGAGCCGAGGACAGACACACGCCATGATCCTCGACCAGGCGTCGCAGCCTGCCTGTCTCCTTATCGACAGGAACTCCAAGTTCGACAGTACTTGCACGGTTGTGTGTTGCCGCCGACCGGTTCGACCGCCATACGTCGATATAGGCCTCGCCACCCCAAAGCCGCGTGGTGACGTAAGGAACGCCGTGGCCCAGGTTCAGCCGATGGTTGAGCACGATCAGATCCGGGCAGTATGTTCGACACTGCTTGAGCATGCGGACAAAGGCGTCCTGTTTTTCCGTGCGCAACTGCCCGCAAACGGCATCGACCTTGAAGAGGTGAAAGTCGTAGTCCCGACACAGCTTGACCAGCATATCGGTCCGGGTCTTCTCCTCTTCCGGCGTGTCGCCGAAGCCGTCCGGACCGAGCCACACGCCAAGGCGACAGCCGAAGGACTTGGCTTTCTCGTAGATGGGGTCCAGGCCGTTGGGGTAGTGTTCTTTGAATCGCTCGGAGTAGATACTGCCGTAGTATCGCGGTGCGTCGATAGTTCCGGCATCGAACGCGTAAATATCTAATTCCATGCCGTAGTTCTCATGGAGCCACTTAAAGAAATCGAGGTTTGCCAGCGTTTGGGACTCGGTGGAGCCCTCATTGGTATTGTTGATCCATGAAAAATAGTGACTACGCGACGGCGTCGATTCGTCGGCGCCTGCCAGGGGATGCTGCTCGGCTCCCATTGCGAGCCTCCCGAATCCCAGGCACGTTGTAAGGAACATCAGCATAGCACCAGCGCGAATCTTCTGTGGGATCAATGCAATCAATGTGAATCTTGTAAACGTCATGGTCATTCTCCTTCTGACTTCTCAAAAGAACATAGTGATAGGAAATTTGATTTTACAACCATAGAGTGATTATATTCCTTGTATCAAGGGCGATCAAGGAAAAAAACCGCGGCTTCCCTGGAGCAAACCTAGCCGCGTTAGCGGCATGAAAACAACTCAGGAAGGTGTCGATATCCACGTAACCATAGCTTTCTGACAGCATAGTTAATAGACAAGGTTTCTGGTCAGTATTATAACAGCAGATTGAAATTCCTGCAATTAAGACAAACCTCACTATACTAAGACTGAGAGGTCAAGCCTATAAGCTGTAGCCACAAAAATTTTCTTTAAGGCATCTGTGCAATGACGTGTCAGCCAATGTCACTCACTAATTGACGACGGTCATTGAATCCGACGATGATATAAAATTCCTATAAAAAACCTGATTTTTGACAAAAAATGAATGTCCATCCATGTTCGTATTGGAGAAAATCAGTGTCTGTGGAGTCAAAATGGTGGCACGATGTCCCCTGGTCTTGGCTACGTCTTTCAGGTCATGAAAAAAGGTGACTTCGGGCATAGTTCCCGGTTTGAAATTGTTGTTGTTTCATTCACTAAAGCGGTCCTATCCGCGATTGACAAGTACACATGGTTCTTATGGCTCCAGCGAAACTTGGATGCGCGTTGCCTGCACCTTCTTCATATGCAGGGCAAGCTTGCGGCGATTGCGATTGTCCGCTTGAGGTTCCGGGTTGGGAGACGACGGCAACGGCCGGCAGTCCATCACCTCGAACTCGATATCGGCGGGTTGCAGCAATCGAACGATGAAAGATTTTCCGTGTTGAGTGAGCGTGGCGGTTCGGCCATGATCGCCGAGGCTGACTCTGGCTTCGGTATGCAGGAACCACCATAGTTCTGCAGGCTCGCTGGCCTGTAGTTCGTCCGTCACCACCAGGCGTTTCCGACCATCGAGCGTAAACGTACGTACGGCGCGGTCGGCGTGCGGCTGATAAGCTTGCGTCAGATCCACGACCGCCACGGCCTGTTGCGGCGTGGACTCGTATTTCACAATCTTCGCTACTGCCCTGGGATTCTGGTCGGGCCCCTTGCCTGGATTGAACACCGGGACATTGTGGCCTTCGGCTCGAATGCGGTAATAGAAATAGCGAGGATTCTTGTGACGATGGACCATATAGGTTTGTCGCTCCTTGCCGGAGTCGATAATCCACCGTTCTCCCAACGCGTCCAGCACGAAGCTGCCGAGATCCAGATGACGGTGGCCACCAAGGTTCATCGAGTGGCCAGCCTGGATGCCAACCATCATCGCATCCGGCTCCCATGAACTCCGTAAGGAGGCGGATTCGGCCCCGCGGAAATACTGGTCCAACGGTAATGTTTTGAAATCGAGATCTCGACCACGGTCGTCGTACCAGAGCAGGTCCAACGCACCGCCGCGCTCACTACCACTTTCCAGGGCACTGAGTCGGAACCAACTGAAAGCCGGCATGTCATACTTGCGCGCCATCCAGAAATGTTGTGGCTCAGAAACCTGCTCCCGTCCACAATCGGCGAAATCAAACGCCATCCGGCCAGCGCCGGAGAGATAGATCTGATAGAAACCGCTCTTTCCGAAAGCACCAACCTGCGACAGGCCGAAGTCAGTACCAAGGGCCGTATCCAGTGACGACAGAAGCACAACATTATACCGGGAACCATAACCCCAATACGTGACTCCCTCGCTGCCTCCGCCGTCCGGCACGTAATGTTGCATCGCCAACGGCACGCTTTTTACTGCCTCGTAAACGATCCTCGCTGCGATCTGCGGCTCCTCATCGGCGACGGCCAGTGCGCCGCTGATCAGCCCACCGTTGCAGACCTGGTTCCAGTTGTTCTTGTTGCGGTGCCAGCCCTTTGTGCTATCGTAGACTTTCAGGCCCTCACGCAAGCCTTTCGAGACAATCGCTCTGCGCAACACTTGCCGTTGGTCTTCGGTCCAGCAATCATATAGCCAGTCGTATCCTAGTGCGAAGGCATGGGTCATCTCCGCCGTGTCCAGGAAATGCGCCGGGTTCCAGTCCTGAAACGCCGCGGCGGCCTCCAGTTCCTTCCATGCACGGTCTGCATAACGCTGACCTCCCTCCAGACGATTCACCAGCGCCAAGGTGCGGACGCGGTCCAGTACGCGCCGGCTGACGCTCAGTAGCCGCCTGCCATCCGGCTTTTCGTACTGGGAAACCGGAGCTGCGAGAATCTGATCCGCCGACTTCTTGACATCGTCGTAGATTCGTGCGGGCAAACCCCCGCTTCGCACCAGGGCTTTCAGTATATTAAACGTCCCTGGCTCGGTCATCACCCGTGGATGTCCTGGTCGCAGGGTTGCCAGGATCTTCTCCGATGACGGCACCGTGAGGCCGTTGTTGTTTGCGGTCTGTTCCAGCGGGGCGCTATAGACTGTAGCTGCCAACGATAGGATCAGCAAAAGGTAGAAGAGGCGGCTCCAGAACAGTGAGACTGCAGGGCAGGCTGTCATTAATTGTGGATGCTTTGGCATTTTCGGTGTCCCTTCGTGAAAAACGGGATTAGCTAATTATAATAGGAAATTTGATTTCCACATCGAGGAGTGAATATATCACCAGAGGGGGTAACGATTCAAGAGGGAAATGGGCGCAGGGTACATTTTAATGCCTCGTCTGCGGCTTTCGAAGTACGTTCCAGGATAGTTACAAGGAAAGAGGACTTTCTGGAGATGTGGGATCAGGTCAGGCGAGGTCTTACAAAAGTTGCTTTGTATGCTATGGACAAGTGTATTGATCTGGCACTACAGACCCACCCCGAGATTACGGTCAGCTTTTATGATTTGGACTCGTTTGTGGTTGTCAAGGGTCAATGGGACCGTCACGACATCTGATCTATCCTGTTGAAATACAAGCACTTACCTCCCTGGACTTCTCAGTCGCAATTTCGGCCGTTTTGTGCCAGAATCACTGGGTATTGAGCCGTTTGCTGTGGTTCCATTCCCACTTGACAAACACAACCAGCCCCTTTCCTGCACGTTTACAGAAAATCTACCTTATGGTATCACCATCAGAATCGAATATAGATCCAACCGCGGCAAGGTAACCGTTGCCCGGCCGTTGGTCCATGTGACGTCTAGTGACTTGCCTTCCGGCTGCACTGTGATCGACTTCGGAGCCTGATCCAAATCGATCGACACCGTCAGCGGGCCGATAGGCTTGACTTCTGTGATACCTCCATCGGGGGCGTTGGCGTGCGGACCAGACGTATTTACCAGGTGAATCGACAGGTTCCCATTCAACGTTCGCGGACTCACATCGACATCCTTCGCACCTGTAACTTCAACAATCGGTTCGGGAAGCACCTTCTTGAAAACGGTCGGAAATGCGTCGTCGACCTTGTCAACCAAGACGATGGAAAAACTGACTTTTGCGCCCAACTCGGCTTCGAAAAGCTTCGCTGGCCCTGGTCCGATCAGCATCAAGTTGCCGTCGGATTTGGCGTAGGAAGCCAATTCATCACGAAAATCTGGTTCAAGATATTCCCAGCCCGGCACCACGATGACGGGCCACTCGGACATGTTCCCTTTCAGGTGATGCTCGCTAAGGATCTGTACACCGTATTGGCTCTGGAGTGTCTCAGTCAGCGCCTTTCGCAGTACCTGAACGCCGTTACTGCCAGCCCAGTGGAAGAGTCGCGGTGATTCCCGATAATGTCCGGCCGTCGAGTAGAGCAGTGCGATCTGCGGTACGGCAACCGATCGGTGGCAGTAGGCCTGTCGCTTACGGCAGAACCGGGCAACCTCAGCCATTACATCCATCTCGGCTGGGTCGCGGAGCGCTCCATCTCGATCCTGTTTGAAGTAGGCCTGATATCCGCCACCCAGGGCGAGCACCAGAGCCGCTTCTTGCATAAGCTGCACGGCCGGCTTCTGCTTCCGCGTTTTGCGACTAAACGACCACGACATCAAATCCCACGGAACGTCCTGATCCTCGATACACCGTCCGGCAAACCGAGCCGAGTTCACACTGTCGTCCGGCGAGAAGTCGCCGGATAAGCTTACCACGTCGGCCGACACAGACTCGGGCATATGATCACTGAATGCCCAATTGCTGATCACCTGGAAGTCAGGGTGGGACGCTTTCAACTCATCAACGTAATGGCGCACGTAGCTGCGGAAACCCTCGCGATGGAAGTCCATCCATTCATTCCAATAAGGTTCGCCCACCTTGCGCGGTGCGGTCTCGGCTCCTGTTTGTTCACAGAATTTGCTAACGGCTGCCGCGCCGTAGTCGACCGTGGTGCCCCAACAATCACCATCGACCCAGGCGCCGTCCACGCCATACTCACCAGCCAGTTCGCGGAGTTGGGGGATCATGAGCGTATCGGCGTACGGGCCAAACACTGAGGTGGCCTTATCGTTGGGCTTACCGTTCCCATTGATCGCTGCCCAGTCCGGATGGTCGGCGACGGCCTTATAATCCCAGACACCCGAGTAGTGCATGAAGAGGGCGACTCCCCGCTTCCGTGTCACGTCACGCCAGATGCGCAGCGGATCACCGACGAAGCCTGGTGCCGGGTTACCCACTTTTGTTGGATAGCTCGAATAGCCGCGATGCCCTTTGCAGTCGATCTGAATGTAGTCGGGTTTGATCTTGTTGATGACCAGCTCGACCATCTCCGGCGTGGTTCGTTCGCCAACGCGGTTGCAGTCTTCGCCCGCATGGAAATCAAAATGGATTCCGAGGAATGCGTCGGCACGTTTCATCCGTGGCGGATCGGCGGCGTCCACGCATGCGGTGCCTATAAAACAGGTGGCAATTGTGCCGATTACGAACAGCATAAAAGGCCGCATCAAGCAGCCAACAGATATGTTGTGTGTGATCTTCATAAAGCACTCCCCTGATTGGCGATATCCTTTGGAGCGATAACACATAATGACAGCACTATACTAGTGTCTCCCTTGTATGTCAAAAACCAAATGGAAGTTCTTGTGCTTGTCAAGGCAAGATGGAACCACTGCAAAACAGCAAATTTCGTAACCGTTCACAGAAAATTTTTATAAAAAGTTCAAAATGTTAAAATAGGCAATTTGCGCTTTTGCCTGCGCCATGTTAAAAAAGGTGCATGGATGCAAAAGACCTGATTATCGAAAAACAAGCTGCTGAAATAAAAACGCTCAAAGAAGTCATAAAGCGGCTCGAAGAAAAAATAGCTCGGCTGGAAAAGAACTCGAATAATTCTTCTAAGCCGCCTTCGAGTGACATTGTAAAGCCCCAAAAAACCATTGTTAAGGTAGGTCGCAAGAAACGCAAGCGTGGTGGGCAGCGCGGGCATAGAAAGTTTTCGCGTCGGCCTTTTGAGCCTGAGCAAGTAGATGAAGTCATTGAATACGAGCTTAAAGATAAAGACGCCAAAGGCCTTAAGCCTCTGGATGAATGGTTTATAATTCAGCAGATAGAACTGCCGGAAAAGATGTATAAAGTAATAGAACATAGAGCCAGAAAATATCTTGACCCCGTTACTGGAAAAACGCACATCGCCACTATACCCGATGAGATTCGCAAAGGTGGCCTGCTTAGTGCTGATGTAACAGCATTTGCAGCATTTATGAAAGGCTCCTGTCATATGTCGTATACAACTATTCAACAATTTTTCAAAGAACTGATGAAACTTGACATATCGCGGGGTACACTTTGCAAAGCAACGCAGAAGGTTTCCAACGCACTTAAGCCATCTTATAATCAACTGACCGGCCGCCTGACGGAAGAGTCGCAGGTGAATGTTGATGAAACCGGCCATCATGACGATGGCGATCTTCACTGGACGTGGTGTTTTGACACCTCTGGTTACAGCCTGTTTAAAATTGATAAATCTCGCGGCAGTAAAGTACTTGAAGAAATGCTGGGAAAAAACTTTGCCGGCATTATCGGTTCCGATTACTGGGGAGCATATCGCAAGTATGCCCGTTTGTTTGATGTTCGGATGCAGTACTGTATGGCTCACCTGATTCGAGAGATACGTTTCCTTGCCGAGCACAAAGTTAGGAAACTTTCCCGCTGGGGCAACGAACTGCTTGAATGGCTTAAAAAGCTGTTTGATACATTGCATCGCCGCGACAAGATGACTGCCAAAGGTTTTGTTTGTTCGATGGAAAGAATTAAAGCCAGCTTTCTGAAACGAATGCGACGACCGCCGGATCATAAACTTGCTAAGAAGTTGGCCAGGCGATTCAAAGGTAAAGCTGCTGAGGATTATTTCAGATTTTTGACCGAGCCAGATGTTGAGCCGACTAATAACGGTACTGAACGGCAGATTCGTCCCGTGGTGATTGACCGAAGGATAACACAAGGCACTCGCGGAGATGCCGGCATGCGCTGGTGTGAGCGCATCTGGACTACCATTGCGACCTGTAAAAAACAACAGCAAAATGTCTTTGATTTTATCCATGACTCTGTTCTTGCCCACTGGAGTAAGCAAAAATATCCATCGTTAATCTGTCAAAAACTGTGAACGGTTAC
>Ga0307379_10005932_pt1 | contig 16899 bp, 9 predicted proteins | sample UN2MG_FD_202237 | JGI IMG/M metagenome (GOLD analysis project Ga0307379, IMG submission 202237) | Soil microbial communities from Risofladan, Vaasa, Finland - UN-2 | ecosystem: Environmental > Terrestrial > Soil > Coastal area > Acid sulfate soil | place: Finland: Risofladan, Vaasa | collected... | reverse complement strand
TTTCGCGAGGTTCATTACGTCTCTGAAGAAGAGCAAGAATCAAGCCAGATCTCGGCATGCCGCCCTGAAAACAAATAAAGGCAGTATTTACAACATGATAATCCAACAATAAGCGCCCCCGGGCAGGCCTGCGACCATCGTCTCGTGGGGTCTGGTGTCTACACTGCCTCCCGGCGCAGATCGGTTTGCAGGCGTCCAGGGGTTGCTTCGCGATTTAGCGCTTGTATATCAGTGCCTTGAACTGTCGCCTGTATGCCCCGGAACAGCGAAAAAACGGCGGTTTCAGGGGTCTCGAGTCCCCACGCTCCAAAAGCTGTTCGCGTTTTCGCCCATTATCTTGTCCGAAAACTCATTCAAGATTCCGGACAGGCTGAACTCCTTGCGGTAGCGGTCGATGCCCAGAAGCGGAAAGTCCGAGCCGAAGAGCAGCCGCTCTTCTCCGGCCAATTCGGCGAAGATGCGGTAGACGTCCGGCCGGTAGAGAAACGGCGCTGCGGCGGTATCGCAGACGCAGTTGGCCAATACACTTGCCACCTCTTTTTTCAAAAGCTCGAAGAAAAAGATTCCCCCGCCCATGTGGGCGAGTTGGAAGCGGGTGTCGGGGCAGGACTGGACCAATTCGTACAGGCCGGACAACGTCATCGGGCTCTTGCCTGGGTAGCGGTGCCCGACCGGTTCGTTGGTGTGCAGCAAAAGCGGGCAACCGGCCTCGTAGCAAAGATTGGCCAGCTCGCGCATCTTCTTCATGACCACGGGCTCGGCCAGGTCGTTCTGGTAGACGCCGATTTCGCCAAGGCCGGCGGCCCCCTCTCGAAGCGCCCGGCGGGCCTCGTCCAGCGCGCCCGGGGCCAGCGGATCGACCGCCGCCAGCGGCACCAGGCGGCCTGGATGTCTGCGGGCGGCCTCGATGATGTAGTCGTTGTGCATACGCGCCCGGCCGGTGTCGCGCCACGGAAATCCGCACACGATAGCGGCATCGATTTTCTGCTTGTCGAGCTCGGCCACGAGTTCCGCGGCCGTGACCAGGCGCGCGCCGGGATCCTTGTAGAGCCACCCGAAGACCGGCTCCAGCGCAGCGACCGACTGCCTACCCGAGACGATCTCGGGCGGAAAGACGTGAACGTGAGCGTCGATGATCATGGCGGCAGCATACAATGTTTCGGGCATTGAGTGAAATCGACACCTGAAAAGAGTACAATATTGAGACGAGACCGAGTGCCCCGGGGTCTTGGAAGTGGATGGCATACATGCGGCGTATCTTTCTGATCGTAGCAATTCTGGCTTCGCTCCTGCTCGATCCGGCCTGCGGCCCGGAGCGAGCTCCGGATCATCCGCCCTTCGGCTACTGCATGGTGCACTGGACCCAGACGATATACATTGACCAGCGCATCGATGTCCTTTTCGTCATCGACAATGCCGAATCCATGACGGGAAAGCAGGCCCAACTCGAAGGTAGTATTAAGTATTTCGTCGAGGAGCTTGAAGATCTGTTTGGCTCTCAATACCACATCGCCGTGATCACCACGGGCATGGAATCCGATGCCTGCCCGGACAAGACCGGCGAGGGCGGCCGCTTCCAGGACCGGCTCGGCCATATCGCCTGGTCGGGAAGTGAGCCGATCTTCGATTTCACCAGGGACCAAAGCTGCAGGGTTGTTGCCGGCGACAACCTGAAATGTCTATACGACGAGGCCGAAGAGCGGGGCACCGCCTTGGTGGGCGTCTCCGGCTGCCCCTACCGGCGCGGCCTGGCGGCCATGCGGCGAGCCCTGGGTGCTGATCTGCTGGGCTCGTACAACACAGGGTTTCTGCGGGCCGATGTCCCGCTAGTGGTTATCTTGATCTCCGATGGGGAGGACTGCGGAGAGCCCGGGGAGGTCAGCGAGGGCATCCCGGGGTTGGACGAGAGGATCTGCTCGTATGCCGCCAAGGGCGCCGGTCCCGCCGGCGGCACTTACTACCCCGGCGATCCCGAACGCCGGCAATACCGGCTGACACCGGTGGCAGAATACTTCGACTTCCTGATGGATTTGAAAGACAACAAACAGGGCATGGTGAGGTTCGCCGCCATCGTCGGCGTCAAGGACACGGAAGATCTTTCCAGCACCAGCATTGACTACGCGGGCAGCGAGCCGGACGCTGCCGTGTTGCTGGCTTGCTCGATCGCGGATTGCCCATATGGTAACTGTGAAGCGCTTCCCGGAACACGGGCTATCCGGCTGGCCCAGATGTTCGGAATCGGAACGTTCGGATTCGTGGATACTATCTGCCGCGAGGATTTCTCGAATACCATTGAGGAACTGGCACCCTTCGTTAGCTGTCCCAGGATCTTCATGTTGAGTGAGCCCATGCTGGATCCGGACCTGGCTACGATAATGTTCGACGAAGAGCCGCTGCCTGAATACTCGTGCGGCATCCCCGGTCAAATCGTGCCCTGCGACGGACCCGGCGACCTTTCATGTCCCGCGAGCGATTGCGTGAAAACATGGACATACTCACCTCCCGGAAGTCCTCCCGACTCTGATGCGCCCGGAGGGATGATTGGATTTGCCGCACATGTAGATCCCTGCGACTTTACCTGGAAGCAACCGATCCAGCGGCGCATCGATCTCATATACGTGACGCCATGTGGCATCTAATGGGGTTGACTCCGTCCGGCTGTCCGCATAGGGTTTTTGACCAATATGCCGGTATCGATCGCTTTTATCTTCCTGCTCATGCTGGCCAGCGTGGTGGCCATGATCGCCCGTCGCTGGGAGCTGCCTTATACCGTGGCATTGGTGGTGACCGGGCTGGCTATCTCTCTTTTGCGTGAGCACTTCTACCCGGGCTTCGATATCGGCCTGCACCTTACGCCCAAGCTCCTGTTCGTCGTCTTCTTGCCGATCTTGATCTACGAGGCGGCGTTTCATTTCAACCTGCACGACTTCCGTGACAACTGGAAGGCCATCGTCACGCTGGCGGCGCCGGGCCTGGTGGTCGGGCTGTTCGTCGCCGGAGGACTGACTTTCGGCATCTTCAGCCTGCTGGGTTTTGAATTGCCCTTCGTGGGCGCTCTCCTGCTCGCGGCCGTCCTCTCGGCGACCGATCCCCTCTCGGTGATTGCCTTGATGCGCGAGGTAGGCGCGCCCCGGCGTCTGAGCGTGCTGATGGAGGGCGAGAGCCTGCTCAACGACGGCGTGGCGGTGGTCGTCTTCGGCATCGTGCTGGTGGCACTGGGGCTTGGGCACGAGCACACCCGGATCAGCGTCACCTTCGTGCTGCAGTTTCTGAGCTGGGAGATCCTGGGCGCCTTGCTGATCGGCTCGGCGGTCGGCGCCCTGCTTTCCTGGGTCACATCGCGCGTCGACGATCACCTGATCGAGATCACCCTTACCACCCTGGCTGCCTTCGGTTCCTTCCTGTTGGCCGACAAGGCGCATACCTCGGGCGTGATCGCCTGCCTGGCGGCCGGGATGCTGACCGGCAACTTCGGCGCGCGCTACGGCATGTCGGCCACAACCAGGGTGGCGGTCGGATCGTTCTGGGAATACCTGGTTTTCCTGGCCAACTCCTTCGTCTTTCTGCTGATGGGCCTCGAGGTCAGGCCCTCGCACCTGGCCGGCAACTGGCTGCCGATATTGCTGGTCTGGCTGGCGCTCGTCGCCGCGCGCGCGCTTCTGGTGGGCAGCACGCTGCCTTGGATCAGCCGCCTGGAAGGTAAGTTGCCCAAGTGGTCGGGCACGGCCATAACCTGGGGCGGGCTGCGCGGGGGCATCGCCATGGTGCTGGCCATGTCCATCCCGCGCGAGTGGGCCTTTCGCTCACTGACCATCGACGTGGTCTTCGGCGCCTGCCTGCTGAGCATGCTGGTCCAGGCCACCACCATGCGCCGTTTTTTAGCCTGGGCGGGCCTGGCCAAGGAACGCGGCGGGCAGCAACGCCTGCAGGAGATCCGCGGCCGGTTGCGAGGTCTGCAGGCGGCCCTGCGTTTTCTAGATCGCCAGCGCGAGGCCGGCACGGTCGACAAGGAGATGTACGAAGAACTGCACGCCGAGCTGCACGACGACTTACGAACCCTCGAACGGCAGCGGGCGGAGACGCGCGACGTCGAGGATCAGATGCGCAAGGAAGAGATCAGCGAACTGCGCCGGCAGATCCTCCAAGTGCGCAAGGCCGCCCTGCGCCAGGCCCAGTCCGATGGTCATGTGAGCGAAAGAGTCGGCAGGCGCCTGGTGGGAGAGTTGGACGAGCGCTTGCATCGCATGGGCAAGGAATAGGCACCCGTCATCGAGTAGGCTGACTGATCTACCACTCTACGTTCTCGATGGCGAACAGATCGCCGGTGTAGTCTGCGTGGGGATACACCAGCGTTTTGCTGTCGGGGCTGAGATCGAAGTCGAAAGTGTGGATGTCGCCGAGCTCGGCGACCAGCTTGGGCCGGCCGCCGCGCAAACCCACCTTCCACAGGCGGGCGCCGGCTGGCAGCGCCTCCATGTAGAAAAGCCAGCGCCCGTCGGCCGACCAGCGAATGCGGCGTCGCGAGCGGGTGAAGCTCGCCTGATTGCATACCGTGCGCGGCTTTCCACCGGCGGCCGGGGCGACCTTCAGACGAGACTCGGCCCTGCGAACCTCCGTCGGCATCCAGCGATAGGCTATCCACTTGCCGTCCGGGGAGACCGCCGGGTAGCTCTCGCTGCCGGCCTCCTCGTGCAGCAGCCGCGGCGCGCCGCCGGCGGCGGGGACGACCCATAATCTGCGGCTGTCGGTCGCGCTTTTCTGGCCGACGAAAACGAGCGTGCGGCAGGTGTCATCCGCGCTCGGCGCCCAGAGGCGGTGGAAGCCCCGCACCAGGACATGAAACCCGGGCAGATCCAGGTCGACCCTGCCAAGGCTGCGGTCGGATTCGACAGTCTGGGTGTATACAAGCCGCCCGCCGCCGCACCAGGTGAAATCGCGCATACCCTCGGGGGCTGTGATGATCTCCTCGGCGCGCTCGGCGGGCTCGTAGAGGACAATGCTGCGCCCCTTCGGACCCGCGCCGTCGCGCTGCGAGCGATAGGCAATGCGCTTACCGTTGGGTGAGAAGACCGGGAAGCGATCCACCCAGACGTCGTCACTGACGTGAGTCTCCCGGCCGCCGGCCAGCTCGAGCGCGGAAATGTCCAGGCGACGCTCAGCCGTGTTGAACAGGATGGTCGCCCCGTCGGGCGAGACGTCCGGGCCGCGCTGATCGCGGGTCGCGCCCTGGGTCAGGGGCAGCGATTCGCCTCCGCCCGCGGGAACGCACCACAGCGACATGATCCCGCCGCGTTTCGATGCATAGACTATCCAGTCGCCGTCGGGAGACCATGTGGGATCGGTATTGTAAGCCAGATTCTTGCGGCCGTCGTTTGTCAGCAGGCGCAGCTTGTCGTTACCGACCTCAACGACGCCGATGTCTCTCGATGAGGCGTAGCCCAGGTAGTGCGCCACCACGGCAAGGCTGTCGCCGCCCGGGTTCCAGCGCGGCCTGAGATAAGAGACGGATTCGTCGCCGGCCGCCACGACCTTCTTGTCTGCGCCGTCCTGGTCAGAGACGAAAATGTCCATGCCGCCATGATCATTCTGTGCGGTGAAGGCCAGTCGCAACCCGTCCGGGGAAATGTCGGCGGCGCCGGCTCCCTCGATGACGGTCCGCTCGGAATCGCCGGAGACCGATGTTCGCCGGAGGATCGATTTGTCTTCCAGCGTCTTGGGAAACAGCAGGAAGTCGCCCCGCCGTCCCCAGGCCAGGCCGGCCATGTCGAACTCGTCGGTAGCCCCGGCCTTGCGAGTCACGCGCCTGGGGCCGGCGGCCGGGGGGTAGGGATCCGTCCAGACGTCGCCGTTGCGCAGGAAAGCGAAGCTGCGCCCGTCCGGCGACCAGCGGGCCGCCTGTTCCAGCGCCTGGCTGGACACCAGCCTGCGCAGGACGTGGTTACCGCCGGGGCCCTTTTCGGTGAAGAAGTCGGCCAAGAAGACGCCGGCCAGAGCCAGCGCCAGGAGCGCGACCGCGGACAACGCGATTGCGAGCCGCCGACGGCCGGTCGCGACCAGAGCCGGCTCGACGCCCAGCGCCTCGGCCAGCGCCCGGGCGCTTTCAAAACGCCGCCCGGGATCCTTTCTCAGGCAGCGCAGGACAGCCGCCTCGAGATTGGCAGGAATGGAGGGGTTCACCTCGCGCGGCGGTGCCGGCTCTTCGGTCACCTGCTTGAGCGCCACCGCGACCGGCGTGGACGCCGTGTGCGGCAGCTTGCCCGTCAGCAGTTCGTAGACGATCACTCCCAGCGAGTAGATGTCGGCCGCCGGGCCAACCTCGAGACCCTGGGCCTGTTCGGGTGACATGTATTCGGGTGTGCCGACTACCAGGCCGGCCTCCGTCTGCCCGCGCCTGGCGGACACCAGGCGGGCGATGCCGAAATCGGTGATCACCACGCGGCCCGTTTCGTTCTCGATCATCACGTTGCCGGGTTTCAAGTCGCGATGGGTGATGCCCCGTTCGTGGGCCGCGGACAGCCCGGCGCAGATGCCGCCGATGATGCGCGTGGCCGCTTCCGCATCGAGTGGCGCCTCGCGCCGGATCACGTCGTCCAGGTCGTGTCCCTCGATCAGCTCCATGGAAATGAATGTGTGCCTGTCCATGCGCAAGAGTTCGTGGATGCGGCAGATGTTCTTGTGCGTCACGGAGCGGGCCAGCTTGACCTCCTGTCGGAAGCGTGCAAGCGACTCGGGATCGGTGGCCAAGTCCGCTCGAATGAACTTCAAGGCCACTTCTTCGTCGAGTTCGCGGTCCAGGGCGCGGTAGACCTGGCCCATGCCGCCCTCGCCGAGCAGCGAGACGATCTCGAAGCGAGCCCCGACGATGTCGCCGGCCTGCACCAACGGGCGCGGCCCGCGCTCACCCGCTGGCGCGTTCGGATCCCAGTCGATCTCGAAGACCTCGATCGGTTCCCGCTTGCCCTTGACCAACACGGCGTCGTAGGGCAGGCAGGCAATCTGGTTTTTGGCCCGCGCCACCGAATCGGAAACCAGGATCATACCGCCCGCCGCCAGAGACTCCACCCTGGCCGCGGCGTTGACCACGTCTCCGAAGACGTCCTGCTCCTTGAGGATCACCTCGCCGAAGTTGATGCCGATGCGCACCGAAATGCGATCCTCGGCCGGCGCGCCGGCATTGTGCTCCTTGAGGGCCGTCTGCATGGCTATCGCCGAGCGAACCGCGTCTTCGGCGCTCGGGTATGAGGCCATGATGGCGTCACCGATTGTCTTCACCACTCTGCCGTTGTGCGCCTCGACCTGCGGAAACAGCAGCCGGTTGTGACGTTCGACCATGGCCATGCCGGCCTCGTCGCCGTGCTGCTCGAAGAAAGATGTCGAGCCGACGATGTCCGAAAACAGCACCGCGCGCACCCCGCGCTCGAAGACCTGTTCACAGGGTTCGGCGGCCGGTTCGGCGATCATCTCCTGCACCCGCGGCGAGGGAGACATGCTGCGGCCCAAAAGCGTCTTTCTGTTGGTCGTCGTCGGCATACGCGGCCTGAAGATATCAACAATGGGGACGGGTTACAATTGAACTGGTGCCGTTCGTGATGTATGTCATGTAACTACGTTCATGCCAGGGAGGTTATCGTGCACGCTGCGAAGCTCGTTTTTCTTTTTGTCTTTTCGTGTCTTATTCTCACGCCGGGTGAGTCGACCGGCCGGGTGGGAGGCAAGATGTTTCTCGACCAGAAGGACATCATGGGTGTCATCGGCCAGATGCACGCCAGGTTCGGCGCCGGGGAGAAAGAGCGCTTCGAGCGCGGAGTGCGCCAGGCGGCCGCCTTGTGGGAGGCGCGGGACGGGAATCCCGCCGAGTTCGCCAAGTTTTGCCTGACGCAGTTTATGACCGGCAAGGATCTCGACGCTCTCTTTACGCGCTACGAGAATAAGCTCGAGCAACTCGATGGTCACATGACGGCTCTCGACCTGCAGCTCAAGCACGAGATGCACGAGGACACAGGACCTCTGGTCCCGGTCGATCGCCTTTTCGCGGCCTTCGCCCCGGGGGCCCATCTGAGCGAAGATCTCTTCGCCGGCAAGCTTGCCTTCACTGCTCTTTTAAACTTTCCCGTCAGATCGCTCGACGATATGCTTCGCGACGGAGGCAAGTGGAGCCGCCGCCAGTGGGCCGAGGCGCGTCTTTGTGCCCGCTTCACGCACCGCGTGCCGGCCGGCGTGAACCAGGCGCTGGCCGCGGCGGACAGCGCGGGCTCGACCTACATCGCCGGCTACAACATCTGCATGGATCACGTGGTCGGCAAAAACGGCAAACCGCTGTTTCGCAAGGGACTCAAGCTCATCAGCCACTGGGGTCTCAGGGACGAGCTTAAAGCCGAGTACGCAGATGCGGTGGGCAACCTGCCCCGCCAGGAGATGATCTACGTAATCATGCAGCGCATCATCAGCCAGCAGATCCCGGCCGCGGTAATCGACAATCCCGCGCCAGACTGGGATCCCGTTGCCAACACGGTTGACGGCAAGCGGGCCGAGCGGGAAGCCGACAGGCGTTACGAGCACTTCTTGGACGCCTTTCATGCCCAGCGCCTGCTCGACCCGTACTATCCAGAAGCGCCCACGGCCATCGAGCGCGCTTTCAAGATCGAGCGCGAGATTCCAGAGAAACGAATCGTCGATCTTTTGGAAAGCGTTCTCGATGCTCCGGTGGGCGCGAAGATGGCAAAGATGATCGAGAAACGCCTGGGCCGCAAGCTGCGCCCTTTCGACATCTGGTACGACGGTTTCAAGGCCCGCGCGGGAATCGACGAGCAGCAGCTCGACAAGCTGGTGAAAGGACGCTTCCCGGACGTGGCCGCTTTTCAGAAGGGCATCCCCGCGATTCTCGCCGCCCTGGGCTTCGATAAAAAGACGGCCGCCTTTTTGGCCGCCAAGATCGAGATCGATCCCGCCCGCGGTGCCGGCCACGCCCTGGGTCCGATGATGCGCACCGAAAAGGCTCACCTGCGCACTCGCGTGCCGGCTGGAGGCATGAATTACAAGGGCTTCAACATCGGCATGCATGAAATGGGACACAACGTAGAACAGATCTTCTCACTATATCGTGTCGATCACACCTTGGTTGCCGGGGTACCCAATAACGCCTTCACCGAGGGATTCGCCTTCGTCTTCCAGGCTCGCGACCTGCAGGTTTTGGGCAAGGCCAACAGCGACGAACGCACGGAAGCGCTGAAGGTCCTGGACACCTTCTGGTCAACGCGCGAGATAGCCGGCGTGGCTCTGGTCGATCTGGGTGTCTGGCACTGGATGTATGCCCACCCCGAAGCCAAGGCCGCCGAGCTGCGCCAAGCCGTAGTCGGAATCGCCAAGGATGTTTGGAACAAGCACTACGCGCCGCTGTTCGGTGAGAAGGATAGCCCGATTTTAGCCGTCTATTCGCACATGATAAGTTATCCGCTCTACCTGGCCCACTATCCGCTGGGCCTGATCATCGCCTTCCAGGTAGAGAACTACTTCAAGACCCACAAGTTGGCCGCCGAGATGGTGCGCATGTGCATCCAGGGAAACATCCTGCCCGACCTGTGGATGAAGAAAGCGGTAGGTAAACCGATTTCAGCCCAGCCGCTGATTCGGGCGGCAGCCGCTGCCATAAAGAAGATTCGTTGAAAACCTGTAGTATGAAATTATTTAGTGATGCAAAGAGGCGAGTAACTCGTCGAGGGCCTCTGTGATCATACGGTTGCCGTCCTGGGTGTGTTTCTTCAGGTTGCTCCGGTAGCGCTCGCTGTTACCCAGAAAACTGGTTACGTTTTCGGGCGTGATGACTTCCTGGAACTCTCCGTAGCCGAGTTTTTGCAGGTAGAGCGAGTTGAGCACCTGTTCGAACTGCTTGCGGACCGGGACCGCCAGGTAGGGTTTGCCCAGGAAGACCGCTTCTCCCATCAGCGAAAAACCGCCGTTGGCCACCACCGCCCGGCAGGAGGCCAGGTCGGCGATAAAGCCTTGCTCGGAAAAATCCATAAGTTGCACGTTGCCAATCTTTTCCTCGCGCCGGAAGCCGTACACCCGAAAAGAAGCGTCCACCTGTTTCAGGACAGAGATCAATTCTTCGTCCGAGCTGGAAGTCTGGTAGACCAGAACGTGTTCACCCTGCGATTTCTCGGCCTCGAGGATCTCGCGGCGCAAAATAGGCGGATAGAGACTGGTGCGCTTCTTGCGAAGCGGCGGGAAGAAAAAGCTGGTGATCAAATAGTGCCGACAGCCGGGCAGCTTACTCTTGATGATCGACTTGGCCAACAGGAAATCGTTCGAATATTTTTCCGGGATATCCACGGTCAGCTCACAACGGTTGATCACCTGCATGTTGTCGATCGAGATGACTGGAATATCGTGGGTCAGGCCGAAGGCATAGGCGAAGCTTTCGAAGTCGCTGATGACCAGATCGGGCGAAAACGAGAGACCGACCTCGACAAACTTCTCGACGTTATGCAGCACCATACCGGGCAACCCGGTCAGCAGATCCCAGAAAGTGGCGCTGCGGTCCACCGCGCCCTTCTCATAAGAGATGCGCAGGCCTTCGATCTCGACCACGTCGGGAAAGTGGCGCTTCAGATAGTCCTCAGCCTTTCCGGATGCCACGATCATGATCTCATGATCGGGCGACAGGTGATCGAGTATCACTCGGCTCCGGGTGGCATGTCCCATTCCCTCGCCGACGACACCGTACAGGATTTTCATGGGTCTTCGCTCGAGGGAAATCAAAAAGAGAAACCAAGCCCGAGGCCGCCGGGGGAGGGCACAAGGTGCAGCGCGGTCAGGTCTTGCTGGCGTTGCCAGCGGCGCTTGAAGTCTTCGGGGCCGGGCGCCGTGGCCGCCAGGACGATCCCGGTTACCAGCGTCGCCAGCGCCGCCACGTTGACCACGATGAAGACCTCGGCCTCCGGGTGGTGCATGTAGTCGACCCCGCCGCCCCAGATGATGGTGGCCTCGATGGCCGGCGCCAGAAGTGCGACGCCGATGCAGGCCCAGCCGGCCGTCCGGCGGTTATGGCGGCTGCGATCCATCTCCTTCCATTCGTCGAGCGTGACCTCGTAGCGCAAGGCGGTGTTGTACTCCTCGAGTTCGAGGCCCGCGGCCGACCAATCGGCCCGCGAGGGCGCCTTGTATGTTGCCGGCTGCTTCTCGGCCGGCGCGTCCTGGGCCGAGCCCGTGAGCGGCCAAGTCAGGCAGGCGACGAGCGTGGCAACCGTCGACAATTTTGCGCTGAAACCGATCATGTTCACAACCTCGCTTGTTAGTGTACGGATTCCGTGGAAAGCCTAACGCAGATCTGACGAACTGACAATAACTGTGGTAGGATTATTGCCCATGTCAAGAATCAATTCTTTACTGATCGTTGCCTTGTTGCTGCTGGCTCAGCCGGGAGGAGCCATGGAGATCGTCGGTCACCGCGGCGCAGCTTACCTCGCGCCCGAGAACACCCTGCAGTCTGTCAAGCTGGCCTACGAACTGGGCGCGGACGCCGCCGAGATCGACGTTCAGCTGACGCGCGACGGGCGTATCGTCGTCATCCACGACCCGACCACCGGGCGCACCGCCGGGCAAGACCTCGATGTGGCCAAGAGCACGGCGGCCGAGCTTCGCCGCCTGGATGTCGGCGTCTTCAAGGGCGCGCGCTACAAGGGCGCGAAGATTCCCTTCCTCGAAGAGATCCTGGCGGACGTTCCTGATGGCAAGAAGCTGCTGGTAGAGGTCAAGTGCGGCGTCGAGATCGTGCCCTTGCTGATAAAGACGCTCGAGCGCTCGGGCAAGATTGATCGAGTGATAGTCATCAGTTTCCATTTCGAGGTAGTAGTCGAGGTCAAGCGCATACGGCCGAAGCTGCCCGTCCTGTGGCTGGTTACGTCGGACAAGGATAAAAAGAGCGGATCGTATCGTCCCTACGATCCCGCAATAATCACAAGAGCCCGTGGCGCCAATCTTTCCGGCCTGGGTCTGCGCCATGACGGCCTGGCCAAGGATTTTGCGCAGTCGGCCACGAAGGCCGGCCTGTTGCTGTTCGCCTGGACGGTAGACGACCCGAGCGAGGCGCGCAGGCTGCGAACGCTAGGAATCGACGCCCTGATAAGCAATCGCCCCGGCAGGATCAGAGAGCAACTTGGCGGCGGAAGAGCGCAGGCTTTTCCGTCTGACAAATAGTGAGCTATGTGGGTGATGGCACGGTGGAGGAGGGGTATATGAAGCACGCAAGGCTCTTGTGGGTCGTGTTGCTGGCCGCTTTTTTTGCAGGCGATGTTGTCTCGGCGCAGCCTGCGCGACGCGAGTTTTATGAGAAATCCACCAGCGCTTACTTCAACCCCCAGCAACTCGTCTCGCGCATGGGACGCAGGGCGGCGCCCAAGATTATCGAGGCGCTCTCCACCCCGGGCGGCATCAACCCCGGCATGGCCTACCAGGCGGTTCAACAGCTGGCGCTGACCGGACACCCCGATGTGGACGAGGTTCTCGAGCGTTTCTTGAAGGGGGGCAGGCTGCCGGCGCAGTGGCAGGCGGCCACTCGTGACGCGGTCATCAAGGCGCTTGCCGCCAGGAACAGTGCGCGCTCGCGCAAGGCGCTGGCCCGGGCGCTGGGCATTCCCGCCAATCGCAACTACTTCGCCGAGATCGTCAAACTCTGCGGGCGCCTGCGGGCCGCCGAGTGCGCTCCGGCCATCGTGGCCTACATCGAGCGCGAGAAACGCTACTACGATGACAACCTGATAAACCTGGTCCAGTGCTCAGGATCCGCCGCGGTCGAGCTGATTGAGAAGCAACTCGGTGGGCGAGCGCGCCCCAGGTTTCTCGACTACGAGATACTGGCGCTTGGGGTGGCAGGGCAGCCGGGCGTAAAGCTGCTGCTGGATACGGTCGCGGCCGAAAAGCGGCCGCGTTTCAGCGGGAAGTGGGCGACCAACATTGCCTGGGCGCTTGGCCGCATGCAGGGCCAGGGTGTCGTACCGCTGCTTCGACGGATCGTCGCGGCCGAGGATCCCCCGGCCGTCTACCAAGCATCCTTGTCGCTCGCGGCACGCGGCGATCGGGCCAGCCTCGATCTGCTTAGCCGGGCTTCGGATATCAAGCTCAAGCGGGACACGATCTACACGGACGGGGGGCAGGATTCCGACTGGGGCTGTTTCAGGCGCGAGCGCCTGAATCAGGCCGAATTCGATCTCGGCCTGGCCTACGCGCGATGCAAACTTGGTGAGAAAGCCGCCCGCGGCAAGCTGAGCGCGGCCTCGGGCGGCAAGGACAAGGCGCTGGCGTTGCTGGCCGATGCGTTTCTTTTGCGACTCGGTGAAAGAGAGGCCGCTGGACGGATCGCGGGTAGAATACTTGGGGCTGCGGCAAGCGGCTTCGCGGCCCAGGCTACCGATCAGAGCTGGAACCAGAACATGCAGGCGGCAGTAGCCGCCCTTGCCGAACTAAGCCCCCAGCAAGGCGTCGAGGTGGTCATGGATCTGTCGGCCGCCAGCCACTGGATGTACAAAGAGCTTGGACAGCGGCTGCTCGGCGCCTTTCCTCGTTCGCGGCAGGCTGCGGCCCTGGTTTCTGCCCTCGGGCGAGATAGCTACGCCCGGCGCATAGCTGCCCGGGATAGGCTGCGGCGGATGGGTGAGCCCATCCTGAAAACCATCGAGAAGACGATTACCTCACTCGACCAGGACGGACGGGTGCTGGCCGCCTCGTTGCTTGGCGAGTTTGACGACAAGGCCGGCGCGAAGCTTCTCACGCGTCTGTCACAGCGAGACAAGGCCTGGCAGGTGCGCGGTGCGGCCAGGCATGCTCTGGCGCTGCGCTCGGGCAACGCCTGGCCGCCGCGGGTGAAGATGCCGCCCGCAGAAGTGAGGCACGTGGTCTACGATGCCGCGGCCGGGATACCCGCGCTGCCGCTCGGTGCGGCCGAACTGGGCGGCAAGGTGTACATCGCCGGCGAGGAAGGCATCAGCGTATATGACGGCTACCAATGGCATGAGCTTCAGGCCAAGGGTCTTTGCCAAGGGCCGCTTAGCGCCGTCGCGGCCTGGAAGGGCAAGCTCCTGGTTTTTTCCAAGGGAGGGGTCGCCCGTGGCAACGGCCGGCGCTTCAACTGCACTGACCTGAAAATTTCCCCGGTGCGCCTGGTTTTAGCCGACGGGTCGCGACTGCTACTGGGAACCGAGCGCGGGCTTTACGAATATGATGGCAAACGGGCCGCATTGCTCTCAGGTTCTCCGACCAGGCGCGTTACGGCCGCGGTCAGGCACGGAAAAGATTTGTGGGTGGGTTACAACATTCCCCAGATCAGCGTAACCGTACGCTACTCGCCGGAGCTGTCGGCGCAGACCATTCCGGGCGCCCTGCCGCCTTCACTCTACAAGGTGACCAAGGATCAGTTCGTGCCGGTCGTGCAACCGCTTCTGGCCTATGCCGGCTGGCGTCTGCCCATGGACGTCAAGTCCCTGGCCGTAGATTCCGCGGGCAAGCTGTACGTCGGCTGCACCGAGGGCATTCTGGTCTTCGATGGGCGCTTTTGGAACCTGCTCGACGACCAGGCGGGCTACGACGCCCGCTATCCGGTCGACGCCCTGCACGTCTCGCGGGACGGATCGCTGCTCGCCTTGCAGGGATTGTGGATCGACGCGCGCGATGCGCGCGGCCGCTGGCATCGCGATCAAGTGGCGCGTGTGGGCGTCGTCGAGTCGTCCTTGTTGATGGCCGAGCGCAGGAACTCGACCTGCCTGCGCGTAAACGGCGACGCCTGGCTGGTGGTAGGCGACTTCGCGCAGTACGGCAACAAGATGATGGAAGGCATGGCGGTGCGCGTGGCCGGGGCCGACCCTCCCGAGCGCAAGCTGCCTCCAGAGACACTGTTCGTCATGGCCAAGGCCGGCGAATGGCGCTGGGAGAACCCGTCCACTCGCGTCGGCCCGAAGAAAAAAGCCCGCGTTTCCGGAAGCAAGAAGCCCGTCGAGATCCCGGCGGCCCAGGCCAGCATCGAGGCGGCAGCCCAGGATCCCTGGGACTACGAGGCGGTCAGCTTCCAGTTCAAGCTGGACGAGCAACCCTGGAGCAAGTGGCAGACGGGTAACGGCCTGCTGACGCCGCTGCTCGGCGAGGGGCGGCACCTGCTTCGTGCCCGCGCCCGAGACGAATCGGGTAACGTCGATCCGACGCCGGCGGTGCTTCATTTCACGGTTCACACGCGCGAGCTGGCCGTGGTGCGTATATTGAACGGCAAGTTCAAATCGGTGTTTCCCTCGCAGTACCGCAGGTACGAGCGCGAGGGACTGGGCCGGGTCGAGTTGGAAAACAGGGCCAACCGCCCGCTGAAGATCAAGGTCAACATGCTGATCCAGGATCTGTTCGACACGCCGGCCGCGCGGACGATAAACCTGCCCCCCGGTAAAAGTAAGTGGATCGACCTGGGTGCCCCGTTCAATGACAAGATTCTGGCCATGGGGGGAGGGGGCCAGGTGCAGGCGGTGGTCGAGCTGGAATTTGAGCACGAGGGCATCCGCCGCCAGCTCCGGCGGACCTTCCCGCTGACCATCGAGCCTGTCAACGCTTTCGACTGGTCCGATCCTTCGCGCCTTACCGGGTTCATCAACTCGGCCGATCCGGCGGTGGTCGCCTTCGGGTCGCGGGTATTTTGCGCTTTTTCGGGTCAAGACAGCGCGCGCATCATCCCGCTTCGAAACCTGTCGCTGGCCGCCTACCTGTTTAAAGCGCTGGATGCCTTCGGCGTGCGCTACAAACCGGACGAGGAGAGCCCTTTCAGCAAGGTCAAGCCGGGCTCGGGGCAAGTCATCGACAGCGTGCGTTTCCCGTCGCAGACCCTGCGACAAAAGGTTGGCGACTGTGACGACCTGGTGGTTCTGTATACTTCGCTGCTAGAGCAGGTCGGCATCCGGGCGGCGATCGTGCCGGTTGAGGGTCACGTCTTCGCCATGTTCGACAGCGGAGTGATCGAAGACAACCGGGGAGCATTCAAGGTTCCAGACCAGTTGCTGGTCAAGAGAGAAGGCTCGCTGTGGATACCGGTCGAGGTCACCTGGCTGGGCCGCCGTGGAGCCACTTTCGAACAGGCCTGGTCGGCCGGGGCCGAGGCATATCACGGCAAGTACCGGCCGCGTCCCGAACAGGTGGTCGGCGTGCGCGAGGCGTGGGCCGCAACGCCGCCTGCGACATTCGGCGGTGCGAAAAGCTCGCCGCCTGATCCTAAGGTGGCTGAGGCCGGACGGCAAGAAGTGGCCGATCTGCTGGCCGGCTATCGTCAGGCGCTGGTCGGCAAGAACGCCGTCTCCGACGATCCCGCGGCTCTTCTCGAACGCGGCCGCCTGCTGGCCAAGAACGGCTTTTTCGACAAGGCCGAGGCCGCGCTGGAAAAAGCGCGGGCAGGGCGTGACTCGTTCGATGTAGCCTATGCCCTCGGAGTAGTTCACGCGGGTCAACGAAAAACAGAAAAAGCGCTGGCCGACTTTGGGCGGGCCGACAGTCTCACAAAGGACAACTTGCAGCGTTTCAGGGCCGCCATGGCGCTGGCCACGACGCTTCGCTCCGCAGGCCAAACCGAAAAGGCCGGGCAGGCCTGCGAGAGAGCCATGAAGCTCAACCCGGCCGCCCGCTTCGACTCGAAATACACGGGGCTGATCAGGTTTCTGCGCTCGGCCCAGAAGACCAAGGCGGCCGGCGGGCAGGCACCGCCCCAGTTCTTCCAGCAGATGCTGGCGGGCATGTAGACGTCTATCTTTTCGGAATATGTCGTAGCCCAGGTCAAATGTCACATTAACTGCCCAGGGAAAATGTCACATTGATTATGGCTGTTCTGTGCCGGGTAGATGAGTTTTTCTTTGTATGCTCCCCTTGTTTTTGAATTATTTGATT
>Ga0307379_10005931_pt1 | contig 16900 bp, 6 predicted proteins | sample UN2MG_FD_202237 | JGI IMG/M metagenome (GOLD analysis project Ga0307379, IMG submission 202237) | Soil microbial communities from Risofladan, Vaasa, Finland - UN-2 | ecosystem: Environmental > Terrestrial > Soil > Coastal area > Acid sulfate soil | place: Finland: Risofladan, Vaasa | collected... | reverse complement strand
CGGCAAACCATTTTCGCCTGTGCCCCCCGGCGCAGGGGCTTACGCGAAATGGCCGGAACCCTCGCACAACTCTTCTCCACCGCCACCCGCGCCGCATAAAACCTGCGAAAGGCTAGGATACAGTGAAACAACCTTGAAATGGCAGGAGGCGATGTCATGAAGACGCGGGCGGGGGCCGGGGGTATCGGGGGACACGAGACTCAATTCGGTCTTGACGCGAGGCGCGTGGTGTGATACGGTCGGGGCATGGCCAGACTGGCTCGCATCGTGGCGCCTGGGGTGCCGCATCACGGCAATGAACCCAAGACGACACATAGTCGGGTTGCTGACGCTCCTGGCCGTCCTGGGGTGTGGCGCCGGGTGCGCCAGGTACGGGCCCTCGGCGGATGCCTCCTTGGACCGACTCCGGACCGACCGGCATTTCGACCAAGAGCCCAATCAGCCTCCCAGCGCCGCATCGCCGCCAAGGCGGCGAGCGACGGCCTCCGCGCCGAAGCCGCCAAGGCCCTCGACGCGATGGACCAGTACATCGGGTACGTCATGGCGTGGGAGGTGGCCGGGCCGTATCGCCAGCAGGACAAAGAGTGCCAGGCGCTGTTCGACATCCCGTTTCCGCCGGAGCAGGCCGGCAAGGGCGTGTCGTGGAAGCCGGCCCCGGCGCCGGCCGACCCGGCGCTCGCCTGGCAGGTCGACTTGGGGAGCATCGCCGGCGGCGACCACTGCATCGTCTACGTGAGGGCCCGCGTCTGGGCCCCGCGCGAGCAGAAAGTGCGGCTCGACATCGGCAGCGACGATGGCATCAAACTCTGGGTCAACGGCAAACTCGTCCATGCCAACAACGCCATCCGGGGCTTCACGCCCGGCCAGGACAAGGCCGAAGCCGTCCTCAAGGAGGACTGGAACGAGTTCCTGGCCAAAATTACCCAGCACACGATGGGCTGCGCGGCGTGCATCCGCGTCCGCAACCCCGACGGGTCGGTGATCGAGGGCCTGCGATTCGGCGGCCCGTAAGGCGCCCGGCGCAACTCTGGGTGTTCGCGCGGCGGGTCCCCGCACCCGCCGCGCTCGTGGTGTGATGGCGGGTTGGCGCGGTGGGTACGGGGACCCACCGCCCACGGCGCAGGGGCCGGCTTCATTTACCGTCGTCGGCCTTCTCGGCGACGAACTGCCACCGGCCCCAGAGTTGCGGTGTCAGTTCGGCCTCGCTGGGCTCGTCCGACGTCAGGCCCGTGGCCTTGTTGCTCCAGTACACGCGGTGGAGGGTGCGGAACCCGTTGCCGCGCAGCACGCCCACGTCGGCCCGGATGGTCCGACCCGGCTGGGGCCTCAGGCCCAGCACTTCCAGCGGCACCGATATCTCGATGAGCCCGACGTCGCGGTTCTTCTCCTTGTTCTTCGTGACGGTCGACGCCAGCGTAACCCGCTCGGACACGTCGTCGACGCGGTCGAACGCCAGCGACCGCAGCGGCGAGGCAAAGACCACCCGCTCGGTCGTCGTGCCCGGCGCCACCGGCCGGTAGAGCACGGCCACGGTCTTGTCCTTGACGCGGGCGACCAGCAGCCGCACGTCGCCGGCCACGGCCTTGGCGCGTTGGGGGTCGGCGGCGGGGTCGGTCCCGATCATGAGGTCGATGGCGCCGCCGGTCTTGAAGAGGTGCGGCAGCGACGTGCCGGCGTTGCGCAGCAGGTTGGGGTCGTCGGCCTTGAAGGCGGCGTACAACCGGTCGCCGACCACGGCGACGGCGGCCTCGGTCTTCAGGGCCACGCGTCCCCAGTCGCCCACCTGGCCGGTGCGCTGGTCGATGAGGGCCCACTGGGCCTGGGCCCAGTCGTCGAGGTTGCCGTCGACCGTCGGCGGGGCGGCGCGCAGGGGCACGGCCAACGTCGTGTCGGTCTTGGCGCGCTCGCGGCGCTGGCGGGCGGCCTCGCTCTCGACGAAGTACGCCCGGGCCGAGGCCAGCATGGGCGGCGTGACCTTGAGTGGGGCGTCGGGCAGGCGGCGGGCCTTCTCCAGGCCCGAGACCTTCACGATGGCGCCGTTCATGGCCACCAGGTACACCTGCCCGTCGGCGGTCTGGACGATGGTGGGCCAGAAGTTCTCCTCGTGCAGGCTGGCCTCGGCCACCGACATGCCGCGCTCGGCCTTCGGCATCGACCACGAGGCCGTGCGGCAGTCCTGAAAGAGCGTGGCCACGAACAGGCCGTCGGTCGTCATCAGGTAGACGGTGCCCTTGTTGCCATTGAGGGCCCAGACCTGTCCCAGGTCCGAGTCTCTGGGCTTGACGGGCAGGCCCAGGAGGCGGGTCGTGCCGATGAGCATGCCGGGCCGGTCGGGCACCGGGGCGATGTGCGAGGCGTGAAGGCCCGGCCAGGGGTTGGGGTACGACCACGTCGGGACGCCGTTGCGGACGCCGCCGACGCTCTCGGGCGCCAGCGGGGCCGGTGCCACCGTCAGGACGGTCCATCCGCCCTCGCCCAGGAGTGCCTGGTCGCCGCCGCTGCTGGTGGGGTTCTGGACGGCGGTGGCCAGGGTCTCGCCCTTCGCCAGGTCGTACCGGGGCGTGCCCTTGGCCGTGAACCCTACCGGCCGATACCGCACGGCCCGGTCGTCGACCCGCGCGGCCACGAACGAGAGGTCCTCGGCGACCGTGATGCCGCCGGTCCGGGCCTTCTGGAACGCGACCTCCTCGGCCTCGACGCGGCCATTGTCGTTCCCATCGCACCAGAGGAACAGGATGGGGTCGCCGGGCTTGACGTCCGGCGGCAGGCGCGAGGCGAAGGCGTCGGCGCCCTGGGGCTGGAAGGCCTTGGGCCCGCGGGTGGCCCAGTCGAAGTCGACCGTCGCATCGACCGACGTGGCCTTGAGGTCCGAGAGGTCTTTCTTGCCGAAGTACTCGGCGGTCAGGCCGCCGGGCTTCTGGGCGTCGGCCTTGGGAAAGAGACGGTCGGCCGGGATGACCTGCTTCGGCCGGCTGGGGCTGGACCAGAGCAGCCGGGCCGTGGCGCCGCCGCTGCCCTGGAAGAACTCCATCCGGACGGCGTACCGTTTGCCCGCCTCCAGCGTCACCTGGCCCTTGTCCTCGGTGGTGCCGTGCGGGGCCCAGTTGTCGATGAGCGGCTTGCCGTCGACCCACAGGCGCACCCCGTCGTCCGAGACGGTGGCGAAGGTGTAGGTCTCGCTGAACTGGGGCATGACCTGTCCGGTCCATCGGACGGAGAAGTTCTGGTTGTGTTGGCTGAGCGATGCGGCCAGCAGCGGCCAGTCGTTGGCGCGGCCGAGGGCCGCCCGGGCGACGGCCACGCCGTCCTCAATCAGCCAGATCATGCCGATGGACGCCCCGTTCGTCGGGTGGGTGTTGAAGACGCTGGTCATGTACTTGCGTTCGCCAAGATAGATGGCGGTCTGCGGCGGCATGTTGACGAACCCGGCGTAGGGCAGCGAGGCGGGGTTGGTGTCGGTCCGGACGTAAACCTCGATGGGCCGGCTGGTCTGCTTCGCCCAGTCGAGTTTCAGCGTCATGGCGCCGCCGTCGCCGGCATAGTAATAGAGGGTAGGGTCTTTGGGGTCGAGCGACCCGTTGCCGCCGTATCGCGGCGGCCCGTAGAGGGCCTTGACGAGTCGGCCGTCGAGCGTCCAGACGCTGAGCCGTTTGGGGGCGTAGTCCTGCTCGGTTACCCAGAGGTGGTCGTCGCCGCTGATGGTGATGCCGGCGGGGTTGTTCATGTGGTTGGGTTTGTAGGGGCCGGGGGCAGGGCGTCCGGGGTCGCCGATGGCCCGCAAGGGTTTGCCATCGGGGCCGAAGACCTTCACCTGGTGGCTCTGGCCGCGGTCGCTCACGTACAGGTTGCCGCGGGCGTCGAACGCCATCTGCCGGGGGTCGTCCAGGCCCGTGCCGACCAGCACCTCGGGCTTCGCGAGCGTCAGTGCCCGGCCCGTGACGGGCGGGGCGTTGTCATCGACCTCGCGCACGGACGCCGGCAGCGCGTAGCGGAGGATGCGCTTGCCCGAGACGGCGAGCAGCCGCCCTTGCCGGTCGAATGCCAGACCGCGCGGGGCCTCGATGGGCGCGTACCCGACGACCCGGTGCGCGGCGGCGTCGATGAAGAGGAGTTTGCCCGACATCGGCAGCGAGGCCACGAGCAGGCCGTTGTGGACGGCCATGCCGCCCAGGCCGTCGGTGTTGTCGGCTCGCCACTCGGGGTCCTTGGGGAACTCGAAGTTGGGCTTCAGGACGGGCCGGTCCTCGCCATAGCCGAGCCGCTTGTCGCGCGGGGCCTTCTCCTTGAGGTCCGGTTTGAGGAGTTGGTACAGCCGCAGTTCGGAGCGGTGCTCGTTGTACCCCCCGCCGGGCCACCACGCGCCGGTGTAGGCGTAGACGCCCGGGACGGGGCGGTCGCCATTGTCGCGGGCCAGGACGGAGGCGCCGGTCCAGATGCCTCCGATCCAGAGCTGACCGTGGAGTTTGCGGCCCTCAAGGTCGAGCCAGGCGATGCCGCTGCCGCCCTCGCTGACGTAACTGCCGATGATGACCTGGCCGCCGGTGGCCTTTCCGGCCGGCCGCTCGGGGGCCTCGCCCTCCGGGACGAACAGCGCCGCCTGGGGGGCGGTGTGGTTGGCCAGCCACTCGCTGCTGGTGTCGGCGGTGGCCCAGGGGGGCCGGCCCTCGTTGTACGGCGTCATCTCGTACGCCAGGTCCATCTTCGGCCGTACCAGGCCCCGGACGCGGTACGTGCCCGGGCCGACCAGCCGGCCGGGGACGTGGTAGACCGAGTGGGCGGCGGCGTCGGTGTCGCGGGCCAGGTCGTCCAGGCCGTCCCACCAGACGGTCTGGTCGCCGGCGGGGAATGGCGTTTCGCTCACGAGGTTCCGGACGCGCGTGCCGTCGGCGGCGTCGATGACCAGGGTCACGAAGCCGGGCTCGGCCAGGCGGAACCGGACGGGGATGGGCGGGTGCGGCTCGTCGACCGGCACCGCCGGGGCGGGTGCCGCAATGGCCACGCCCGCCGCCAGAACCACCGATGCCATGCTCGCCAGCAGGATAGACGCCGGTTGCCTGCACACGCGCTGCTTCATGGTCTCTCTCTCCTCGCGGCAAGTGGATGGTAAGGGCGGCCGTGGCACACGGGATCGTGAGACCCATTCTAGGCCGCGCGGCCGTCCGTGTCAACGCGGATTCCGGGCGGCGCTGGGCAGAAACACGGGTAGTGCCGCCGCCGGCTCGTGTTGAATCCAGGGAAGTCCCCGCCGCAGCAAGACCGGCGGCGCGCCAGGACCCCATTAGTCCTACAACGCTACTTGTCGCGCGGCGGCCTTCCGAGGCCGCCGCGATCTGGCCTGACGCTGTTCCTGGCGGCCTGGGAAGGCCGCCAGGCGGGATGAAGTAGCGAACTGGCGTAGTAGGATTAGGCCAGGGAGGAGCAATTGCGATGGCCGGCAGACCGGCGTTCTTTCTCGGGTTCGTGCTGACGCAGGTGGCGTGGTGCGCGGCTGGGCTGGGCGCGGGCGGCCCGGACCGGTGCGACGAGGAGTTCGTCGGCCCACTGCCCAGTTGGCGGAACGTCAAGACCGACTACGGCGCCGTCGGCGACGGGGGGTCCTTCTCGACCTACAACGAGACCGCCGACATGGTCTTCAAGGACGTGGGCGACGGTATGGCCATGGCCACCGGAGACAACGGCCAGGCCGAGAACGCCGTCCTGCGGTGCACGTTCCTGCGGTGCTCGGGGGCGGGCCTGCGGACCAACAACTACAACTCGCTCGACGTCTGGGCCTGGTACTGCCGGTTCGAGGACTGCGGTTACGGCCTCTATAACGGGGCGGGGAACTTCCACGCCTATCAGTGCGTGTTCCTGCGCTCGAAGAAGATGGACATCGGGTCGGCCAACCTGATGGTCTTCTCGTTCGTCAACAACTTCTCCCGGGGCTCGGCGTGTTTCATGGATTGGGCCGGCGGCCACACCTGGGGCTCCGCCACGTCCGTCACGGGCAACCGCATCATCGACCCGACCGGCGACTTCGCCATCCGCCTGGGCAACGGCGGGCCGTACCTGGTGGCCGACAACGTCATCCGGAGCCGGCCGGGCGCCGCCGGACCCGCCGTCCACATGACGTGGGGCGACCAGGTGCTGGTGGGCAACACGTACACCGTGGCCGACCCGGTGAAGGAGAAGGGACGGTTCCGCCGCGTGGCCGAGCGGACGGTCGATGCGGCCACCATCGACGCAGCGCCGCCCGCCCTGCCGCCCACGCCGCCCAACCGCGGCCGGCCCGTCATCGAGGTGGCCGCCGGCGCCGACGCCGCCGCCATCCAGGCCGCCATCGACCGGGCGGTGGCGCTGAAGGGCAAGCGGCCTGTCGTCCACCTGCCGATGGGCACCTATCCCATCGACCGGACGCTGGTCGTCCCCGCCGGGGCCGACGTGCAACTCCTGGGCGACGGCGGGGCCGAGACCGCCACGGTCCTGCGGTGGACCGGCGCGGCGGGCGGGCTCGTGCTTCGGATCGAGGGGCCCAGCCGGGCAACGGTCCGCGATATGTCCATCAGCGCCGGCCGGGGCAGCGGCATCCGGGTGACCGGTTGCGACCAGCCGGGCGGCCGGATCTTCGCCGACCAACTCAACGTGACCGGCGGCAGCCCGTCGGCGAAGGCCGCGGCCGGGCTGCTCGTCGCCGGGGTCGAGCGGGCCGACGTGTTGCTGCGGTGCCTCCAGGGCGGGTCGTTCTCCGAGAAATGGGTCCAGGTGCTGGGCGGCCCGAACCGCAAAGCCGGCCGGACCACGCCGGGGCAGGTGGCCATCTACACCGGGGCGACCGGCTCGACCGACGCCCAGTACGCCGTCAGCCAGGGCGGCCGGCTGGTCGTCCGCAGCGTGTACCACGAGATGAGCGCCACCAACCCGCAGGGCATCCTCCTGAACGACTCCGGCACGCTCTCGGTCGACGCGACGCGGTTCTCGTACCAGACCTCGGCCGAGGTGCCGCTGATTGCCGCCGACGGGTTCCGGGGCGACTTCGCCCTGCTGACGGGCCTCCTGCTGCCGGTGGGTTCGACGCACAGCGCCCGCATCGCCATCACGGGCGACGGCAGCCGGTGCAACATGCTGGTGATGGGTAACATCTTCTGGGTCAACGAGACGGGGGTGACGGCCGACAAGGTGTTCCAGAACCAGGCCCGGCCGCCCGCCCATGCCGCGCTGTTGCACTGCAACATGAACTCGGGCACCCAGGGTGCCACGAAGAACGGTTTCGACTTTCTGGAGCCCCGCGGCGAGGCCGACGACGCCTTTCTGCTGCGGATGCTCCAGCCCCTGCGCGAGTCGCGCATCTGGCTGCCCGGGCCCGTCGCCGAAGGGGTAACCGACGTGCGCATCCACCGGGTCATCTGCTCGGCGGGCCACGGCGGCGTCGGCGTCGAGTTCCGGGCCGGCCCGTGACGCAACCGGGTCGCGCGGCAGCCGTTCGGAGAAACGCCCTGATGGCGAGTCACGGCATGACCCGGCGCCAGTGGCTGAAGACGGCGGCCCTGGCCGCGGCGGCGCCCGTCCTCGGCGGGTCCGGCGACGACGGGTTCCAGAAGGGCGGCGACGTGTCGCTCCTCCAGAAAATCGAGGAACTCGGCGGCGTCTATCGCCACGACGGCCGGCCCAGGGACGCCCTGGCCATCTTCAAGGGCCACGGCTGCAACACGATGCGGCTCAGGCTTTTCCATTCGCCGGGTGGCAAGGGCCCCGTCGTCAACGACCTGGCGTACACGCAGAAACTGGCGCGGCGGATCAAGGCGGCCGGCCTGGGGCTGCTGCTGGACTTCCACTATTCCGACACCTGGGCCGACCCCGGCCACCAGACCAAGCCCCGCGCCTGGAAGGACCTGTCGTTCGAGCAGTTGCAGGCCGCGGTGTTCACCTATACGCGCGATGCGGTGGCGGCACTGGATGAGGCCGGCGCCCGGCCCGACGTGGTCCAGGTGGGCAACGAGATTACGCCCGGTATGTTGTGGGACACCGGCCGCGTGGGGGGCAAGTTCGACACGCCCCAGCAGTGGCGACAGTTGGCGACCCTGGTGCAGAGCGGTATCCGCGGCGTGCGGGAGGCGGCGGCCGGCGGCCGGCCGGTCCGCGTCATGATTCACGTCGACCGCGGCGGCAGCACCCCGGTCACCCAGTGGTTCTTCGACCACCTGCGGGCCGAGGGTGTGGACTTCGACGTCATCGGCCTGAGTTACTACCCCTGGTGGCACGGGCCGCTCGACGGCCTGCGGCAGAACCTGGCCGCCACGGCCCTGCGTTACGCCAAGGACATCGTGGTCGTCGAGACGGCCTACCCGTGGACGGGCCAGATGCCCGAGGGCCGCCGCAACGCCGCCGGCGACCGCGACGTCGCCCCCTATCCGCTCACGCCCGAGGGGCAGAAAGTGTTCCTGGCGGAACTCATTCGGACCGTCCGCCAGACGCCCGACGGTCGTGGCAAAGGCGTCCTGTACTGGGCGCCGGAGTGGATGACCGTCGAAGGCCTGCCGTCTTCCTGGGCGAGCCGCGCCCTGTTCGACCCGCGCGGTAACGCCCTTGCGGCGCTATCGGCCTTCGCGGAGTGAGCGGCGCACCTGACGAGGCAGGGACAGAAGACGGTGCGGCGCTGCATCCTGGCCACCCGTTGGCAGGGATGACCCATCCGCCCAGCAGTTGTACGCCGATGCCAAGGGGCTGGAAGCGTCTAAAGATTCACCTTTCGATGGGCCGATAAGGCGCCTACAGGTTTTAGCCGAGGTAGAGGGGACGAGCGAGGCAAGTCGGTTGGTCGAGTTGGCGAAGCGCCCCGAGCGGTATCGCTATGAGGGTGCGCGCGCCGCTTGGCTGAAACTCGGGAGGCTTGGCGGCTGGCCCGCCACGCCCGAGAACTTGGCGACGGAGCGCCGGATGCGAGCCGGCCTTCTCGTCGCCGGCGCCCCGCCCGACGAACGGAACCCGGAACGCCGCAAGCGGTGGGAGCGCCTCTTGCCGGGTCTGCGCAATCTGGCAGCGGCTGGCGAGGCCGCGCGGTCGGTTCAGGAACTCAACCGGAAGGGCGATCTGGTGACGCCGAACTGGGGGGGCTGCTGGACGTGACGAATCCACTGGCGCGATATCGCGTGGTGACCTTGCGGGCCGCCGGTCGGCATGTTGGTGCGCTGGCGGGGTTTGGGCGCCCTGAGGTAGGGCGGGCGGCGGGTGTCCGGACGGGCAGAAAGACACAACGTAACTGCTTGTGGATGTGATGGTTACATCTGCCACTGGCACCGGGTACGCGGCCGGGAGTGCCGCGATGGTTTCGGGAATTATTATGCTTGACTTGGTACCCCTCACGGGGCTAAAAAACGGTAAGCCTTCCGGCGCGGGGCGTCTGGGAGAGGGCCCTTCTTGCATCATCGAACGGGTTCAGGCCATTTTCTTGACGGGTTGGGGGACCGATGCCCTATACGAGCCATAACGTTTTCCGGAAGGGCGGTGTCCACGTCTTCCCGGTGACTTGCCGATCCCCGCGAGGCCGTCTGCTCTCGGCGTCGCGCCGGTCGTCCCTATCCATCCTATCGAGGAGGGCGCTCGAGTTGAGGTACGCTGCGGTCTTAACGGCGTTCATGTGTGGCGCATTGATGCTGCTTCTCTCGCCTGTGGTGGCCAAGGCGGGATGGTTCTGGCGCGACGGGGAGTGGGTTTACGTCCCCGAAGGGCGGGCACAGACGACCCAAGCGCCTCAAGCGCCCAAGGAGCCTGCGCAGGCCAAGCCGCCCGAGAAGGAACCGGCGCCCGCCAAGGCCCCCGCGAAAGAGCCGGTCAAGGCCCCGCCCGAGAAACCCGTGCCCCAACCCGCTAAGCAGGTCAAGCAGGTTGTGGCCCAGGCGCCGGTTGTGGCCGATGTGACCAAGGAACTGCGGCCGGCGCAGGGCGATGGGCCGAAGTTCCCCGTCAGCCGCTTCGTCGTCGAGTACGTCTGTGAGACCGGCGGGTTGCCGACCATCGAGGAAATCGGCCAGATTCCGATCACCCTCGGCCAGACGCCGGAAGGCTATGTGCCGGCGCGCGGCGGGGTGCCCACCGTCACGACCCCCCTGGGTGAACTCGGGGGCGATCCTGCGCCGTCCTTCTACGCCACGGCACTGCTGAGCCTCAACGAGCAGGTCGTCGCGCATTTCAACGGGCGAGGCATCTTCGGCGTCTTCGTCACGCCTCGTACCGACGATATCCAGCAACGCATCAAGCAGGACGCCCTGGGCAAGCCCGAGAGCCTCGAACTCCTCGACAAGCGGGCCCAGGGCACGACCGTTCTGCGGATTGCCATCTTCGTGGGCCGCGTCGGCAGCGTGCGGACGGTGGCCTCCGGCGATCGCGTCCCGCAGGAGGACCGCGTCAACAATCCCACCCACCGGCGGATCCTTAAGAACTCGCCGGTCCAGGCGGCCAGCGCCGCCGAGGGCGAGGAAACGCAGGGGCTCCTGCAAAAGGACCTCCTCGATCGTTACGCGCTGTTCCTGAGCCGGCATCCCGGACGCCGCGTCGACGTGGCCGTGGCCAGGGGTGACGACCCCGGCCAGGTCAACCTCGACTACATGGTGGCCGAGAGCAAGCCGTGGGTCCTGTTCCATCAGGTTTCCAACACCGGCACGGAGGAGACCGGTGAATGGCGCGAGCGCTTCGGGTTCATCCACAACCAACTCACGGGCAACGACGATACGCTGAGCATCGATTACGTAACCGCCAGTTTCAACACCGCTCACGCGGCCGTGCTGTCGTACGAGGCGCCTATCCTCGGCCTCGAACGGGTTCGCTGGGCGGTGTACGGCACCTTCGGCAAGTTCAAGGCCACTAATGTCGCGCCGGCCGACGAACGGTTCCTCGGCGAGACGTGGTCCACCGGCGGCGACCTGTTTGTCAACTTCTTCCAGGACAAGGACCTCTTCATCGACTTCACGGCCGGCTGCCGATGGGAGGACATCCGTGTCGTCAACCAGATCGTGGAACTCAAGGGACGGACGTCGCTCTTCACGCCCGGCGTCGGGTTCCGTGCCGAACGCGTCAACGAAACCCAGGCGATGCAGGGCATCGTCAAACTCGAATGGCTCGAGGAGCATGTCGGCCATACGGACAAGGATGACCTGCGGCGGTTCGGGCGGTTCGCTCCCGACAAGGACTGGGTCGTCCTCCGGTGGAACTTCTTCCAATCGTTCTATCTTGAACCGCTGCTGAATCGCGAGGAATGGGAGAACCCCGACACGCCCAAGACCTCGACCCTCGCACACGAGGTGGCCGCGTACTTCAAAGGGCACCATTCGCTCGGCAGCCGCCTGATTCCGTTCGCCGAACAGACCGTCGGCGGCGTCTACTCGGTCCGGGGCTACCCCGAGAGCATCGTCGCGGGCGACGCCACCTACGTCGCCAGCATCGAGTACCGGTACCATATTCCGCGGGCCCTCCAGCCCAGCACCTCGTTCAAGGAGCCCAGGGAGCCCGCCAACCTCTTCGGATCGCCGTTCCGCTTCCGCCCGCAGCAGGTCTACGGGCACACCGACTGGGACCTGATCCTCAAAACCTTCTTCGATATCGGCAAGGCCAACAACTTCGAAAAACTGCCTCGTCCGCTCGAAGACAACTACTTCCTGATGAGTTGTGGTCTGGGCATGGAACTTCAGGTCCTTCGAAACCTGACCGTACGCCTGGACTACGGCGTGGCCCTCAGGGGAATCGATGCCCGCGAGGTCGATGCGGGCGACCAGCGATTGCACGTCGTCGCGACGCTCTCGTTCTAGAGCGCCGATGACGGTCGGACTGATAGGGGGGGAGTCGTGTGGACCGGCCGGGCCGCGGGCCTGAATGGGCGCCTCGTTGCGGCCGGGCCGAACGTTGGGATCATGGGGGGGGCGGTGGTTCGCGAAACGCCCCCCCGGAGCGTCAAACAACCGTCGTGGGGAGAGTTGCAATGACACATGCGCGGTATCAAGATCTCGCTCTTAAGGTCCTGCTGAGTCTGCTGATCGTGATGGCTCAGCTACCCAGGCCGGTGTTTGCCGAACCCACCGGCGAAGAGGTGATCCAGGGCGACGTCACGTTCGCGCGAGACGGCGACGTGACGACCATCACCGCCGGACACAACAGCATCATCCAGTACTCCGGCTTCGACATCGCCACAAACGAGACCGTTCAGTTCATCCAGCCCAGCGCTCAGGCCCGCGTCCTGAACCGCATCATGGGCGGCTATCCCACGACCATCGAGGGATCGCTTCTGGCGAACGGCATCGTCTACCTGGTCAACCCCGCGGGTGTGCTCTTCACCCCCACCGCCATCGTCGACGTCGGAGGCATCTATGCCGCCGCCGCCAACCTCAGCAACCGAGACTTCCTGGGCGGCAATAACCTGTTCCTCAACGCCGCCGGCCCGGTCACCAACTGGGGCACCATCCGCGGAAACGCCGTGCACATGGTCGGTCTCCAGGTGGCCAACCACGGCAGCATCCTGGTCAACTCGGGTGCCGTCACTATGGTGGCCGGCAAGGACGTCTACATCGGCGAGCGCGGCGGCCACGTCCTGGTCAGGGTCGAAGGCGCCGACGCCCAGGCCGAGGCCGGCGCGGGGCCCGCCGTCGAGAACACCGGCACCATCGATGCCGGCGACGGCGAGGTCATGATTGCCGCCGGAGACGTCTTCTCCCTGGCCTTCCGTAACAGCGGCTTCATGAAGGGCAAGAACGTGACCGTCGACGGCGGCGCCGGCCGCGTTGAGGTCGGCGGCACCATCGACGCCTCCGACGCCACACCCGGCGCCACCGGCGGTAACGTCAAGGTCCTTGGCGGCGAGGTCGTTCTCGAGGGCGCCGAGATCGACGCCTCCGGCTCGGCCGGCGGCGGCACCGTCCTGGTGGGCGGCGACTTCCAGGGCGCCAACCCCGACGTCCGAAACGCCCAGTTCACCTACGTCGATGCCTACACCCTCATCGCCGCCGATGCCCTCGACGCCGGCCACGGCGGCCAGATCATCGTCTGGGCCGACGGCGGCACGGCCTTCTTCGGCACCATCTCCGCGCGCGGCGGTACGCAGGGCGGCAACGGCGGATTCGCCGAGGTCTCCGGCAAACGCCATCTCATGCTCGCCCCCGAACTGATTGACCTCTCCGCACCCATGGGCTCCGGCGGCGTCGTCCTCTTCGACCCCGACTCCATCGTCATCCAGGATGCCGCCGAGGCCAACGTCACCGGGTTCGCTGCCGACTGGACGGAGGCGTGGGGCGAAGACGCGGGCACCGCCAGCGTCTTCAACGTCCCGCTTCTCGGGGGCGGAACCTTCAGCGCCGTGCCCGCCGGCACCTCGATCGTCCTCCAGGCCCTGAACACCATTACCGTCTCCAGCGCCGTGGACCTCAATATCCACACCACCGACGGTGGGCTCGGCACGGACCTCACCCTCGAGGCGGGCGGCGACATCCTCCTGAGCGCCGCCGTCACGCTCAATGGCGGCACCCTGACGCTCAACGCCAACAACATCGGCGGCACCCAGACGGGAACCGGACAGGTCACCGTCAACCAGGCCGTCGACACCGCCGGCGGCGATTTCGTCTCCACCGGCATTAACTTCACTACCGGCGCCGCCGGGACCATCACCACGGGTGTCGGCGCCGGCAACGTCAACATCAACAACACCGGCGTCGTCACCGTCGGCGCCGGGATCAACGCCGGGGTCGGCAACGTCTCCATCCAGGGCGCCAGTTCCATCGCCGCCAGCGGCGGCGCCATCCAGGGCCTAGCCCTGGCCGCCAAGACCCTCAACGCCGCCGGCGGCGCCATCACCATCGACAACGCCGCCAACGCCTTTACGACCGTCGACCTGCGGGCCCGCAACCTCGCGGACGGTGCGGACGTGGCAGGGGCCATCACGTACGTCGACGTCAACGGGTTCGACGTCGTGGCGGTTCAGACGACGAGCACGTTGTCGTTGACGGCGGCCGGTGCCATAACCGACAGCGGCACGTTGTTGGTTGGGACGACGACGGCTCTGGCGGCGGGCGCGGCCAACCATATTGAACTGAACACAGTCACGAACAACTTCGGCGGCGCGGTGACGGTCACCACCGGTAACAACGTGACGCTGGTGGACGCGGACGCCCTGACGTTTGCCGGGGCGACGGTCAGTGGCAACCTGGACGTGACGGCCGCGGGCCTGATCTCCGATACCGGGCAGGTGACGGTGGCGGGTACGACGGCCCTGGCGGCGGGTGCGGCCAACCATATTGAACTGAACACAGTCACGAACAACTTCGGCGGGACCGTGACGGTCACGAGCGGCAACAACGTGACGTTGGTCGACGCGAGCACGCTGGCGTTCGCCGGGGCGACGGTCAGTGGCAACCTGGACGTGACGGCGGGGGGGCTGATCTCCGACACCGGCCAGGTGACGGTGGCGGGTACGACGCGTCTGCAGGCGGGTGCCGGTAACCACATCACGCTGGACTTTGCGACGAACGATTTCGTCGGCGCCGTGACGATCACGAGCGGCAACAACGTGACGTTGGTGGACGCGAACGCCCTGGAGTTCGCCGCGGCGACGGTCAGTGGCGACCTGGACGTGACGGCGGCGGGCGCGATCACCGACACCGGCCAGGTGACGGTGACGGGGACGACGGCCCTGGCGGCGGGTGCGGCCAACGACATCACGCTGGACTTTGCGACGAACGATTTCGGCGGAGCGGTGACGATCACCACCGGCAACGACGTGACGCTGGTCGACGCGAACGCCCTGACGTTCGCCGCTGCGACGGTCAGCGGCAACCTGAACGTGACGGCCGCCGGCCTGATCTCCGACACCGGGCAGGTGACGGTGGCGGGCACGACGCGTCTGGAGGCGGGTGCGGCCAACGACATCACGCTGGACTTTGCGACGAACGATTTCGTCGGCGCCGTGACGGTCACCAACGGCAACAACGTGACGTTGGTCGACGCGAACGCGCTCTCGATTGACGCGATCGCGGCGGGGACGGCGGTGATTCTGACGGCGGGCGGTGCGATCACGGACACGGGGGTGGGTGCCCTGACGGGTACGACGCTGACGGCGAAGACGCTCAGCGACGCGGGCGCGGCGATCACGTTGGACACGGCGACGAACGACTTTACGACGGTCGACCTGCGGGCCCGCAACGCGGCGGACGGTGCGAACGCGGCGGGGGCCATTACGTACCGCGACGCGACGGGGTTTGACGTGGCGGCGGCGCATACGACGAGCACGGTGACGCTGACGGGCGGCGGCGCCATGACGGATTCGGGTACGTTGACGGGTACGACGCTGACGGCGAAGACGCTTAGCGACGCGGGCGCGGCGATCACGCTGGACACGGCGACGAACGATTTTACGGCCATCGATTTCCGGTCGCGCAATGCCCTGGACACCGCGACGAGCAGCGGCGACCTGAAGTACCGCGATGTCAGCGGTTTTGCGATTCTGGCGGCCGAGACAACGGGCGGCCGCGACTTCGCGGGTAACGGCGACATGATACTCAATGTCGCCTTGTCGGGCGGGGCGGACTTCCTGCTCGACTCCGGAACGGGCGCGATCATCATCACGGCCGACCTGGGTACGGTCGGCAACCCCATGCACCACGTCGAACTGGACGGGACGCGGTGCGATCTGGGGGGCAACATCTACAGTCAGGGCGCCTCCCTCGTCTTCAACCTGCCCGTGCAACTGACGGCGGATACGGTTCACGTCGACGTGGGTCCGGGCGGGGGCATCTACTTCAACAATACGGTCGATGGCAACGGCGCCGGTCCGTGGGACCTGACGCTGACGGCGACCGCGGGCGATCCCATCCGCTTCGGCGACGGGGTGGGCGCCGACCGGGTGGGCAACGCCAATGCCCTGGACGTGCTGACGGTGAACACGGGGACGGCGCAGATCAACACCGACGTGGTGAAGGCCGCGACGATGGTCTTCAACGGTCCGGGCGAGATTCAGACGGACACGGCGTTGACGGCCACGACGTCGGCGGCGTTCAACGGGGCCGTGAACAGCCAGGCTACCGAGGCGAACGATCTGACGGTGACGGCGCCGACGATCACGTTCGCCAATAACGCGGGCGCGGCGGTCAACGGCGCGTTCGGGACGCTGACGATCAACTCGGGCGACGGGCTGACGGCGGGCAGCGCCTTTACGCCGGCCGGCCAGTTCGTCGGCACCACGCTGGTCGTGAAGACGCGCAACGACGCGGGCGCGGCCATCACGATGTCCAACGCCGCCAACGACTTTACGACGGTGAACCTCCAGGCCCGCAACCTCGCGGACGGTGCAAACGTCGCCGGGGCCATCACGTACCGCGACGCCACGGGGTTCGACGTGGTGACCGCCCAGACCGCCAGCACGCTGTCCCTGACGGCGGCGGGCGCGATCACCGACACCGGGCAGGTGACGGTGACGGGTACGACGGCCCTGGCGGCGGGTGCGGCCAACCATATTGAACTGAACACAGCCACGAACAACTTCGGCGGGGCCGTGACGATCACGAGCGGCAACAACGTGACGTTGGTCGATGCCAACGCCTTGACGTTTGCCGCTGCGACGGTCAGCGGCAACCTCGACGTGACGGCCGCCGGCCTCATCTCCGACACCGGGCAGGTGACGGTGGCGGGGACGACGACGTTGGCGGCGGGTGCGGCCAACCACATCACGCTGGACTTTGCGACGAACGATTTCGTCGGCGCCGTGACGATCACCAGCGGTAACAACGTGACGCTGGTCGACACGAACGCCCTGACGTTCGCCGGCGCAACGGTCAGCGGGGCCCTGGACGTGACGGCGGCGGGCCTGATCTCCGATACCGGGCAGGTGACGGTGGCGGGTACGACGCGTCTGGAGGCGGGCGCGGCCAACAACATTACGCTCACCACGATC
>Ga0307379_10005930_pt1 | contig 16903 bp, 25 predicted proteins | sample UN2MG_FD_202237 | JGI IMG/M metagenome (GOLD analysis project Ga0307379, IMG submission 202237) | Soil microbial communities from Risofladan, Vaasa, Finland - UN-2 | ecosystem: Environmental > Terrestrial > Soil > Coastal area > Acid sulfate soil | place: Finland: Risofladan, Vaasa | collected... | reverse complement strand
TCTTCCATCATAGTCTCCGCGGCGGTTGTACACTCATTCCTGGACTTCATCCCTTCCATCTTTTTGGGGGCGCCCGATTCCTCACAGGCGCTGTCAGTTCTACCGGGGCACAGGATGTTAATGTCCGGAAATGGTCTGGAAGCTGTGCTCTGCTCGGCCAAAGGAAGCCTTATAGGAGCATTATTGGCGGTGCTCATCGCCACCCCCTCACAGCTGGTCATGGGCCCTCCTCTCGAAATTTACGATGAGATATCTCCATGGATTCCCCTGATCCTTCTGGGGGTTGTGATCTTCCTTATCATCTCGGAAAGGAACGGTGGCTGGAGGTCAATGTCCTGGGCTGTCGCGATCTCTCTCTCATCAGGCCTTCTAGGTTTCATAGTGCTGAACGCGAATCTTCCCCTGGGAGGAATGATCGGAATGGGGCAGAGCCTACTCTTCCCTCTGCTCACAGGCCTTTTCGGATTGCCCACTCTCTTACTTTCTTTGGACAACCCTTCCATTCCTGAGCAAACAAAATCCTTGGAACGTGCATCACGCATCAAACCATCGATAAAGGGTGTGCTAGCCGGCGCCATGGTTGGTTGGTTCCCAGGAATAACATCCACATCGGGGGCGGTAATGGCTTCCTTTCTTTCCCGTAGAACGGTGAACGAAGAATCTGCGCCAAACTTCATCACCACGGTTTCGGCCGTCGGCTCATCCGCCACCGTCTTCAGCCTCATCGCCCTGTCAGTTACGGGAAGGGGAAGGACCGGCGCCATGCTCGCGGTGGCCGACCTGCTCGGGGAGGATCTCGACCTTCTCGGACAAGTTCCCTCCGCCCAGTTTGGCCTTCTGTTGTTGTCAGCCCTCATCTCTGCAGGATTGGGGTACCTTCTTACTCTGAAGATGGGCAGCATATTCGCTAGAATGATCTCGAGGTACGACATGGGGAAGGTCGGGAAGGCGATCATAATATTGGTTCTCATTCTCGTCCTCTTGTTCAATGGGCTGCAGGGGCTCCTGCTGCTCGGAGTAGCAACACTTCTTGGCATGATCCCTCCCCGAGTGGGGGTGGGAAGGGTCCATCTCACCGGTTGTCTGCTAATCCCGGTAATGCTATTCTTCTTGGGTTAGTCTCTTGACCGGGATCGATCAGACCCCGAAGGGAGTCGAAGTCCCAACCAAAGGGGGATATCAGCTCGGCGGTGGCCCTCACCACCAGATCAATGTAGCTCCGCGCGTCGTACTCCTCGTCCCCGCGAACGAAATGGTCCACCTTGACCCGCCTCCTGAAATCCTTGGTGGTGGAATCACAAATGATGAACCGCACCACCTTGCCCGGCGGCACCTCGAACCCTCTCTCCCGCAGCTGCATTAGCGCCGCAACAGAGTCATTGAACTGGCGGTAGTCCTCGATTCGTCTGGACACCCTCTTGGTGAGGATGAGCTTCTCAAGCGGCACGGAGCCATCGAGCAGCTTTCCTGCGTGGAGACACAAGAGGTCCAGCACCCCGGCTATCCGATCCTGGAACTCACTGGAGCAGGAGGCCTTCGAAAGCTCGTGGAGCATCTCGTGCTGCACATCCTTTATCAGCGGGGGCGTGTCCCTCTTCCTGACCGCTATCCCTCGGGTCTTCAGCTCCCCGTCGTCGAAGAGGCCGTAGTATCGATTGAGCGCGCCGATGCCGGTGGTGACGCAGGGGAGGAACACGATCCAACTGTAGTGGCCTTCCACCTCCAGGGGTATATCGAACTCCCTGTTGATCTCCTCGCAGAACGATTCGCAGTCCCCCTCGCCCGAGAGCCAAAGCGAGTCCACTATGCCGTGGAGCACCCTGAATCCCCTGCGCTCGGCGATCTCCGAGCTCCGCAGGAGTATCTCCCTGCCATAGGCGGTGATGGACTCGTGGCACTCGATTCGTCCGAAGCGAGCATTGCGGTACCCGGTGTAACCGAAGCAGGTGACCAGGATCCACTTTAGCACCTTGGCCCTCTGGGCGTAGATGTCGTTGTGTCTTGGGGCTTCCCTGGCGAGGCGTTTGCAGGCTATTCTTCTTCTGATCACCGGTTCGATCACCCTAGGTATCAGGCCCCGCTCCCGCTCGCAGAAATGGTACCCGATCTCCGGGACCCTGATGGACGATTGGGGGCAGCAGTCGCACATCAGGGTCTCGGGGGAGATGTTGTACCTGACCATGATGTTCGGGTACAGGGAGCAGAAGTCCAACTCGGTGACGGAATCGTGGATGCCCACCACCGGGTTGTGGATGAAACCCCCGCGGTCGCAGACCAGCAGCTCCCTGGCGGTCTTGAACTCCTCGGGGATATTCTTCTTCCACAGAATGAGGTGGCCCGTGCGCAGGGCCTCGTTCACCTGCATGGCGCTTATGGCGCTCCCCGGAGAGAGGCGAGAGAGGTCCTGTACCGGGATTAGCGACATCCTCGAGAGGTCGATGAGGCCGTACATCCCGCCGGCCTCCACGTACATGAAGGACTGCTCCCGGTCGATGTGGATTCGGCCCCGTAACTTGTAAGCGGGTGGCTTGTACAGTATGCGGCCGTAAGTGAAGTAGCTCTTTCCCTTTGACATCCGGGCACCCGCTCCCCTTCCCAGCTCCACTCCCATTCCGTACTCCTCCGCCCGCCGGGCGAGATAGTGCATGTAGAAATCATCACCTCGTCCGGTGTACACGATGTCGGGATCCAGCTCCGCTATCACCCGGTTGAGTTCCTCGAGGATGTGGTCCTCGGGACCGTTCAGCTCGATATCGTTGACGGTCACACTCTCCAGCCGATCGTCGAAGGTGGGGATGCCGTTCTCCGCCCTGACCGCGATGTCCAGAAGGGCCTCCCTGAACTGGGGAAGGGGGTAGTCATGTCTCCACGGGGAGTCAAGCGCCCGCAAGTTGTCCATGTCGGTGAGGGCCAGGGGGAACAGTCCCTTCTCCAGGAGGAAGCGCTGCTCCAGGCGGAGGTCCACGTTGAACAGGCGGTAGCGCCCATAATGTCCCCAGCTGTCGATTGTCCGCGCCAGGTCCTGGACGTCCGAGTATCGGGGAACGCCCACCCTCAGCGCCTCCCTCTCGCGCTCGCCCAGCCATAACCTCCTTCTCTCGATCGAGGTGTCCGGGAAGCCGATCATCTCCAGCCTCCCGGGCAATGATTGCATCTCCCCCGCTGGTGCCCAGACATAGATATCAGGTCGATAATCATGGACCAGGCGCTCCGCTCTCTCGGCGGTCCTGACCCACATCACCATGGAGTTGAGCCCATAGTCCGGGTGGCAATCTATGATCCAGCCTCTCATTCGTTCCCCTTCCTCAGGGACTCGATCTCCTTCTCCTGCTCCAGAAGAATGGACAGCAGCACCGCCTCTAGGGGATCGCAGAGCGCGGCGTAGGAGGAGGCGGACGAGTGCTTTCTAGCCCTTGCCATTACCCTGTCAAAGGCCTCCTTATCCTCCCGGTCCAAGGCTCTTCGAAAATCTCCCCACTCCCGTATTATGGATTCCAGTGTCCTGCGATAGGTAGGAACGGTCCTGCCCATGGTATCACCTCAAGAACTCGTCCAGCGTGGTCTGGTAGTAGGGTACGGGGTGGTAGAGCATGATCCTTCCTTCCTTAACCAGGGACAGCTCCAGCGCCCTCCTCTTATTCTCGATGCGCAGTATGGAGTCGGCGCTCTTCTCCATCAAGGTGCTAAGGCTCTGCTTGTGACCGATCTTGGTGAGGCCGTAATTGGTCACTATGGTCACCAGCGAATGTCTTTCGGTCATCTCCCTCAGGGATGCGAGGCAGCGCTTGATGAGCTGGAACGATTCCGACCACCACATGTCCTTGTCGTGGAACAGGTCGGTGAAGCAGGAGACGATCACCGTGCCGCTCCTTGTGCGCTCCACTTCCCTCTCCAGCTTGTCCACGATGAGAGAGGTCATCTGGTAAGCGGTGAAGGCCCGGGCAATGCTGACGCTGTCCAGCGTCTCCCTCATGTCCAGGCGGAATCTCCTGCACAGGGAGGCGATCTCGTAGGGATTGATAGAGTTCCCCCCGTCAACCCACACCACCTCCTCCCCCAGATCGCTGATGGCGTTTACGCAGATGAGATGAGTGAGATCGAAGAGGAACCTGTCTGAGCTGTCTATCAGGGTGATTTGGGATGACCTGAACCCCAGAAAGAAGGAATCGATCGCGGGCAGTGATGTCCGGGCCCTGCGCTCAGGGGGAAGGTACATCTCGCCCTCGACTGTACCCAGTGATGACAGGTTCTCGTGAACGGTGAACATCTCATCTTCCTCTGAACTTCACTACCTCAAGCTATTTTAAAAAGGATGAGCGTGAGAGATACCCGAAAGTGTCAGGGTGGGTGCCATTCCGCTCGAACCAGCAACCCCGGATCTATCGATTTCACTCCCACTGAAAAGGTGGGCAAATCAACCAAGTCCTGGTCAAGGCAAATATAGCCTTGGGGCAATATGGGGTGCGCATGGTAGAGGGTCCGAATGTTCGACTTGGGAACGGCGTTGAGCTCCTGGGAGGGACGAAGTGCTACTTCGACCCCGTCGACATAGGTCACAGCGGGATCTACTGCCTATCCCACGCTCACTTCGATCATCTGCCCAGTAAGATGCTGGGTGACGAGGTGATATGCTCTCCCATCACCCAAAGATGTGCCCAGGACCGGCTCAAGCGGAAACTGAAGATCAAGGAACATCCTCAGGTCAAGATGCTGGACTCCGGTCATATACTCGGGTCGAACATGTTCCTGTTCGAGGGCGAACAGAGGGTCCTTTACACAGGGGACATGTGTCCCAGGGACCGTCTGGGGTTGATGGGGGCGAAGCCCGTCAAGACCGATACCCTGATCCTGGAGTCCACCTTTGGGCTGCCGCGCTACATCTTTCCCCCAAGGGAGGAGATGGAGCGGACCATATTGAACTGGGTCGAGGACAGGCTCGCCTCAGGCAGGTCAGTTGCGGTTCTTGCATATCCTTTGGGTAAGTCCCAGGAGATGCTCATGCTGTTCAAGGGCATGGACCCCTATCTCTATGGATCCTCACTGCTCACGACCCAGCTGATCGAGGATGTCGGAGTGGAGTTCTCCTATCGGCCATTTGATCTTAAGAGGGCGGAGGGGCCGTTCCTGCTGATATGCCCCACGGGGGTAAGAAGGACGAGTTTCATCGAGAGCCTGCGCAAGAAGGGTATGCTCACTATCTCGATTTCGGGGTGGGCCATTGATCCCTCGTTCAAGCAAAGGATGGGCGTGGACGAGACTTTCCCCCTGTCCGACCATGCCGATTTCAACGACCTTCTGTGGTTCACTGAAAAATGTGAGCCTTCCGTGGTGTATACCCATCACGGCTTCGAGAGAGACCTTGCATCTCAAATTCGAACCAGGCTAGGTATCGATGCCTATCCCCTGGTGAAGGACCAGCGGTCCCTACTGGAATTCTGATCACCACATCTTTGGGTATGTGCCCGGATCCATGAACACTCGGTTGGTGCGGGCGGCCAGCCCCTCTTTGGCATCCACCATCTGTTGAGCGATCATCTCCGCTATGGCCAAAGCAACACCCTCTCCTTTGTCCGTTAAAAGGGCGACCAGTTGCTTCTTCTCCACGGTGGATTCGACCTCTTGGACTCCCACCGCGGCGAGATCCGCGCCGTGACATATGGCGTCGACGGCAGTACCCTTCAGCACGATCTTGGGAATGGGTTCCAGAATGACCTCCCATGGCATGAGCATTCTCCTCAGAGGGCGCTCATCACCGTCCTCCTTCCAGTAGACATGAGCGTCCTTGATGTCCTGCAGAGTCACAGAATCATCCTCGATCATGGAACCCGATCGCGCTCTGCGGAGGCTCTCCATGTGTGCCCCTATGCCAAGAGCCTCGCCGATGTCGACACACAGGGTGCGGATGTAAGTGCCCGCATCAGTCCCTACCCGGAAAAGGACATCCCTGCCTTCGATCTCGAGGATGTCAATAAAGTGCACTCTGCGGGTTCGCAGCTGGCGTTTCACAGCCGCCCTTACGGGGGGCATCTGGTAGATCTCCCCGACGAAGGTGTCGATCACCGATCGAACCTTCTCCTCCTCGACGTCACGGTGGAGGCGCATCACGCACACGTACTCCTTATCGGATTGCAGCACAAGGTCCATGGCGCGGGTCGCCTTCCCCAGAGCAATGGGCAGGACCCCGCTCACCTTGGGGTCCAGCGTGCCGCCGTGGCCCACCTTGTTGATGTCGAAGATGTTCCTCACCCAGGCGGATACCTGGTGGGAGGTTGGTCCCTGAGGCTTGTCAAGATTGATGACCGAGGCTTGGAGGAGTTCTTCCAGACTCCTTTTAGAGGGTTCCTTCCCCCACCTGAAGGACATTTGTGTCTTTTCACGCACCAGCATCTTTGTCATGGGGTCACCTTTTCTAGGATGAGGTCTGCGACCTTCTGTGCCGGGATGTATGTGGTATCTAACATCAGATCGTAGACCGATTGGTCGGAGATGTCTATATCGTAGTGTTCCAGGTATCTCGCGGCCTCACACCTTTCCCGCTCCTTTATGCGCTCAAGGACGACCTTCGGGGGAATTCCCTCCCTCTTTGATACCCTTCTAGCCCGCTCTTCCAAATCGGCGTCTAGATAGACCCTGAAAGCCTCAAGTCCGTGTCGGGTCAGCATGAACGCGGTCAGGCGTCCCTCAAGAATTATGGTGTCATTCTCCCTGGCAATCTCCAGCATCTTATCGTCGAGCATTCGATCGTAGGAGGGATCGTTCTTCGCTAGCTCACCGAACTCCGCCAAACTCAGGTCGTGGTTCTTCGCCATCTGTCTGAACACCTCTCCGGATACCACGCACTCGATAGAGAGCATTTCGGAGAGTCGTCGACACACCGTTGTCTTGCCGGAGCCAGGGGGTCCGCTTATGGTAATCCTCATCATTCACCAGCTTCCAGCTCTCTGAGGCGCTTCCGGAACTCGAAGAAGCGGAGTGAACGCATCAGTATCTGGCCGAATGGAACGCTGATGAGCGAGTACAGCAGTACCCAAATGGGTAGTAGTATCGTGTCTATGAGATTGACGTTGAGTGCCCATGGAACAGATATGATGGTGTTGGGGACCTGCCCCATGAACACCGCCAGCCAGGCGAAGATGGGTATGATGACTATCATGGTGATGGGCAGGAGTTTAAGCTGAGCAGTGGATGCCTTCATCGACTTCTGTAGGATGTCCTGCTGCATCTCTGTGAGCTTCTTGATCTTGTAGTTGTTGTTCTCCATCCTTGCCTCTCGAAGCTCTTTGTTGAACGCTGATACGATCTTCTGATTCCTGATCTGGTCCACAAAGTCTGTGAAGAAATGCCTGACGATGATGGTGATCGATGTCATGAACATACCGGTCAGGAACAGGGTGACCACGGGATAGGCACCCCCGAATCCCACCAAGGGCTCCAGGCCGTAACCCACCAACTGCCCTAATCCGTTCCTCAGGTTCTGGTCGAAGAGAATGAAGACCGCAAGTATGAGAACGAATATCGTGGCCATCCTTGACCAGCTCATTGCCTGCTGGGATTCACTCGGCATCGCTACTCACCTCCGAAGAACTGCCTTAAGACCGGGTGCATTTCCATCATCTGCTCCCTACCCATAGCCTCGTAGAACTGTATCAATATTCCTACGGCTAGCAGTACACCTGTACCGGACGCGTTTCCGACCGTACCTATGAGATCTGCGCCTGCCGCCAGCCCTCCCACTACGGCACCGCTGATGACAGTTACCACTGGAATGTATCGTTGGAGAACCCTTTTCAAGACCCTCGGATCCCTTCTGAATCCAGGTATCTGGAGACCGCTACTCTCGATCTGTCTCGCGACTGCATCCGGTCCCATGTTGGTGGTATTAATCCAGAATTTCGCGAACATCACCGAACCAAGTACCATGATGGTGAAGTAGCTTACCACTCTAATGCCCACCTGCAATGGATTATGGTCGTAGACCAGATATCCATATCTCGTTGGATCTAGCATGGGAAGCAACCATTCGCCTAGACCCATGGGTGCGCTGAGATACCACGCTAAACCTCCAGCCGCTTGGCTGGTACCCGGCGGATAATAACCCAATAGGGGGTTGTTCCCGATCATTGGGATGCCGCTATTGTAGAGGATCAGGGTGATCATCGAGATGTTAGCCAGCAGAGCGGCCATCAGGATGACGGGTATGTTCGACGCGTAGATGAGCTTGATGGGGTATCTTCCACGTGCGCCCCTGGCTGAACCATGGGCCAATGGAAGTTCTATACGGGAACTTTCAGCATAGGCAACGAACATGAATATTGCCATAGTGCCCACTAGAGCTATCATTGGATTTGGATTCGAAAGCAATATTTGTTCATAGCCCCCGCTAGCCATCTCCGATGCGGACATGTTCTGCATGATGAAGATGGTCTTGGGGAGCGTTCCCGAAGGTGGGTTGCTCAGGCTTATTGGGAGGGTACCATCGACCGCCTGCCAATTAAGAGTTCCAGTGAATATTGCTTGCGCTACACCGGCCGCGATGAACAGCGATATGCCACTCCCTATGCCCCATTTGGAAACCACCTCATCCATCAAGAAGACTAAGTAAGATCCTATGAATAGTTGAAGTACGATTATCAATCTGGCCAAATTTAGGCCGCTTAATACTCCCGTAGCTCCGAATACTCCGTCTAGATTTCCGACGAAAGCCTCGGATGGCACCAGGTAACCGAAGACCTGTGGAGCTGCTTCCACAACGATCATCACGATCACTAGGAATTTCTGGCTGCTCTGATACACCGCCTTGTCATCGTCATCGGTCAGATCGAGCTTGATGATCTTCGCTCCGACGAAGAGCTGCATGATAATCGACGCAGTGACGATCGGGCCTATGCCCAGGTGCATCAGGGACCCCTGCGCCCCTGCCAATATGGCTCGGTACTGGGCGAAGAGATCCACGGTCTGTTCCTGATCCAGACCGTATAGGAAGACATTCGTCATGACGAAATAGAAAACGAGAATCAGGATTACCCACATCATCTTTGACCTGAAGTGCACGTGCCCTTCAGGTCTGCTGACGGCAGGCAACCTGTCGGTAATGGGTTTCAACTTGTAGAGCAGACTTTTTTCCTCGGTAGCCATGGGAATCACAGAGTAGTTACTGTGGCTCCAAAATCGTTCCGCCCGCTTCCTCTACTTTGTTCCTCGCGCGCTCGGAGGTCTCAGGGACAACGATTTGCAGCGGTGTTTCCACTCTGCCGAATCCAAGGAGCTTGTCGATGCCTAATTTGGTTAGATCTATCATCGTCATGCCACTCTCCTCGGTCGCAAACCCATCCCTCTTCAGGGACTCGAGGTTCTCCTCGAGGTATCCCACATTCATTGTGATCTTGGCGGAAACGACCTTCTGGGGCCGCTTGAAACCTCGTCTGCCGAAATGCTCAGGGTTGTATTTATATATGCTCATTTTTTTGTGTTTCCACAATCCAGCGTTTCCGCGACCGCCTCTCTTACCGGCCCCTCTGCCGGCCTTCTTGCCGCGGCCGTGGGTGCGACTACCTCTGAGCTTCTTTGTCCTACTTGGCATCTGTGGTCCCTCCTACAACATCCTCTCCAAGAGGTCGTTGACGTTCTCCCCGCGGTAGCCCAGTGCTCCACTGTTCTGGTAGGAGCGTTTGATCCCTTCGTATCCCTTCCGGGGGGGGCTGAGCCTGAAAACGGGCTTCACGTTCTTAAGGTCCTTGTAACTGAATTCGTTGTTCGAAATGCCCTTTGAAAGGGACATTATCGAGGTGAACTCCGAGTTCTCTATGATGTAGTTGTCATCGATGGGCTTGTCACCCATCAGCCTACCCTTGAACTTAATCAGGCGGGCGAGGTTCTGCTCGCTGATCTCTCCCCAGGTGATGTAGTCCTTGGCCTTGTCAAGCATGCCCTTCATTATGTTATTTTCGGGCAAGATGACGCAGTGATTCACCCGGGTAAGGTTGAGCATATTCATGGTGTCCTCGATCTTGCGGTTCACATTGACCTTGCCGCGAATCCTGATGACTGCGTATGCCATTTCCCTCACTCTTCCTCTGCAGCGGCATCATCGGCCGCCTTCTCGGTGAACTGCTGCTCCGCTATGTGGACCATGGTCGGACCGCTGATTATCCTGAGGCGCTTCGCCTGGGCATCGCTGACCCTGATCTCGGATGTCTTGATGAGGGCATCGAAGGTGGCCAGAGCGTAGTTCACAGTGGTCTTGGTGTGGCCCTTTGCGAATCCCCATGCATCCTTGATACCAGCCAGGGTAAGAATGCTCTTGGAAACATCACCTACCGCAAGCCCGATACCGCGGGGTGCCGGCCTCAGTAAGACCTCCACGGAACCAGACTTTCCCCTGACCTCGAAAGGCAGGGTGTGTGGGGTTCCACATCCGCATTCCCAGGATCCACAGCCCCTCTTGATCTCTATGATGTTCAGCTTAGCGTTGTCGATACCCTTCCTGATGGAGGGCCCGACCTCCTTCCCTTTGGCGCGCCCAATGCCGACGAAACCATCACCGTTGCCCACGGCGCAGGTGACTCCGAACTTCACCCTCCTACCGGAGTCGGTCATCCTCTGCACCATGTTGAGATCTATGACCTCGTCAGCCATCTCAGGCAGTAGGATGTCCACTATCTCGGGCTCTCTCAGGGGGAGCTTGGTGGCCAGGGCATCGCTTATGGTGGTTATCTCACCGTCGAGAATCATTTTCCCCAGCCGGGTCTTAGGGTTCCATTCCATTTCACTCACCCTCCATCTCTTCTTTGATCTTTTCTACCTGGTTCTTCAGCTCCTCACTGATATGAGCTCCCTTGAGCCTATCCTCATCCGGGATGACCTCTTCTCCATGAGGGATGTGCATACCAGCATCCACCATTCCCTTGAGGGCGGCGAAGCATGTAGCACCTTTCGTTGGAACCTTGAGACCGATATCCAGGACAGCCTCGTCGATGCCCTTCTGGAGGGCGCGCTTGCCCGCCAGGAAACCTGTAAGGTACGCCGAAGGTATGTTGTTGGTCGACGTCTCCCATCCATAGTCCTTGAGGTCCTTGGAATGGACCGAGACTAGCACCCTGTCCCCTTCTGCGTTGTATTCGATGAATTGGATCGAGGCATGTTTGTTGGACAGCCTGACCACGGCCCTGGGCACCCTAGCCCTGAGTAGCCTTGCTCTGTATCGATAATTCGTGCGACCCTCGCGGCGTCGACGGAATGGTACCTTATATCTTGGACCCTGAGCCATCAGTTATCCTCCTTGAGATGCCCCTCTGACCTGAGGTGGCTGATTAGATGGTTCCTGCTCTTGAACATCCCGCCCTTCGCCTTGAGGTAGAACTCCCTGTAAACTGATCGGTCGATCTTCTCCTCGTCACGGAGGTTTCTCAGCTCTTCCCTGATGGGCCGGATGGTCTGGATCCATCTCCTCTTGCGGGGCTGCCTTGCCCCAGCCGCGCCCTTACGGCTGCCGGGACCGCGCCTCCTGCCCTTGCTCCTTTGACTATGGGCATACCTGGTCCTCGCCTTCGAAATGCCCTTTTTGGGGTGGGCCTTAATGGTGCCCGAGTCGATGGCGGTTCTGATGTCCGCCCTGGTAATGGCGTCGGCGACGTCCTCGATCCTGTTGGGGTCTATCCAAACACGCCCCAAGCCGCATCCAAGGAGTTCAGCCGCCATTCGCTTTTGATTCTTGAGATCCATGATCATCCCATCCTGTTGAGTATGTGAATCCCAAGCTCCGAGGCCTTCTTTTCGATATCTATGCGCTTCTTGTAACCCACGGTAGCACCGACCCTAGCGGCCTGGGTCTTGGGATCCAAACCCTCTAACTGAGTTGGGTTATGTATCAGCACCTCCTCGAATCCAGAGGAGTGGAGTCCCCTTACCTTCTTGGGTGTTCCGTATCCGATGGAAACCAGTGGAGGGCGATACTTGTATTTTCGCCTCAGCTTGCTGTGGATGCCCTTGGGCTTCCTCCACTTGTCGCCCAGTTTCTTGTATCGGAACCATTCCTGCCTCTTGAACTTGGGCATCTTGTAAGCCTTCCTCTGCTCGAAAAGCCTGCGGGTCTCGTCGTCCAATACGGGCTTGGGGGCGGCGAAGTATCCGCCCTCCTCGACCACTTCAGGTCCCCCTTCCTCGATGAGCGTCTCGGGCTCCTCGATGAGCGTCTTGGGTTCTTCGATGATCGTTTCCTCTTTGACTTCCTCATCGACGATCTCAACCTCTTCTTCGGCCTCCTCTTCCTCCTCGAAGACCCCGTGGTCCTCGATGAGCTCGACCCACTGGTCCGCTATCTTAGGACCAACTCCCTTGAGGCGGTTGATGAGTTCCTTGGACCTCTTCTCGTCGTAGAGGGTTTCCAGCAGGTCATCCAGGTTCTTGATGCCTATGTCCTCTAGGACCTGGGCGTGTTCCTCCTTGTAGTACGGGAGGTCTGAGATCTTGCGTATCTCCTGCTGCTTGCTCATGCCGCAGTCCTCCTTCCTTTCACGACGATGTATATCCCGTCCTGGAACACCCTGGGATCGTATCCCTTTATGCGGGTGGCCTTCTCGATGTTGGCTGCCGTCTGTCCCGCAGCCTCAACGTCAGCTCCGGTGACGGTAACATCGCTTCCCTTCACGGCGACCTTCACCCCTTCGATGATGTTGGCTCTCCTGGGAGAACGCTCACCCATGAAGTTCTCGATGACGAACATACTGCCGCGAACGTTGACCTTCATGGGAAAGTGGGAATAGACGATCTTCATGTGATACTCGAAGTCATTCTTGGCCCCGTAGACCATGTTGCGGATGTGGGCAGCGTAGGTCCCCACCAGGGCTTTTTCCTTGACCCGGGGGAACTCGCAGTACACCAGCACCTTGCTGTCGGTCTTCTTAATCTTCACCCTGGGATGGGAGAGCCTTCGCGACAGCTGTCCGTTGGGACCCTTTACTATGACTTGGGGGCCGTTGATCTGAACGGAGACTCCCTCTGGAATCTCTATCTCTTGCTCCAGCATCCCGGTAATTGTCATCTTGATCCCTCAATACACGAATGCTAGGAGTTTGCCTCCGACTCCCAGTTCTTTTGCTTTCATATGGCTGACCACGCCCTCAGTGGTGGTTAGTATGAGCACACCGAAATCCTGGGCTGGAAGGTATCTAGATTCCCACTTGTCCAGCTCGGTACGCTTGATTGAGTAGCGGGGCTTGATCACGCCGCAGTTGTTGATGGTGCCCTTCATGTCAACCTTGAACATACCAGCACGGCCGTCCTCGATGAACTCGAAGGCGTTGATGTAGCCGCTCTCCTGCATCACCTTGAGCACCCTTCCGATGAGCTTGGAGGAGGGGTTGATGAGGCAGTTGCTCTTACCGACCAGTGCGGCGTTCTTTATTATCGACATAGCGTCGTTTAATGGATCGCTCTGCATTCTCTCACCTCACGAGTACTTCTTGAAACCTATCTCGGGAGCGATCTCGCGAAAGCATTGACGGCACAGATGAATGCCGTAACGGCGTATGATGCCCGCCTTCCTACCGCAGCGCTGGCAGCCCTTCTTCCTGCCAAATTCCTTCTTGGGTTTCATTCCACCACCTCAACTGCGAACTGCTCCTTCATAAAATCCATCGCCTCTTCGCGGGTGACGCGGTGCTTGTGAGGCAGCCTGCGCTTCATGAGCCTGCGCTTCGTCACCCTGTAACCAGGGCGCTGGATTACCACGTTCACATCCATTCCAAATATACCAATCTCGGGGTCATATCTCATGCCCTCGAAGTCCGTGTAGTCCGATATGCCAAAGGACAGGTTCCCTTCGGGGTCGAATGAGTACTCCGCTATGCGGTTATCCCTGATCCACAGGGCGCGCTTGAGGAAGTTATCCGCGACGTCGTGCCTCAGGGTGACCTTGCACCCGATAGGCATCCCCTCACGGATCCCGAGATCTCGGTTGGTGGTCTTGGAGATAGTGACCAGTGGGGTCTGTCCAGTGAGCATCTCAAGTACCTTCTGGGCCTTGCCTAAGCGCTCGCCGGCCTCTCCAACTCCGATGTTCACGACCACCTTATCTATCCTGAGCTGCCTCATCGCCTCGCTCATATTACACTCGCCTCCGGCAGCTTGATGACGGGCGCGCTCGTGCCTACCACGAACACGTTGTCCTTGACGGTGGATTTACCGTCCCTGAAGCGCACGATGTTGGAGGATGGGGTCCTGGTGACCTCGTATTCCTCGATGACCGAGATCTCTCCTGCATGCGCCCCGCTGATGACCATGGCTATGTTGCCTTTGGCCATAGGGTATACATCCAGTATCTTCTGGGAGGGTACCTCGACCTTGAGCACGTCGCCCGTCTTGTACTTTGTCTCTTTGACTATGATGTTCCTGCCATCGTGAAGGTTCAGTTGCATCCTTCCACCCCTCACGGTGGTCTTGTTCTCGATCCTGCACAGCTTCCAGCTCTCCTCACCCTCGCTGATCGTGACCAGGCGGAACTTGCCCCTCCTGTCCACGAGCATCCTGTAGTTCTGCTCAAGCTTGGGTATGGAGACCACGTCCATGAGACCCACCGGGAACTTGTGCCCTTTGACTGGGCGGCCGTCGACGATGATGTCGCGGTTCCCGATGATACGTTTGGCCTCTGCCGCGGTGTCGCACGCCTGGAGCAGGTCCCTGACAACGGTCAGGACCGGCATGCTCCTCTCAATGGGGTGCGGTCCGGGGGATGGCTTCGTGATCCACTGGTCCGTCTTCCTTGGGACGGGCCAGCTGCGGGGAGCCGTTAGCCTCTTCATGCTCTTGCTCATTGTGCTCCCTCCTCGGTCCTGGTCAGTATTTCCTTCCGCCAGGAGTCTGAAACGTCAAGTTTAGTAATGATCACATTGGAGGAGTGAATGGGTCTGCTGACCTCGGTTCCGTCCGCCTTGGAGATGGTGACACCTTCTATAGTAAGACGGCTGGTCCTGGTGTTGACTTCAGCCACCTTGCCTTCTGTACCGATCAGGTCTCCGTCGCCCCTGATTATCATGACGGTGTCTCCCTTGATGACGTTGGCCGAGCGCCTTCCGTACTCCTTGCGTAAGCTTTCACTCAGATGGGAGGCCATGTTCTTCCGCCTCACATGGGCTGGTGCGTTGTAGAGGGCCTTCCTCTGCTTCCTTGCCTTGGTGCTCTTAACCATTCACATCACCTCACACTATCACTGAAGCGGTCGCCGCTATCCGGGGCCATCTCTCGGCGGCCTCTCGGGCCACTGGTCCCTTGATATCGGTTCCCTTGGTCTCACCCGTCTCTGTGGTGATGACCGCGGCGTTGTCCTCGAAGGACACCATGGTCCCATCGGGTCTCCTGAAAGGTCGCCTCTGCCTCACTATTACGGCGTATATGACCTGCCTCCTCATCTCGGGAGTTCCCTTCTTGACGGACGCGACCACAATGTCGCCGATGCCCGCACATGGGTAACGGCGAGCTACGCCGTGGTACCCCGGTACGGAAATGATCGAGATTATCTTGGCCCCGGTGTTGTCTATGACATCAAGCTTGGAGCCTGTGACCAATCCTCTGGTCTGTTTGCCTGCAACGCCCTTCATTCCGTTCACCTCTTCTCGATTATGACGAACGCGACGGTCTTGCTTATGGGCTTGCACTCCATGATTTTCACCTCATCCCCGACTCCAACCTGGAGGCATGGAGGATTGTGCACGGAATAGCGACTGGTCCTCTTTTCGAAACGCTCGTACTTATTCTGATACTTCAGGTAATTGCGCTCCACCACCGCCGTATTATTCATCTTCGTGGAGACGACCACCCCATCGATAATCTGCCCCCTGACGGGCAGGGTGCCGTGGAAGGGGCAGTTGCCATCGTCACAGGCGGATTCGGGAGGCTTGACGTCGATACCAATGTCCTTAGTATGATCCATGAGATCACCTGCACTTCTTGATCCTGTCCTCGGGTCGATGTCTTATGTCATCGCCCTTGATAGCGATCTTCTTACCCTGGAATGTGAACTGGAACTCATTTCCGGGCTTAGGGATCATCTTCTCTTTGCCGTCAACCTCGACGGTCAGGGTGTTCTTCGTCTCGTCCACCACTATGCCGCGCAAGTCGCGGTATCCCGGGTGGGCAGAACCGATGATCTCTACATTCAAGCCTATGAATTCCCGTTTCATGAAATCCCTTCTCTTTATATTGCCCAATGGATGACCTCACCGAACCTCGGTCTTGAAGCCCATCTCTTCCAGGGCTTGCTTGACCTTTTTCCTGTGTTCGCCTTGGAGCTCAATGCGACCATCCTTGGCTGTGCCGCCTGCCGCGCACTTGGTTTTGAGCGTCCGGGCCAGATCATCAATGTCGATGTCATTCGCGTCGATTCCTTCGATGACGGTAACGGTCTTGCCGTACCGCCGGCTGTCGGTCGAAATCCTGACTTTCTGCTGCTCGCGAGCTATTTCCTCGCACATGCAGAGTTCTTCGGGCAATCCACAAACAGGGCAAATGTCCGCCATTACTTCTCTTCCTCCTCCTTCTGGACGGTAAGGATTCTTGCGATGTTGGTCCTAAGGGCTCTGATACGACCGGGGTTGGGCGGTGCTCCGCCCATAGCTGCGGCTCCTCTTTCGTGCATCAGCTCGTCATCGAGTTCCGAGAGCACTTCCTTGCGCTCATCGATGCTCATACCCCGTATCTCGGAGGTCTTCATCAGAGGCATTACTCCTTCACCTCCTCGGAGTCCTCGGACTCGGCCTTCTCCACCGTCTCGGGTTCTCCTTCCTTATCCCCTTCAACATCGGCATCTTCCGTGGGCTCATCAGTCTCGACGCTCTCAACTGGAGCGTCATCGGCCTGCGGCTCCTCGTCATCCTCCTCCTTGGTCATGGTCTCGGATGTCTCATAGGCG
>Ga0307379_10005929_pt1 | contig 16903 bp, 19 predicted proteins | sample UN2MG_FD_202237 | JGI IMG/M metagenome (GOLD analysis project Ga0307379, IMG submission 202237) | Soil microbial communities from Risofladan, Vaasa, Finland - UN-2 | ecosystem: Environmental > Terrestrial > Soil > Coastal area > Acid sulfate soil | place: Finland: Risofladan, Vaasa | collected... | reverse complement strand
GTACCTGATGGATATACTGACCATGTGAGCAAAACACAACGGTATAAAATGCTCGGTAATGGCTGGACGGTAGACGTGATAGCACATATTTTTAAAGGCTTACTGAATGAAAATCTATAAAATCACAGAAGCAAGCGAAAGAAAGAAGAAAAATAAGGCTGAAAATGAGCCTAACGAATCTAATGGAATTTAAAAAGGAGGTTAATATGGACACACGAACTGGAGATATTATATTACCAGAAAAGTTTGACAAACTAAAACAAGCATTAGAAGACAACGACAATATAGAAGAACTTGACTATTTTAAAGAAATGACCATAGAACCTACACAAAAACAACTTAAACGCATGAAAGTTGGTAGGAATGATTCATGTCCTTGTGGAAGTGGTAAAAAATTTAAAAAATGTTGCCTTGTTAATAAACATAAATAATTTTCTTGTTTATATAATATATTATGATAGTATAAGGAAAGATATTAAATAATAAAGGAAATGGTTAATGTACAGAAGTATATATTATAATATCCCAAAACAATACGTTAGATTGGGAACATGGGATGATCAAGGCAAACGTATAAATATTGAAGTTCCATTCAACCCATACATATACATAGAACATGAATCTAATGCAGATGCATTATCAATTTTTAATACAAAATTAATAAAAAAAGAATTTAAAAATTCTTGGGAACGTAATAAATATATTAAAAATTCTGGGTTAAAACGAATTTTTTATAATATTCCAACAGAACAACAATTTTTGATTGATACGTTTAAATTAAAAAATAGCAAATCAGATTTTTCTAAATATCCACTTAAAATTGCTTTTATTGATATTGAAACATATTCACCAAAAGAATTTCCAAACCCCAAAAATGCTCCTGATACAATCAATGTAATTACCATATATGATTCTTTATCTGAACGGTTTTATACTTGGGGTATTGGTGGTAAAAACGGAAACAAATTTAATGCACCAAAAAATGTAACATATTGCGCTTGTAATTCTGAAAGTGAATTACTAACGAAATTTTTAAAGTTTTGGAAATCTGATTATCCAGATATAGTTGTCGGCTGGAATTCTAACAGTTTTGATATACCATATATTATTAACAGAATTAATAATATACTAGGAGAAAATAAAGCAAATAGTCTTTCTCCTGTCGGTGAACTTTATTGTAGAGAAAATGTTGTAACAAAATATGGTAAATATGAAGATCATTGGTATATTAAAGGTATTAGTGTATTAGATTATATGCATGTTTATAAAACATTTACAAAAGAAAAACGTGAACGATATAGTTTAAATTTTATTGCTGAAACAGAATTACAACAAACCAAAAACTATGTTCCTGCATCTGATCTTTCATCATTTGCTGATAATGATTGGCAAGGGTTTTGTGATTATAATATTCAAGATGTTAATATTCTTGTTAATTTAGAAAAACAGCTTCATTATCTTAAGATAGTTCGTAAATTAGCATACATGGGATATACAAATTTTGAACAAGCACTTGGAACAATTGCAATTGTTACAGGTGCAATGGCATTAAACGCAATTAAAAAGGGATTGATTATACCAACGTTCCCAGTAAAAGATGTTAAAGATTATGCTGGTGGGTTTGTTAAAGATCCAAAACGTGGACTTATTGATAGTATTGTAAGTTTTGATGCTAACAGTTTGTATCCTAACACAATTATTAGTGCAAACATATCACCAGAAACAAAAATAGGTAAAATCATAAATAAAACGGATACTCACGTAGAGGTAAGATTAACTAATGATAAAATATATAACATGCCACATGCAGAATTTTTAACATTTACACAAAATGAAAATATTGCAATAACAAAAGCGAATATTCTTTATTCCCAAAAAACTAAAGGATTTTGTCCAGAACTTCTTGATTCAATATATACAGAACGTGTAGAAAACCAAAAACAACTTAAAAAGCTAAAAATATATAGAAAAACATTAAAAACAAAATTACAAAAACTACAAGAAAAACTAAAAAACGAACCATAAATTCAATTTAAAAAAAGCGGATTTAATTATTATGAATAAAATAGAGTTAATTAACAAAATTAAAGAATACGAAGAAAAAATAAATAACGTGGATAAACAAATAATTAGTGTTGATATACAACAATACGCAAAAAAAATTTTTATGAATAGCATATATGGTACGTTTGCAAACAAATACAGTCCGTTTTATGATATTGATGCTGCGGCTAGTGTTACATTAACAGGACAAGAATGTATTAAAACCGCCGCAGACATTACTAATGACTATATAAACAAAACATATAATATTACAGGAACACACGTAATATATTCAGATACTGATAGTATATATTTAACAATTGATTCTATATTAAAATCATTAGGAATAGGTATCGTTAATGATAAGGGAGAAATTACAAAGGAAACATATAAAATAGCTGAAAATATAGAATCTGAATTAAATAAAAAAATTACAGAATGGGCTATTAATACTTGTAACATAAAAGATTCACGATTTGTATTTAAGAGAGAAAAGATTTGTAACTCTGGATTGTTTCTAGAAAAGAAACGATATATTCTTCATGTTTTAGATGATGAAGGATTACCACCATCACAAGAAAAAGAGATTAGTTATACTGGTGTTGAAGTTGTAAGCATTAAAATTCCAAAAAAAGTTAAGCCATTAATTAAACATATATCAAACGTAATGCTTAAAACTAGAAACAAAAAAGAAACTGATCTTGCATATAAAAAAGCATATGAAGATTATAATAAGTTAGATGTTGAAGATATTGCAACACCAACAGGAATTAACAATTATGAAAAATATAATATGTTATCAAACGGATTTGAAATTGCTAAACACACACCGTTTCATGTTAAATGTGCAATCATATATAATACGTTATTAATAACACTTGGAATAGAAAATAAATACGAAAAAATAGCATCTGGTGATAATATTAAAACCTTTTATGTAGAAAATAATAAATATAACATTAAAGGTATAGCGTTTAAAGATATATATCCCAAAGAATTTAATATTAATGTTGATAAAACAATAATGTTTAATAAGAATATAACACCTGCTGTAGAGCGATTATATGAAGCTGTTGGGTGGAAACTAACAAATCCAACAAGGGAAACTGAATGTGATTTATTAGAATTATTAAGTTGATTTTGCTTTGCATATATGATATTATATAAAGTAACTAAAGAAAGGGACAAATACATGAATGATACAAACACAACTAAACCGCTAATAGTATTTTTGGATGCAATAGGAAGAACAATTATTGCAAAACAACTTAAAGAGGATGATAGTACTATTACAGTAGAAAATCCTGCGGTGGTAAACATTTCACCTCAAGAAGTAATAGATCAAACCACAGGACAAAAAGTACAAAGAATGGCATTACAATTATTTCCATTATTTTTTAGGGAATTTTTAGCTGCAAAAAATGAATCAATAAAATTTAACTTCAAAAAACATAATATTACTATGTCAGAAGGTGTCGTTGAATTGGATTTTAAAGTAGGAGTTCAATACGACCAATTATTTGCTACAGTTAGTGAAACTATAGCAAAACCAGTCACACAACCAATACAACCTATACAACAACCCACACAACAAAATGATATAACACAAAACAATAATGTTATAAAGTTGTTTGATGATTAAGGAAAACAATGACAAAAAAAAATGATATTCCAGACGGATTAAAAGACGCCTTTAAAGCATTAGATAAATTAAATGAAGATAGTGCGCTGTTGTCAGAAAATTCATTATCTGTTGTTAATGAATATATTGATACGGGTTCAATGGCACTTAATGCTATTATATCAGGGTCTCTTTATAAGGGTGTACCTAAAGGAAGAATAATTGGATTAGCTGGACCAACAGGTTCTGGTAAAACACTTATACTTAATAAAATTATTGCTAATGCACAAAAAAAAGATCCAAATGTGTGGGGTGTTGTATGGGATTCAGAAAACGCATATAATTCACATATGGCTATAAATGTTGGTGCAAATCCCAATAAAATAAAAGTTAATCCTGTTGCTACAGTAGAAGAATGTAGAAATCAAATAGTTACATTTTTGGATAAAATTGTAACTGATCCATCTCTTTATGGGAAAATTATAATTGGTATAGATTCTCTTGGAAATTTAGCATCTACTAAAGAAATTGCGGATGCAGTACAAGGTAAAGATGCAGTTGATATGGGAACAAGAGCAAAAGCACTTAAAAGTATGATGCGAGTACTTACATATAAATGTGCTAAAACAAATACCACGTTACTATTTTTAAATCATCTTTATGATGATCCTGCATGTATGTTTCCATCACTAATTAAAAATCAATCAGGTGGTAAAGGATTATTATATCTTGCATCAGTATTAATTCAACTTGCCGTAACACAAGAAAAAATTGAACTTAATGATAGTGATGAGTTTATTCCTATGACAAACAAAATTAAAGGGGTAAATCTTCGTGCGCTTACTGTTAAAAATAGATTTATTCCACAAATGCTACAAACTAGTATGTATCTTAATTTTAGAACTGGATTATATAAATACTCTGGATTACTTGAAATGGCAGAAGCCTATAACATAATACATAAAGAAGGTAATTCGTATGTTTCCACTTTGACTAATGAACGTCTTGGATTTAAAAAGGCATTTAGAAATGATGATGAAATATGGGAAACACATATTCTTCCAGAATTAGAAAAAGTAATTCAAAAAAACTTAATGTATAGCAGTGAAGCTAATGAATTAACAAAAGAAGTAGACGAATTATCCGATGAACTATCAGACGGAAAAAACACAATCAAAAAAGATTAAAAAAAATGAACTCGATTTGGATTTTATGGAAGTTATCATTTTGTTTAATGCAATGTTTGATGCTTCATATTTGACATCTATTATCGATATATCAAATCCCATTTTTTTTAAAAATAACGATATAAGAATTATTTTTAAAATTATTATGGATTTTTATACTAATCATAATACCATTCCATCAGCTACTGAAATAAAAGCACATTTATCATCTGATATACAAAAAGAAGCATTAAAAAAAGTAGTAGTTTTGTTTAAAACATTAGATACTAAATATAATAAAGACGAACTTCTTGTTAATACAGAACAATTTTTTAGAGAACGGGCGTTATATGAAGCTATACAAACCACATTAAAAGATTATTCTGATAAAGATAAAGACGTTGGTATAACTCAAACGTTAGATTTGTTTACTAAAGCATGTAATATTAGTCTTGTAGATGATCTTGGTCATGATTATTTTAATGATATTGATAGTCATATTAATTATTTGACAGAAAAACATCAACACATATCAACAGGATATGCATTTCTAGATAAACTATTAGCTGGTGGATTACTTGCTGATGGTAGGGCATTATATGTTTTTGGTGGTGTAGTAAATTCTGGAAAATCAATTATATTAGGAAATTTAGCCGCAAATATTTGTATACAAAATAAAGATGTAGTTGTTATAACACTTGAAATGTCAGAAGATATATATTCAAAACGATTAAGTAGTCAACTTTCTAGGATACCATTTAGAAAACTTGGTGATGAAACTGATATGCTTAAAACATTCGTTAATGATCATAAAAAAAGCAATCCAACAGGTAATATGTTTATAAAGGAATATGCTCCAAAATCCATTACGGTTGGACATATACGGGCGTATATAGAAAAATTAATGAGAAAAAAGAGTATTAAACCTTCTGTTATTATTGTTGATTATATTAATTTAATACGACCTACTATTGAAACTGGAAATTCATATACTGATATCAAATTAGTTACTGAACAACTTCGTGCGTTATCATATTTTTTTAGTTGTCCTATTGTTACTGCTACACAATTAGGAAGGGCGGCTTTTGACAAGATTGATCCAGGATTAGAACATACAAGTGAATCTATAGGTCTTCCAGCAACGGCTGATGCACAATTTACTATTTGGTCTGATGATAATGATAGAGAATTGGGAATTATTCATATGGGTTGTCAAAAAAATAGATTTGGTCCAAATTTTGGTCGAGAAGCATTTAGAATTGATTACGATACATTACGTATAGAAACCATGAATGAAGATTTTACAAGTAGTGATAATATTGGAAAAGCTGGACATTCTATTGAAACACTTTTAAATAACTTAAAAAAACCATGAATAAACCAGAAAAAATAATGGCGTTTTTACATTGGGACTTAGACGGAGTTGTTTGTTATTTTATGCTACGTTGGACATTCCCAAATGCTAACATAGAATATATACCAACTACCGTTACGGGATTTAGACTTAATTATATGAAATGGCTTTCTAATCATAATATTGATGATTATGATGTTGTGTTTATTATGGATTTAAGTGTTTTTAATGACAAAGATATTATTGATAATAAAAAAGTTTTTATTATTGACCATCATGCTAGTGATGATACATATGTATATAAACACGCAAGGGTTGCAATAAAACCAGAAGGTTCCGCTAGTATGTTAGCATATAAAATATTTAAAGATTTTTATAAAATAAAACTTACTAAACCACAATTACATTTATTGGTTTTAGCAGATGATTTTGATTCATATACATTAAAATATAAAGATTCGTATAACCTTAATATAGTATTTTGGGATACTACTAATAAGTTTGAATCGTTTGTAGAATCATTTAGTAAGGGGTTTAACGGGTTTAGTAAACAACAACAAGCAATAATTAGAATTCATGATCGTAATGTACAAAAATTTAAAGATGAAATGATTGTATATGCAGGAACTATACATATACAAGACGGTAATAGATATGTATGTTCAACCTTTGCTAAACATTATATAAACGAAGTTGCAGATATTTTAATTAATACTTATAATGCAGACATTGCCCTTGTAATAAACACTAATACAAATCACGTTAGTTACAGAAAAAACAATGATAAATGCAATGTAAATCTTTCAACATTAGCAGCCAATTTAGCTGTTGGTGGTGGTGGACATGAATTTTCAAGTGGAAGTGAAATAACAGAAGATTTCATGGAATTTATAAAACCCCTTAAAAAACTTGACATTTAAAGATTCGTTATAAATATTTACATGAAAGATAATATATGTTTAAACAATTCAATTATACAAACTATTAATAATACCAACCCCTTATATCAGATAAAAAGGATAGAATTTGATGATATACTATTGAAATTTGGATCGTTAATTTCAATGTTGAAAAATAAAAGAATTAACCAAACGATGTTTTTAATTGAACTATTAGAAAATGAAAAATACGTAACATGTTTTAAATCACTTTCGGGAATTGATGAAAGTAGTGTATTGTTTTATAATTTGATTGTTAGATTTCCAGTGTTATATAAAAGTAAAATAATTAAAACAAAGATAGCAGAACTACATGATAAACAAAAAGGAAAAAGATCTTTATAATTTATACTTGATCGTATCAAGATCAAGTCGAAATCTACCTTTTACATTAAAACAAAATTTTGATGATTTTGATAATACCCCCAACCATTTATATGTTAAAAAGATTTGTAATTTTTTATTACAATTCCCCCAAATAAATCCTACAAACTTTTTTAAAGCACCATATATGATATATACCGATGTTGAACATATTGGACTTAATTTTTATATAACACAAAAAGCAATTACTGCATATACATTATATATGAAACAAATCCAAGAAGAATCTCCTGATTCAAATAATAATATTGAATTTATAAAAAACAGTTTAAAGTTTATAGGTATGTTTTGTATCAAAAATAAAATATCTATAGATGACTATCTAACATACGCAACAGGAATTACATATTCTTGGATGAAACACATCAAAGAGCATAATATTAGTATTTATGTAATGTTTATATTTCCTAATATCATCGAGGTTATTCAATCAACACCTAAAGATGAATTAGACTTGTTATTGGGTTCTATTGCAACAAATATACAAACATATAATAACCGATATGATACATCTAAAACCGCTAAACATATTGTTAAAGAAGGATTTGAACGAGTAAAACGAGTGGTTAACAAAAGTATTAAAAAATAATGAATATATTGATTTTAGGTGGTGACGGTTTTATAGGTAGTAATTTAAGGAATAAACATTTATCTTTAAATGATAAAGTTTGTGTAGTAGATATAAACACAATACGGTCTATTCCACAATCTAATAACTATATATTTATACAAAAAGATTTATCTGATTTAAATATAAACATAGTATTAAACAATATTATAAAAACATTTAATCCTGATTTTGTATATAATTGTGTTGCAGTTGCCACACCATCATATTATGTTAAATTTCCTATAGAAACATTTAAGTTAGATTTTGAAGTTAATAAAATATTAATAGATATATTACATAATACAAAAGTACCATTCATTCATTTTTCTAGTTCAGAAGTATATGGAAAAACTTGGTCTGCTCCATATAAAGAAGATTCTGATTGTGTATTGGGTCCAGCAAATAAACCCCGTTGGATATATGCGACATCTAAACTATTATTGGATCAATATATACAAGCAAGTAATATGAATTGTTGTATTTTAAGACCACAAAATTTTTGTGGTTATGATTTAGATTGGCTTCCTGATATAAAAAATAACTTAAATAATAAATGGTTGCCCAGATTACCAGCATGTTATATTAACAATTTAATTACACATAAACCATTATATGTAGTATTACCAGGATCACAACAACGATGTTATTGTCATATATCTGATGCAATTAATGGAATTATTTCAATAATAAATAATTGGAATAAATGTTCAGGAGAAATTTTAAACATTGGAAATAAAAACAATGAAACGTCTATAATAGATATAGCTAGATTGTATATTGATATATATACTAACTTAACAAAAGAAGATAAAGTTGATATTGTATATATAAACGGAGAAGAATATTACGGTAAGGGATATGAAGATTCTATTAGACGTATGTTTTCTGATAATAAAATGGTTAAGTTAACAAGGTGGAAACCAAAATTATCATTAAAATCCACAATACAACTTATAATAAAAAACTCATTAGAAAAATATGCAGTTTATATTGATAAATATAGAGAAACAATCAACCGATAACCCTTTTGTTTTACTGTTAAATTATGGTATAATATTAGTATGAAAATTATAGTGTTTGGTGTTATAAATTGGGACAGCAAAGTTCAGGCAGAGTATCTTAAACCTTCTCTTGAAGAGTGGAGAAATCGTGTACGATACTTTTGTGATGAGCCGGAAATATTTATGGCAAGTGGAACATATAGCAACCCAAAATATAATCCACTTAATATACCAATAATTCAAAATGGAATAACTAAAACTAGACCATATTCAAAAAATTGGAATTACTTTAGAAATGGATTTATAACAGGTTGTTGGTATTCACTTCTTAATATGGAATTTGATGTTTTGATTCATGTACAGTGTAGAACATTCCTTGGAGTAGATTTGATTTCAACTCTTCATAGATTTATGGATAGTTCAAAACAAATTATGGCACCTAGATATGTATCAAAAACAAAAAATATACATGATTCTGTTGAAGTAAGTATGATGGCAATGAAACCAGATGCAGTACGATTATATACTAGTTTTGGTATACGTCCATCGTTATCTCCATATGATCAAATAAATTGTGAAACAGAAGCCTTTGAATTGTTTGGTAATTCATGGTATAATCCATATCCAGAAATACAATCTATTAAAAAACGAGAAAGCAATTTTGGTAAAGATACAAAAAAAGATTTAAGTAAAGAAGATTTTATGAGACTTCCAATAATTGCCGCACAAAAACATGCAAATGAAATAGATATAAGGGATTGGTGTGAGGCACATAAATATGGAAAAATTGGTGGGATATAATAAAAATAAAGGTTGAAATCGATGATGTATTATGATAATATACATATAGTTAAATGATAAGACAAAAGGAGAAAGGAAAATAAATATGTAAACAATAATAAAAGTAAAACAAAAGACAAAGACAAAAAGTAATACAAAAAACAAAAACAAAAACAAAAATATAGGAGAAATTATGAGTAAAAAGTTTTCAGCTTCAATGTTCGATGAATTAAAAAATGTAATGGCAGAACAACGTTCTGGCGGTAATTTTAAAGATATTTTAAAAACCGTTATAGGAAAAAATTATATTGTTCGATTAATTCCTAACACATCTAATATTTCCGATACAATGTATCATTATTTTAGTCATGGTTGGAAAAGTTTGTCTACTGGACAATTTATTAGTTGTATATGTCCAACAACTATAGGAAATCGTTGCCCAGTTTGCGAAGAACGTATGCGTTTATATGGTACTGGAGATCAAAAAGATAAGGAAATCGCAAAAAAACTTAGTCGTAAAGAACAATGGCTTATTAATGCGTATATAATAGATGATCCTGTTAATACAGAAAATAATAATACAATTAAAATTGTTCGTTATGGTAAGCAACTTGATAAGGTAATTCGAGATGCTACAGAAGGTATAGACAAGAATGAGTTTGGTTCAAAAGTATTTGATCTTACCGAAGATGGATGTAATCTTCGTATTGTTGTAGAAAAGAATGATGGTGGATATCCTAGTTATACATCATCTAAGTTTTTACGTGAAAGTAAAATTGATGGAATGAATGAAGAAAAAATTGAAGAGACATATAAAAATCTTTTACAATTAGATAAAATGTTTGAAATAAAATCGACAGATGAAATTGTTGATATTCTTAATACACATTTATTTTGTCAATTAACACCTATTAGATCAGTAGATGAAACACGTAATGAACAAATAGGAACAGAACTTACTAATACTGGTGCAATAATAGATAATACAGAAGTTGCTGACGATGAACCTATTATTGATAGTAGTGACGTGGATGATAGTAATATAGAGGATGATGATATTCAAAATAAGCTTGACGATCTTATGAAGAATCTTTAACAAAAAAGTTAGGTGGCTAGAGGTAATTCTCTAGCCACTTAATTAACTATAAAGGTGGTATTATGGAAAAAGATGATGTTATAGAAGTTGCCAAATTAGCCGCACTTGTTGGTGGAGAGTTAAATCTTATAGATACTAAAATGATAGCAAAATCAAGTACAAGTACAAATGCTAGTGCTAGAATAACGCCACAAAAATTTTTGGATACACTTAAACCAAAACAACAAAATAAAAAACCGTTACCTAATATGTTTAAAAACTCAATGATTACACAATTTAAAAACTCAATGATTACACAACCAAAATCTACAGTACAAGATCCTATAGTTGTTGGAGTAGAAGATGTAAATATTAAAGATTTATTGATACCAATAGATACTAGCGATAGAGAGTTATGTAACGCCATTAAAAATTATACATCAAAAGACACCAAAACACCCCCGTTAGTAAATCCCCCAACCACATCAAGTGTACCAAATGTACCAAGTATACAAACCCCCATCAACGAAAATAAAATAATAACTAGTGATGTTAATACAAATTTAATAATTACATTACTTAAAGAAATAAACCAAAAGCTTGATTTAATTTTAAAACATGCTAAAATAAAAGCTAAATATAAAAAAGGATAGTAAATGATTAAATCAAATGATACTAAAATCTGGGAAGAAAAATTTATTAATAAAGAGGCTATTGATAAATTTAAAACTACGTCTGGAAATAAAAAAATAAAACCATTATATAAAAAAGAAAATAGTATTCCAATAAAAGATAAAAAACTAGAAAAAAGACTAGAAAAAATAGAAACAAAAATAGAAAAAATAATTAACGAAATAAAACGATTACAGTCTGTTATTAAAACAAATGAACGAAAAGGTAAATATAATGAAACTAACAATACACAAAAGCACACTACTAAATAAGTTTATAATACCAGTATCTAAAATATCAGATAAATGTATTATAACACTTTCACCCAATCATATTCATACTGTGGTTACAACAAATGAGGGTAATCCTGTGTTATATGCTAGTGTAAATATTCCTTGTGATATTGAAAATGAAACCCCTATTATACTTAATATTCCAAGCGTTAATAAATTTTCTAGAATATTAAATTGTATTAATTCAGATGCAATTGAATTAGATATAAATTCAAATAACATAGAATATAATAGTTTAAATATGAAATTTAGATATCATCTGCTTGAAGATGGTGTTATTGAAAATTCTGGTGTTAACCCAGAAAAAATTAAATCTCTTGAATATGATTCAAATTTTATAATAGACCACAAAAAGACAGAAGATATTATAAAATCTACAACGTTTACAAGTGAATCTAATAAATTATATTTTTATATGAAAGACAATAAAGTATATGCCGAAATAACAGATAAAGAAATTGCTAATACTGACAGTGTATCATATTTTATAACAGATCAATTTAATGGAACAGAAATAAAAAAACCCATGCTTATTGATTTAGAAATCTTTAAATTATTTTATGGAATAAAAGACGATATTACTGTAAAAATAAATACAAAGAAAAGAATAATATCATTTAATGTTGAAAATTCTGATTATGTTTTACAATATATTGTTTCAACATTAATAAAATAAGGAGAAGTAATGGCAAACAAATTAACAACTATAGGATATTTCATGAAAAGACTTAGAAATAGTGGTTACGTTGTTGATAAACTATTTACTGGATATTCAGTAGTTGATTCAAGAGACTGGAGTGTTATTATTGATCCTGGTTGTGCTTCTATTTTTGTAACATGTTATCAGAATGATCCTGAATTAGGAAAGTCATATTTTGAATTATATGATGGTGGAAAGTTTATTCCAGGAAGACTTAAATTAGAAACAAATTCTATTGAAAGTTTTGTTAGTTATTTAGTACAGTTCGGTATTAATAATAAATTTAAAGGATATCCAGACAATTTAAAAAACAAAAATAATTACAAGAAATAAACATCATTTAACATGTGTTCATGACTTGTTTATGATAAATACTTATGTTATGAGATCACCAACTAATAAACCAACTGAAAAAGCAATAAAACGAATAACTAATGAAAAAACATCTAGTACTAATACCCCCATACTTAATAATAAAGTACCAATCGATCCCAAAAATATAGTTGAAATAGATATTAATAAATTACTTAAATCTATGCTTAATGAAGAAATATCACAAGACACGTATACAATGGATGCTACAAAATCATTAAGTACTGAACAAGATATACAAACACTTAAACAAATATTAGCAGAATATTTTGATTCGTTTATGGTTTTAGGTTATGGAATTAATGGAAATAGAATAATTATTAAATATACAAAAACAGATAGAGATGAGGATTCACTATTAGAAATGTTAAGACATGTGTTTATGCGTATGATTCAAGATATACAATAATTAATATTCTGTTCTAGTTCCCCCGTCTGGTATTGCCCATTTTCCATTTCCTGCTATAACTGTTAAATTGGTACCGTACTCATAACCAAGTTTTTCAAATCTATACGCTGGTCTACCATCATCATATGGAAGTGCTTCCATCGGTGCAGTTTCTAATAAGTTAGTACCATTGTTATTATAAATACTACAAGTAGGAGTTCCAAGATAACTTGATGGAAGAAGAATTACAAGTGCGTTTCCAGCCTCGTTTTTTTCTTTCCATAAAAATGTTTGATTACCACCGCTTACAGTTAATAGAATTGATCTTATATTTCCAACGGGTTTTTCGTTTTTAGTATCCCATCCAACCATAACCTTTAATCCACCAAGTAAAAACGCTCCAGCAAACATTATATTATAAAATAAATGATAGGTTACAATATCTTGTAAAATATTACCAATAACTCCTAAATTAAATCCCCCACCAAAAAGTTCTACCGCATATTCATCACCCGCTATTCTAACTAATGCGGGAATATCATCATCTATTGCAACAATTGGGTCAGATGCTGCTATTCCTGTATTAGAATTAATACCATCACCGTCTTTATTACATACCACTGCTTCTGCTGCTTCAGTTCCAAACTCTGAATCTTCTCCCCCACCAGAAAACCATTTTATTCCACTACATTCATTATCACCATCATCTTCTCCACACAATCCAGTGGTATATTCATACGACCCAGGCAATCCTACAGCAAGACATTTATCAATAGGATACGGCTCTACAACAATATTAGGAACATCCTCAGCACGTACCGCATTATTTGGGTATGGTGTAGTACTAATGCGTAAATCAGCCCCTACGATAGGCTCTACCCTAAATTCCCCTGAAGCAGGGTCTATATAACCACAAAACCCATCAGGGACTTCTAGACGATCTACAGAGCCTTTAATAAGCCCTTCATTGTACTGTGTTAACGCATTTTGATATATAAGCCCATTTGGATCAATTGTTCCATGTTCTTTTATTACATCATTTACAATACTAATATAATCCTTTTTTATACTTTCGGTTTCTCTAGTTATAAAACTGACATTCTTCATTTTGATCCGCCTTGTGTTCTCATTTTATCTCTTACAGCTTCTTTAGCAGGTAAAAATGTAACAGCACTATGTTTATAAAGATGTGTATGATTAGGAATTTGATGTGTATGTGGAAGTGGACCAAAAGCAGCATATGAAAATGTCATTCCAGTATCAGGTTCAGTAGTATGAAACTCATATGGTGTTGTTGTGTGAAGAATTCCTAATTCACCTTCTACAAACATACCACCACCTATAATTGCGTTTCTTGTAACATGTAATTGTCCATCAATAACTACGGGTTGATGTTCAATAGGAATTAACGAAATTTTTCTTGCACGAATAGAAAATCTTTCTCCACCATCAATTAATACTTCATTTTGGGATGAAATATTAACTTGTTCCCCAACCATATTTATTATTGTTCCATATATGTCTATTGGACCAAACGTTTTAATGTTTATTCCCTTTGCACCAACAAGAAGTTTATATTTATTTCCACATGTTAAATTATAATCACCACCAGGAATATCATCAACGTCTACATATTCTACATGGGGTGATGTTTTAAATGTTGCATATACACCACCAAGAGCAACATTAACACCATCAATTCTAAGTTTTCCTACTGGATCAACTCTAAATGATTTTAGGTTATTTATTACTAATCCTATATTTTCTACTTTATTTTTTGCGATTGTAATAATTTCATCACCTTCTCCAAGTTCTCTTTGTAATTCCATAAGTTCTTTTGATGAATCTGTTATTAATTTATCTAACACACCACCTGTAGTTTTAAATGGTTCGGGTTTCCATGTACCATCTTGTGTTGAGGGACTATTTCCAACCCCACCTATGCCATTTGCTACACCCTGTGGATTACAAACCGCACAGGGAGAACCAAGATAATATCCAACCTTTCTATCAAAACCAAGAAAATTAGTACCCAACTCTAGTTCTGATATCCTTGGTTTATTTCTACCAAAATTTATTGGTTGTATAATCCAATCAAATTCTGTTGGTATTGCATATGGTTCACCACCACACACTGGACATGGAGCAGCCTCTCCACTTCGTTTTTGATATTTTGATACTTCACCAGGCGCATCTTGGTTTGATCGTTGTGCTTCAAATAAACGTTTATATTCATGAATATTTGTTAGTATATTTAAAATCTTTTCAGCAACCTCGTATTTTTTAAGTCCAATAGTTTTATATTTATCACCAACTATAATCAAATCTTGTGTATTGCCAACGTATATACTTTGGTTTTTTTGTACAGTATAAAATTGATCTCCGATAACCATTTTTTGATCATTATTAGAAGCCAATTCAATATTAGTATAATTAGTAAATTCTTTAAATGATCCAGAAAAATGTGTTAATTTTAAAATTTCTCTATTATCAGTATCTATAAATTCAATACTATGTTTATTACTATTAAATACTGTTTTAGCTCTAAAGGTTGTATTATCATTAGTTAAATTTTCATTACTAGCAGATTTATTTTTATTTTCATATGAACCAGGATAATCAATTGAAGTAAATTCTGTTTCTGATTTTTGATTTAAACTATAAATTCTTTGCCAATCTTCTTGTCCATAAGACGCAGCAAAATATATAGGAAGGTTTGGATTTCCTTCTGCAAAAAATACCCATACATGTGAACCAACATTAGGAATAGTAAACAATCCTCTAGCTAAATTTGAATAATTTGATGGTGTATATTCATATGCATATTCATTAGTAAATCTATTGCTGTTTTTATTTGTTTCACTAAATGCATCTTCATATACATTATCTCCTACAAAATTTTGTAATGCTCTATTACCATCTTTAAGGGTGTTATTCTCCCAACAATTAGAATCTGATGTTGTTCCTTTTTTAGTGTATGCATTATATCGAGCAGATGCATTACCACCAAATAATGGTGATGCACATTCAGCCCAAGGAAGTACATCTTTAAGAGGATCTATAATTTTTATTAAATCAGGGTTTGTAGCATCATCAGGAAATTTAAAACTTTTATCAAGTTTATCTTTATGCCAATTATCATAAACCGTTACAGAAATATGTGGAACATAAACCTTTACACGTCCCCTTTTTTCGGGGTCGGAATTTTGTAAAACTATTCCTAAATAATTGCCTACATATTTTTTAATCATACGTTACTCGTTTTCTACATTAGTAATTGGTTTATTATCTATTATAGTAGCAATAACACCCACTTTATCACCGTTAAGATCAACAACAACATTATTTCCTTCAACAGTAATATTAACACCACTATTAACTGCTATGTTATAATTATTTACTGGTACTAACCAATTTATCAACTTGCCAGCAGATCCAATATAATTAATAAGACCAGCCATTAAACTTTGTTTTAATGCTTCTGTTCCAATATGATCTAAGTTAAA
>Ga0307379_10005928_pt1 | contig 16904 bp, 13 predicted proteins | sample UN2MG_FD_202237 | JGI IMG/M metagenome (GOLD analysis project Ga0307379, IMG submission 202237) | Soil microbial communities from Risofladan, Vaasa, Finland - UN-2 | ecosystem: Environmental > Terrestrial > Soil > Coastal area > Acid sulfate soil | place: Finland: Risofladan, Vaasa | collected... | reverse complement strand
AGGCATTTGTTGCCGGGGCCGAAAAGGAATTCCTCGCGCAGGCGACGGGACTCGATCCTGCGGAGCGAAAACTCCGGGAGGAGGAGATCCAGAAGCTCAAAGAACTGGCTCGTGTCTTTCGCCGCAGCCGGCAATTGATCGAAGAGGCCGGATGCTCGAGCCTCGGCAGCCTGATCAGCGAAACCGTGCGGTTGTGGGATAGCAAGCCGGAGGTCCTGGAGCGCACTCGCGCCCGGTTTCGTTTTGTGCTTGTGGACGAATTCCAGGACACCAACTACGGCCAGGTCGAGCTGCTGCGACGGCTCGTCGCCCCGCACGCGAACATCACCGCGGTCGGTGACGATGACCAGGCCATCTACCGTTTTCGCGGCGCCTCGCACGGCGCCTTCGAGATGTTCGACCGGGCCTTCCCGGGGCACAAGACCGTGTACCTCGGCCTCAACTATCGCTCGACGAAAAAAATTCTCCGTGCCGCGGACGCAGTCATCGCCAGGAATACGCGGTATGAAAAAAAGAAAGCCCTCGAGACCAAAAACCCCGAGGGCGACCGCGTCTTCCTGCTCGATTCCCCCGACTACGTCAGCGAAGCCGCGTGGGTAGCGGAAGAGGTTGAACGGTTGGCGGCGCGCGGCACGCCGCTTGCAGATATTGCGGTGCTTTATCGCGCCCATACCTACCGGGACCTCCTGGTCAACGAATTCCGGCGGCGCCGAGTTCCTTTCTCCATCCGGGGACTCTCCGTGCTTTCCACCGCCATTCTGCGCGACCTGGTCGCGTATCTAAACCTCGTCCATTCGCCCCACCACAACATCAGCCTGACGCGCGTGCTGCTGGCGTCGCGCTGGCGGTTTCCCGAGGAGCTGTCGATGGAGGTGCGCCGGCAGGCCTCCAAAGCGCGACGTTCCCTCTGGGACGCGCTGCAAGCGATGGAGCGGTCGCTCTTCAAGCACGAAATCGAAAGCACGGGCTGGGGTGAATTGAAAGACCTCTTGAGCGGGCTCGCCAAGTCCGCGCAACGGCTGCCGATGACCGAGCTCCTCGACGAGCTGGTTGAGAAACTCGGGCTTCGTTTCCTGCCTTCCGAGCCCGATGCGACTTACGTGAGCGCCTTCCGCCAGTTTCTGGGTACGTGGGAGAAAAAGAGCGAGACGCGAAGGCTGCGCGAGTTTATGGAATACTTCCAGTACTTTCTCGATGCGGGAGGTAAGATCGAAGTCCCGGAACCGGCGGAGCCGTCAAACGCCGTGCAGATGATGACCGTGCACGCCGCCAAAGGGCTGGAATTTCCCGTGGTGTTCATTCTCAGTGTTGCGCCGCGGCGCTTTCCGCACAGCGAACAGAAGCCGTTGATCCAATTCCCCGACGAATTGCGCAAGGGGCCGCTGCCCCCTTCCGACATTCACCTGCAGGAAGAGCGTCGCCTGTTCTACGTGGCGATGACGCGTGCCGAGTGCAACCTTTACGTGTCGAGCGTCACCAAGCCGGGCAAAAAGCCGTCGACATTTGTCGACGATTTGCTTTCCAACCCCGCCATCGCCGCGCGCGATATCGAGAGTATTCAGGTTCCGGCGGTCTGCGGCGACGAAGGCGCCTCGCCGGTTCCCATGCGCCTGGCGCTTTCTGAGCCGCGCGTACGCGGCGAGGCGCAGCCGGGGCTGTTTAGCGCGCCCGGGGCGGGTTCGGTCTATCTCAACCTCGTGGAGTGGGCGAGCCGCCCGCCGGAAATCTCGCCGGACGGGAAATTGCTCCTCAGCGCCACAGCGATCGAGTCGTATCGCGACTGTCCGCTGAAATTCAAATTCAGTCACTATCTCAAGATTCCCACCGGACCGCAGCCGGCGCTCACCTTCGGCAACATCATGCACCAAGCGGTGCGCTACTTCGTGGAGCAGCGCAAGAAGACGAAATCGCCGCCCGAGTCCGAAGCGGTCGCGCAGTTTTTCCTGGGCGCCTGGAAGGACGCGGGGTTTGAGGATGAGTATCAGGAGCAGGCTTACAAAAAGGCCGGGCTCGAGCAACTGCGCGCGTTTGTCGAGCGGCAGAAAGAGTCAGGTGTTCCTCCGGAGAAAATCCGCACGGAGGAATTCTTCCGCCTCGATCTCGGCGGGGTGGTACTCGAGGGGCGCATCGACCAGATCCAGCCGCTCGGCGCGGGCGACGGCCAGGCGGTGGAGTTGATCGATTACAAGACCGGACGGCCACGCTCGCAGAAAGACGCCGACAAGAGCCTGCAGCTTTCCATCTATGCGCTGGCGGCGCGCGACCAATTGAAGGTGAAGCCCGTCCGGCTGACGTTCTACAACCTCACCAACAACCAGCCGGTCTCCACGGCGCGCACCGCTGGAGATCTGGACAAGGCCCTGAAGGAAATCCGGGAAGTGGCGGAGGAAATCCGGCGGCTGGTATTCCACCCCACACCGGGCTTCACGTGCCGGTTCTGCGACTTTGTGCCGGTGTGCCCTGCACACGAGGAGATTTACTGACCGGCGGGCAGCCCGGTCCTGGTACCACAAGGGAAGCGAGGAGTGGCATCATGAGTGAGATGGTGTTCGCCGCGATTGGCCTGATCCTGGGTGGTGTTGTCGGCTGGCTGTGGGCGAGCTCGCGCGCCAGCGCGGATCGGATAGAGGCGGAAGGAAGAATCCGGGGAGCCGAAAGTACCGTGCAGGAGCTCCGCGCCCAAGTCGAATCACTGCGCCGGGAACAGACAGAGACGCTGGCCAAATTCAAGGCAGAAGGCGAGCTCAGGGCTGCGGCGGAAGCGAGGCTCAAGGAGGGGCAAGCCAGTCTGGAGCAACAGAGGGAACAGATTGCCCAAGCAGAGCAGAACCTGAAGGACGCGTTCAATTCCCTCGCGGGCGAAGCGCTCAAAAGCAACAACCAAGCCTTCATCGCTCTCGCCAAGAGCACCTTTGATGCGATCCAGGCGCAAGCCCAGGGAGACCTCAACACGCGCCACAAGGCGATTGAAGGATTGGTGAGTCCACTGCGGGAGGCGCTGGAGCGGTACGAAAAGCAGGTCATCGACATGGAGAAGTCGCGGCAGTCAGCCTACGGCGCGCTCGGTGAGCAGGTCAAGAGCCTCGCGGCCACCAGCGAGCAGCTGCGCAAGGAAACCGGCAGTCTCGCCACGGCGCTCAGCACGCCGTTCAAAGTCCGAGGGCGCTGGGGTGAGCTGACGCTGCGTCGCGTGGCCGAACTGGCGGGCATGTCTGAACATTGCGATTTTTCCGAGCAGGAGACTCAAACGACCGAAGAGGGCCGGTTCCGCGCCGATATGATTGTCAACCTGCCCGGCGGACGCCGAATCGTGGTGGACGCCAAGGTGCCGCTGCAAGCGTTCCTCGATGCCGTTTCGGCTGCCAGCGAGGAAGACCGCAACACGCAATACCTGCGTCACGCGCAGCTCGTAAGGGACCATATGAACCGCTTGAGCCAGCGCGCATACTGGCAGCAGTTCGAACCGTCACCCGAGTTCGTCGTGCTCTTCCTTCCAGGCGAATCATTCTTCGCGGCGGCGCTCGAGCAGGATCGAACGCTGATCGAGGATGGAATGGAAAAGCGCGTAGTTCTGGCGACACCGACCACGCTGATCGCGCTGCTGCGCGCGGTCGCCTACGGCTGGCGACAAGAGCAAATCGCCAGAAACGCGCAAGCCATCAGTGAATTGGGCAAGCAGCTTTACGACCGCATACGGACCTTCGTGATCCATTTGGAAACGGTGGGATCTTCGCTTGAAAAAGCCGTGGACAGTTACAACAAAGCAGTGGGATCACTGGAGTCCCGTGTTTTGCCGTCGGCGCGGAAGTTCAAAGAGCTCGGCGCTGCGACCGGTGAGGAGATCATCGAGATCGAGTCGGTCGATGAGGCACCCCGGGCATTAACCGCTCCGGAGAAAGATGCAAGCCCATGACGGCCATGTGGGGCGGGCGATTTCCATTTGCTGTTGCGGTTGCTGGATGCTTCAGGGGAGGAATTGCAAGTGTGCAGAAAACTTCGGGGATGCATTGCTGCATCCCCGAACGTTCCGTTCAAACTCTGGAGAAGAGGCTTATCTCTTCTTCTTCTTGGCTTTCTTCTTTGCTGCCATTCTATTCTCCTCTCGAAATTTCGAAATTTCGCGCCAGCAATGCTGGCGGAGCGCGTATTCAGTCACCATGTATAGTGATTGCGCGCATTCTTGTCAAGAGGAAAGTGAGTTTCAGAGCATCTTTAGAAAGGCGGCGCTCATTTCGGGAAGAAGGGGAATTCACGGTGGAACGCGAGTGGTGCCCCCCGCATCAGCGAAGAAAGAGCGCGGCCTCTTCGGCCGAACGTTTCCAGCGGGGCAATCGTCCTCGCGGATGGCATGATTCCGCGGCGCGTGCCGGTCTGCGCTTCCATCCTTCCTGCACGCGAGACTCGCCGATTGCATCCAACTAATGTGGGCCGGGTTGGAGTGGCTTGATGAAGTTACGTGATTCTCATCTATTTGCGAAGATCGCCGTCGGGATTTCGGCGGCGGCCCTTGGCGCGCTGTTTCTGTGCGCGGACGAGCCTGCCGGCGTCGCGGGTCAGCAAGCTCCTTCGAATGCGGGCGCCGTCCAAACGCTCAAGGTCACCACGGAGGTCGTCAACGTTTATGCCATCGTGCGGGAGAAGAAGGGACGGCTGATCCCCGACCTCAAGCAGGAGGATTTCCAACTCTTCGAGGATGGCGGCCAGCAGACAATTGGCTATTTCTCACGCGAGACGGATACGCCGCTCACCATGGGCATCGTGGTCGACACCAGTCCGAGCCAAGTGCGCGTCCTGGGGGTCGAGCAGGAGGAAGCCAAGCGTTTCCTGCGCCAAGTGATGCGTCCGAAAAAGGATTTGGTCTGTGTAATTCACTTCGACCTGGAGGTCGAGCTCATTCAGGACTTCAGCGATAACCTGAGCTACCTGGCGCGCGCCATCGATGGCACGGTCATTCGCGGGGGCGCCAGCGGGCCGTTGCCGTCGCCTGTCCCCACGTCTTCGGTGGGCGGCACGCACCTCTACGACGCCGTCTACCTGGCGGCGACGGAGATGATGAAGGGCCAGGTGGGAAGGAAAGTCCTCATCCTTCTCAGCGACGGCGTGGACCAGGGAAGCACCATCGAGCGCGACCGGGCGATTGAAGCGGCACAGAAGGCCGACCTCATCATCTACTCGGTCGACGTCAGCGATCCTTCCTTCTACTGGCGTCGGGGCGGAGGTTTTGTAGGCACGTCGTCTCTGAAAAAGTTTTCCGAACAGACCGGCGGGCGGGTGATCCACGTGGATCGCCCCGAGAAAACCGCCGCCGCGTTCCAGGAGCTCGCCGACGAGCTGCGCACTCAATATCTGCTGGGATACTCGCCTGCGAATACCCGCCGCGACGGCTCGTTCCGCGAAATCCGTGTCAAGGTGCGGGGCGGCGACTACAAGATCCAAGCGCGCAACGGCTACTACGCACCCGCAGAGTAAGGTGTGCGCGTGGCGCGGACACTTCGACTACTGCCCTTCCTCATACTCCACGCGAAACAGCGAATGTGTTACTGGGATGGAGCGAAGTAGCCCGCCTTGGCGCGGACGCGGATGTTCTTCTCCAGAGCATCAATGGTGATATGCCGGAAGGTCCCATCATGGGCCGTATTGCTGGAGACGTAGGCCAAGCTGTACTGGCTGCGCAGCTCGCGCGCGATTTCCTGGAAATTCCCCGCCAGGTCTCTGACGGAAAACGGGAAGAAGGCTCGCCCGCCGGTTTCCTCCGCCAATCGTTTTAGGACCTTGTCGCCGCGCCCCGGGGCTCCCGTCCGATTGGTGCTGATGGCATAAATCGTGACCTCAGCCCGCTGCGCCATGCCCAGCGCTTCCTCGCGCGTATGGATGCTCTGGTTGTCCAGCCCGTCTCCGGTGACGACCATCACCCGGCGCAGGTAAGGCTCGGGGGGCGGAAAGAAGAGCATCTTTTCCTTGCAGGCGATATAGATGGCGTCGTAAAAACCCGTGCCCCCGCCCGCCTGGAGACTCCGGATCGCTTTGGCGAGCTTCTCCATGTCCTCCGTGTAATCCTGGATCACCTGCGCCTCGACGTCGAATCCCAGGACGTAAGCGAGATCCTTGCCGGGCCGCAGCGTGGTGGTCAGGAAGTCGATGGCCGACTCCTGTTCGAAGCGCAAGCGGTCGCGCACGCTGTTGCTGGTATCGATGAGGATACCGATGCGCAGCGGAAGATTCGACTCACGGCTGAAAAAGCGGACGTTCTGCGATTTCTCGTCCTCGAAGACGCGGAAGTCGTCCTTGGTGAGATCGAGCGCCAGGCGGTTCTTCTTGTCGGTGGCGGTGAACAGGATGTTGACCAGGTCGACGCGCACGGCAATGCGTTCGGGGGTGGTGGTGACGTCGTTGCCCGACTGCGAAGGTCGGTTGGCGGAGTCCTGGGCCGCAGCGGGTCCTGCGGCGAGCAGGAGGAGTATCAGGGCGCTGAGAAGCTTCTTCATTCCCACCTTTCCTCTCCCTCAGAAAAGTATAGAGGGGCATTGGGGAGGCGTCAAGGAAGGGTACGACATTTTTCCTGTGTGGTCCGCGAAGTCAGCGCTCGGCCGGAGTGGGACGTGGGGCAAACGTTGCGGGCGCGTCCTTCCTCCGGGCCAGAAGTTTCTGGATGCGGACCGGGGCGATCTCGCGAACCGCCACTCCCCCATCCTCAAACTTGAAATCGGCGCAGGAAACCGCTTCCAGCCCCAGGTTGACCAGCCCCTCGATGTCGAGTCTCAACTCGGCGCGCTCGAGTTCCGCCGGGCGCGCAAAGATGGCGGGCGAACGCGGCATGAAGCGCGGACAACAGTCCTCGAATGGTTCGCAGGAAATCTTGTAGGTGCCAATGCGCTGCGCCAGGCGCGTGATCTCGCCTTTGTCGTCACCGGCGAGGGGACGATAGACGGGAAGGTCCAGGCCGCGGTCGATGGCCACCAGGTTGTGCAGCGTCTGCGAGGCAACTTGCGCGACGCTGTCGCCCGTCACCAGTCCGAGCGATCGCTCGGCGCGCGCGATCTCACGCGCGATGCGCGCCATCATCCGCCGGTAGAGCAGGACGCGAAAACTCTGGTCGGCTCCCGCGACGATCTGGCGCTGGATGGCGTCGAAGGGCACCCGATAAAGCCGCGAGGTGAACTGGTAGGGGGTGAGCACGCGAACGATTTCCTCGGCGACAGGTTTTGAAGAACCGCGCGATGCGGATGGCGGTCCGAAAAAATGGACGAAAGTGACGTGCGCGCCCCGCCGCATCATCTTGTAAGCGGCGACGGCGGAGTCAAACCCGCCGGAGAGCAAGGCGACCAGGCGGCCGCCCGTGACCGCCGGCAGGCCTCCGGCTCCTTCCACCCGCTCCGTGTACACCAGCGCCTTCTCGGGAACTATTTCGACCCAACAGGTGACTTCGGGGGCGTTGAGCTTCACCCGCACGTCGCTTCCCTGGGCGCACAGGTGGTCGAGAATCACGCGGCCGAGCGCGCGCTCCAGTTCCATGGAGTTCATTCCGAAATTCCGGTCGGCAATCTTGGCGCGCACGGCGAAGGTGCGGGGATTCTTCTCGGCCATCATCGCGCAAGCCGTGGCGCCCAGTTGGTCCACGTCCCAGGGAGTTTCGCGCGCCGTGGCGATGTAAGCCAAGCCGAAAACCCGTCGCAGACGTTCGAGAATGAGCGGAATCGCCTCGTCCTCGCGCGGGACCAGCAGCAGCCTCTCGCTGATGAACTGCGGCGCGGAGACGGGCAGGTCTGCCACGCTGCGCTTGATGGCGGCAATCAACCGGCTCAGGAAATAGTTCTTGTTCCCGCCCTTGAGCCAGATTTCGTGATAGTGAAGGATCAGAATCCGCTTCATGTGTCACGCTTCGTCGCGGGGGCGCTCAATGATCGGCGCAGTTCGCTGGTGCTGAGCGAATCCAGAATATCGGTTTTCGTGCGCTGTAGCAAGAACGCGACGTAATGGGCCGCGCAATTCTGAATCGAAGAAGCCCGGTGCCTTTACATACGCTTCAGCTTCTTCCAGTCCTTGAGGAATTCGCGGGCGGCGTTGTGGCCGGGGGCGGCCATGACGCCGCCGCCCGGGTGCGTCCCGGAACCGCAGAGATACAGGCCGCGAATCGGCGTGCGGTACTTTGCCCAGCCGGGGACGGGCCGCAGAAAGAAGAGCTGGTCTGTGCTCATCTCGCCATGGAAGATGTTGCCGCCCGTCATGCCGTACTGCTCTTCGAGGTCCAGGGGTGTCACGATGTGGCGGTGGAGCACCAGATTCTTGAAGCCGGGCGCGTATTCCTCGATCATCTCCATCACGCGGTCGGCGTAGCTTTCCTTCAGGGCGTGCCAGCTCGGCGCCACATGCGGTGAAAGCGAATAAGGCGTGTACTGGAGGAAGACGTTCATCAGGTGCTTGCCGGGCGGGGCGAGCGAGGAATCGTAGGTGGTGGGAATGGTGATTTCGAGCATCGGCCGCTCGCTCGGCCGGCCGTACTTCGAGTCGTCGTAGGCGCGCTCGATGTATTCGAGCGTTGGGCAGAGGTGGATGGTGGTCTTGTGATGCGGTGCAAGTGATGTCCCTGGAAGGCATTTGAAATCTGGCAGACCGTCGAGCGCCAGATTGATCTTCATCGAGCAGCCTTCCATCTTGATGGCCTTGACTGCGGCGGCAAACTCACCCTCGAGATACTCCTCTCCCACCAATCTCAGGAAAGTCCTTTTCGGATCGGCGTTCGAAATCACGGCGCGGGCCGGAATTTCCTCGCCGCTCACCAGGGCGATGCCGGAGGCCCTGCCATTCTTAACAAGGATTCGTTCGACGGCGGCGCTCGTCCGAATCTCCGCGCCGCGGCTGCGCGCCGAGTTGGCGAGCGCCTGCGTCACGCCCCCCATCCCGCCGCGCACGAATCCCCACAATCCTCGCTTGCCGCCCACGCCGCCCATCGTGTGGTGGAAAAGCACGTAGGAGGTGCCGGGCGTATAGGGCCCGCCGTTGGTGCCGATGACGCCGTCGGTGGCGATGGCTACCTTCAGTTCCTCGGACTCGAACCAGGGGTCGAGAAAATCCTTCACACTTTGCGAGAGGATGCGCAGGTGCCCTACCAATTCCTCGGCGGACATCTTCATCAGGCGGCGGCCGAGACTCGCCAGCTTCTGCCAGTCGTTGAAGCCGCGCCCGGCGACGTCGGGAGGCGTTTCGAGCAGCAGCGGCTCGACAAATCGCACCAGCCGGTCCAGATAGTCTTCATACTGAGGATAAGCTTCCGCGTCGCGCGCGGAGAATTTGCGGATCTCCTCGCAGGTCCTGACTGTGTCCGACCACAGGATGAGATATCGGCCGTCGGGAAACGGGCTGAAAAAAGCCGGGTCCTTGGGAAAAACCTGGTAGCCGAACTTCTCGAGCTCAAGATCTCTGATAACCTTCTCTTGGAGGAGGCTGCAGAGGTAAGAAGTGGTCGAGACCTTGTAGCCGGGGAAAACCTCCTCGGTAACGCACGTCCCGCCCACCACAGGACGGCTTTCCAGCACCAGCGTCTTCAATCCCGCGCGCGCGAGATATCCGGCGGTCGCCAGGCCGTTGTGGCCGGCGCCCACGATAATGGCATCATAGACTTGTGGCATAAGATTCCTGGCCTTGAGATGAGATTCTTCCCGCGCCAAATTCCTGCCGCCGTCGGAGGAGTGGAACGAATGACGCGGGCCGCACAGAGCCTTGGGATATAATGCGGCGGCAAGCTTAGCCGAGGGGGGCGGGCGCAATCAAGCCGGGTTACGGCGCGTGGAAAAGACAGGGAGACGAATACATCCGATGGCGACAGCACTGCTAGGCGCGTGGATTGGCATCACGGCGTCAATGTGGTTTGCTGCCACTGGGAGCTTCTCCACGGTCAGACGCGTCCTGGAGGGTCCCGACCCTCGATTGAGCGAAGTCACGCGGCCCCTCGGGCCTGACCAGACGCGCGTCGTTCTGCGCCACCTCGCTTCGGAAATCAACCGCACGTACTTTCGCGCCTACGGTTGGGCGCAGGTGGCGTTGGCCGCGAGCCTGCTTTTCCTTCTCTTGCGGCAGACCCCGCGTGACCGCGTGGCGCTGGCGATGGTCGGTGCGATGCTCGCACTGGTGCTGGCGCTGGCGTTCTACGTCACTCCAGAAATTGTTTCCATCGGACGGGCGCTGGACTTCGTGCCGCGGGATCCACCGCCGCCCGAAATGGGGCGCTTTCGCATCCTGCATGGAGCTTACACCGGTCTCGACGGAGTGAAGCTCCTGGCGGGAGTTGGACTCCTGGCGCGGTGGATGGTGGATCGGTAATCGGCAGGTTGGCTGTCGGCTGGGATGATTCTGTGAGATAATCGCCGGCAAGCTGACACGTCGCGAGAATCGCTCGGGAAACTCAGGCATAAAGGGGGCAGCGATGAAAAACTTCTGGCGATTATTCATCTGTCTTGTCCTGCTGGCGGAGGTGGCCGCGGCGCAATCGCTCGGCGACCTGGCGCGGAAAGAACGTGAGCGTAAGGCCAAGCAGGAAACGTCGAGTGTCCAGGTCACCACCGATCACATCAAGAAAGGCCAACTGGATCTCAGCCCCCCTCTCGACCCGGCGCGCAAGGGAGACCTGGATTACCTGCTGGATCAACTCGCCCATCCCCGTACGACGCCGGACCTTCTCGCGGCTTTCATCCCCCACAAAGACGCCGCGATGCCCCAGCTGATTTCGATGCTGGGCAGCACGGACCCGCTCCGGCGTGTGGCTCCGGCGGAGGTGCTGACGGTCTTGGGGAATTCGGAAGGGTTGGCGGCCATGGGCCGAATGCTCGTGGAGTCCACGGAAGCGGCGACGATGGAAGAGAAGTCGGAAGACGATGCGCAAAACACCGATGAAGCGTTCCGGCACCGCATGGAGTCGGCGCGCGAAGCCGACTATGCCTTGCGCGCCACCACCCAGGGGGTTTGGCGTTTCACCGAAGGCAAGGACCTCGCCCCCGAGCAGGTTGTCGAGCGCATCCGCAAGGGCCCTCCCATCGAAGTCGTGGGCGGCGTGGACAACGGGCAGAGAATCTTCAACCGCGCTTTCCACGACAGCGACGAGAACCTGCGGCGCGCGGCGCTCGCCCTCATCCACGTGGCCTCGAGCGGCAATGATTACGGATATCGGGCGGATCTCCCCGCGGATCAGAACGAAACGGCCATCCAGCAGATCACAACCTTTCTGACCACCGAAAGAGGGAGAGTGATGGCTCGGATTGGCGCCCCAAAAGGAAAGAAGTAGCGGCGAGGCCGGGCTTCTCGATTCCCCAGGAGTTCATGGGTAACGAGGGTATCGAATCGCCTGGCCGCGTGGATTTCGTTGGAACTCTGCTCCTCCCCGCAGCCTAGTGCCGTTCCAATCCGTCAGCTGACGGACGGCTACTTGGCTTGAGCCACGCGGTCAAGTCGAGACTGTAGCAGGGCGGCTTAAAGCATAGCCTCAATAAGTTGGAACGGCACTAGTTCCCCGGGTCCATTCTCTGGGAAACCACTGTATACGGTATCCAGACCTGCATGGCGTCCATCTCGCGGTTTGCCCACGCGTAATAAGGGATAAAGGTCAACTCAACTTCCCGCCCTTTCGGATGGCGAGCATCCTCGAGATGCTGGTAGAGCGGCCCGTCGGAAAGCGGCTTCAGTGTGGCGATTCCCTTGTGCCGCAGCACCACGATGCCTCCCAGCATGTTCGGGCGAAACTCTGAGGCGAAACCCTTGCCGGGCTCGGCGTCCACGGGCAGCGTGACGTCGAAGATCGACTCCGCGCCCGGCTGGTCCAACTGTTCGAGGCAATAAACCAGCGGCCCCCTTTGCACGGCCACGCGGCCCATGTTTTCCCGCACCCGAGGGTTTGAGGCAATGAGCTGCGGCGTCATGTCGAGCGCCAGACGGACCGTGTCTCCAGGTTTCCACAGCCGCCGTATCTCGAAGTACTTGCCCGGCTTGACTTCCCGCTGTGCCGGGTCGCCATTCACGTTCAACTGCGCCGACCTCGCCCAGCCGGGGATTCTGACGAAGACGCTGAACTTGGCGGGAACGGCGGGTTGCACTTTCAGCGTGACCTCGCCGCTCCAGGGGTAATCGGTCTGCTGGCTGAGCTTCAGAGCGGTTCCGTCTTCGAGGTGCCAATCGAGCGTCGAGCTTTGGAACAGGTGGACGTACACACCGTCCTTGCTTGTCGAATAGAGGTAACCGGGAAGCGAGGCGAACGTGCGCTCCAGATTCGGCGGGCAGCAGGTGGTGTCGTACCACGGGTTCCGAATCTTCTCTCCGGGGGATTCCAGCGGATTACGGTAACAATAAAGCGTCCCGGAGAGCGACATGCCGGAATTGATGCCGTTGTAGAGCGCCCGCTCGATGACGTCGGTGAAGCGTGCCTCTCCTTTGAGCGCCAGCATCCTCCAGTTCCACATCATACCGGCGATGGCCGCGCAGCTTTCGGTGTAAGCCTGGGCGTTGGGCAGCTCGTAGGGCTCGCCGAAGGCTTCGCCTTCCGAGCGCGAGCCGACGCCTCCGGTGATGTAGAGCTTATGATCCGTCATGTCGCGCCAGAGGATTTCGAGAGTGCGGAGATAGTCCGGGTCTCCGGTCTCCAGGGCGTAGTCCGTCGCGCCGCTGGCCGCATACATGGCGCGCACGGAGTGGCCTTCGAGCTGGGTGCGCGAGGTAAACGGAATGCCGCTGAACATGTAAACGACCTGCTGGTCGGTGAGTTTGAGCCGCTGGCGCTCGACCCCGCTCAGCAGGTAGCCGGCGAAGTCCAGGTAGCGCCGATCGCCCGTTGTGCGGTAGAGCTCCACCAAGCCCATTTCCAGTTCCGGGTGGCCGGTGAGCGCGGGACGCTTGTCGGGTCCGAAGTTTTCCACCAGGTAGTTGACGAACTTGATTCCGCCGTCGAGAAGTCGGCGGTTGTCGGTGGCCCGGTAGTAGGCGATGCCCGCCTGAAGCAAGTGTCCCAGGCAGTACAGTTCGTGACCGCTGGACTGTTCCATAAAGCGCTTGTCTTTCCGCTCGTCCACATAATAAGTGTTCAGATAGCCGCTCGGCTCCTGCGCCGCCAGGATCTCGTCCGTCAGATCGTCGATGGCGGCGCGAAGCGCCGGGTCGTCCTGGGTTTGCAGAGCGAACGCCGCCGCTTCGATCCACTTGTAGATGTCCGAATCGGTGTAGCGAGGGCCGCGGCGCTCGGCTTGCTTGCGGCCCGAGAGCCGCCGGAAGTTGTCGACGATGCCGTGGTCTTTGAGCTCCTGGAGCATGGCCGGAATGCTCCGCTCGACGTTGGTTCGCATTCGCGCCGACCAGAAGCCTGCTCCCATTTTCACCGCGCGGACGGGGACGGAGTGCAACTTTGCGTAGGGGCTGGCGCTGGTGTTGATGACGCCCTGCGATTTCCAATCGGGCCCGCGCGTTTCGGCCTGCGCACCGATGGAAACAATCAAGAGGCAGGCGGCGAGCGCGGCGATGCGCGGCGGGGATTGAAATTTGAATGAATTCATGGTCAGACCTCGGATCGACAAGGGTGACGGAGACAAGACGCTTCGCGCGTCAGCGTAGCAGAGGGGCGACGGCGCTTTCAAACTCTTCGTACTTGGTCGCTCCCTGCCAGCTCGATACGAGCTGGCCCTGCGGGTCGTAGAGAAAGGTCGCCGGGATGCCTCCGCCCCAGCGCGGGTTGATCGTATCGATCAGCGCGGAGAAGTCGCGAAAGTTGTGCCGGTAACTGCCGAACTGAGCTCCCTGCGACTTCAGGAATTCTTCGATGGCGGGCACGGACTCGGGCTCATCCATGGAAATGGCCACCACCGAAAGGCCGCGGCCGCGGTGAGTCCGGTGGAGCTTGACGATGGCCGCGAACTCCTCGCGGCAAGGCTCGCACCACGTCGCCCAGAAGTTTACCAGGAGGGCTCGGCCACGATACCGGGCGCGAATCTCCTCCCAGCCTTTTTCGTCCAGGTTGACGATGCCGGCCGGAGGCGGAGGCTCGGGCGGCACAGCGGAGTTCGAGCATGCCGCCGCCAACATCAGCAGCATGAAGCCTGCCAACCGGCGTTGCCCGGTTTTGATTGCCGCCATGAAACCCCCGAGGGCTCGCTCAGATCCGCTTGATGGTGCAGCCGAAGGCCTTAGTTTCGGCGCGTTCCACGGTGGTTCCGGAAAGGACCGCGTCGAGCGCCGGGCGGAATTCCGCGTCACTGGCCTTCTCCGGATTGGTGGTGGGTTGCGCGCTGTTGCCCAGGGCGCCGTGATAGCGCAGCGTCCAGTCGCTGTCGAGCAGGAAGACCTCGGGCGTCACCGAGGCGCCCAGCCGGTCGGCGATCACGCTACCTTCGTCCTTCAGGATGGTGAAGTCCAGCCCGTAAGTCCTCGCGTGCCCGGCGACTTCCGCAGCCGGCTCGGTCTTGTTGGCATTGATGCCCACAATCGCCACACCGCGGCCGGCGTACTCGCGCGCCAGGTTGGCCATCACATGATTGAAAGCATTCGAGTACGGGCACTGGGTGGCGATGAAAATGACCGCCACGGCCTTTTTCCCTTTCAGATCATAGAGAGAGTGTTGGTTGCCGCTGGTGTCCGGCAGCGTGAAGTCCGCCATCTTCTCACCAATTTTGATCTTCGCAGTCGGCAGGTCGCGTGCCGTGCAGGCGCCCCAGATCATGAAAAGTCCCAGCGCTGTGGTCAAAACGGTGATTCTTCTCCATGCATGCATCGTCGCCTCCAGAAAGAGTCTTTGCCCCGCGGAATTTCTATTATAACAAACAGATGCTCGGCTCCGGCCCCGGGTCGCGTCACCAGTTTCTGAAGTCGAGTTTTGCGCAAGGTGGCCGGCGATTCTTGACACTCTACAAAAGTCCGTGCTAAATTTCCTAGTCTTTGCAATTCAATGGCTTACTGCCTGTAAGGCTGACCTGCTCAAATGGGCGAAATACTAAGTCGGCTGGGGCGGCTTTTTGTCCAGAGCACCCCCACCGTTATCTTCGTTTTCCTCCTCCTGATTATCCTCGACCGGCTTTTCTTCCGGCGCCTCGACGAAGTCCTGAAGGAGCGCGAGGAAGCGACCCGCGGCGCTCTGGCGCGCGCCCGCAAAGAGACGGCGACCGCCGAGGCCAAGTGGCAGGAATATGAGTCGGCGTTCCAGGCTGCCCGCCAGGAGGTCTACCGCCAGCGAGAGATTGACCGGCGCGAGGGGCTCGCGGAGCGCGAGAACTCTCTCGAAAAGTCGCGGGAGCAGACGGAATCCTGGCTGAAAGATGCGCGGGGGAAATTATCCGCGCAGGTGGAATCCGCCAAGAAGGAATTGAATCGGGCCAGCCAGGCGCTCGCCCTGGAGATTACGGAAGTAATCCTCGGTGACGGCGGTCCCGCAGAGCGGGACCGGGAATCGAGGGTGTCGCGGTGAAACCATCCGGACGCCGGCCACTGCTGATCCTCTTTCTTGGCGCCTGCCTTGTGGTTTTCGCGGGCGCGGGATTGGCCAACGCGCTGGGCGTTGTTTCCGCGGCGCCGGAAGAGGGCGAAGCCGCGGCGGAAGGCGAAGGGCACGGGCATGAGACAATCTACCGCTGGATCAATTTCGCCCTGCTGGCCGGAGCACTGTTCTATGTCCTGCGCAAACCGATGGCGGCATTTTTCAGCGACCGTTCCGCCTCCATCCGGAAGAGCCTGGAAGAGGGGCGGAAGGCGCTCGAGGCTTCTCAAGCTCAACTGAAGGCCGTTGAGGAGAAGCTGCAGCACCTCGACGCTGAGATTGCGGAGTTCAAGCTCGCTGCGGCGCGCGAAATGGGCGAGGAACGCGAACGCATGCGCCAGGCCACGGCGCAGGAGGCGGAGAAGTTGCTCCAGGCGGCGCGGTCGCAAATGGAAACTGCCGCCAAAGCCGCGCAGCTCGAGCTGAGACTTTATGCCGCGCGCTTGGCCGTGGAGCTTGCCGAGGAGTTGATTCGCCAGCGTCTGGACGACGCCGCGCGCCAACGGCTGGTCAGTCAGTTCCTCGCCAAGCTGGAAGCCGCAAAGACCGAACATTGAAGATGGGAGGCGGGACCGCCGAAGCTCGGCATCCCTGAGTTTCGACCGCCCTAAGGACGAGTTCCGTGGCAATTGCCGTCGCCAACCGATATGCTCGCGCTCTGGCCGATGTCGTGGCCCGCACCGGCGACTACCGCGCGGTGGCCCGCGAGCTGGAGGATTTCGTCACCGTCTACCGTGAAAGCGCCGAGCTGCGCGATCTCTTCGACACGCCGGCCGTTCCTCTCGAAGAAAAGATGAAAGTGCTCGAGGTGATTCTGGCGCGGCTGGGAACTTCGGTGACCTCGGGGAACTTCCTCCGCGTCACCCTGACCAACTATCGAATGAGGGTGTTGGAGAAGATCGTTCAGGCGTTTCAGAGAATCATCAATCAGCGGTTGGGGGTTGTGCAGGTGAAGGTCTCTTCCGCCGAAACTCTGCACGAGGCCGAGCGGCGGGCCGTGGGGACGCGTTTTGAAGAGGTGACGGGAAAACGCGTGGAAGTCGAGTTCCACCAGGAGGCGGAATTACTGGGCGGAATTCTCGCCCAAATCGAAAGCACGGTGTACGACGGCTCCGTCCGCGGCCACCTTCAGCGCATCCGCCAGCGGTTGATGGGCGAATAAGTGCTTTGGGGAACGACTGAAATCCTCGCCGGGGACGGAAGGCGCGCTGTTCCGTGAGGGCGAGGGAGAGGCGAGACGATGCCACAAATCAGGCCGGACGAAATCACCAAGATTATCCGCGAGCAGATTGAAAACTACGACCGCAGCGTGACGGTCAGCGAGGTGGGAACGGTCACCTCGGTCGGCGACGGCGTGGCGCGCATCCACGGGCTCGACAACGTTATGGCGGGCGAGCTGCTCGACCTC
>Ga0307379_10005926_pt1 | contig 16905 bp, 16 predicted proteins | sample UN2MG_FD_202237 | JGI IMG/M metagenome (GOLD analysis project Ga0307379, IMG submission 202237) | Soil microbial communities from Risofladan, Vaasa, Finland - UN-2 | ecosystem: Environmental > Terrestrial > Soil > Coastal area > Acid sulfate soil | place: Finland: Risofladan, Vaasa | collected... | reverse complement strand
CAACAACCTTTGCTCAAGGAGGTCCATTATGCGCTTCCTAAACCAATATCGAAAAAGTGGTCAGCAATTGCTGACACTTTGTCATGAATCAACATTTTAAGTGGTCAGTAAATGCTGACACTTGGCCGGTTATGATTAGGAGTCGCCGATGCCGATAGCGCGGGCGAACAACAAGGGAAAAAGATGATAAGTGAAAAAGAAGACCCTGGCCCGCGATGTATGATTGACGCGGCCCCTCGAGCGAACTACTTGATTCCCTCCCGGATTTAGCCCTCCGGTTCGCCTCCGGCCGCGCATTGTGCATCGCGGCCAAGATGGAGGCGGGCCATGAAAAACCCTCTGATCTTACCCGAGCTGCGCGAGTTCCTCTCCCGTAACGATGAAAAAAGCCTGCGCGAGTTCTGCCTGGAGAGCCACCCCGCGGACGTGGCCGAGCTCTTGTCGGCGCTCGAGCCCGCGGAGGTGTGGCGGGTGCTGGCTTCGCTGCCGCTTGCGAACCGGGCGGAGATTTTCAGCAACCTGGGCGAGGAGGAGCAGGCGGACATCGCGGAGACGATCCGGCGCGACGAGCTGGCGGCGCTGGTCTCGGAGATGCCGCCGGACGACCGGGTGGACCTGTTGAAGCGCATCCCGGAGCACCGGCGGGAGGCGCTGTTGCCGGCGATCGCGCAGGCGGAGCGGGAGGACATCCGAAAGCTCTCGGCCTATCCGGAAGGGACGGCCGGGTCGGCCATCACCACGGACTATGCCATGCTGCCCCCGAACCTGACCGCCGGCGAGGCCATCGCCCGCCTGCGCCAGGTGGCGCCGGACAAGGAAACCATCTATTACGCGTACGTGGTGGACGATGATCGGAAGCTGCTGGGCTTCATCTCGCTCAAGGACCTGATCCTGGCCCGGCCCGAGGCCAGGCTCGAGGACATGATGCACCGGGAATTGATCGCGGCCAACGTCATGGACGACCAGGAGGACGCGGCGCGGAAGATCCAGAAGTACGACCTGCTCGCGCTGCCCGTGATCAACGGGGAGGACAAGCTGGTCGGCATCATCACCCACGACGACGCGCTGGACATCATCACCCAGGAGCAGACGGAGGACATCGAGAAATTGATGGCCATCGGCGGGAGCCACGAGGCCTGGGCCTATCTGCGCACTCCGGCGTGGGTGCATTTCAAGAACCGGGCCTACTGGATCGTGGGGCTGGCCGCGCTGGGGCTGGTGTCGGGCATGATCATCCAGAGCTACGAGGCCACCCTGATGCACATGCTCATCCTCGCTTTGTACATGCCCATGCTCGCCGACACCGGCGGCAATACCGGCAGCCAGTCCGCGACCGTGGTGGTCCGCGCCCTGGCCCTCAAGGAGGTCGTCCCCCGCGACGTCATCAAGGTGATGGGCAAGGAGCTCCAGATTTCACTGCTGCTGGCCGCGGTCCTCGGCATCCTCTCCTGGGGCAAGGTCATGTTCATCTCCATGGGCGCCACCATCCCCGCCGGATTCTCGCTGTCCAAAATCGGCTTCGCCATCGCCGTGGCCCTGAGCATCCAGGTCGTGACCTCGACCCTGATCGGAGCGCTGTTGCCCCTGGCCGCCGCCAAAATGAAATTTGACCCCGCCGTGGTCGCCAGCCCGGCCCTCACCACGATCGTGGACATCACCGGCCTGCTCATCTATTTCAGCACGGCCAAGATGATGCTGGGGATATAGACGCAGGGCGTAGAGAGGAGAGCGGAGGGCGTGGAAGATATTACCTTGCCCGAATTTCTTCACGCCCTTCGCCCTCCGCTCTACGACCTACGCCCTGAACATGCCTTATGATCATGGCGGCGGCGCACCGCTTCCGCTATAATCGCGCTTACGCGCTTGCGCGTTCATGTCACGGGTGCGGCGAGGTGAAAGACGGCCATTGAGTTCAATGCGGACCTGGAAGCCGAGCTCAAGGTGCTCATACTGGAGGGCCGCAAGGTGGCGGCGATCAAGCGGGTGAGCGCGGAGATGGGCCTGGGCCTTAATGAGGCCAAGGAGGCGGTCGAGCGGTTCGCCGTGGAGCGCGGCATGACCCGGCACGGCGGCAAGCCCGGCCGTGTCACGTCAGCCTCGCCAGGGGGCGCCGGGTTCCTGACGCCCCGCATCCGGAACGAGATCGCGCTGCTGCTGAGCCAGCACAAGCCCATCGAGGCCATCAAGCATTATCGCGAGGCCACCGGCGCGTCGCTCCAGGAGGCCGCGGTCGCCATCGAGGATATGTCGTCGCGGGAAGACCTGGAAGAGGCGCTTGAGTTCGCGGGGCCGGAGGCGTCCGTCACCGTTCCCGTCCGCGGCGTGATCAGCGCCGCGATCATGCAGGAGATCGTATCGCTATTAGAGCAGCACCAGAAGATCGAGGCGATCAAGCGGGTGCGCGAGGTCACGAGCCTGGGCCTCTCGGAAGCCAAGGACGCGGTGGAGAACATCGAGCGCGGACTGGGCCATGAGCAGCCGCCGCCCCTCACGCCGGCGCCGCGGCGGCAAGCCCCTGCTCCCGCCGCGCCCGCGCCGCCCTCCACTCCCGACCCCAACGACTATGAGGAGCAGGTGGTCGTGCTGCTCTGCGCGGGAAAGCGCAAGGAGGCCGTGCGCTATTACATGTCGGCGACCGGCGAGCCCGAGCCGCGCGCCAAAAAGGCGGTGGAGCGCATCGGGCTCGTGAGCGGCGCCGCCAAAAAATCCGGCTGCTTCATCGCGACCGCCTGTTACGGCTCGGCCGATGCTCCCGAGGTGCTCGCGCTCCGTGGCTTCCGCGACCGCCGCCTGCTGGCTTCGGCCTGGGGCCGATCGCTGGTCCAGCTCTATTATCAGCTCTCTCCATTGTTGGCCGATTTCATTCGAGCCCGCCCCCGTCTCCGGCTGTTGATCAGGAAATCATTCCTGGTCCCCGTAAACAGGCTTATTTCAAGGGCCGGGAATGAGATGGAAGACTAGTGTCGTGTCCCGGGAATTCCTTGCATTGCCGTGCGGGCCTCTGGCCCGCATCTCCGCGGGGTTGCGGGCGAGGCGCCTGCACCACAATTCATGGGACACGACACTGGAAAAGGGAGCGCCACGGTCGGGAAAACCAAGCGGGGAAAGCCAGGCCTTAGCCCACTGAGCGCCTGCCGCCGAAATTCCTCCTCCAGATCCTCACCAGAATCCCCAGGGTGTAGCGGGGGCGTTTGAGGAGGAGGTCGAGGAAGAAGCGGCGGAGGAAGACGCGGGGACGGCGGAGGAAGGAGAGGAAGGTGTGGTGGAGGAAGGCGCGGTGGGCGAGCCGTTCAAGTTCACCGGGGGCGAAGTCACCGCGCTGGAAGGTGGCGTGGGAATAGGAGAGGTCCTCGAAGTTGAAGCCGGGCGGGAGGAGGCCGCGCTCGCGGACGATCTCGTACATCTGGGCGCCGGGGAGCGGATTGGCGATGAAGAAATAGGCCATATCGGTTTTCATCCGGTGGGCGAAGGCTATGGTTTCCTTGACCTGCTCGCGGGTCTCTCCGGGAAAGCCCAGGATGTAAAAGGCGTCGGTGCGGAGCCCGGTCGAGTGGATGTGGCGGGTGATGCGCTCGGCCTTTTCCAGGTTCAGGGGCTTCTTAACGATTTTGGAGAGCACCTCCTGGCAGCCGCTCTCGAAGGCCAGGGTCATCTCGTAACAACCGGCCTCGATCATGATCTCAACCAGCTCCTCGTCCAGGGTCCACAGCGCGACCCCGTTGGGGAAGTTGAACTTGATCTTGTAGCCGCGTTCGCTGATGCCCCGGAAGATGGCCTTGGCCCGAGCCCGGTCGGCGGTGAGGTTGTCGTCCTCGAACTGGATTTCCTCGATGCCCCATTTCCCGATCAGCTCGCCGATCTCGTCGAGCACGTTTTCCGGCGAGCGGAAGCGGCAGCGGCTGCCCCAGAACCGGGTGGAGGAGCAGTAGATGCAGTGGGCCGGACATCCCCGCGAGGTGATCATGGGCGCGAAGGCCCGGCCGGAGATGGAAAGGCTATGGGGGACTCCCTCCTTGCGGTAAACCTCCATGGGCAGAAGGTCCCGGGCCGGGAAAGGGAGAGTGTCCAGGTCCTCGATCCAGCGGGTCCGGGGGTTTACCGCGACCCGGCCGTCTTCTTTATAGGCGATGCCGTCGAGGTCGTTCAGGGGCCGCCCGTCCCGGGAACGGCGCACGATCTCGCGGAGCGCCTGTTCGCCCTCCCCGATGCAGATGAGGTCAAGGGCCGGCTCTTGAAGGCACTCCTGGGCCAGGAAGGAGGGATGGGTTCCGCCCGCGGCGGTGACGATGGAGGAGTCAATTCTCCGGATTTCCCTCGCGACCTCCTTCACCACCGGCCACACCGAGCTGAACAGGCAGGTGATGCCCACCAGGTCGGGCTTGAACTCCGTGACCCGCCTCCCGATCTCGGTAAGCGGCACGCCATACCAGGTAAAGCCCTTGTCCAGCTCATGCTGGTGGTTGCTTTCACCTGCCGCGTCCATGATCCTCACCTCGGCCTCATCCCGGATCGCGGCGGCAAGATAAGCCGCGCCAAGCGGCGGCGACGCCACCTTCATGGTCTCGGCCGGGAGCCGCACCGGCGCGTGGATGAGCAGGACGCGCTCGATCTTGCGGGGGAGGATCATGAATAAGGAATCCTTTCAACGCCAAGGAGCCAGGTTTCCGGCAGGCCCGAAATTCCTGTCGGGCTCCCCGGTTTGGGGCGCTGCCGGAATGTCGCGCCCGCTGATCGGGGTCCCGGCTCTCGATTGGGTAATGATTATAGGACACCTTAGAGGAGTAATAAAAACGGAAGGGAGGTCATCCGGTTATCACCATCGGCCGGCGGGCTTTATTGCGCGCCGAGCCACTCGGCGTCCTCGGGCGCGCGGTCAATGGTCCATTCGCGGCATGAGGGGACGTGGAAGCGGAAGCGGCGGAGCTCGGAGGCCAAGAGGTCGGCCTCGTCGGCGTCCCAGTGGAGGCGGATGGTGTGTCCGGAATGGATGTCGGCGAGGTCGGCGCCGTGGGCGAGTCCGCGCAGGATGATCTCGGCGCTGTCGCGGGCGGGGGTGAGGGGTTTCTTGAAGTCGCGGGCGGCGAGTCCGAACAGCGGGACCCTGGCGCGGAGCAGGGTCTCGATCATGCCGGCGATGATGCGCTCCTGTCCGGGGGCGGAGAGCGCGGAGCAGGCGCCGGCGCCGGAGATGACGAGCATGGGGAACGAGTCGGGGGTCCCGGGCATGAAGAGGGTGGGGTCATGGGAGCTCGGGTCCACCACGGCGTCCTTGATCCAGGTGGAGATGAGTCCGGCGAGGCGGAAGTCCACGCGGCCGGCCTCGCGGCGCGGGGGGAAGACGTCGGCGAACACGGGCAGCGCGATCGGGTCCGCGAAGAACTGGTCAGCGGGGATGGCGGTCACCAGAATGTTCATCGGCCATGGCCTTTGCGGTGGGCGGAACACTCTTGTCCCGCGCGCCGGGAGATGAGGCGGCCCGACAGGAGTGTCGGGCCCGCCGATTGATCCCGGCCCGACAGGAGTGTCGGGCCCGCCGATTCAGCCGGTGCCTGGGCGCTCATGGTTCTGGTCCGGTCCGGGCGGCGTTATTTTCCCGAGCTTCCTGCAGATCTGGTCGAGGATGCCGTTGATGAAGGCGCCGGAGTCGGAGGTCCCGAATTTTTTTCCGACCTCGATGGCCTCGTCAATGCTGACCTTGGGCGGGGTGTCCGAGTCCATGAGCTCGAACACGGCCATGCGCAGGATGTTGCGGTCAATGCGGCTCATGCGGTAGAGCTTCCAATGGCGGGACTGGGCCTCGATCAGGCCGTCAATCTCGGCCTTCTTTCCTTTAACGCCGTCCACGATGGCGCGGGCGAATTTCTTGACCTCCTCGGGATCGTGCTGGCTTTCCCAGAAGAGCAGGGCCGCTTCCTCGCTCTCGGGCCCGTGGAAGTCCCACTGGAAGAGGTATTGGAGGGCGAGCTCGCGCGCGCGGCGGCGTTTCCCCATGGCGGCTCAGATCTGGCCGATGACGCGGGCCATCTCGATGGCGGACACGGCCGCGGCATAGCCCTTGTTTCCGGACTTGGCGCCGGCGCGCTCGATGGCCTGCTCGAGAGAATCAGTGGTGAGGATGCCGAAGGCCACGGGCACTCCGGTCTCGAGCATGACGTGCGCGATCCCCTTGCTGGCCTCGGCGGCCACGTAATCGAAGTGGGGCGTGCCGCCGCGGATCACGGCGCCGAGCGCGATCACGGCGTCGTAATTCTTGGACTCGGCGAGCTTCTTGGCGATCAGCGGGATCTCGAAGCTGCCGGGGACGCGGACCACGGTGATCTTCTTGTCGTCGGCGCCGTGTCTCAGGAGCGCGTCCATGCAGCCCTCGAGCAGCCTGGCCCCGATGAAGTCGTTAAAGCGGCTCACCACCACGGCGAAGCTCAACCCCTTGGCGTCCAGCGCCCCTTCAATGGTCTTCGGCATCTTGATCCTCCTTGGGGCCCCCCTCTTTCAGTCCTTGATGGTCAGGAGGTGGCCCATTTTTTCCTTCTTGGTTTTCAGGTACCGGATGTTGTTGCAGTTCGGGCAAATCTCGATGGGCACGCGGCTCGTGACTTCGAGGCCATAGCCTTCGAGGGCGACGATCTTTTTGGGGTTGTTGGTGATCTCGCGCATCTTGCGGACGCCGAGGTCGGCCAGGATTTGCGCGCCGATGCCGTAGTCGCGGAGGTCGGCGGGGAGGCCGAGGGCGAGGTTGGCCTCGACGGTGTCCATTCCCTGGTCCTGCAGCGCGTAGGCCTTGAGCTTGTTCAAGAGCCCGATGCCGCGTCCCTCCTGGCGCATGTACACGATGATGCCCTTGCCCTCGGCGGCGATCATCTCCATGGCGGTCTGGAGCTGGGGCCCGCAGTCGCAACGGAGCGAGCCGAGCACGTCGCCGGTGAGGCACTCGCTGTGCACGCGCACCAGCACGTTGTCGCCGGGCGCGAGCTCGCCCTTGACCAGGGCCAGGTGGACGTCGGCGTTGACCTCGTTCGAGTAGGCGATGGCCTTCCAGTCTCCGCCGAAGCGGGAGGGGAGCACGGTCTCGGCGGCGCGGTGGACCAGGCGCTCGTGTCTCATGCGGTACTGGATGACGTCGGCGATGGTGACGATGTGGAGGTCATGGAGGTCGGCGAATTTTTCGAGGTCGGGCATGCGGGCCATGGAGCCGTCGTCCTTCATGACCTCGCAGATGACGCCGGCGGGCTTCAGGCCGGCGAGGCGGGCCAGGTCCATGGAGCCTTCGGTCTGCCCGGTGCGGACCATGACCCCGCCCTTCTTGGCGCGCAGAGGAAAGACGTGGCCGGGCCGGACCAGGTCGGAGGGACGGGCATCGTCGGCCACGGCGGTGAGGATGGTGTGGGCGCGGTCGTGGGCGGAGATGCCGGTGGTGACTCCCTTCCTGGCCTCGATGGACACGGTGAAGGCGGTGCCGTAGCAGGACTCGTTCTCGCGGCACATGGGCTTCAGGTCGAGCGAGTCGGCCTTTTCCTCGGTCAGCGCCAGGCAGATCAGGCCGCGGCCGTACCTGGCCATGAAGTTGATGATCTCGGGCGTGACCTTCTCCGCGGCGCAGCACAGGTCGCCCTCGTTCTCGCGGTCCTCGTCGTCAACCAGGATGACCATCCTGCCTTCATGGACGTCGTCAATGGCCTGCTCGATGGTGATCTTTCTACTGCCGGACATTTTATTACTCCTTTATGCGAACGAACCTCTTAAGAGGTTTGTGGTTTTTGGTTTTTGGTTTGTAGTTAACCACAAACCACAAACCATAAACCGCAAACTATTCATCGGGCGGCACGAAGCGGCTCCTGGCGAGATAGGTGGTCCAGACGTGGCGGAGGTTGTAATGGATCACTTCCCACGCGCTGAGCCGGTGCGTGCCTTTGTAATTTATGGCGAAACTGCCCAGGAACAGGATATCAAAAAGGGGATTCGGGGGCAAGGCGCACAACCTGGCGATGAGCGGGATGAGCCGGGGGAACCAGAGGCCGAAGAGGAAGAGCTTCTGGAGATTGTGGAAGCGGGCGGTGTCTTTTTGCTGGAACGGCGAGAAGGCGAAGTATGACATTTTCTCGCGGCCGCCGAGCTTATCGGGTTCCTTGATCAGCCCCTGTTGCACCAGCCGGTCGGTCATGGCGGTGCCTGGAAAGGGCTGGAACAGGGCGGTGACGGCATGCCGGTTCTTGACCCGGATGTTGAGGCGCAGGGTGGCGAGTCCCTGCTCGAAGGTCTCGCCGGGGATGTTCAAGATGTTATAGCTCTGGGCGGTGATGCCGTGGCGGTGGAGAATCTCGGTCCCGCGGGCGATGTCGTCATTGGACATGTTGCGGCCGAGGACCTGCTCGCGGGTCTCCGGGTCCGCGGTCTCGAGTCCGTACCATGAGGTGTAGCAGCCGGCGTCGGCGAGCAGGGCGGCCTTGTCGTCGCTCATGGCGTCAATGCGGCAGGTGCAGAAGAAGGGGATGCCGATCTCTTGCTGGTACCGGGGCAGGAACTCCTGGAGCCAGGAGAGCTTCAGGGTGAACAGGTCGTCGTTAAAGCCCAGGATGCGGGCCGGATAGGTCTGGAGAACGGCCTTGATCTCGGCGAGCAGATAGGCGGGCGACTTGAAGCGGACGTAATGGCCGGGGTTGTCGTAGAGGGCGCGCAGCCCGCGGTTGGCGCAATAGCCGCAGTCGTAGGGGCAGCCGCGGCCGGCCATGAAGAGCTTGATGGGGAAGTCGCGGAAGTATTGGTAGCGTCCGAGGTAGAGGTCCTTGTCCGGGAAGGGCAGGGTGTCCAGGTCCTGGATCAGGCCGCCGACCGGGTTCTGGCTGAGCTCGCCGCCCTGGTTATAGGCGAGCGCGGGCACGGAGTGGATGTCCTCACCCCGCGTCACGCGGTCCATGAGCTCGAGCGTGGAGTACTCGGCCTCCCCCCGGATGACGCCGTCCACGCCCGGCTCCAGGGCCAGGCGGGGATGGAAGGTGGGGTCAATGCCGCCCAGGATGACGAGCGCGCGGGTCCTTTTTTTGAGGGCCTGGGCCCAGAGCAGGGCCTCCGCCCGCTCGACGGTGGTGAGCCCGATGCCGATGACGTCGGGGTCGGCGCGGAGGATGGCGGCCATGGGGTCCTGCTCGAACCCGGGCACGGCCAGGGCCGAGGAGTGGCCGTGGGCGCGGAGCACCGCGGCGATGGACTGGGTCCCGTGCAGCTCGTATTCGTTGAGTTGTAAAAAAACTATTTTTGCCATGGGAGGTTTTAAAACCGCAGAGACGCAGAGAACGCAGAGAAGAATTTATTTTTTAAAAAACAGAATTGATTTACTCTGCGTTCTCTTAAGTCTCTGCGGTTAGTTAATTGCATCACTCTATTGAAGGAACTGGTCCAGCTCTTCGCGGGTGAGGAAGTTGATTTCGGGGTCATCGAGGTCGAGTCCGACCCTTTGCTCCATTCCCTGGTCGTCCTTGATGGTGAAGATCCAGACGCGGGAGTCGTCGTCCTTGATCAGCTTGGTCCAGACCTCGTCGCCGCAGCGCTTCACCGTCTCCCGGACCAGGTAGATTTTCGAGGGCTTCACATTGAGCGAGCTGGCGTGGGATGCCGGGAACTGGATGGCCACCACGCCCTCCGCCGAGAGCTCGCGCCGGGCGGGCTCCGGCTCGTCCTCCAGCGAGCTGTAGTAGTCCAGGGCGAAGCGCTCGAACCATTCGTCGTCCTCCAGATACACCACCATGCCGTAGGTCTCGCCGGCGAGGGGGGCCTCGTCCCAGAACATCTGGGCGTGCTCGGTCGGGCCGGGCGACTCGGCCAGGACGCGGAAGAGCTCGGAGAGGTACTTGAGTCCCTCCCGGTTGGCGGTGATCACCGGGCCCTCCTGCGGGTCGGTGGCGATGTGAATGGCGGCGGCCTCGGAGATGGGCACGATCTCGCGGACCACGTCGCGGCTGACCTGGGCGGCGCCCAGCTTGTCGGCGGCGTGGGCCAGGAAGGCGTTGCACCACCGGTCGCGGGCCAGGTGGGTCTCCGCGTAGGCGATGCACCTCTGGTAGGCCGTCTCCCGCCCCTCGGTATGGGTCAGGTCAATGCCGGAAGCCAGCTCCTCGATCACCTTGTCCCAGTTCTTTTGCTTTTGTTCCATTTGTCTCGCTCACTGTCAATGATAATAACAGATTTCTCCTCGCCGGCCTCGGGATCGAGCCCGATTCATCGGGCTTTCCTTCTGACGTACAGGCCCGCCATTTATGGCGGGTATCTAGGGGCGACAACAACTGGGGAAGGGCGTTTTAACGTCCTTCTCCGGCCCCGGGCTTTAAGCCCCAGGATAAATCCTTTATTTCGAGAACCCCGTTGAAACGGGGTCCGAAGCCAGGCTGCGCTGCCCCTTCAACCCGCGCTAAAGCACGGGCCTACACTTGAATTCAAGGCCGGTAAACCGGCCTCCCCACGTCCGCAGCCGCCCACCTCGTTACGAATGACCTAAATAAACCCTTCCTCCATGAGTTTTTTCATGAGCTCGGCGTCATCGGAGCCGGGCCTGGATTTTCCGAGCAGCCGCGCGACGTACTTTCCGATGAGGTCGGTTTCCAGGTTAACCTCATCTCCGGTTTTTTTCCAGCCCAGGGTGGTGCGGGCCAGGGTCTCGGGGATGATCATCATGGAGAAGCGGTCATTGGTGAAGGTATTCACGGTGAGGCTCACGCCGTCCACGGCGATGGAGCCTTTCTCGATGACGAGCGCCATGACCTCGCGGGGGGCGGCGATGGTGACGATGGCGAACTCGCCCCGCGGCCGGCGCTCGGCGATCTTTCCGACGGCGTCCACGTGGCCGGAGACCAGGTGTCCGCCGAGGCGGCCGCCCAATCTGAGCGCTCGCTCCAGGTTGACGCGGGTCCCGGCGCGGGCTGCTTTAAGGGTCGAGCGCGAAAGCGACTCGCCGCTCACGTCCACCTTGAAGCCGTCGGCGGTGACGGCGGTGGCGGTGAGGCACAGTCCGTCCACGGCCACCGAGTCGCCCTTAGCGAGCTCGTAAGGCCCGGGCGCGGTCGAGACCTCCAGCACCACGCCAGGACCCTTCTGGACTTGGGCTTTGATGATGCCAGTGCGCTCGATCAGACCGGTGAACATTTTACTTGTTGGCCCTCCAGTGGTGGGCCCGACACTCCGGTCGGGCCGTCCGCGCGGGGCAGGAGTGCCCCGGCCGCCTATCCGCGGGGCAGGAGTGCCCCGGCCGCCTATCCGCGGGGCAGGAGTGCCCCGCCTACCGATTATCATTAACGACTTTTGCGGTAATCATCAAGTCGGCGCCGATCCTGCGCGCCTTGACGCCGGCGAGGGCGATGGCGTCGGCGATCCTGGGCGGCCCAATGCCTCCGGTCACGGAGATGCCGCCGCCCATGATTTTCGGGGCGATGAACAGCACGAGCTCGTCCACCACTCCAGCCCGGAGCGCCGCGCCGAACAGGCCGGATCCGCCTTCCAGGAGCACGCTCGCGATCTTGCGCGCTCCGAGCTCGCGCATGACGGCCCTGATGTCCGCGCGGCCTCCACGGTCCTTTTTCACGATGACCACCTCGGCGCCGGCCCTTAGGAAGGCCTCGACCTTTTTTACGGGCGCGAGCGCGGTGCAGAAGATGAGCGGTCCCCCGCCGGCGGGCGTCTTCATGAATTTGCTCGAGATTGGAATGTCGAGGGCGCTGGTCACGACCACGGGCCGGGGCTGGCGGGCCCGGCTCCGGGCATGGCCTTCAGGCCGAGCGGTGAGGCGGGGATCGTCTCGCCGGACCGTGCCCGCTCCGACCATGACGGCTTGCGTCACGGCGCGGAGCTTGTGGACCTCCTCGCGCGCGGGCTTGCCGCTCACCCATTTGGAGTCGCCGGAGGCCGCGGCGATCTTTCCGTCCATGGTCATGGCGGCCTTCATGGTGACGAACGGCGCGCGGGCGGTGATGAACTTGATGAAGACGCGGTTTAATTCGCGGCACTCGTCTTCGAGCACTCCGCGCACCACCTCGATCCCGGCCTTTTCAAGTTTACGGAAGCCCTTGCCCGCGACCAGCGGATTGGGGTCTCGCATGCCCGCGGCCACGCGCTTTATTCCGGCGGCGATCACGGCGTCGGCGCAGGGCGGGGTGCGGCCGAAGTGGGAGCAGGGTTCGAGGTTGAGGATGAGGTCGGCGCCCCGGGCCCTGGCCCCGGCCTTTTTGAGGGCGTTGACCTCGGCGTGCGGCCCGCCGGGCCTCTCGAAATAGCCCTCGGCCACGAGCCGGCCGTTCTTGACGACCACGGCGCCGACCATGGGATAGTGCTCGACGCTGCCGTGGGCCCTTTTCGCCAGGGCCAGCGCGCGTTTCATCCAGCGGAGGTCATCCGTCCGGACGGTCATACCTGTTTCTTGGCCTCCTCTTTCTGGCGCTGCAGTAGGTCGCGCAACTCTTCCATGAAGTGGTGGGCGTCCTTGAAGGACCGGTAGACGGAGGCGAAGCGGACGTAGGCCACGTGGTCGAGCTTGAAAAGCTCCTGCATGATGGCCTCGCCGACCACGCTGGAGGGAATTTCCTTGTCGCCGGACTCCTGGACCTTGAGCTCGATCTTCTCGGCGATCTTTTCCAGGACGGTGATGGAGATGGGGCGCTTCTCGCAGGCCTTTTTCAGGCCGATGATGATCTTCATGCGGTCGAAGGGCTCGCGCCGGCCGTCCTTCTTGATGACCAGCGGCAGCACCTCCTCGATGCGCTCGTAGGTGGTGAAGCGGCGGCCGCATTCCAGACACTCGCGGCGGCGGCGGATCACCAGGCCGTCCTTGCTCATGCGCGAGTCAATGACCTTGTTTTCCATATCCTGGCAGAATGGACACTTCATTTTCCCTCTCCTCCCTCGTAGCGCCGTAACCGGATCGGCGCGTCCTGCAAGAGCTTTTCCGCCAACGGGTCCGGATACCCGTCCTCGAACACGATCTCGTCAATCCCCGCGTTGATCAGCATCTTGGTGCAGATGGAGCAGGGCAGGTTGGTGCAATAGAGGGTGGCGCCCTTGATCGAGACCCCGTGGTACGCGGCCTGGATGATGGCGTTCTGCTCGGCGTGCAGCCCGCGGCAGATCTCGGCGCGCTCGCCGGAGGGGACATTAAGCTCCTGGCGCAGGCAGCCGGTCTCGGCGCAGTGTTTGAGCCCGGTGGGAGCGCCGTTGTAGCCGGTGGCCAGGACGCGCTTGTCCTTGACCAGGAGGGCGCCCACGGCGCGGCGCAGGCAGGTGGCCCGCTTCCCCACCAGCCGGGCGATGGCCATAAAATATTCGTCCCAGCCGGGCCGGCTCTCGGGATCGGGCGGATCGGGGGCAATATGCTCGGACATGTTCTGCACGGATTAATTTTATCTTGTTCGGGGCGGGTTTTCAAACGGCGGTCGAGGCGGATGCGCCGGGATTACACTTGCCACGAAACGTCCATGGTACTGATTATCCTGTCGGGCTCATTGGCGGTGGTGACTTTGATGCCGAGGAAGGTATGGCCGGAGAGCTCGATCAGGCGCTCGACCATGCCGGAAATCTGGATGATGTACACGGGGATTCCGACCTCCTCCGGGAGGGAATAGATATGCACCAGGAGACGGCCGGGGCCTTGGTCCTCGGTATTGAAGGCGTCGAAATTATAAAATCTCTTCTGGATCCAGATGTATTTTTCCAGGGTATTGCGGGGCTTGTCCTTGCTCACCATTCCCGGGTGGTCGGCATGGAGCCGGTCGGCGATGGATTTGCCGAAGGCGCGGAGGAGCTCATTGTTTTCCTTGGCCACGAGCTTGAACACGGCGAGGCCGATGCGCTGGAAAAAGCCGATGGGATACCAGGAGCCGGGAAGGACCATCTGCTTGATCAGCGCCATGTCCTCAGGCAAGAGGTATCGGTCCCAGGGCTGATCCGGCGTGGCCCTGACCATTCTGACATAATCAATGACTACACTGCCCTTGACGCTGCGGTTCGATGGTGTTCCCATGATTGCAACCTGGGATGCATTTTATCCCTTGGCTGTCGAATGTCAAGCCTCTCTTCTTGGCCCAGAATCTTTAAGCTTTTTCTCCCCTCGCGCCCTAAAACCCCGAGCTCATCGCCCGCCTCCTCGACACTCTCCTCCAAATGGAGGACCAGAACGACAAGCTCAAAATCAAGCCCGCCGCCTCCCGCCACCTGGACGAGCGGCAAATCCGGCAGCTCAAGCCCCTGGGGTATCTGCACTGAAATCCAATAAAATTGAACCACCAAGACACCAAGAATACCAAGAACACCAAGAATTTTTTATTTTATCAAAACCGGTCTGATATGGGATGCGGCGGCTTTCCGTTTTGGAGTGCGTGCGGCTTGCCGCCGCTTTAGTTCGGCAAGCTTGCTTGCCGGTCAGGGAACAAGCTCTTCAAGCCGCCGGGAGCAAGCTCCCGGAGCCAAAGCGATAGCAAGCTTTCGCACTCCAAAGCGCTTTGCCGCGGATTGAGGCGGGTCCCGCGATTTGACAATAGCTGTCACGGATGGGTGTAATCATCGCGGGGAGGGACGGAACATGGCGCGGAGAGGAAAGCAGGGGCGGAAGGGGACCGCGGAGCAGCCGAATTATGAGGTGGCGCTGCGGATGGCGCGGATGGTGAGCGAGATGCCGGCGCACCCGTTCGGGTGGGAGCTCGGAGACGCGGCGGAGTATCTGCGGGTGAGCGAGCGCACGGTGCGGCGGTACGTGAAGGCGCTGGGGGAGGAGTTCACGGACGATGAGGGCGGCCCCCTCTACGGGATCGAGAAGAAGGGCGAAGATCTCCGGCTGGTGAAGAAGGGCCGGACGCGCGAGGGCCTGCCCGAGGGCGTGTATCACCTCATCTCCGTGCACCTGTCCCTCGAATTCTTCCGGATGCTCGGCGAGAACGTGGTGGCGCTGTCGGTGGAGGACGTGTTCGACCGCGCCCGGAAACGCCTCTCCCCCCGCGAGCGCGACCTCCTCGCCAACCTCGACCGCAAGTTCTTCACCGCCCCCGCCGCCATGAAGGACTACTCGGGCTGCGAGGACGTGCTGGAGGACGTAATCAAGGCCATCGTGTTCCAGAACGTGATCAAGATCGTTTACCGGCGCGGCGACGGCGAGGTCCGGGACCATACCCTGGAACCCTATACGCTCATGTATCACAAGGGCGGCTTCTACCTCATCGCCCGCTCCGCCGGCCGCAAATCACCCGTCTATTTCCTGGTGGAAAACATCCTCTCCCTCCAAGTCACCCGCGACAAGTTCGCCTATCCCAAGGACTATCGCCCCGAGCAGATGCTCGACGGCGCCTTCGGTATCTTCTCCGGACCCGCCAAAACCTTCAAGCTCAAATTCTCCCCGGCCCTCGCCGACTACATCGCCTGCCGCCGCTGGCATAAATCCCAAACCTTCCGCCGCCAAAAAGACGGCTCCCTCCTCATGACCCTCAAAGTGGCGGACACCGAAGAGGTGAGGAGCTGGATCCGCAGCTTCGGGAGGGCGGTCAAGGTGATGGGATAAAGTCGGCCGAGGAGCAGTTGCCGTTTATGCGCGGATGTGATACATCATGAAAAACCAAGGTGGCGGCGGCCGGAACTCGCGGCTCCGCCGCCGCGCGGAGTCCGGCGGATCAAACATGCGAGGTTAGGATAATGACCGGGAATGAAAACGCCAAAACCAAGCGGTATGCAGGGAAAAAGGCGGCTTCGACCGCCCGCGCCAAGCCTTCCCGTCCCCGGGGGAAAATTGTCCAACAGCCTGTTGGACAATTTAAGGGCGGCGCTCCGGCCATGCCCGAAAATTACGCCAGCGTGCTCCGGGAGCTTAAGCGCCGCATCAGTTCCGCTCAACAGCGGGCGGCGCTTTCCGTCAACCGCGAGCTGATCGCGCTCTATCTCGACATCGGGCGGAGACTGGCCCATGAATATGAGACTTCCGGCTGGGGGGACAAGGTGATCGAGTGCCTGGCCCATGACCTGCGCCGCGCCTTTCCGGAGATGAAGGGCTTTTCCCGCACCAATCTGTTTTACATGAGGCAATGCTATTTCGCATATAAGGACGACCCCCAATTAGTCCAACAGGCTGTTGGACTAATTCCCTGGGGCCATAACCTGGCCATCCTCGCCAAGCTCAAGGGCCCGGAGGAGCGCGCCTTCTACCTCCGCGAGACCATCGCCCACGGCTGGAGCCGCAACGTGCTCATCCATCAGATCGAGTCCGCCCTCCATCAGCGCCAGGGCGGGGCCGTCACCAATTTCCGCCGCGCCCTGCCTCCGGCCCAGTCCGAGCTGGCCGCCCAGACCATCAAGGATCCATACGTTTTCGATTTCCTGGGCCTTACCCGCGAGGCCCGGGAGCGCGAGCTCCACCAGGCCCTGGTCGAGAACATCCGCGACATGCTCCTGGAGCTGGGCCGCGGCTTCGCCTTCGTCGGCAGCCAGTTCCCCCTGTCCGTCGCCGGAGAGGACTATTATATTGACCTCCTCTTCTACCACCTCCAACTCCGCTGCTACGTCGTCATTGACCTCAAAAGCGGAAAGTTCCTCCCCGAACACTCCGGCAAAATGAACTTCTACCTCTCCGCCGTGGACGACCTGCTCCGCGGGACCCACGACCAGCCCGCCATCGGACTAATCCTCTGCCGGGACCGAAACAACATCATCGCCGAATACGCCCTCCGCAACCTCCAAAAACCCCTCGGCGTCTCCACCTACAAAACCATGCGCAACTTCCCCCGCCAACTCAAGTCCAGCCTCCCCCCCATTGAGCTCCTGGAAGCCGAGCTCAAACCCAAGCGCGTCCGTCCCAACCCCGCCCCCCCCCCCCCCACCCCCCCCCCCCCCCACCCCCCCCCCAACCCCCCCCCCCCCACGCGGGGCCCGCCGGGGGGGGGGGGGGGGGGCCGG
>Ga0307379_10005924_pt1 | contig 16907 bp, 13 predicted proteins | sample UN2MG_FD_202237 | JGI IMG/M metagenome (GOLD analysis project Ga0307379, IMG submission 202237) | Soil microbial communities from Risofladan, Vaasa, Finland - UN-2 | ecosystem: Environmental > Terrestrial > Soil > Coastal area > Acid sulfate soil | place: Finland: Risofladan, Vaasa | collected... | reverse complement strand
GATGTCTTTGACGATATCGCTGGGGTTGAGTATCCGCAGCCCGCCGCCGGCCTCGGCTGCGGCTTCGCTGATATCCAGCAGCATCTCGAGCCCTTCGCTCTCGACGAACGGCACCGAGTTCATATCCACAACCATCTTCACGTTGCCCTTTTCAATATTCTTTTTCAGCAGCTCGGCAAACTGCACGCGGTCGTCGTCGATCAACGCGCCCACGGGCACGAGCACGGCTACTGTTCCCTGCTGGCTCTGCTCGATTTTCATTGTTGCGCCTCCTCGTGCTGCATGCAGGCTTTCTCGTCGCAGGCAGAGAATGAAACAGTGGCGATCTCGCCGGCAACGGCCACAACGTTGCGGCCGGAATCTTTCGCCGTGTAGAGGGCCTGGTCGGCGGCCCTAGTGAGCGAGGCGATGTCGCCCGCGTGTTCGGGGAAGGCAGCCAGGCCGCAGCTTGTGGTGATCCTGATACTGGAGCCTTCAAAAGAGATCGTGGAGAGGGCCACGGCACGCCTGATGCGTTCGGCGGCCTTGCGGCCTTCATCGGCCGCGAGGCCGGGCAGCAGGAAGATGAACTCTTCGCCGCCGTAGCGTGCGAGGATATCGCAGTCGCGAATGATCTTGCGGCAGACATTTGCGAAGCCTGCAAGGACGGCATCGCCGGCCTGGTGGCCGTAGGTGTCGTTGACGTTCTTGAAGTGGTCGATGTCGCACAGGAGCACGCAGGCGGGCGTTTGATGTATGCGGCATTTTCCGAGCTCGGCGGTAAGGCGATCGTAAAAGTAGCGCCTGTTGTAGAGCTTTGTGAGCGGATCGCGCACGGCCATATCTTGTATCTTGGTGAAGAGCCTGGCATTTGTGAGCGCGATCGAGGTGATGTTGCACAGCGTAGAGAGCAGCGATGTGTCGCGGGTGGAGTCGCGTGGGGTGTCGTCATTAAAAGAATGTATATTCACTATGCCGGTCACCTTGTCTTGTTCGGGCAGAGCAGCGCTCATGACGGCGCCGATGGCGCTTTCGAGTGCGGCCGGGGCAAGCTGCGGATCGGGCGTGCAGCCTTCGCCCAGCGCAATTCCGCGGCGCGACATCGCCACGTAGGCGAACAGCGGGTCGTCGGCCGGCACTACGTCGGGCTGGTTGAAGGGATTGTCGGGCCCGTAGCCGAAGCTCAGGTGCAGCACGTAGTTCTTGCCTTCTTCATCAAGGAAATAGATCGATCCGGTTCTGGCGCCGAGGCATTTGTGCAGCACGTGGAAGAAGGTTTCCAGCAGCGCCTGCGTGTCGAGGTTGGAGTATATTTTTTCGGCCACTTCCTCCAGCAGCAGCACCAGCGAGGAGTAGCGGTCGATGTCTTCTCTGAATCTCTGGACGTTTGACTCGGCGTCGTGCATGGCCGAATCGTTTTCCTTGCGCTGGAGGTAGAGTTTCTTGAGATAGTCTTCGGCGCGGCACGATTCGGTTTTTATCACGATGCGGAAATGGTACGAGAGGCTCCAGACGGCGGCGCCGATGGCGGTCATGAATACGAATTTTTCGAGCGGGCCGAAGGCGGTAGACATCGGCCCCGCCGAGAGCGCGGATGCGAGCAGTGTTTCGGCCAGCACTGCAATACCGGCCGCGGCCGCTGAAAGCATGAAGCCGCCCGTGTAAGCGAGTATGGCGATTGGCAGCGGAACGAGGGCGTAGAGCAGCGGCGAGTATTCAAAGCCGCAGGATACCAGCACCACTTCGGCGGTGATGGTCATGAGCAGCGCCACGCTCGCGAAGAATGGGTTTACAAGTTTTTTCAGTATCTCTGTTCTCATCCGATATCGCTGTCTCCGCCGTTCGTTACTGCTGCGCCGCTGCGGCCGGCGCCATAGCCTTAATCGATTCTATGTATTCGACAAACGCCTGCTTGTTTGCGGCCATAGCCTGGGCCGCGTCGGCGTAAAGCTGAGTGCCGGCCGCCTCTTCGACTATCTGGAAAGCCTTTTCAATGCCAAACCTCGGCCTGTAGCAGCGGTCGCTGGTGAGGGCGTCGAATGTATCGGCAACGGCGATGATCCTCGCGCGCAGCGGGATTTCATCGCCCTGCAGCCGGTCGGGATAGCCCTTGCCGTCGATTCGCTCGTGGTGGTGGCGGATGTCGGGCAGGCAATGCTTGAGCTGGCTGATGGGGCTGAGCATTTCGGCGCCGAAGCCGGGGTGCTGCATGATCACTGCAAACTCGTCCTTGGTGAGCGAGCCGGGCTTCTTGAGGATTTCCTCCGGCACCTTTATCTTGCCGATGTCGTGCAGCAGCGACGACCAGCTAAGGGCCTCCTTTTCCTCGATGGGCAGGTTTAGGAAATCGGCGAGCATTCCGGAAAACGCGCTAACGCGCTCGGAGTGGCCGCGGGTGTAGGCATCCTTGCCCTCGATGATCCGCACGAGCGCCTTGATGGTGCTTAAGAACAGCTCGTTCAGTTGATGGTAGAGGTTTGCGTTTCGTATCACCACGCCCGATTTGCGCGTAACCGCCAGCACGAGCATTGCCTCGCCGCTGTGGAACGTGCCGCTGCCGATCTTGCAGAGAACCAGCGTGCCGTAATGCTCGCCGTCGGTGCCGACCGGATAACCGGAGATGGATGATATTCTGCCCGCGTATTGCCGCAGCGTGTCGTCTTGCGAGAGATCATTCACCGTCACCACGTCGGATTTCTCGGTAACGCGGCGGTCCAGCTCGCTGCCGATCAGCTTCAACTTCTGCTCGAAGTCGTCGCTTCGTTCCTGCTCTTTCAGCCAATGAATGCTGTGCCGGTCGCCATTTTGCGCCACCCAGCACACGCAATCGCAATCGATCACTCCTTTCAGGCGTTCTACCACGTAGCTCATGACCGTGTGAATCTGCGCCCTGATCGGGATGCGCTCGCCGATCTCGTATAGCATGGCCAGTTCCTCGTAGCGCAAAGCCAGGTCGCTCGTGAGGCTTTCCACCTCCAGTTCATAGAAGCTGCTGCGTGCCACAAACGACGCCAGCGTATTTACAAGAGGATCACAGCCGGAAACAGACTGCGCGGGCAGGCAGGCGGCGGGCATTTCGCACAGCAGCATAGCGCCGAAAACGGTGGAGAAGCGCGCGATAGGCGTGGCGGTAACCGGCACGCCCATATCGCACATTGCATGGCATATCTTGCCGGTCTCGAGCGCTCTCGAGGCAAGCTGCTCGCGGATGCCGCGGCAGCCGCCGCTCGTGCACGAGCGGCACTTGCCGCCCTCCGAGAGGACGTGCCGTTCGGCGTCGAGAAACTGGATTTGAAGCTTTCCGCTTTCGGTGAGGTAGCGCATCAGGCCCGTGATCTCGGGCCAGTCGAGCCCTACCTGAAGCTTGCCCTTGGTGGAACTCACCTGAGTGTCTCCTGGTGTTTCACACTACGCACGTCAATTGCCTGGTGCGCTTGTACTCCTCGATGGTCGAGAGCACCATCTTGGGGCTGAACGGTTTGGAAATGAACCGACGCTTGGGGCTGCTCTCCACCCAAGTCCTGCTCTTGTCGTCCAGTTGCGACGTGAGCACGATGGTAAAGAGATCGTGATCGAGCAGCAAGCCTTCGCAGGCCCTGCAAAGGTCGATCCCGCTCATTCCCGGCATCTTCACATCGGTGATTATCACGTCGGGCCGCAAAGCCTTGATCTTCACTATGGCTTCCTCGGCCGTCGTGGCTTTCTCCACTCGATAGCCGGCGTTTTCCAGCTTCAACTGAATCACGCGGCTGACGCACGGGTCGTCGTCTACCGACAGCACCAGCATACTCTCGCTCGGGTTTCGATCAGCATCCATCGCTTCTCCTTTTCACAGCCTCAGGTCCGGTCTGGTGCGAGACGCGCCGGCTGCATCATTTCAGCGGCAGCGACAGCGTAAACTTGCTGCCCTTGCCCTCTTCGCTTTGCAGCCGCAGGTCTCCGCCGTGCAGGCAGGCGATTTCGCGGGCCAGCGCGAGGCCCAGGCCGTTGCCGGTTACCTTCTCGCTGCCCGTGCGCTTGCCCCGATAGAACTTCTGGAACACCTTTTCCTGCTCGTCGACCGGAATGCCCCACCCGGTATCGACCACGTGCACTCGCAGCTCGTCGTCGTCCACTTCGCCCGCGAGCACCACGTTGCCGCCCGGTTCCGTGTACTTTATCGCGTTTCCAAGCAAATTCGTCATCACCACCCTCACCAGCTCCTTATCCATCTGCGCCTCCGGCAGGTTCTCCGGCAAGCTGGCGCTGATCGCTATGTTCTTTGATTTGGCCGTGGCCGATACCGACGTAAGAACGTCTTCCAGCAGCCGTTTTGTTTTCACCGTCGATTTGTTCAGCACCAGCCCGCCCACCTCGATCTTCGAGATGTTCAGCATGTTGTCGATCAGCCTGGATAGCCGGTCGGCCTCCTCGTTGATCGTATTGAAGAATTCCGCCCGGAGCTCCGGCGTGTCGGCTTCGTTGTCGAGCAGCATCTCCACGTAAGACTTGATGGAGCTGAGCGGCGCCCGCAGCTCGTGCACTACGTTTGAGATGAAATCGCGCCGTGCGGTCTCTTCCATCTTCTGCTGTGTAACGTCGCGAAGCATCGTGATGGCACCGGCGCCTTTCTCCGAGTTGCCGCGGGTGGAGTCGCCCGCGATCGGCACCCATACGGCCCTCACCATCTTTTTTCCCTCGCCGTTTGCCATCTCAAACTCGACCGTGCGCCGGCGGTTCGACGTCTGGTCGCCCGATACCAGGTGGGCCAGCTCTTTCCTGTTGCCCAGCACCTCGGCCGGCAGCTTGCCCAACACGTCCTTGCGATCCACCTGCAGCAGCGACTCCGCCTCGTGGTTGATCAGCGATATGCGGCCGTAGGCATCCGTAACCACCACGCCCTCCGTGAGGCAATCGATGATAGACTCGGTGCGCCGCTTCTCGAACAGGATCACCCGGTTGCTCACCTGCAGCTCGCGGTTCGAGTCGGCCAGGGTGCGGTAGCGGGTGTTGAGGTTCGACACGATCTTCTCGATGCCGGCGGCTATCTCGCCGGCCTCGCCGCCGGCCGGCAGGTCCAGCTCCACCTTTTCACTTTGCGATTCCTGTGCTTCGAGCACCTGCTGCTTGAGGCGGCAAAGCGGCCCGACAAACACGTGGATCAGGTAGTTGCCCAGCATCAGCAAAAGCGCCACGCCAAAAAGCGCGATTCCACCGCGTTGCAGGCCGGAGCCCGCAAATCTCACCAGCGGCGGATGCTGGAATGCCACCTGCACGCGGCCCACGTGCTGGTTGTCCACCTCGATGTCGCGGTCGAAGGCATAATACAGGTAGCCCGACGTGGGGCACTTATACACGTTGCCTGCGAGGTTCGCGCTCTGCCAGGCATCTACCTGCTTCATTGTTGCCAGATCGTCGGCCAGGCCCGCCTGCCCCTTCTGCGCCACCATGCGGTCGTCGGAATCAAACACCCGCACGTACGCCAGCCGCTTGTCGATCTCCATGCGCAGCAGTATCATCTGTATCTCATCGCTGCGCGATTTCCTTAGCGGCTCTTCGCACGCGGCCGAGAGCACCTCCGACACGCTCTTCCCTTGCGCAACAACATGCGCAACCGCGGTCGACCATTCATTGCTTACGAAAACATAGCACATGAGCGCGGCGCCCACGAGGAACAGCACCGCAACCAGCATCTGCAGGATGCACAGCGTTTTGCTTTTATCGAGATGCACGGCAGGCAAACACAATCGCATCTTTCTTATCGCACGCATGATATTCTCTTCTTTCCACACTAGTCGCTGAAACTGAAAGTCTTCGACACGGCTGAAGTGCAAACGGCGTGCCGGATCGCTGTGAGAAAGTGATTATTTCATACGTGAATGCCTGCGAGACAAGACGCAAGTGCTTGCAGAAAAGGCACTTGGGATCATTTCGGCGTGGTACGGCGTTTTCGTGCGGCGCGGCCGGGCTTCAAACCCTGATGCTGTGCCGCGGTGGGCGCCGTTTTGCAGGAAAGCGGCGAAAAACCTTGCGCGGCAAGCAGTTAACGCACGACACCGGCGAATGTAGGTGCATCTACAATTCCCGTGGAAGAGCGGCAGCAAAGGCGGCGGCATGTTTACATTTTGAAACGCAAACTGAGCGGAACAGCACAGGCGGATGGAAGACTCGATGTGCGGCAAACGCCGCAGGCTGAATCATATGAACCGGCTGAGGTCGATTGCGGCCGTGATGCGCTGCCAATCGCCGGTGCGGCCAGAGTCGACGTCCAGCCCCTCCACAAACGGCAGGCGCGCCAGGATCGGGCGGCCGGTGAGCCTTTCGATCTCGCCGGGGCCAGACCTCTCGGCGAGGTCGGGCTTTTCGGAAGTGCCCGATATGACGATCCCGGCCACGCGCAGGCCGCGCGCGCGGGCGTACTCGACGGTGAGCGCGGTGTGGTTGATAGTGCCGAGGCCGGGGCGCGCCACAACGATCAGCGGCAGGTCTAGCGCGGCGGCAAGGTCGGCCACCGTTTCGCGGTCGGTTAGCGGCACCATCAGCCCGCCCACGCCCTCTACCAGCGTGTATTCGTGCAGGGCAGCGATGCGCCTGCAATGGGCGACGATGGTGTGCAGGCGGTATGCGGCGCCTTCGAGCCGTGCAGCCACCGACGGCGCCGCCGGAGCCTTGAGCAGGATCGGGTTGATCTCGTCGAGCGCCTCGCCGCTAACAGCGGCGCGCTCCAGGAAAAGCGCATCGGCCGACACTCGCCGGCCGCCTGCGATAACGGCGCCCGCCGCGATGGGCTTGAGCGCTACCACGTTCAGCCCGGCGGCTCGCATGCAGGCGGCCAGCGCGGCCGTGAAAACGGTTTTGCCCACGCCGGTGTCGGTTGCGGTGATGAAATAGCCCTTGCGCGGCCAATGTCCGGCGGCTGGTGCTTTCATAGTGGCAGCCTCACGTGTCGAGTGTAGTCGAATATAGCCGTGCAGACCACGGTGGCAGCACCACGTCTTCTACGTGCTCGCCGCTTACCGCGTCGGCCCAGTCGTTTTCCTCAGTATCGACCAGATCGGAGAGCTCGGTATCGCCGAAATTAGCGGCTAGCAGGTATAGGCGGCGGTCACGCCCGCGGGCAACGACTGCGCGGCAGGCTTTGGGCATGCCGCCGGGCTGTGCCTGCCAGATTTCGTTTTGCGCTGCGCGCGTGCCGGCTGCATCCACAGACGCCAGGATCGCGGCGGCGCCATCAAGCAGCACAGCCGGGCCGGTAAGGTCGCGTGGCGTGTCGTCGATGCCGAAGCAGAGGGCATCGCTGAGGATGCTGCCATAGGCCAACGGTTTGCCGCCGATCTGCCGCCCGCGGCGCAGCAGGTGCCAGCTTGTTGCGCCGTACACGCCCACGAGCCCCAGCACGCCGTCAACGTTTACCCACCGCGAATGCAGGTGGATGGCCTGCCGCTCGCCTTCGTGCGCCGGCAGCGCAAGCTCGCCCGACGCCGTGGTATACAGCCGTTGGCGGCCGTTGAACACGTCGTTTGGCAGTTCGAGCTTCACGCCTTGCGTGCTTTGCACGCTCGCCCGAACGGGCAGCAGCAAGGCCAGCTCCATCTGAATGGCGGTGTGGCCGTCGGGCAGCGCGGCAAAAACGATGTGATGATCCACACAGCCGTCTTCGAGCCGGAAACCCTCCTGCATCGAGATTCGGCCGCCGCGTGTGGAACCCATCGTGATGAAGCCGCCGTCGAAGGTATCGAAGCGGCACCATCGCACCGTGCGCTTGTCGTTTGCACCCAGCACCTCCACCGCGCCGGCCAGGTTTTCGGTCCACTCGGCCATGTTGCTTCGGGAGGGGGGCACGCACAGCCCCTGCGGCGGGTCGGCGGCCCGCCATGACCAGCTCGCCATGCGCGTGGGGCAGCGGTGGAACGCGGCGCCATGCTCGTGCTCAACCCAGCCGCCGGCCACCTCCTGCTCGAGATCGTGCTTGGCGGAGGGCGGCTCGATCGACCTCTCACGCAGCCATTGCACAGCCATCGACAGCACGCACGCTTTGTCCGATTCCAGCCGGGTGTAGTAGTATGGATTCAGGCGTTCGATCTCGGCGAGGCGCCGGCCGTGGAATGAGCCGTTTTCGTTTTCCGCCTGTTCGAGCCGAGCAAGCTCTACGGCCCCGGCCAGCAGTTGCATCGCGTGCGAATCGGCCCAGTAATCGGCGGCGAAAATCAGCGCGGGGATGAGGTAGTCCTGGCAATAACAGTAGCGTATGCGGGTATCGCCGCCGATGCGCGCGAGGCGGCCATCAGGGAAAACGAGGCGCTTCACCAGGTGCCACAGGTTGGCCGCGTGATGATACAGCGCGGGCGGGGCCGGCCAGCCGTGCAGCAAGCATGCGTAGTGCATCATTGCGATGTTGCTGAGGCAGATCACCATGTAGCCTGTGTTGAGGTAGCCGTGATGATCGAGGGCGAAGCTTGGGAAGAAATTTGCGCCGGCGTGCCATTGGCTGATCGGCTTGCCGTCGATTACGGTGGAATCGGAGGCATCGGCGGGGGTGGAGATGCCGTTGAGCCAGAAGCAGGTGGCGCGCTCCAGCCATTTTTTGGCGTGGCGGTGCCTGGGCCAGCGCAATGCGGCCCGCGCGCAGGCCGCGCCGTTCCAGATGTTCGATTCGGGCATGTTTTGGCCGCTTGCATTCCACAGGTTGGCGTGAACGGCGGCGGTGAGCTGGAAATCGGCTTCGTCGGTCAGCACCTCGCGCAGGCGGCGGCGGTCGCGATTGTGGAGGTGCGGGTAGATCAGGTCTACCCCGTGCATCATGCGCTCGATGCCGAGCGAGCTGATCCAGGTGCGGCCCCACTTGGTGCCGTCGGAGCAGTGATAGTCGCCGGTAACGTGGCTTGAGAGGGAATAACGCAGCCCGCGGACCGCGCGGTCGAGGGCCTGCCGGCGGGTGAAACCGTACTGCTCGGTTTGAGCGCGCGCGGCCAGCACAGCCATTGCACCCACGTATTTCTGGTTGGTTTGCACGCCCCATGCCTGGTAGCCGGTGCCGAAGCAGCCTTTGCGGGCGGCATCGGGCGGAGCCCACCAGTAGCGCTCTGCAAAGGCCGCCCACCGCCACAGCAGGTCTTCGGCGGTGCGGGCAATGGCCAGCCGCGCGTTGGCGGCATCCGAGGAATGCTTGTGCTTCATGTGCATCTCCCGCGTATTCGCATTGCGGTCAGGTCGTTTCCTCGATGGCCTCGCGCACCGCAAGCATCAACTGGTCGAGCTGAGCGTCGGTGATGCAAAGGGGCGGCATCACCACTATCACGTCGCCCAGCGGTCTGACGATGGCGCCGCGCGGGCGCGTGGCGGCGGCAACGGCCGCGCCGGTGCGCAGCTCCGGCCGATAGGCCGCGCGCGACGCGCGGTCGGCCACCAGCTCGATGCCGGCCATGAAGCCGCACTGCCGCACGTCGCCCACGTGTTCCATGGCGGAAATCGACCGAAGGTGCCGCGCCAGCCGCTCGATCCTGGGCTGAAGTTTTTCGAGCGTGCGGTCGCTCTGGAACAGTTCGAGGCTGGCCACACCAGCGGCGCACGCCAGCGGATTGCCGGTGTAGGTGTGGCCGTGGTAGAAGGTTTTGTTTTCTTGTGAATCGCCCAGGAAGGCGGCGTAGATGGCTTCGGTGGCGAGTGTGGCGGCAAGGGGAAGGTAGCCGCCGGAGATGCCTTTTGAAAGCGCCATCAGGTCGGGGCTGACGCCCTCGTGCTCGCAGGCCCACATGCGGCCGGTGCGGCCGAAGCCGGTGGCCACCTCGTCGGCGATCAGCAGCACGTCGCAGCGCCGCGTGATCTCGCGAGCCCGGTGCAGGTAGCCGGCGGGTGCCGTGATGATGCCGCCCGCACCCTGCACCAATGGCTCGAGCACCACGGCGGCCAGCTCGTTTGCGTGCGTTTCCACCAGCCGCTCGAGTTCGGCGGCGCAGGCCATCTGGCAGCTTTCGCGGCTGCGGCCCAGCGGGCAGCGATAGCAATAAGGCGACGGCGCAAACATCGACGGCATCAGCAGCGGACCGTAAAGATTGTGGAAAGTTTCGATTCCGCCCACGCCCACCGAACCGATAGTGTCGCCGTGGTAGCCGTTTTGCAGGGCGAGGAATCGCTTCTTGGATGGTTTGGGGTCCGGCCGCTGAAGCTGGTATTGGAATGCCATCTTCAGCGCCACCTCCACGGCCGTCGAGCCGTTGTCGGAGAAAAACACGCGGCTCAGGCCGGGCGGCGCCACGCGTGCGAGCTTTGCGGCCAACACGATAGAAGGCTCGTTTGCGAGGCCGAGCAGCGTAGTATGGGCGATCTTGTCGAGCTGCGCGCGGATTGCATCGTCGATCTCGCGCCGCCGGTGGCCGTGCACGTTACACCAAAGCGAAGACACGCCGTCGATGTACTCGCGGCCGCCGGCATCGCGCAGCACGGCGCCATGGCCTTCAACAATGAGCAGAGGCTCGCACTGCTGCCACTGCTTCATCTGCGTGAAGGGGTGCCACAGGTAGCGCTTGTCGTCGTTTGAGAGGTGGTTTTGTGCCCGCATGGCGCTTGTTCTGAATCGTCAACAAAGATCTTCTTGAGACCGATCGGCCTGGTCGATCACAGGTTGCTCGCCGGGTGTCTCGGTTTCCGGCTGCTCACCAGTGATAACCGGGAACGACTCCGACGCGTCGAAGATGTCGATCTTCTGCCATTTGCCGCTCAGGAACCTCCAGAAGAGCGAAGCGCCCAGGAGGTAGATGTAAACGTTTGCCCCGAACCACGCGCCGTACACGCCCATCGAGGTGTGGAAGGAGAGCACGTAACCCAGCGGCAGGAAGATGAACCAGGCGGAGATCATGCCGGCGGCCATAGGCCACTTGGTATCGCCGGCGCCCTTCAACGCGCCGCTGGTAACGATGCTTATGGCATCGAAGAACTGGAAAGCAGCGGCGAACATGAGGAAGTTGCCGCCGTATTTCAGCACGTCTTGCCCGGTGGCCGGATCGCTGATGAAGAGGCCAACGAGCTGGTTTCTGAAGATCACGAAGAGCAGCCCCATGATCGTCATGTATGTAACGCCGATCTTCAGTGCAGTGCGGTAGCGGGCCTTTGCGATGTCAACACGTCGCCGGCCGATCCATTGCCCAACAAGTGCCGTAACGGCGAGGCTGAGGCCGACGGTGGGCATAAACGAACCCATCATGATCTGGCCCACGATGCCGCCGGCGGCCAGCGTATCGGTGTCGAAGCGGCCCACGAGCACGTTCACAAAGATCGCCCAGCTTCCGGCGTCCATCCCCAGGCTCAGGCCGGCGGGCCAGCCGATGCGAAAAAGCTGCCGGGCCTTGGGGCCGTCCCATTTCCACGTAGACCACGTGGCGAAGTGGCGGTTGGAGCCTTTGGTGAGGAAAACGCCGAGCATTGAGAGCGCGCATATCCACGCGGCCGCATTGGTGGCGATGGCTGCCCCTGCAATGCCCATCTGCGGAAAGCCCCAGTTGCCGAAGATCAGCGCGTAATCGCCCAGGAGGTTGAACACGTTGGACCCGATCGTGGCGATCATTGGCACGATGGGGCGCCCTGTGGCCTGGAAAAACGAGCCAAGTGCCACGCTCATTATGGCCCCGCCCATGCCGAGCAGCCGGTAATTGAAATAGGTGCATTCGAGCGCCTGCACCTTTTCCTCGTGATTTACAAACCCGAAAATCGTGCTGGTAAAAGGCAGCAGCATCAGACATCCGGCGCCGATTATGAGCGAAACGTGCACGCCCTGCCACGCGTAATGCGAGCAGTCTTTGAGCAGGTTGCGGCCGTAGCTCTGGCTCACAAACGTGCTGACGCAACTGATGACGCCGATGAAGAACGCGACGAGCACGTAGTTGAGTATGCCCGACGACACGATCGCGGCCATGTGTTCCTTGCCAAGCTGGGCCACCATCCACGTGTCGGTTGCGTTCATCAACGTGTTTGAACCAACCGTAAGGATGATGGGGAAAGCCAGCAGCAGCACTTCACGCAGGCCCGACCAGCGCGTCTCCTGCTTGCTGAGAATCGAGTCGATGGTTAGCTTCAACTGAAATCCCTGACAGTTCCGGTTGCGGTACAACTGACGGCGTCGGACCGCGTTCGGGCCGAAGCGCCGCCGGTTGGCGAGCCTCAAACGGCGGAAGCTTCCGCCGCGCTGAAACCGGCGGCAGCAGAAAGCCGCCTGCTCAGCAGGCTGCAATTCACGTCCAGTGCCGGCTCGAATTCCCGGCGGGCTGCAAGCTCGTTTCCATCGGCGAGAAAGCAGAGGCCGCGGTAGTAGTGAATGAACTCATCGAAATCATGCACGCCGCCGGCGTTGGCCGCTTTATCCAGCAGCTCGCGCGCGGCCTGCGGTTCGTTATTCAGGTATCGGGCCAGGCCCGAGTAAAACAAGGCAGGGCCGCGGAGCATGCTGTTTGGCGGCATCTCGGCCAGCAGCTTTGCGGCGGGCTCGTGATTGCCCAGGCCCAGCTCCGTTCCTGCAAGATAGAGGCGCGCCTCGTCGCTATTGAAGTTCCGGCTCACGGCCGCATTAAGCAGAGCCGCGGCCGTTTTGTATTTGCCCTTGTGGAAAGCCTTGACGGCCTGGTTGAAGCAGCGCCGGCCGCCGGCTTTCGGATCGATTTCCGGCTGGTGCGCGTCTTCAGACGGCGGGGGCAGCAGGTCTTCGTGCGGCGGCGCGTTCCGGTGCTGAAGGGGTTTCTCCAGCTCGACGAGCAGCCGCGCCCGCACCGCGAGGTTATCGGCCACGGCGCCCAGCAGGCTATTTGCGGCCGCCGGCTGGCCGGCACGCAGGTGCGCGAGCGCCAGGCTGGTAGCGGCCAGCAGGTTCAGCGGCGCCCGGCCGCATGCCGCCCGCAGCGTTTCGCACGCCTCCGCCTGGCGGCCGGCATCGGATTGCGCGAGCCCCAGCATTATGAGCGGCACGGGGTTTTCCGGCTCTATCTCGATGGCGCCCTCGAGCAATTCCACGGCTCGCGGCGCGTCGCCCTGATCGAGCAGCGCCCACGCGTATTGCACGCTTGGCCGCGAATCCGTGAGGCCGAGCGAGAGGCTTTGCTCGAAAAGTGCTTCCGATTCCGGAAATCGCTGCCGGCGCCACGCGCGCTGCGCCCGGCGCAGCACCGCCGTGCAGCGCAGGCGGTCGCGCCGCCAAGGCACCACGTGCGAGACCAGCAGTAACAGAAAATCGAGCATCGTCACCCGCCAAAACTGCTATTGCAGGCCGCTTGCCTGCATGTACTGCTCCGGCAGCCATCTCACTGTAATCGTCCGGCCCTCAATCACAATAAACCGCGCCTTTCCCCAAGGTAGCGTGTCTGCAAGCCGGCCGTCCCTCCATGAAAACGTCCTGAACGCCATCATCACCATCAACTTGGTGCGAGTGCCCGACGCATGCTCTTTGGTCGTGGGGATATCGATCAGCAGGTAACAATCCCGTTGCAGGGGCACCCATGCGGAGCCCGACCAGGCCGAGGGAGCTCTGTTTTGCGGTTCAGCCTCCGACGCATTCACCTGCACGCACAGTGCATTGCCTTCGCTGTCAATGCCCGCCGTCAGCCCGACGTCGATGAACGTGCCGTTGCCGGTGGATGAAAGCTGCGGTTTGAAGTATGCCACCCACGAATTCTCGCCGGTGAGCAGCAGCGCCACCGTATCTTCCGCCTGCAGATATGAAAAACTCTTCCTGCCTTTGGTTTCAAACGCCTTGAGTTGCTCGGCCGAAAGCAGCGCGAACCGCGCCGGCTCGTCTCCCTCGCGCACGGGTGCCGAACGCCATTTCACGGGCAGCTTGCCGATGAACTTCTCGTTCGTTACGCCAAGCAGCCGCGCATCGCCGGCCACCCATACGCCTTCGGTGGATGTGCCCTCGGTGAGCGTGAGCGATGCCGTCATTATGCGCTCGCTCGGCTTCACAGCGCGCGTCGTGGTGGCACAGCCCGCGCACGCCAAGCCGGCCAAGGCCAGGCCCAGGATTGAGATTATCTTCGTTAGAACACCTCCTCTGAATTAATTCCCTCCAAGTTTACTAAGAAGGCAGGAAAGAATCAATGTTTTAGCGCGGCTGCTGGGCGGGGGCTGGGTCCATTGACGATTTATGGGCGCACTGGCAGGATTCCGGGCTGCATTTCCTCAGCGAATCAGCCATTCTCAGTCTTCAGTTTCATCGTTGCACCAGACGACCGGGAGGAACAGCCACTTGTCCTGCCCGTGCCCCGGCTCGAAGGCAAGCTCGTCGGGCCTGTCTTTGAGAACCTTGATCCCCCAATGGCCTCTGCCATTCTCGTCCAGATAGCCCCGTGTGGTTTGCCGGTCTGGCGTGAGGAACGCCTTCAGAACCGGAATGGGCACGGTGCATCGCTCGCGAGAATCTTTCCTGGCAAACTCCACCGCCTCCAGATAATCAATCGAACCGGCGAGCGACGGCGTGATGTCCCACCAGTACGTGAACGGCTTGTCGTCGTAGGCCTTGCTCCACTTCGTCAGGACCGGCTCATGTGTCATCGGGGTCGGCTCCTTCGCACGGTCGCCGGCGTGGTGCTTCGTGTGGCAGTCGGCGTGCATAAGCACGCAGTTGGCTTTGCTGTAACCTCTGTCTCCGTCCAGGCGGTGCAGGTGGATGTTCCGTCGCGACTCGAAGCTCTCGCCGCAAGCATGGCAAGGGCGGGCGCTTTCAAGGAGCCGCTGCTTGATGCTCGTTTTGGTCTTGCGCTCATCGAGGTTAAGCCTGGCGAAAACAAACCGGTTGGCGTACCACCACTTGTCTGCGTCGTCGCCGGCGTGCTGCCTGATCAACTCTCGCACGTGACTGAGGATTTCCTGCGGTGTCATGCTCATTGTCCTTTTGCTGGTGCCTGTGGTATAACTGTCTCCACATATCGTAACCATGAACGCCACAAATGTCAATCCCTCTCTGGCACCCACGTCAAATGTCCGGGCGGCAGCCTAGGTTGGATTTGGATGCCGTGCCTACATCTCATACCATACGGGCTTCAGCTCGGCTCCGAGAGTTTCCTGGAGCTTGGGGAGGAATTCGTGCCCTGGCGCGAGGCGGGGCGGGCTGTCGAGAAATACCAGCTCGGATATCTCCAGCACAAAGCGGGCAAACTCGACTTTCGGGAAAAAATCGAGCAGATGCATCTCGTCGGCCTGGCCGCAGCTTGGGCAGGTGCGCATGCTGCCCTGGGCCTGCCACAGCCGCTGGTTTGCTTCGTGGCCGCAGTAGCTGCACTTGATCGTGTAATCCTCGGTGGAATCAAACAGCGGGTAGGGCTGTTCGAACACGCGCACGGCCAGCCAGCCAACGAGCGAGAGATTCTTCTGGTTGGCGTTTTCGAAGAGGAGCGGGATTTTGGCGGTGCCGCGGATGTTCTCGATGCAATAGTCGGAAAGCTCGGCCTCGTCGCTTTCCTTGAGCACGGCGGCGGCGGCATCGACAGTGGTGGCGGTGCTGGCGCCCGGGCGATGGTGGCCGCTTTCGTAGGCGATGTCGAGATACACGCTGTCGTTGTCGACGTACTCGCTCTCGATCATGAAGCTCAGCAGCCGGGCGATGCTATCGGCCGAGGGCTTTAGGGCGATGTCGTCGGGGATGAAACAGAATACGATAGGCATAGGCTCACCAGTTCCATAATGATTATTGCCCGCCGCTGCCCGCGAGTGAGCGGAAAATGCGGCCCGCCTGCGAGTGAGGGAATTGTAGTCATTGCCGATGGGAATTTCCACGGAGAAACGGAAAAGGGGCGGGGGCACGCAGGCGAAAATGCAACGCCCCCATCGGGGGGCGTGTTTGGTGAGGGGGTCAGGCGGCTGAGGGCAAAGGAATTCTCTGGTCGCCCACCTTGGCCATAACACCGGCAAGTTCTTCAAGCTGGCTGATCGTAACCAGAGGCTTGGCCGACTGCAGGGCAGCCATTACAATGACGATCACGGAAATGGAAAGGTCTGTATCTTCGGCGGTGCCCACTGCCATTGCCTGATGATCCTTCAGGATGTGCCGGATTCCTTTGATCTCGAAACCAATAACCCTATCGTCAAGCATCGAACGGTGCAATGTGATCAGCGAATCGATGCGGTCGGCGTACGCTTCCTCATTGACGGTGTAGTATTCCAGGCAGTCCCCGTAGGGATTGTAAAACGCCTCGGCCTTGAAGCCGGGCTTGTCGGACAGCACATCTGCTAAGAAATGCTTTTCCATACTGTCACCTTGTATCTCGATTCATAGTCAGCGGGACTTAGAGGGTCGTTCTTGTCTGCCTTTTCCGAACGCCACTGATATATCACTCATGCGAAACGTTTGAAGCCACTGTCTATCTCGGGCCTCAACTCGATTCCAACCTTCTCGAACAGATTCAGTACCTCTTCGTAAGCGCCTTCTCCACCGAGGAAATCCCAGAATTCTTTCCCGACGCGCAGTTGGTGTTTCAGATCAAGCATTCCTTTCAGTGTCCATCGTTCATAGGGCTTGGGTTCGTATGGGTTGTACGGCATGGCTATCGCCGCTGTAATCTTCAATTCGGGATCCCCCGCAAGAAAAGTCGCGGTCCATTCAAGAAGAGTCCTCTTGTAGTCCTTGAAGCTGGAAAGATTCGGCTTAACCGTCTTCAGATCAAACAGGTAGAGTTTATTACTGTGAGTCTCAGCAAGTACATCGATCTTCACCAGCTTCACTCTTACCCTCGCTCCCTTCTGGGCCACAAGACGAAGCCGTTCAATCTCCTGCTCCAAATTCGGCTCACAACGGCCTGTAGCCAATCCGTCCATGATCTCCTGAATTGCAAGCTGCGCCTCACTGCTGATCCAAGCACCTGCGATAGTGTAAACTTCTTTCTGTAAATTCCCCTCTGCCCGGTGGCCGAAACCTGGGCAGCGTGGCCAACGAGCCACGCCGCCCTCTCCGGCAGCCGTTGGTGGGGGGGGGGAGC
>Ga0307379_10005923_pt1 | contig 16907 bp, 10 predicted proteins | sample UN2MG_FD_202237 | JGI IMG/M metagenome (GOLD analysis project Ga0307379, IMG submission 202237) | Soil microbial communities from Risofladan, Vaasa, Finland - UN-2 | ecosystem: Environmental > Terrestrial > Soil > Coastal area > Acid sulfate soil | place: Finland: Risofladan, Vaasa | collected... | reverse complement strand
AACTTCGCCAGGACCCGCTGAAGGAAGGCCGGCTCACGCATGCCGCGCCGAGCCAGCGCCTCTCGGTCGAAGGGCCTCGTCTCGGGCGTCGGGGCTTGCTGCAATGGGGGCTCCGGCGGCGTCTGGGGGGCCGCCGCCCCCGCGATCGCCCTGGCCCGCACGTACTTGCAGAGCATTTCCACCAGCCGGTCGACCTCGATCGGCTTGGCCAGGCAGTCGGCCAGACCGCAGGTGCCCAGCTTCGACAGGTTCGACTCGCCCGCCAGTGCTTCAGCAGCTTCCGCCGGGCCCAGAGAGGTAGCCTGCGCCACACCTGCTGGAACAGCCCGGCGAACCGCCCGCCGTCGCCTGCCAGCCAGAAGAGATAGACATCATGTCGGGCGACGACGGGAATGTACCTGGGACCGCTGGCCAACTCGGGGCGAGCGGGGGCGGCACTGGCTGCCGCGGATGCGGGTTCCATCAAATGACTCCTTTCCGTTTGCTGCCCGTATCCGGCAGCGCGTGTCCTATCACCTATGCCGTCGCGTGCCGCCCCTGCCCGCTGGCGACACGTCCCTCCCGACCGACTGCTTCTGCGAGAGGGCCGGGCCTGTTGCGGCGGAAGACGCCGGCATGCGGCGATCCGGCCCCCACGCGCCTTCCCCCATTACCTACCGGAGAAAGGCCAGAACTGTCGGGCCGGCCTTGCCTGGCCAGTGTCATTCGCACTGCTCCCGAGGCGGCTTGCCTATCTGGTTCTCTATGCCGGGCACCGGCGGAATTGTCCGCCGCGTTCTCCGAGCCTGCGAACGCCGCCGTGGCTGCCGCAGGGCTTGCTCCGCCTCGGTCAACTCCCGAGCAGCGGCCACGACGCGCTGGACCGCTCTGATGATCCGAAGATGCTTCCGCTCGAGCATGGCCAGCATTCTGACAAGCGGGGTGTGCCCAGTAGTGCGGCGGAAGTGCGCGGAAGTGGAAAGCGGGCAGTCCCTGAGGGAATCAGCCGGGACGCGGCGGACAGCGACGGTTCAGGTGGAAGCGGCCGGGAAGTGCGTAGGTCGGATTACCGGCCGGGCCTGGGGGGCGGTTTCAGGATTAACTCGCTGCGGCTCTTGCACTTGGGGCAGATATCGCCGGCGTTGGCCCCATCGGGGTACTCGTGGCCGCAGGCGGGATTTCCGCACTTCCAGAACAAGCGTTTTCCGCCGGCTTTCTGGCCCTTGAGCCAGTGCATGTACGCCGCCGCCCACTCGGGGTCGCTCTGCCGCCCCTTTCATGTACCGGCGGAAGTCGCCGATGTGCATCCTGCATCCCAGGCCCCTGCGGCGCATGTAGCGGATCTCGCCATCGGGCCTGCACAGCCTGCCCAGCGTCTGGAGGCTGAGCCTGTCGTCGATCAGCTTCCTTATCTCCGTCAGCGGCAGGTACTCGGGGGCATCGTCCCGCCACTGCTGCTGCCGGGACACGTCAGTCGCGCCGGCATCGGCTCCGCCGGGGCTGTCGTCCTTCCGGGGCGGGCCGAGGCCGGGCTCGAGCAGGGCCGCAAGCTGGCTCAGGTCGACCTGATTCTGGATCACGATGTTACCCACGCTGGCGCTGTCCTGAGCGCCCGCCACGGCCACGGCAGACGTGTCAGCCCGCGATAGACCCTCCACAAGTCGGATGCCGACATGAGGCGGCACTCGCCGAGTCAGGATGCGATCCCAGACCAACCAGTCGTTCTCCGGGTGCTTGCGGAGTTCGTGCTGGAGTTGCTCCCCCTCGGCCGTCAGCCGCAACTCCCAAGTCGTGCCGGCCTGCACGCTGATGGTCCCTCGCAGGAATCGCCCGAGGTGGCGCTGGGCTTCCCCGAGCAGGGATCGCGGGTCCCACCGTCCCGTGACGACGGCCTGGGCACGGACCGGCGGGGCGTCGGAGTAAAGGTTGAAGTCGAAACGGGCCTCGGCTTCCCCGCACCAGATCAGCAGGATCACCGCCGTCTTGCGCTCCTGCGGATCGTTGGCCATGTCCGCGCTGCCCTGCCAGTTGTTGGTCAACTTCCGCAACAGCGCGAGGGCCTCCGCCTGGACGCGGTTGATGCGGCGATGGTCCAATTCGGCCTGTTCCTGGTCGGCCTTGATCCACGCCAGGTACTTCGCTGTCTGGTCGTCCATGATTCTCACGGGCACAAGCGGCGCAAAGCCGTTGCGGGCCCCGTCGGAATGTACCGCTTCCGGCCCGGAAACACAACGCCGACAGAGAGAACGCCCCGGTTGGTTACCGGGGCGTTCCGGGGGAACATCTGGCGGGCGCTACCTGACCAACTCGAACCGTCCCCGCTCGACCTTGCGGAACCGGCTGTTGGCACCGTCCTTCCGGATGCGACGCAGCAAGGCCGAATACAACGTCGCCTGCGGCGTGCGGCCCTTGGTCTGCCAGAGGCCGCGTTCGAGCATCCGCTTGACGATCTCGCCGGCACTGAGGGGCCCGTCGGCCTCCGCCAGGACCTGCGCCGCGGCGGTCAGGGCGCTGGGCCTGCGCTCTTTGGCCGGTTGGCCGGCCTTGGCGGACTTCGTCGAACCTCGGCCAACGTCGGCGGTCGTGGGCGCCGAGGGCTCGCCGGGCTTCTTCCGTCCCGACGGGGACACCCCTGCGGGGCGCTTGGCCGGCCGCTTCTCGCTGCTGCTGGTCTGCTTCCTGCCACTCTTCTTGGTCGTCATGGCTTCATCCTTTCTGTTGGGCCCGGCCCTGGGTCGAGGTCCCCGACGCGATTCATCGCGTTGGGGTGCTCCGCCACGCCGGGCAGGTTGTCGTCGTTAGGCGCGACATGCGGTCATGTGCGTTCCCAGCGCGTCGCCGAAGGCAAACCGCGACCTGTACCGCGTCCGCGGTTTCGGCGGCGCTGGGGGCAGCCACCGCGTGATCTGGCCGTCGGCCTCGACCTGCGCCGCGTAGAACGCCACGCGCCGGTCCGCTTCCTCCGGCGTGAACTGGCTCTGCTCCTTCATGCCAGCATGGACGTTGAGCCACCGCCGAGCGTCGGCCAGGACGGCCAGGTCCAGCTTGATGTAGTCCGTGTAGCGCTTGCCGGCGACCGTCTTCGTCCGCTTCCCGTTGCTCTTCATCGCGTTCTCCTCGTGTTCGATGTCCACGACACGATGAGGCCGTCAGGGGGCGGAAATGCTAAGCCTGATTCCGGGAGAACTGGCAGATTTGCTGCCGCCACATGCTTTGGAAAAGCCAAGACTTATGCCGCCTGACGCGGAAACTCCGACAATTGCGCCAGCGTCGGTCGCCGGCCCGGCCGAACCCCTGACGCCCACTGCGCTGACGCCGGTTGCCCTGGCGCGGCTTCTGAGCGACGCTTGCGGCAAGGCGGTCACGGTGGGAATGGTCTAGGCGGCCGACGACGCCGGCACGCCGGTGGGCGTTGGCGGGTGGATCAACCTGGTGGAGCTGCTGGCCTGGCTGGAACGGGAGCTTGCGCAAACGTGAGCATTGACCTGCGACAACTTCGGCCCGGCAAGCTGGCGGGCCTGCTGAACTCGACGCGGCTGGGTGAGGTCACCTCTGAGTCGCGTGTGCGCCGAAACGTCGTCCGCGCCGGGTGGCGCGTGGGCGAGGGCCGGGAAGTCAACGTGCCAGCCTACGCGGCCTCGGAGGCACCACTGCTCCATCACTTCGTCCACCAAGTGGGCGTTTCCGCCCGAATCGAGTTTCTCTGCGGCGAGGCGGACCGTCATCAATTGGGAGACGAAGAAGCGGCTTGAAAGGGCAACGGAGTCGGAAGATAATCAGAAATCAGAGCCCCACGCCCGTGGCGGGCTGGAGTCCCGTAGGGAATGCAAGGTGATGCCGATTCGCGTCCCAACTCGCGTTAGTCCGCACCAGGTTCCCAGCGGTCTCGTCCGCGCGCTGCGACGCCACGCGGAGGAGCGCCCGGATCAGCCTGCATTCGTGCGTCTCGTCGACGGCCCGTCTGATCCCTCCAGCCTGACCTACGTCCAACTGGACCGGCGTGCCAGAGCCATCGCGAGTCGCTTGCAGGAGATGGGCCTTGTCGGCCAGCCCGTACTGCTGGTCTATCCGCACGGTCTCGACTTCATCACGGCTTTCCTAGGCTGCCTGTACGCCGGTTGCATAGCAGTGCCGACGTCCATGCCGCATCGCCACCGCACGGGCGATCGCTTCCAGGCCATCGTCGCCGATACCGAGGCCCGCGTTGCCCTGAGCACATCCTCTTCGGCGGCTCAGCTTCAGGCCATAGCCGAGGTGGAGAAGGGCGGTCAAGCAGCCGCTTCTTCCCGGATCCTGTGGCTCGCCACTGACGATATCCCCGACGCCTGGGCCGATCGCTGGAACGAACCCGTCATCGCCGCCGACGCGCTGGCGATGCTCCAGTACACCTCCGGCTCGACCAGCCAGCCCAAAGGCGCCATGCTCGGCCACGCGAACCTCCTGGCTAACATCCGTGCCATCCATCAGGCTTTCGAACTGCGGGGTGGTGAGGATAGGAGCGTGTTCTGGCTGCCCATGTTCCACGACATGGGGCTGGTGGGCGGCGTCCTGGTCCCGGTGTTTGCTGGTGTGACAGTCGTTTCTCTCTCACCGGCCACAGCCCTCCAGGACCCCTTCGCCTGGCTGGCCGCCATCACCAAGTACCGGGCAACCATCTCCGGCGGGCCCAACTTCGCCTACGACCTTTGTGTCCGCAAGATCACCGATGAGCAGCGTGCCACCCTCGACTTGTCTTCCTGGGCCCTGGCCTTCGTCGGCGCCGAACCCGTTGACCCCGGAACGCTTGAACGGTTTGCCGCCGCGTTTGCCCCCTGCGGCTTCAACCGCAGCGCCTTCTATCCCAGCTACGGTTTGTCGGAGGCGACGCTTATGGTCAGCGGCCCGAGGCGCGGCAGCGGCGCGACCGTCGGCGCCTTCCACAACACGGCGCTGGCCGAGAACCGTGTCGAGCCCGTGCCCGACGATACGCGACAGGCTCGTCGCCTTGTGGCGTGTGGATCGCCCGTCGGCGACCTGCGCGTGGTGATTGTCGACTCGCGCACCCACGCGGAGGCCGCCCCTGGCAGCGTCGGGGAAATCTGGGTTGCTGGAGCGTCGGTCGGTCAGGGGTACTGGCACAAGCTCGACGACACCCGGAGTTCCTTCAAGGCCCACCTGAGCGACACGGGGGAAGGTCCGTTCCTGCGGACCGGCGACCTGGGGTTCATGCGCAAGGGCCAACTCTACATCACCGGCCGACGGGACGACCTGATCATCGTCCGCGGCCAGAACCGCTATCCGCAGGACATCGAGGCCACGGCCAGCAGCAGCCACCCGCTGCTGGAAGCCGGTTACGGGGCCGTTTTCGCCGCGGACGACCACGGCCAGCGGCGCCTCGTCCTGGTGCACGAAGCCATGCGTAAAGGAGAGGCCGATCTCGCGCCGGTGCTGGATGCGGTTCGCGGGGCGGTGCTCGATGAGCATGGCTTGGCACTGGACGTGGTCGTGCTGGTGCGGTGCGGTACGATTCCCAAGACCTCCAGCGGCAAGATCCAGCGCCATGCCTGCCGGGAGGCGTTCCTGGCCGGCGAGATCAAGGCCCTTGCCGAATGCCGCGGCCCGCTGGTCGAAGGAGCCGACCCCGGCACCGTCGCCAGCCCCGGCGCCAAAGACGCGGGTCCCTCCCCTGGACATCCCGCGCCGCACACCTCGCATGCCGCCGCCCTTGCCGCCGTCCGCCAGCATGCCTGCGCCTTGGCCGGCGCGGCTTTGCCCGAGCTCACGCCGGAGATGCCCCTAACCGCCCTGGGCCTGGATTCGCTACAGCGCCTGGAACTCGCGGCCGTGCTGGAGAAGACCTTTGCCGGCCACCTGCCCGACACGGTGTTCAGCCAGGCAGAGACGCTTGGGGATCTGGCCCAGGCTGTGCAGGAGCATTTGATCGATTGTCCCAAGCCCCACGTCCCAACCGACCAGATCCCACCCGAACATTACGATGTTGCCCAGTTCCCCGAGTACGGCGAGTTGAAGCGCCAGGAACGCATGCTGCGGGTGGTGGCCGGCGACAACCCGTATTTCCGCGTCGACCAAGGCGGCGCCGGAAGCGCTGCATGCATCGAGAGGCGCCAGATCGTCAACTTCAGCGTCTACGACTATGTCGGCCTGGCCCACGCTCCGGAGGTCGCCTCCGCCGCCAAGGCCGCGATTGACCGCTATGGCGTCAGCGCTGGCGCCAGCCGATTGGTGTCCGGCGAGAAGCAGGTGCATCGCGATCTGGAGCAGGCCCTGGCCGCGTTCCTGGGCACCCCGGCCGCGATCGCCTTCGTCTCCGGACACGCCACCAACGTGACCACCATCGGCCACCTGCTGGGACCGAGCGATCTGATCCTCCACGACGCCTTGGCACACAACTCGATCATCGAGGGCGCCGCACTTTCCGGCGCCACCCGTCGCCCCTTTGTCCACAACGACGGGCAGGCGCTGGACGCGCTGTTATCAGACGTGCGCCACAGGTATCGCCGCGTGCTGATCGCTATCGAGGGCGTGTACAGCATGGATGGCGACTTTCCCGAACTTCCACGTTTCGTGGAACTCAAGAAGAAGCACAAGACACTGCTGCTGGTCGATGAAGCGCACTCGCTGGGAACCATGGGGGCCACCGGCCGGGGCATCGGCGAACACTGGGGGGTGGAGCCTGCGGACGTCGATCTGTGGATGGGCACGCTCTCCAAGTCACTGGCCAGTTGCGGCGGGTACATCGCCGGCTCGGCCGAGCTGGTCGAGTACCTCAAGTACACCACCCCTGGGTTCGTCTACAGCGTCGGCATGTCCCCGCCCAACGCGGCGGCGGCCTTGGCGGCCCTCACGGTCCTGCGGCGTGAGCCGCAGCGCGTGGCCCGGCTGCGTGGGCTGGCGGCGTTGTTCCTGGAGTTGGCCCGGGAGCACGGCCTGAACACCGGCTCCGCCGGCGGCACGCCCGTGGTCCCGGTGATCGTCGGCAGTTCGGTCAAGAGCCTGCGCCTGGCGCGAGCCCTGTTCGAGCGCGGCATTAACGTCCACCCGATTCTGCCCCCCGTCGTGGCCGAGCATTCCGCCCGACTGCGCTTCTTCATCACCATCAATCACAGCCAGGAACAGATCCGCGCCGCGGTCCTGGCCATGGCCGACGAACTGGCCAAGCTGTAGCGTCGCCACACGCCCCGATCGCGCATCGGTGCGTGAGGTCGCGATAAGCCGGCAACGGCTTGGTGGGCGGGTGACCCGCAAGACAGGGAAAATCCATGAGCCCGACCTGCTGCACTCGACAAGGACCGGACGGGGCGAAACCCGCGCTATCGGGGAAACCTTGGTCAGAGCCATCCGGCTTGGCGATACCACTGGGCGGTTTCGCGCAGCCGTTCGGCCAAGGCGGCCGTTGGAGCCCAACCCAGTCGCGTGCGGGCCTTGAGGGCGGAGCACCTCCACGACCCGGCCAGGGCTTCGGAGATTTTGTCGCTGTTGACCCACCCGGGGCGCCGCCGCATCCGTCCCCATGCGTCACCACAGAGTCCAGCCAGGCGCACGAGAGACCCAGGCAGGCGCACCACGGTCACACGCGTCCTTCCCAATGCGAAGGCCAGCGCCTGTCCGAGTTGGGCATACGTCGGGTCGTCCTCGGTGCTCATGAAGTAGACGCCTTGGCCGGGCGATCCGCCAGGCTGCAGGCGCTCGCCTTTGTCGGCTGTCAGGAGCAGGCCTTCGACCAGGTCGGCCACGTGGATCAGCGAGATGCGTCGCTCGGCCCGGCCGGGCACGACATGGATGCCCTTGTGTGCGATCGGCTGGAACATCTCCAGCACGCCTCGATCGTCAGGGCCAAAGACGATCGGCGGGCGCACGATGCTCGTCGGCACCCGTGCGGCATGCCGCTCTGCGGCGTGTTCTCCGGCCAATTTGCTGTGTCCATAGGCGGAAACGGGCGCCGGGGAATCGTTTTCCACGCGAGGCCGGTCTATATCGCACGGCCCCGCGGCGGCCAGCGACGAGACCACGACGAGCACCGGCGGGCTGGCGCAACCGGCGCAGGCGGAGGCGACCGATTCGACCCCGCCGGCGTTCACGCGGGCGAAATCCTCCGCACGCAGCGCCTTGACCAGCCCGGCCAGATGGAACACGACTCGGGCCTGGGACGCCTCCAGAGCCAATCCCATGTCAGTTCGACAGGTCACGTCGCCGGTGATCAGTTGGGCGCCGGCCGAACGCAGGTCGTCGATGCGCGAGGTGGTTCGTACCAGGCATGCCACGGGACAACCGAGTTGGATCAGCCGGCGCACCAGGTGCCGTCCGATGAAACCACTGGCTCCGGTGACCAGCACAGGTTGTGGAGCCATGGCTTTCATCCTCGTATCGCCGCCGGGCGGCCCTGGATCGCCAACCACTCTTCTTGCGGGGATTATAGGCGAATCCCCAGCCAGAACCAACACGTACAGGCGGGCGGTTCTGGCCCAGCGATTAGGGGGACGGTCTTGCAGGATCGATTTGGACTGGGAGGGCGTGCTTATGCCTGACGTCGAAATCGTTCCTGTGGAAGGGAAATCGGAACTCGATGCCTTCATCGGCCTCCCCTGGCGGATATATGCGAATCACCCCCAATGGGCTCCGCCCCTGAAGAAGGAGATTCGGCGGATGCTCGACCCCCGCAGGCACCCTTTCTGGGCGTCTGCCGAGCGCAAGCTCTTTCTGGCCCGGCGTGGTCGGGAGACGGTGGGAAGGATCGCGGGCATCATCGACCGTCGATACAACGAACTCCATGACGAGAAGATGGGTATCTGGGGCTTCTTCGAGTGCATGGATGATTCGGCGGCTGCGGCGGCCCTGTTCTCTGCCGTGGAAACGTGGGTTCACCAGAAGGGGATGACCTTCCTTCGGGGGCCGCTCAACCCGTCCACCAACTACGAGGTGGGGCTGCTCATCGAGGGCTTCGACTATCCGCCGGCGTTGATGATGACCTACAACCCGCCGTACTACCCAAGGTTAGTCGAATCGTGCAGTTTCACGAAAGAGAAGGACCTGCTGGCCTTCCTGATCGATGGCGATTACCGGCTTCCCGAGTGGATGGATCGCCTGGCTGAACGGGTAGCCCGAAAGAAGGGCGTCTGCATCCGTCCGTTTCGTCCCGAGGAGCAGAACGCCGAGTTCGCCCTGATCCAGGAGATCTACAATGCTTCCTGGTCTGGCAACTGGGGCTTCGTTCCGCTGAGCGATGACGAAATGCGGGACATCCAGAAGAGCGTGATGACCTTCGCCGATCCGGACCTGGCTTTCTTCATCTACTATGAACGCGACCCCGCGGCGGTCTGCGTGATTTTCCCCGACGTCAATCCGCTGCTAAAGCGCCTGAACGGGCGAATCGGCCTGCTGGGCTTGCTGAAGATGATCCTGTATCGGCGGGAAATCACGGGGTTGCGGTGTTTGATCTTCGGGGTCAAGGACATCTACCGGCAGATGGGACTTCCCCTATTGGCCATCCGCCACATCTATGACCTTGTGAGGCAAAAAACGAAATACCATTCTCTCGAGTTGGGCTGGACCTTGGAAGACAACGAGGCCGTCAACTCGCTACTCGAGGAAGCCGGCGCGAAACCATACAAGAAATACCGCATTTTCAGGAAGCCCTTGTGATGGCGACCACGTGGCACGCGGAGAATGCCGAATGACCGGGAAGATAACCGAACGACTGTGTCAATCGCTTCTCCTGGTCATGCTGCTGCTGACGGGGGCTGCGACCGGTTGCGCCCCCCAGACGCCCAGACTGTACGCTCCGATGCAACCCGACGGATGGAGTGCCCAGCCCATCGCGATCGTGTCCCGTTTCGCCCCCGATGCCGACTTGGACCCCGCCGTCAAGACCCCCGTAGGCGACGAGGGATATTCGCTCTACATCCTGACCGTGGCCGCCCGGTGGGACTATGGCGACACAACGGCGTTTCTATCGTCTTTCACGCAGCGTCCGTGGGGGCATAGCTGGCTAGTCCTGGAAAGTCCCCAGGATCGTCTGGAATACAGCCTGAGCGGCAACTTCGGTCGAATGAGACCGCGGTATCATGAGGGCGTGATCCAGAGGTCTCGCGCTGGCGATCCCAATCCCATCAGCTACTTGTGGGAGACGATGTCCGATGGCCAGCGCGAGATCGGCAGGACCGGTCGCATCCCGTCGTTCGTCTGGCGAATGCCGATCACCAGGCGGCGGCATCAAGTAATTCACGAGTTCCTGATGCAGAGGAAATGGGACAAGTTCGGCATCAGGTCCGACAACTGCACGGACCTGGTGGTCGAGGCAGGGGCGCTGGCGGGCATCCACCTGGCCCACCGCATTCGTCTGACCTCGCCGCAGGAACTCAAGTACCAAGGCCGGATGCTGCGCATTTGGACGGACCCCAAGTACCGCATCGTGGAGTTCAGCACGCCCGACGTGCTGGAGGCGGACTTGCGCCAGCTTGCCCAGTTCGGGATCGGGAGCGACGCCACCCAGTCGTACCTGGCTGCGAAGCGGTGACGATCCACCCGTGATCCGCCCGGCGGGAAAGAACCTGAATGCTGACGTACGATCACGAAGCGCGAATCAGATGAACGCATGGCGTTGAAGTGGAGTTCTGCTTGTTGATTGCGGAATCGATACCCATGATTGCCTTTGTCTGGAGACCTGCGGAGATAGGCCTGCCCGTGGCCCGGATGGCCCAACGCACGGGAAGCAGAGCCGTTTTCGATTTTTGCGGGGTGGCGGGGGAAGACCTGCGTTCTTTCCTGCAACGGGCTGACCGTGCCGGCCAAGCCAGCGATATCAAGATATCCGTCCCCGCCCTGATGTACCCATCTGTCGGACGACTCCTGAAGGAATCTGGAGTCCAGAACCTTTGGGTAGACTGCCATTCCCAGTTTCTCAGGGGGAATCCGTCCCCCGTCCTCCAGCAACTGCGGGCCTTGTCGGACCAGTGCCGATGCTTTCCGATCATCGGGGACGTGGATCTCCTGGCCGCGATGGTGAAGGATAGCCCGGAAATCGGGCGCGTCGTCTTGAAGGGATGCGAGGCCTCCGGATTTGTGAGCAGCGAGACAACCTTGGTTCTCTACTCGGCGGCCAGGGAAATGCTCCGCCCGCCCGCGAAGCCTCTGGACATCCTCATCTGGGGCGGGATCTGGACCCCTGAGGCGGCAGCGGCATTCCTGTCCACGGGGGCCGCCGGGATCGTCTTCGAGAGCGTCCACTGGCTGACGGACCTGGTGGCCTTGGATGATCTCCAACGCCAGCAGATCGCCAGACTCCGCATGGATTCCACCGCTCTGGTCGGCCTGGACCTCGAAGCTCCCTGTCGCCTTTTCAACAAGGGCAACTCGCTGGCGTTTAAGGAGGTCAAGACGCTCGAGGACTCGCTGTGCGCGGCAGAGATCACCGACGAGAGCCGTCGTTCCTTCGTCGGCCAGGTGCAGACCAGGGCCGTTCAGCCTCTGGAGAGCCACTTCACGCAGGACGAGGTCATCCCTCTGGGTGTGGAGGCGGCCTTTGCGGCGTCGTTCACGGAGCGTTTCGGGACCGGAACCGAGACGGCCGTGGAAGCCTTCATGGAGGAGATCCGGAACCTATGCCGCTCGGCTGAGGCGAAGACGGACTGCTTCCTGGACAGCCCTGTCGCGAGGGAGATGGGGATCAAGTACCCGTTCATCCAGGGGGCCATGTCCTGCATCACCGATGTTCCGGAGTTTGCCCTGAAGGTCGCCGATGCCGGCGGATTGCCCACCATCGCCCTGGGCCTGATGGACGAGGAGACCCGTGACCGGAGGCTGGGACGCTTGCTGGAGGTCATGGGCGAGCGCCCGTATGCGGTGAATGTCGTGTCTCTGGCGGAGAACCCGTTCCGCCAGACGCACCTGGCCTGGATCAAGGGGCACAGGCCCCGTTTCGTCTGGATTGCCGGAGGAGACCTTTCCCCCGTCAGAGAATTGCTGGAATGCGGCATCGGGGTCGCGTACATCGCCCCCGACGGCGCCCTGCTCGAGCTCGCGCTGAAAGCGGGCATCCGGTATGTGGTCTGCGAGGGGTACGAGGCAGGCGGCCACGTGGGGCAACATAGCACACTCGCCCTGGCCCAAATGGTGCTGGACCTCAAACGGCGCAAGCCATCCCTGTTCCAGGACTGTCGCGTGATCCTCGCCGGCGGCATCTTCAATCGGGAAACCGCGTTCATGGCCGCCCTGCTCGGCGCGGACGCCATCCAGATGGGGACGGCCTATCTGGCCACGCAGGAGATCGTTGAAACGGGCGCCCTGACGGCGCTCTACCGGCGGATGATCGTGGAGTCGCGGCCGGGGGGAACCGTCGTTTCGGGCCAAAGCACTGGTCTTCGGGTGCGATCCCTGAAGACTCCGAGAGTGGCCGCCGTCCTATGCCTGGAGAGACAGTTCGCAGCGGGCCATCAGGACGAGCGATCTTTCCGGACGAGGATGGAAGAGATGGCCGCGGGGAGCCTCTTCGCTGCGGCCCGCGGTGCGGACAGGTCTAACGGAACGCCACTCGATGAGCAGACCTGTCTGGAACGCGGGCAGTTTATGAGCGGCGCCTGCGCCGGCCTTATCAGCAAAGTCCAGAATCTGGAGTCTTTTCACCGCGACCTGGCCGAAGGCGCTCTCTTGCTGCATCAGCCCTTCGATGAGTCGGCCGGGGAGGTTCCCGAACCGTTGCCAGGCGAGCCGTCACACATGGAAACCCCATCCTCCAGGGCCGGCCATGGCCCCAGGCAGGTTGCCCCCCAGGCGAACGGCCACGAACGGATTGCCATCACCGGGATGAGCATCCTCAATGCCCTGGGCAAGAGTCCGGAGGAGGTCTGGGCTGCGAGCGTGGCCATGAAGAGCGGGATTACATTGGTTCCGCCTTCCCGGTGGGATCACGCGTGCTATTATGATCCCCGGCCGCACGTTCCGGACAAGACCTACTGCAAGGTCGGCGCCTTCCTGGACTTTCCTATCTCCCGCAGTGAACTCGAGATCCCGCCCCAGGACTTCCGGACCATGACCGAGGCCACTCGGATCACCATGTGGCTGGCGGACCGGGCCATCCGGGGCTCCGGCATCTTGGAGTCAGACATCCCGCGCGAGCGAATCGGAGTCCTCATCTCCCAGAACTCGGGAGAGGCGGCGGGGACCCTCACCAATATCATCATCCGGGCATACGTTTACGACATCCTCGCCGCCATCAAGCGGGCCGTTCCCCTCACGCCGGACCAGGAGAGCGCCATCGAACGGGAGGTGAAGGCCGGGCGCATGGCCCCCGACGACACCACACTCCTGGGCAGACTCAACTGCGCCGCGGCCGGCTTCGTCTGCAACCGGTATGGGTTCATGGGGCCCAGCCATTCGGTCTCCGCGGCCTGCGCGACCTCGCTGGTCGCACTCCACAGCGCCGTGCAGATGATCCGAAACGGCATCATCGACGCCGCCGTCGTCGGAGGGGGAGAGGATAATCTCACGCACCTTCATTTTCTGGAATTCTCCGCCCTGGGCGCCCTTTACGGGCTGTCGGGACGGGAGAGACCCGCTCACGAGACCTCCCGCCCGTTCGATGCCGAGAGAGATGGGATGGTCCTCGGCGAAGGCGGGGGAATGATCGTCATCGAGCGGGAGAACCTGGCCCGCGCAAGAGGGGCGCGTGTCCACGCCGTAATCACCGGGATGGGCGCGAGCAACAACCATTTGGGCATGGTGGAGTCCTCCAGTGTCACCCAGGAGATCGCCATCCGCGCCTCCTTCCGCGGGTTGCCCTACGGGCCCGACGCCGTGGACCTGGTGGAATGCCATGCCACGAGCACTCGGCAAGGGGACGTGGAGGAAGTTCGGGCCCTGAAGACGTTCTTCAACTCCTCCAAGCGCACCGTGCTCACGTCATTCAAGTCGCAGATCGGACACACGCTGGGCGCCTCGGGCATCAACAGCCTCATCCGAGGAGTCATGGCCATGCAGACGGGGGTTTTCCCCGCCACCCTCAACTATGAGCATCCCGACCCGGAAATGGGTCTGGAAGGATCGGGATTCCTCATTGCCCCTGAGCCGCTTGACTGGAAGTGCCGGACCGGCCAGCCAAGAAGGTTTCAGGTCAACGCCTTCGGGTTTGGAGGCTCCAACTACGTTGTACAGGTCGAGCAGGCCCTGGACGAAGTGGATACGATCCTGGCCTCCCCGGACAGGGAGGCCCGCGTGACTGGCCAGACGGAGGATGGGACTGCGACACTCCAGGGCGTCTCTGTCTTCCGGACTGAGATGGACGGCCGCAATTGCCGGATGGCCGTTGTGGCACAATCCGAGGAAGAGGCGCTCTCGGTCATCGAGAGGTCGCCCGCCTTTGCCGAAGCCGGAACCGTCTCCCCCAAGGTGGTGCGGTCCCTGGCGCAGCAGGGAATCTTCATAAGCCCCGAGGACTTGCCGGCGCCGCCGCTTGCTTTTGTATTTCCCGGACAGGGGGCGCACTATGCAGGAATGGGGCGGGGCCTCTACGAATCCTCCCCTGTCATCAAGGAGTGGATGGATCAGGCGGCAGCGGCGGCGGACTTCGACCTCCTGCGCTTGCTGTTCCATGATCGAGAGGAGAACCTTCAGAAGACCCGTTGGCAGCAACCTGCCCTGTTCGCCCTGGAACACGCCATGGCTCGGCACCTCATCAATCTTGGCGTCAACCCCAGGGCCATGGCGGGCCACAGTCTGGGTGAACTGAGCGCCCTGTGCCTGGCCGGCGTCTACTCGCTGGCGGACGGGTTCCGGATCGTGAACATGAGGGCCCGCTGCATGGACAAGGCCGCCGCCGGGCACTCGGACCCCGGCGTCATGGCGGCCGTGGACGCCCCATTGGATCTGCTTACGGAGATGATCCATGAACGGGCGGGTGTTTATATTGGCAACATAAACGCACCGAACCAAGTCGTCCTCAGCGGCAACGCCGAGGCGGTCAAACGTGTTGGCGAAACACTGAAGGAGATGGGATACCGGTTCACCCTCTTGCGAGTCAGCATGTCCTTCCACTCTCCGGCCATGAGGGCCATTCGTGACGAACTCGAGGCGTACGTTGCCTCCCTCCCATTTCACGCCCCGCGGATCCCCGTCATCTCCAACACGACCATGGCGCCGTATCCGTCAGATCCCGGTGAGATCAGGCGAATCCTGATGGCCCACCTGGAATCCACCGTCCACTGGATGAATAATGTCCAGACCCTTTGGAATGATTACGGAATCCGGCTCTTTGTGGAGGTGGGCCCCGGCGACATATTGAGCAATCTCATCGCCGACACGCTCCCTGAATCGGCATGCATCCAGACCTGCCTTCCCCCCGCGGAGGACCTCGTTCACAGGGCCGCCATTGCCCAGCTTTTCGTTCAAGGGCGCCTGAAGGTTCGGGGAGAACCGCGGTTCGTTTCCCTCGCCGGGCCCAGGAAGGCGCCCGCATCTCATCGCGACGCCCCAGCCGGGCAGCGGTCATCCCGACCCATCGAACGCCTCCCGGCCATTCCGGGCGGACAGGCCTCTGCGGCCCTCACCGAAGCGCCAGAGCGCCAGGATCACATGGAGGCGCTTATTCGCATCATCATGGATGCCACCGGATTCAACAGGGACGAGATCCAACCCGACATGGATCTTCGGAGGGACCTGTCTATCCGCTCCAGCCGTCTCCCGATCATCATGGATGCCGCGGAACGCCACTTCGGGATCACCATCGAATTGGAGGATTTTCTGCAGGTCCGCACCGTGAAGGATATCGCGCAGCGGATCTCCGCACTAGTCGCCAGACAGGAAGGCGCCGGCATGCGGACGGCCACACAGGCGGACGACCCCGGGGCGGCGCGGGCTGGAACGCCGCAGCCCCCGCAAGACGAGGCGAGCCTGAAGCGGCTCATCTTCGACCTCGCCCCCGTGGAGCCATCGGCCTCAGGCGCCATGGAGTTGGGCCCAGGCGAGTCGGTCCTCCTTCTCTCGCCTGACGGGGATGACGGAATTGCCGAGAGTGCGGGAGACCTGCTCCGGCGGGATTACGGCGTTGACACGTCTTCCCTGCCCTTCATGCCAGAGGGCGTAAGGCCGGACGAAGAGGGCTACGACATTCTGACTGCCCAAGGAGCCGCCAGGGCTTCAGAGAGAATCTCAGGGCTCGCTTCCCTCGTTGGAATGGTCATCACCTCGCCTGAAGATCGGTCGGGAAGGTTGCGGTCTATGGCCGATGTTTCGCGGCTCCTCAAGGGACTCTTTCCACTCCTGCAAGCCTTTCTCCAATCGCCCACCAGGAAATTCGTCGTGCTGATTCATTCCCGGAATGATGCCGACACCCTAAGTCGCCTGCTGACGGAGGGGCTGCTCGGGCTCTTCTTGAGTGCGGCACAGGAATACCCGGCGATCCTGTTCCGCACATTGGAGATCGACCGGGACACCGACCTGCGTGTTGCTTTGCGTAGAGCGTTGGACAGAGGATGCACCGTGGTGGAGCTCGTACATCGTGAAGGAATGGTCTTCACCTCGCAGGGGCACGTAACTCCTTCGGTCTTCAAGGATCCGCCAAGCCTGAATCTGGCCCCCGGAGACGTTGTGGTCATGCCCGGGGGCGCCACGGGGATCAGCGCCCACCTGGCCCGCAGCCTTGCACCCTTCTCGCCCCGACTGGTCTTCTTGGGGAGAACCTCTCTGGATTCAGGCGTCGATCTGGCGGAGCCGAACCCCGAGCCTTCGTCTTCTGAGTCTTGCCCTGAGGAATCCAGGGCCCGGGAGATCGCCGGGACCCTGGCGGACTTGCACGCCTTGGGGATCGAGGCAACGTACCATACCTGCGATGTAACTGACCCCGAGGCCGTCCGTGCCGTCATGGGCGAGGTGGCCAGCCGTTATGGCAGGATAGACGGAATCATTCACGGCGCCGGAGTCCTCAGGGACGGTTTGCTCGG
>Ga0307379_10005922_pt1 | contig 16907 bp, 17 predicted proteins | sample UN2MG_FD_202237 | JGI IMG/M metagenome (GOLD analysis project Ga0307379, IMG submission 202237) | Soil microbial communities from Risofladan, Vaasa, Finland - UN-2 | ecosystem: Environmental > Terrestrial > Soil > Coastal area > Acid sulfate soil | place: Finland: Risofladan, Vaasa | collected... | reverse complement strand
CCATAAAGCGGGTGGCAAAATTATCTGAACAATCAACAATCATGTCATATTCTTTAATGAGATCCATGATATTATTGGCATCAATCCGGCTGGGAATAGGTACTACTTTCACATCAGGGTTTAGTTTCTCCACAAACTCGGCTGCAGATTCCACTTTTGGTTTTCCTACATTGCCTCCGTGAATGATCTGTCGCTGCAAGTTGCTCAGATCAACCTCATCATTATCTATAATGCCCAATGTTCCTACTCCGGCTGCGGCCAGGTACTGGATAGCGGGTGAACCAAGACCTCCGGCTCCGATGCATAGTACTTTTGAGTCCAATAGTTTTTGCTGTCCCCTGCCGCCTACTTCTGGGAGTATGATGTGCCGGGAATACCGCCGTATCTGTTCTTCATTGAAACCGCTTATCATTTGAATTGATCTCCTATATTGAAATTATTACCTTGGGTATTATTTATGCCCACGAAGTATTACTGCCATATATAAATTATGGTTATTTTTCTTTATTTATAGTTGATTCCAGGTGTTATTATGCAATAATATTTACCCTGATCTTATTAATAAAATTTAAGCTCTAAAAGGGATTAAGGCAGGATTCACAGACCCCGAATTGGAAATCCAAAAGGCATCAAAGAGGATTATCAATAAATGGAGTTATCCTGCTTTACATTTCCAGTCTTTTTTCAAGCGCAATCTGAAAAAGTCAACGACCCCGGACGGCGCTACGCTCTGTCCGGGGCATCAGAATGATGCTCAAATTAATCTTATTTATGAAATACTGTGTTTTTTGCATTGAAATTTCAGGCGCGGACAGACTTTAATGCAAACATTCTGATAATCCATATGATTATTGTGATAAAAATACTTGTGATTAGAGCATTCACATTATTTGACCTGATAACATGCCAATTCCCGGATGTTTGATATTCAAGAAAAAAATAGATTCCTAACAAAGAATCCAGGGCCGGTGCAGCCAGACTAATTGAAAAAAATAAACCGATCACAATAATCACGAAATAAAAAAGTTCATGCAGTAGATTTTTATTAAAGAACTCTTCCCGGTTCATTTGATGTTTCCTCCCAAATTTTGCTTCATCTTTTTTAGTTTAAAGCTAGTCTAGAAATACTTCAAATTCCAAATCCAATTAATAACATTTATGTCTTTCGATGGATAGCAAAGTTTAAATATTATACATCCCATATTAGTCTTAATCATATTACCTGCAATTTTTATACATCCTATTTATTGGCATACAGGATATGCAAGAATCTGGGGTATAGTTTCATCTACTCTTTTGCAGGATTTGTGCTTGCCAATCTAATTATTATTATCGGGACTTCATATTTCTTTGTGCTCAGACCATATGTTTTTTTTAATTTTAATTATTATCTGGGTATGGCGATACTGGGCATACTCACAATTGGTATTAGCACTTCATTCGCATTAGGTATAAAGAAATTTAAAAATTGACATATAACAGGACAGCAGGTAAATATCAAATAGGGAGGGAATTACGTGATAACTGTAAACAGGATATTGATATTGATTTTAGTTACACTAATTTTTAGTGGATGTATAAGAGAAGATCAGGCGACTACAGACCCGACATTACCATCCAACGCAGCTACAGCTGGAGCAAACATTATAAAGATACCTGCAACTACAGAGCCGAAATTACTATCCAACCAACAATCCATACCCGAAATTAAACTAGTGTCAAGTCAAGTGTAATATGTCGCAATATTTTTTTTAAATTCGCCTGCATCATATAAGATAAGGCAGATGGTCGCTAGATGTTTCATGGTTGACTTGACACTAGTATCTTTTACAAGTGCATATGGCCTGAAATTTTGTAGCCAAAATCCAAGTCGGGTATTAATATGGGACAATATGCCAAACTCCCTAATGGTAATTCTTAGGTCCAATACCTGTGGTGTCCTGTTGGATACAGTTGGCGTTAAATTGTATCATCCAGAGAGAGAATACGACAAGATTATATTTTTAGACAGACGGAGTACTCTCAATCCGACAGAAAAATATTATGCAGTATATAATCTCTCAATTACAAATAATGGATTAAATACTTTGAATTTTACAATATATGATATGCACTTACGTATTGGAGACCAGATATTTAATACCACACCTATCGAACTCCTGCCACCTTATCCACAGTTTAATCTAATGGCAGAAAGTGCTACAATATCTCCTGGACAGAACCTAGGATGTATCATTTTCCAGGTAAATTCGTATTATGGTAAATCATTTCAATTGATGTATAACTCTACGCCTATTATTTCAGAATCTTTTGAAAGAACTGTAGAGGCTCTTACAATATCGGAAAATTTCAATTACTCGACAGTCTTTGATACATCACAATTTAATGTTGGTAATGGGAAAAACGTAGATATGGATGATCTTGAACCTGATGATCTCCAGGGTTGTCCACTTATATGGCCTAATTGGGTGGACAGGAGCACTGTTGAATTCTACAAAAAACTTGATTGTCAGAATTTTTTAAACCACTCAGTAAATGTAAAAATAACTTATCTTCCCTGTACACTAATTAATTATGAATTATCGGTCGCAGCCAACAAGAATATAACGATAATGCAGGGAGACCGTATACAATCACAATTAATTATTATGGATGATGGAAAAGAGGAGATATTTAATGAGCAGATAAATTATGTAGCAATCCTTGGTGATCGAACATACGATCTTAATTCAGAAAATAAGCCACAAATGAATATTTCCAATGCAACAATAGTCCAGACAGAATTTCGTGAAAGACGTGGAAGGAGCTTGTCAGGGCGATTGACTAGTAATACGCAAATTGTGGTACTTGATGAAAATCAGAATATTGTAATAGCAACGTATAGAGCCGCTCACTTTGTTTCCTGAAATTCATCTGTTTTCCATTAGGTTACATTGTAATTGCAGGATTTAAGTTATTAGCAAACAGATCAATTTCATTTTAATACTCCAGTTGACGTCTGCTTAGAATTGAATGTTGGTAAATTTGGATTAATATTACTTCCTGAGCATTGCCTGGCAATTCCGAAAATAAATATCCCTGTAATAATATTACGAGGTCTTAATGTACTTAAAAATAGTGATTTGTTGCTTTGAATCCTGTTTAATAGATATCATTAAATCTGATAAGTTCTAATTTTTAGATATTGGAAAAAAGGATTTATTATCTAATAGTGGTTGGTATAAATTGGTTGCTATTTGATTAATACAAAAGAGTTGTTGTAAACAATACTTTAATAAAATTTAAGTATGCCTCGAACCTATTAAACTCTAATAATTCTGAGGCGATATCAATTAATCTGCGATTTTTAGGCGGCTGTGGTGAAGTAGGACGATCGGCTGTTCTGGTGGACGACAACATCCTGCTGGATTATGGTATGAAACCCAGCGATCCTCCTCAGTATCCTATCGGCGGTGTACGTCCTGATTCCATTATAGTATCCCACGGCCACCTGGACCATTGCGGGATTGTACCCAACCTAATGGACCTGAAGCCCGACATTTTCCTGACTCCGGTAACCAGGGACCTGGCATCACTATTAGCCAGGGATACCATGAAGATAGCAAGAATAAAGGGTCAGGTTCTGCCTTTTATAATTGAGGATGTAAGGGATTTTGAACTGCATTCAAATATTGTAGATTACGGTGTTGAATTCGATGCTTCAGGCTATAATGGAAGATTGTACGATGCAGGACATATTCCCGGGTCGGCTTCCATTTACCTTGAAAATCCCACTGGTAGTCTGATATATACTGGTGATATCGATCAACGGGAGACCCATTTACTTGGGCCGGCAAAACCCTTGCCCAACGCAGACGTATTGATTGTTGAGAGTACCTATTTTGGAACCGAACATACTTCCAGGCCTGAATTGGAATGGAAATTCATTGAATCCATCAAAGAGACAATTGATGGCGGCGGATGGGCACTTATCCCTGCATTTGCCATCGGGCGAACCCAGGAAGTGCTTATGATACTTGAAGAACACGGTATTGAATCCAGGGTTGATGGGATGGGGGTGGATGTGTATAATATCCTGAAAAAGCATCCTGCTTATCTGAAGAACCAAGATCTGCTTGATAAAGCTTTCAAGTTAGCCTCAAAAGTAAATCCAAGGGAACGCTCAAAGGTATTGGAGGAACCCTGTGCCGTTGTCACTACAGCTGGTATGTTGAGTGGTGGACCGATACTGTATTATCTAAAAAGCATTTACAACGATCCCAGATCAAAGATCCTGTTCACAGGTTACTAGGTGGAAGGTACGAACGGGCGCCTTGCTCTTGAGCGGGGATATTATGAATATAGGGGCAGGACCATGAAGCTGGCCGCACAATTGGAATTATATGATTTTTCAGCGCACAGCAGTGATAGCGGACTGAAAAGTCTGGTAGAGTCCCAGGTGGATGGTGGGTGTGAACTCGTGATTTGCGTGCATGGTGATAACACTGAAGGTTTTGCTATGTGGATCAAGGACAACCTGGACGTTAATGCAGTATCACCTTCCCTTGGTGACCAGATTTATATTTGATCAGACCTTTATTTGAGAACATGACTATTGTAATTCTCAGGATCGGACACCGTCCAGAGCGGGACCAGAGGGTCACAACCCATGTGGGACTGACATCACGTGCATTGGGAGCTGATGGAATGCTATTGGCTTCTGATGATAAAGGTGTAATAAACAGCCTGGAGGAAGTTACACAAAGGTGGGGTGGCGATTTCTTTGCCCGTAGTGTGGATTCCTGGAAGCAGGAGATCAACAACTGGCAGTCTGGCGGCGGGAAAGTGGTGCATTTGACAATGTATGGTCAGAACCTGCCAGACGTTATTGATGAGATTTCCCTGGAGGAATCTATAATGGTAGTAGTGGGTGCTGAAAAAGTACCGCCAGATGTTTATCATAAAGCAGACTGGAATGTTGCTATTGGGAGCCAACCCCATTCTGAGATCGCGGGCCTGGCAGTGTTTTTGGACCGTCTTCATGCTACACGAGGCTTGGACCCATTGAAAAAAGAAATGCCGGGAGGCTATCTGAAGATCACTCCCAGTGAGAGGGGAAAGATCGTAACAGAAGTATAATTGCCAGAAAAAAGAAGGTGGTACATCAGACGCCTTTTTCCTGTTTTATTGCCATAATATCTTCTTCCAGCGTAAGGTTATCTGCCTTATAAATAATCAATGAAATGCACAACAGTATGAACGCAGCCAGGTTCAGCAAAATCGGAACAATAATGACATTCCCTTGAAATCCGCCACTACTTTCCCCGCCAACAACAGTAGGATGGTTAGTTGCAGACCATAATCGGATACTATAGAAACTTATAGGGATACTGATAAAACCGATTATTCCGAAAACCGCACTAAGACGTGCACGCTTTTCCGGCATGTCTATTGCCTGTCTGATCGCCAGGTAACTGACATATATGAGGAAAAGTACCAATGATGTATTGAGTCTTACATCTCCCGGAGGCCAGTAACTCCCATTCCAGGCTGCACCTGCCCATATTGAACCTGTAATCAGGGTTAATCCGGCGAATAAGACACCCACTTCTGCTGATGCTACTGCTTTGATATCCCATTTTTGATCTTTTCGCTTTAAGTATAAAATACTAGAGATCAGTACTATGGTAAATGCGAAGTATGCAGTCAATGCTATGGGAATATGGAAGTATGCAATATAATAACTATATAATTCATTAAACCATGAAGCATCTGAGTTAAAGAATTCACCAGTTACCGGGTCAGTTCCTCTTATCAGATTAACTGGAATTGGGGCCAAGAAGTAAATGTAAATTATGGCAGAAATCATTAAAACGATGGTCGCTGCGAACAATATTGTTTTATAGTTGTTTTTGTCCATAAGTTTCTTTCCTTATTTAGCCTAAATTTGGAGTTATTTGATATTAAATTATTGGATTAACTAGATGATTCATTCATGTCGATATTGGTAAGATTTCGGACGATTTATATACAATGATTTTATTTATATAAAGTGTGAAGCAAGGCACAAGGCAAAGGTTTGGTTTATTTCTTGGCCCCCTTCTTTTTATTATTATTTTATTGAACAGACCTGAAAGCATGTCCTTTGCTGCCGCTGTTGTAGCAGGTGTTACCATTTGGATGGCTGTATGGTGGATAAGCGAGGCCATCCCCATCTCTGGTACGGCACTGCTGCCCATTGTGCTTTTACCGGCATTTGATACCATGGAGGTTGGTGACGTGACAGCCCAGTATGGACATCATATTGTATTTCTCATGTTGGGCGGCTTTTTTATTGCAATTGCCATGGAAAAGTGGAACCTGCACAAACGTATCGCTCTTTTTGTTGTGCACATTATCGGCTTAGGGCCCAGGCGTATCATAGCAGGCTTTATGGTCGCTACTGCTTTTTTGTCTGCCTGGATATCAAATACTTCAACTGCCATGGTTATGACTCCTATTGGGACTGCAGTAATTGCCAACATCTCTACTAAAGACTCTGACAAGAATTTCAATATCGCATTGATGCTTTCTATAGCCTATGCCGCATCCATAGGCGGGATGGCAACACTTGTAGGAACACCTCCTAACCTGATATTTGCCGGGATCTACCAGTCTATGTTCGGTGTGGAGGTAAATTTCTTTGAATGGGCATATTTTGGGTTTCCCCTGGCAGCTGTTTTGCTGTTTATTACCTGGTTCTATCTAACTCATATTTATTATCGTATCCAGAAGGATGAAATTCCTGGCAGTGGTGAGGTCATCAGGGCCGAAATGGCAGGTCAGGGTAAAATGACCAGGGAGGAAAAACATGTACTTCTGGTCTTTGGCCTTGTAGCAGTCTCATGGATGACCCGTGGACTGTTATGGGGTGAATACCTGCCGCAGGTTTCAGATGCCAGTATTGCGATTACAGGAGCACTGCTACTGTTTCTGATACCTGCCAGACAGGAACCTTCTTTGCTCTCTTGGGAGGATACTGCCAAAGTCCCATGGGGTGTTGCAATACTGATGGGTGGAGGTTTTGCCATAGCCCGGGGTTTTGCACAAACCGGTCTGGCCGAGTGGGTGTCTCAAAGTTTTGATTTCATGGTGGTTTTGCCTGTATTTCTGCTCATACTGGGAACTGTTGCTATTACAAAAATATTCACAGAGATCACATCAAATACGGCTACAGCAACTATCCTAATGCCCATTGCTGCATCTGTTGCAGTAAGCCTTGGCCTCTCACCCTTTGGGATTATGGCTGCTGTCGCAATATCTTCGTCTCTGGCCTTTATGATGCCTGTAGCCACTCCACCCAATGCAATAGTGTTCGGATCGGGTTATGTAACCATTCCCCAAATGGCCAGGGCTGGCTTGTGGTTGAATTTGATTACTATTGTGATCGTGTCCATGTTTGCGTATTTTATGTTCTGAATGTCCCTGAAAAAAGTAATAGGTTTTTAGTTTCTAAGGAAAAGATGGTTACGGAAAATCCAATTCAGTTGTATCTGGAGTGGGAATTAATCCCGTTTTGGATATTTCATTTTGTATTTCAGGAACTGGGTCAATAATATTTTCCATCCCCCTATTTACATATTCTTTTTTCGTAAGCATGTAAACTGGAATTTCAGTTTCTATTGTTATAGGAATAGCATGAGTGTATATGTTAATATTAAATATTTCAATTGGGAAATAAATTACCAGATCAGTTGTCATTGATATATTTGCTTCTCCTTCAACAACCATTTCAGCTCCATGTCTTGCAGCTATTACCTGAAGAACTTCTGCAAGCTCTGTATATTTTAATTCTACATCTTCCATTATTATCGTTGTATTTTGTTTAGCTGGCAGGTCCCTAGCCGGAATCATACCTTTGCTTAGATGTTTTCCTTCCATATAAACATCAAAATCAATCTTCAGGGTGTTAGTATTTTTTTCAGAAGACTTAAAAATAACATGGGTATGTCCATTATTAATGTATCTGCATCTGCTTCAACAATTTTTATATCTGGAACACGGGTTGCATACTCTGGTATTTGTACTTTTTTATAATCTATACAATCTTCACCACAGTCTGCTAATTCAGTTAATGGAAAATATTTTTTATAAGTTGGATATCCAATTGCGCCTATGACAACTACAAAGATAATTATTGAAACAATTATAATTCGATTCATTTTACAATTCTATGTCCAATGTGACATTCTTATAGCTCGTTTAAATACTATGCTCAATAGTATTCCAGATATTATCAATACTATCCAGTTAATCGTGATAACAGCCACTTCAAATCGATATTCACGGTTAATACCATAAAAAATCGAAAGTATGATGAGAGAGATGATTGTTAGAATAAAACTTATGGTGAAGATCCAACGAATTGCGCTTTCTAATCTATTAGTTCCTGAAAAAACCGGAGCTATACACAGAAAGGAAACACTCATCATCAAATAGCCAATCTCTTCAAGGGCAATAAATAATCCGTGAGGATTAAACTGTGTTAATATTGCAATACCATCAGTTTCCCCGTTTACAAGACTGGGTTGTATTACAGATATTTGAATGAAATAGTCTACGATTAATATGGTTGCCGAAATTAGGGCAAAGGACAATCCTATCTGACTGAATATCTTCTTCTCCTTGGATGCGTAATTGTGGATACATACCATAAGTACAACATAAATTAAGATCAACAAAATTGCTGTGTACATCCACAAATAATCTCTTGGAAAGCGCAAGACGATATTTGCAAATGGATAATTTATACATGAATTCACGCAAAATGGACCAGATATTGGAGGTGTAAATATTGCGATAACGAAGGTCACTATAGTTAATAAAGTTGTAAGGATTGCTGTATAAAATCCAAGCAAGTATGTGTTATTTGTTATAGAATTTACAGGCTTGGAGGGTGTAACTTGATTCTCCATTCGCTCCCCCATAAATTTTGAGTTTATTACTATTAAAACATTTTTATATAAAATTGCAATTATAAATTTAATACTTTTTATTACAAAAAATCTTCCTTGCACTTTTCCATAATTTAGCAATGAATGTTTTTACTTCATTTCGCTAACAGAGCATGATTTTCTCAATCAAAGTCACGGACCCCGGATTGCTTCACAAAAACAGTCCGGCATCTTGGGGGATGCTCGGATGTTTGATTTTCTTTAGGTATTTTAATTTAATCTTAAATCGGGCATATGATATCTGATTTATGATCTCTTTATATGTATATTCTGGAGATCTGAATTCATAACCTGAATTCAGCAAGATACTCCGTCTTACAGAATTTGAAATTAATGATGAAATTATTATATTCGTATCAATGACGAGCCTCATTGTTTCGTCCTGATTGATATCATGATGTTCACGTATGGATTTCTTAATTAAGGCTGCTTAACTCTTCAGCGTTTTCTTCAGTTAGTTCGCTTTTTTCTAGAATGTCTTCGAGAATCTGCACTTTTCGGGCATATTCCCACATAGCGTTTCGTGCAATTACACTCCACTTTATTTCATCATGGTGTTTTATGACTGAATAAAGATCATCTGGTATAGACAATGTCATTGTTGGCATAACCGATTTGAGACCAAATATATATTATGTAGTTTAAAGCAACATACAGTGAGGTAAATGTGATGGATAAGTTTGCAGACAAAAGGTTCTGGGAAATTGACTTCCTGCGCGGAATTGCGATACTCCTGATGATCATTTTTCATGCACTATATGACTTCAATTACTTGGGTGGCTACAACTTTAACCTCTATTCAGGACTATGGCTCTATGTAGGGCGCGCATCTGCCATGATGTTCATTTTTGTGGTAGGAATATCCCTGACCCTAAGTCACTCAAGAGCAGCAGGACTGAATGTCCCGAAACCTGAGATGTATAAAAAATACATAAAAAGAGGTGCCCGGATATTTTCATGGGGTCTTATCATCACTCTCATCACATGGCTGTTTTTGAAAGAAGGCGTTATTGTGTTCGGAATACTTCATTTCATCGGGCTTTCGATCATATTGGCATATCCGTTTTTGAGACTGCGCACCTACAACCTGCTGATAGGTGCGGGCATCATATTTTCAGGTATGTATTTAGGCAACATTGCTTTTGATTTCCCCTGGTTGTTATGGCTTGGGTTTAAGCCATACGGATTCTACACTCTCGACTATTTCCCGATCCTCCCATGGTTTGGCATAACCCTGATCGGCATATTTGCCGGCAATTCATTGTACCCGAATAACACACGAAAATTCGATATTAAAAACCGCACCAGGTTTTTACCGATACGTTTGTTCTGTATGCTTGGAAGAAGATCATTGCTGATATACCTGATCCATCAACCAATACTGATCGCTTTGTTGTATCTTTTTGGTTTTGTGGATATTGGGTTACTATTTTGATGAGTTATTGCAAACATCAATTGCCTGACGTTTAAATGCAAGGAAGTCAAATTACAACAGGAACGAATTATTTTAATATCCTCGCTTCATCTTCAGGACAGTTTTCATAATTAAAATAGCATTCTTCTTTCATTTCACAATCGCAAGCAAGAGGATTCCTGAAAACTAAAAAGTTCTCACTAAATTCTATTTCTAACATTTTCATACTCCCACTTTACTCCCCGCGCTAATATGTCAAGTTGGATTATTTAATAATTTTGGCTATATATTATAAATTATTCACGCCTATTTGCAATTCGAAGTAGGTCCTCTTTGTTTCCTTCCGCCCATCCGAGCATGAATCCCCCATCTCGGTAGAATAACTATCTCCGTAATATTAATACGAAGTCTTCATATACTTAAGTTAAACGGTTTGTTGCTCTGAATCCTGCTTAAAATAAGATGCATCCAGAAAAAAACTCAATTGAAGGTCAGAGTATCTATCTGGCTACATCCAAGCGCCTACTTGTTCGATGGTGGGATCATGGACAATCAGGGTGTACTTGGTTAAAAATATATGAAATGACTTGAGTTTTTCTATTTAGTTTTTTTAATAAAGCCAACATCACCACTTCCAGGCATGAACCGGATGTAGTGAATGAACGAAACAAAGCTGAGCTGAATGAACGGAAGTCGGTTGATGCACGGTTTATAGGAAACTTGTTGAGGTACGAGACCGTGTTCCGCATCTTTGAACCTTTCCGGAGATAGTGGCCGGATTGCGCCGGGTTTATCCCGTGCTCCGGCCTGCTCTCCGGTAGTTACACCCTCTTGGGTGGGTAAAGGATAAAATGATAAATAAATTTTAGCTTATTAAACCATTAGAAATAATTCTGTAAAAGCAAAAAAAAAACCAGAATTATAACAATATACGTTTCAAAAACTTTATTCCCTTTCATTAATGTATTAGTGTGTGATGCCTCATGAATAATATTTTACGACGGGGACGTTTGGAATCCAGCGAAGATGCAGAGGTCCTGAATTACACTTCTTCCAAAGATGCAGACAGGTGGTTATTCGAAGCAGACCTGGCTGTTGATAATGCTCATGTCATAATGCTGGCTGAAACTGGAATAATTACCAGGGACGAATGCACACTCATACTCTCCACACTTGATAAGATCGAACAGGAAGGATATGACAAACTTGACCTGTCATATGAAGATATCCACATGTCAATAGAAGCAAAGCTTATCGAGAAAGTAGGCGAGGACACGGGCGGCAGGATGCATTCGGCCCGATCCCGCAACGATGAGGTTGCCACATGCATCAGGCTGGTATTAAGGGACAAATTACTTACCCTGATGCACAATGTCATCGGACTCAGGAAGGCCATGCTCGAACTTGCCCAGGTACACAAGGAAACCCTAATCCCGGGATTCACTCATTTGCAGCATGCCCAGCCCACTACACTGGCCCATCACCTGATCGCCCATCATGATGCTCTGGCAAGGGATTCCCAGAGGTTATTGGGAGCATATATCAGGACAAACCAGTCTCCTTTGGGTGCAGCAGCTTTCGCATCCACAGGATTTGATATCAACCGGCAACGCACTCGCGAACTATTAGGATTTGACGGCCTGGTTGAAAACTCAATGGACGCGGTAAGTACCAGGGATTTCATTGTCGAAACAACGTCTGCATTTTCTAATATCATGACCAATTTGAGCCGGCTGGCAGAGGAACTTATCCTCTGGAGCAGCGAAGAGTTCGGTCTGATAGAACTGGACGACCGGTTCTGTTCCACTTCATCTATCATGCCCCAAAAAAAGAACCCTGATACTGCCGAACTCATGAGAGCCAAGACCGGTACGGTATTTGGATGCCTGATGTCTGTATTAAGTATCACAAAGGCCCTGCCCATGAGCTATAACAGGGACCTGCAGGAAGCAACCCCCCATCTGTGGCGTGCAACCTCAGCCACATTGGGCTCAGTAAATATTGCAAAAGGGATAATTTCCACCATGCAGATCAATGATAAAAAAATGCTGTCTCTGGCAGGCACAGGTTTTTCAACTGCAACAGAACTTGCCGACACAATTGTTAGAACTACAGAGCTTCCTTTCAGGACCGCACACCAGATCGTGGCAATCCTTGCAAAAGGTAATGAATTCACCTTGAATGAAGCAGACAGGATAGCGTATGAGATCACAGGTATGAAACTATCTGATGAGGGACTCAGCCAGGAACTGTTCGAGGGTGCACTGGATGTAATGGAAAATGTGCTGCGCCGAAGCGTGGAGGGAGGTCCGTCACCCAGGGAAGTAAAACGAATGATTGAAGACCGAAATAATCAGTTAATGAATGACATTGACACAGTATTGGAAAAACTCAATTCAGTCCAGGATTCGATAAAAAGGCTTGAGGATATAAAAGCAGTATATATTACCAGAGGTAAAAAATGACGATAGAAGTAGGAGATGCCGTTTTGGTCAAACGGGATAATAATACGTACCACGGGGTCCTGATGCCCTCCACCACAGGTACTACTGTAATAAAACTTATAAGCGGCTATAATGCGGGATTCGATCCCGATAATATGACCATGGAATTGGTGGAGAAAAAGCAGGCATCTCAGGCCGCCTCTGTGGAACTGCCTCCATACAATCCTGACCTTCCCAATGTCTCAATCCTGTCCACAGGCGGGACCATAGCCAGTAAGATAGACTACAGGACCGGGGCCGTGACCAGCCAGTTCACTGCCGAGGATATCATGCTTGCCATCCCGGAACTGTCTGAGATCGCCAATTATAACGCCAGAGTATGTTACAGTATATTATCAGAGAACATGCAGCCCGATTACTGGATACACCTGGCTGAGGAAGTATATAACGAGATCAAGGCCGGTGCAGACGGTGTGATAATCACCCACGGCACAGATACTATGATGTACACGGCCGCAGCCATTGCCTTCATGGTCCGGACTCCAGTACCCATCGTGTTCGTGGGCAGCCAGCGCAGTGCTGACAGGCCAAGCAGCGACAATGCCATGAATGCCATCTGTGCAGCTAAGGTCGCAACCAGTGATATCGCCGAAGTAACAGTTGTCATGCACGGGACCACATCTGATGATTTTTGCAGCATTCACAGGGGGACAAGGGTCAGGAAGATGCATACCAGCCGCAGGGACGCTTTCCAGACCATAGATGCCAGGATACTGGGCAAAGTGGATTATCAATCCAGAGACATTACCACATTTTTGGATTATACCAGGAAAGGAGAACAGGAACTGGCTATCAATACGGCAATTGAGCCGAAATGTGCACTTATCAAATTTACAACAGGTGCCAGTCCTGAGACCCTGCTATTCGCCAGTGCCAATTATAAGGGTATTGTACTGGAAGGAACAGGTTTGGGCCATGTTTCCACTGAATGGATCCCATATATTCAAAGGGCTACCGAGGCAGGGATCCCTGTGGTAATGACCAGCCAGTGCATACACGGCAGGGTGTGCAACAGGGTGTATGATACAGGCCGTGATATCCTGAAAGCGGGCGCAATCGAAGGGGAAGATATGCTGCCAGAAGTGGCACTGGTAAAATTGATGTGGGCACTGGGGCAGAACAGTGATCCGGATGAGGTCAGGAAGATCATGACCACAGATATTGCCGGGGAGATCACCAGAAGTTCCCGGACCTGGTAGATCAACTAGTTCTTTGCCTTACTATCATCTTCCGCCCCTCTTCGGCTGCAAATAACAGGAGTGCAAAGGGCACCAGGAATAGCCAGTCAGATAATGAGATGGGTGCCAGGTTCAGTATTTTGTTTCCAATTGGAGTATATACCAGCATTGCCTGGAGGATAAGTTCAAATGCAATACCGACAAGAAGCAGCCGGTTAGAAAAGAATCCGATCCTGTATACTGCTTCTCTGGATGTGCGGCATACTATCCCATTAGCCACCTGGGTGACCACAATAGCAGTCATAGCCATGGTGGTAGCCTTGCGATACAATGTGTCAGAGGTAGCAAGTACCGTACCCCATATCCAGCCGCCGCCAAAGAGAATAAAAAAGAACCCGGACATTGCCGCAAGAGCTTCAAAAGGACCCAAAAAGAAATAAGCCCTTTTGATAAGTGCAAGATCCAGAAGTCTTGCATCCCTGGACCGTGGCGGCCTGTCCATCACATTAGGCTCAGGTTTTTCAGTACCGAGAGCCAGCGCCGGCAGCATGTCTGTACCCAGGTCGATTCCCAGTATCTGTATAATGGTCAGGGGCAGCGGGATACCTAACATAATAAAAGCAATATAAGGTACTATCTCGGGTATGTTGCTGGCGAAAATGTATGTGACAAACTTTTTTATGTTATCAAAGACCGCCCGTCCTTCCTCTACTGCATTTACGATGCTTGCGAAATTGTCATCCATTAATATCATATCTGCAGATTCCTTTGCCACATCAGTGCCGGTAATCCCCATTGCTATCCCGATATCAGCGCGTTTCAGGGCCGGTGCATCGTTGACACCATCCCCTGTCATTGCCACGATCTCGCCCATATCTGATAAGGCATCCACGATATCCAGTTTATACTGGGGTGTCATCCTGGCAAATACCAGTTCCGGGTTTTCAAGTTTCTTAATAAGTTCATCCCTGGATAACGTTGCCACATCATCGGCCACAAGCACAATGGGAGACTCTGATTCTACAAGCCCGATCTCACGGGCAACTGCCACCGCTGTGGTACTATTATCCCCTGTTATCATAATGGTGCGAATACCTGCCCTTTTGCATTTCGCTATCGATTCCGGGACTTCTTCACGGGGTGGATCGATCATACCCATAATCCCAAGGAAAATTAGTTCTGTTTCCACGGCCTTTGCACTAAATTCTTCAGGTGCTGGCCGGTATGCAAAAGCAAGCACTCTCAAAGCAGAGTGTGCAAATGAATCATTGACCTTTTCGATCTCACTTTTCTGTTCAGCAGTTAATTCAATAACAGTGCCGTTTACTAATACCTGTGAACAGACAGGCAGCACTGTTTCCAGTGCACCCTTTACATAAGCTGTCTTTACCGCATTTGTGTCATTTATCGTACTCATACGCTTGCGGTCAGAGTCAAATGGAATTTCATACACCTTTTGGTTCTGATCCATGATATTTTCGACATCCATAACTTTAGCAGCTGCCACTATGAGAGCTCCTTCAGTGGGGTCTCCTTTGATGCACCAGCCATTTTCGGTGTTCATAAGTTTGGAATTGTTGCACAGCACAGCATCGATGAACAGCAGTTTAAGGTTCTCAATTGCCTGTTCATCAAGTATATTGCCGCTCGTATCTTTAATTTCTCCCGTGGGGTTATATCCTGTACCGCTTATTTCCAGTACCTGATTGTTGAAAAAAATCTTGCGGACAGTCATCTGATTCTGGGTAAGCGTACCGGTCTTATCAGTACAGATCACGGTGGTGCTTCCCAGGGTCTCCACCGCATTCAGGTTCTTTATAAGGGCATTTCGTTTTGCCATCCGCTGTGAACCCATTGCAAGTGAGAGTGTGACCGTAGGCAGCAAACCTTCCGGTACATTGGCTACAATAATACCTATGGCAAATAGAAAATTGGTCCAGAAAGGATTGCCTATAATCATCCCGGCAATAAAAAAGAGTAATCCCATTGTGGTGGCAAGTATCGCGACTACTCTGGTTACCCTGTAGGTCTCTTTCTGTATGGGACTGGGTTCAGATTCCACTGTCTGGGTCAGGTGTGCGATCTTGCCGAACTCAATCCCCATCCCGGTTGCAAAAACCACAGCAGTACCGGTCCCGGAAGTAATGAACGTACCTGCGAAAACGATATTCGGGCTTTCGGTCAATTCCTGGTCTGACGGCTCTGATGAGCGTTTCCTGGCTTCGGATTCCCCTGTCAGCGCTGAATTATTGACCCTCAGCTCGAACTGCTCCACAATACGTGCATCTGCAGAGATACGGTCCCCCTCTCCCAGTTTGATTACGTCACCAGGAACCAGTAATTTGCTATCGATCTGCAGATCTGTGCCTGAACGGGTCACGTTTACAAAATGAGGCAGTAGATTCTGGAGGGCCTGGGCTGCCTTTTCTGCCCTGTATTCCTGAACGAATGTAAAAAGGGCATTGATGAATATTACGCTGATTATGGCAAATCCCAACAGGTCAAATCCTTCTCCTGGCTGGAAATAATTCCCAACAAAGGACAGTGCAGCTGCGATCCACAAGAGTATTGCAAAAAAATGAATAAATTGATTCAATAATTTATATAATAATGATTTTTGTTTATGGTGGACGATCGTATTTTCACCAAACTCTTGGAGTCTAGACGCAGCGGTATGCTCATCAAGTCCCTCCGAAGACGTATTCAGTTTTTCATAAACATCTTCGACTTCAAGCGTTTGAATGCGCATTCATTTAACCCCATATTATATTTTGTATCTTGAACCCGGATGCCAGATTATTACATCACATGAGGTTTTTCCAAGAATTTCCTCTACCGG
>Ga0307379_10005921_pt1 | contig 16910 bp, 13 predicted proteins | sample UN2MG_FD_202237 | JGI IMG/M metagenome (GOLD analysis project Ga0307379, IMG submission 202237) | Soil microbial communities from Risofladan, Vaasa, Finland - UN-2 | ecosystem: Environmental > Terrestrial > Soil > Coastal area > Acid sulfate soil | place: Finland: Risofladan, Vaasa | collected... | reverse complement strand
CCGGGAAGCTCGATCTGGAGGTAGTACGGATCGATCCGAGCGGCCCGGGTCGAGGTGACCTCGCCGGTCTGGGCATCGGTCGTCTGGGTCTGGCCCTGCGCGCCTTCGGTTCCCGGATCGGCACTGACCTCCCAAGCGTCGTTGTTGTTGTAGAAGTCCTGTGCGGCGGTGAGGTGGTAGCGGGCCCACATGTTGGTCTGGACCCGGAACAGCTCCTCGGGGTAGCGCAGGTGCGCCTTGAGGTTGTCGGGCATGTCGGCGAAGTCGTCGAACAGCTCGGGGAAGGCACTGCGATAGGCGTTGACGATCGGGTCCTCCTCGTCGATGACGTAGAAGTCGACCGTGCCGTCGTAGGCGTCGACCACGGCTTTCACCGAGTTGCGCACGTAGTTGAACCGGTGATCGAGGCCGCTACCGCCCGGCAGGTCGCTGACGTCGGCTCGCTGCGCATAGGGGTACTTGTCGGAGGTGGTGTAGGCATCCATGATCCAGACGATCCGGCCCTCGTGGACCACCGGGTACGGGTCGTTGTCGAAGTGCAGGAACGGGGCGAGGCTCGACGCCCGCTCCTTGACGTCGCGGATGTAGTGGATCTTGCTCTCACCGGTGATCGTGTCGGAGATCAGCGGGTTGATGTCGCCGAACCGCAGCGCGAACGCCGCCTTGCGGGGCAGCGACCCGATGCTCACACCGTCGGCACCGTCGTACCGCGTGAACACGGTTTCTTCTGCGTCCTGGTAGTCGAGCTCCTCGCGGGTCGAGCCCGTGACCACGTAGCCGCTCAGCTGTTCGCCGAAGTAGACCGCGGGGTTGTCGAGGCCCAGGACGTCGAGCTTGTCCTCGTCGACGGTCGCCGGCACGTCACTCACGAAGAAGTCAGGGCGACCACCGGCCGTCTTTGCGTTCGAGCTGGCGACGACCACGCCGTGGCCGTGGGTGAAGACCAGGTGCTCGGCCTCCCACGACTTCTGTGGGACACCGCTGGTCTGCAGGTCGCGGACCGACAACACGACCTGGGTCTCCTGACCGTCGATCTGGTAGCGATCGACATCGACATCGTTGATGACGTAGTAGTCGCGGGTGGCCTGGAGCTGCTGGTACGTCTTGCCGAGGATGCTGGCGTTGGGGTCCCACAGCCGGATGTTGGCGACCGTCGGGGCATCGTTGGTCAGGTCGATGGACCCCACATCGCGGATGTAGGGGTAACGCTCGGTCTCGACCTCGTCGAGCCCCATGGCGAACCGGGTGGCCTCGATGTTCTCGTCGATGAACGGCGACTCTCGTGAGAGCTCGGAGGGTTCGACCTGGAAACGCTGCACGAACTGCGGGTAGATGCCACCTGCGACCACGGCGACGAGCGCCCACAGCCCGACACCGAGTACCGGGAGCACCCATCCTCGGCGCCAGATGTTGACGATGAACAGCCCGAAGCTCGCGATGCTGATGAGCAGGAGCAGCTGGATCGCCGGGAGCTGCGCGTTCACGTCGGTGTAGGTGGCACCGTCGACGGTGCCACGGGTCGACACGGTGAGTTCGAAGCGCTGGAGCCAGTAGCCGACCGCACGGACCAGGGCCAACAGTCCGAGCAGGACCGACAGGTGTGCCTTGACCTGACTGGTGACCCGGGGACCGGGCGCCTGCACCCGGATCCCGCCGTTGAGGTAGTGGGCGACGCTCGTCACGATCAAGATGATCAGGAGGGCGGCGAAGGCCCAACCGGCGACGAAGCTGAGGAACGGAAGGCGGAACACGTAGAAGCCGATGTCGGTACCGAACTGCGGGTCGTTGATCCCGAAGTCCGAACCGTTGGTGAACAGGATCCACTCCTCCCACTGATCCGATGCGCCGACGCCGACGGTCAGAGCGAAGAACAGCGAGATGAGGACTCGCAGCAGACCCTGTCGCTCGCCGACCAGCTCTTCGAACCGCTCGATCATCTCTTCTTCGGGGCCCGGCGGACGGAACTTGGGGGCGATGCGGTCGGCGATCAGGAGGTTGACCCACATCGCGACGAAGAAGAGGCCGATGAAGATCACCGCAAGGGCGATCTTCGCACCGAGCACGCCGGTGAAGACTCCTTCGAAGCCGAGCGACTCGAACCAGAGGAAGTCGGTGTAGAACCCCGCGATGCCGCGCAGCGACGTGAGCAGGATGAACAGCAGAACGCCGCCGGCGATCAGCCAGGTTCGGCCACGCCCGGTTCGGGTGCGTCGTCGCGGTTCACGTGGGAGGTCGGTCGTGGCTCGCATGTCCGGGCGAGCCTATTCCGTGATCGGCACCACCAGGCATCGGCACCCGGGGTGGGCAGGAGGGAACGCGTCGCCGGTCGGGAACGAGGCTCCGGCTTCGATCACACCTTCGAGTGCGTTGTCCTCTGCGTCGGGACATGGTGCCGATCCCGGCGCCACCAGCCATCGCAATCCGCAGCCGTCGGGAGTCGCGGCAACCACCCCGGCCGACCAGGCGGCGACGAGCGCATCCTCGCCCACGTCGGGCAACACCGTGGTCTTCCACTCGCGATAGCAGGCACGCAACCGCGTATCGAGCTCGTCGGGGTCGCCGTCTGCTCCTTCGCGGGCATTCTCGAAACGATCGCGCAGCGGAACACAGATCGCCTCGGCCATCTTGCGGGCGATGTCGGCGGTGTCGGGCGCCGCGGCGTCACCGGTGGCGCTGACGCCGGCCTCGGCAGCGCCGATCAGTGCCGAACCTGCGACGGTGGCGTAGACCGAGGCGTGCGAATGAAGATCGGGGAGATGGGCGAGCACGTCGTCATCGCCGGCCCGCCGAATGGCGTCGAGCAACTCGTTCTGTTCATCGGCCAGTGCCCGCTTGAGCCGCTTGCTCAGCTCGCGGGCGAGCGGTGCGAGCGCTTCGTCGCGCTCGTTCATCACTCGAAGGGCGAATCGCTGGTCGTCGCTGACCTCGTCGGCCGGATCGACCGGGACCGCCTCGGAGACCTCATCGAGCTCGCCCTGATCAGCTGATGAGTCGGACTCGGAGAGCTCGACCGGTTCGCTGTCGTCCACCCCGGCCTCGGCTTCGTCGCCGCCGGTGGGACCGTCGTCGAGCACATCGAGCGCGCCGTCGAGCGCATCGGCTCGTTCGGCCCGGATCCTGGCGAAGAGGGCGTCGACACGCTCGGCGGTGGCTTCGTGGGCGGAGTCGCCGGCCTCCCCGTCGGCCTCACCCGGTTCGGCAGCTGAGTCGTCGTCGATCTCGTCGGTGGAGGCCGGCGGCACGAGCCGTACACCCTCGACCTCGTGGCGCTCGGTGAGCGGAACCAGTTCGGCGGGGGGCAACAACGTGGATGTCGGAGCCGAGTCGCGCCGGAGCAGCCTGCGCTTGGGTGACTTACGAGGAAGCACGATCGCCGGCGGCGGGTCTTCGACGGGCTCCGGCTCGAGATCTGCATCGATCTCGGGGAGCTCGGCGGAGGTGACGACCGGCGTGGCCGAGGGCGACATCGACGCCGTAGGAGCCGCAGCGTCGACGGAATCGGCCGTGGCCGGGCCGTCGACGGTGCTCACCGCATCGTCAGCCACCTCCCCGTCCAGCACCGGTTCGGGGACATCTGCATCGTCGGTACTGTCGTCCCAGTCGTCGAGCAGGTCTGCGTCGGCTGCGATACCGAGCTCGGCCTCGAGTTCCTCGACGGTCGGCGTCGGCTCGTCCTGGATCCGCAACGCCGCGGTGTCCGCAGCTGCCCGCGCTTCGCCGACTGCACTGTTCAAGTCGCCGGTCGCCTCGTCGAGCGACCGCTGCACCGTCTCGTAGGCAACGAGCAGGCGTTCGCGCCCCGCGTTCAGGCGGGCGACCTGCGCGCGGGCGACCTGCCGACGCCGACCGAGATCCTCGAGGACCTTCTGCCGAAGCGCTTTGGCTTCGGTGACGACCGCGCGCCCCTGCGCTTTCGCGTCCTCGATCACTTGCGACGCCTGTTCGGTCGATTCAGCCGTCAGCCTTTCGGCGTCGGCGAAGGCGCGCGCCCGGTCGGCCTCGGCGTCCTCGCGCTTGGTCGTCGCGTCGCGCTCTGCGCGAGCGAGCACTTCTTCGGCGGCGTCCTCTGCCTCCTCGGACTTGCGGGCCAGCATCTGGTCGGCCTCGTCACGAATCGAGCGAGCGTCGTCGTCGGCCGCTTGGCGGAGCGCCTGGGCCTCGGCGGTGGCATCACTGACCACCCGTGCGGCCGCCTCCTCAGCCTTCGACGTGATCTCGTCGGCCGCAGCACGGGCCGCCTCGAGCACTCGGGCCGTCTCCTCGCCGACCAGTTGGGCGAGTCGGCTCGGGTCGATCGGAGCATCGAGCTCGTCGGCGAGCGGCTCGAGCTCGGCCAACCGCCGCTCGGCGTCAGCCAGGCGTTGCTGGACACGGCGAGCCTGCTGCCCCAGGTCGTGCAGGTACGCGCGGACTTCCTGCTGTTCGTACCCACGGAACCCCGCGAGAAAGGTCTTGCGAGCGATCGCATCGGGATCGAGTGGCGAGTCGGCCATCCTGGCGATGGTACGACGTCGCCCGCTGATTGCTGTGCACCCCGCCGAACCTTCAGTCGCCTCCGAGGGCTTCCTCGCTGCTGCCGGGAGCACCGAGGGCGAGCGCGTTCCCGCCCAGTTCGTCGAGCGCCTCGAGCGCATCGTCGAGGGTCGCGACCTCGACCACAGTGACCCCGGCGCCGGCCCGGGATCGTGCGGACTCACCTTCACCGACCGGGACGAGGAACAACTCGATGCCCGCTTCTCGCACCGCCGCCCCCTTCTGCTCGACCCCGCCGACCGGACCGACGGTCCCGTCGGCCTCGATCGTCCCAGTGACGGCCACCCGCGCGCCGCCGGTGATCTCGCCGGGGGTGAGGACGTCGAGGACGCTGAGTGTGAAAGCGAGCCCGGCCGACGGCCCGCCGACGTTGCCGGAGTCGATCTCGACCTCGAACGGGAAGTCGTAGACCAGATCTCGTGGCGACAGGCTCACGCCGATGAACCCATATTCGAGGCCATCGGGTCGCTCGCCGAGCACGAGTGGCACGTCCATGACGCCCTCGACACCGTCGCGCTCGACGCCCAGCACCACCTCGTCGCCGGGCCGCGTCGGTTCCAGGAGGTCGTTCAGGTCGGCGACCTCGCGGATCTCGGTGCCGTTGACCGAGACGATGACGTCGCCGAGTTCGAACACCCCCTCGGCAGGGGTGCCCTCTCCGATCTCGACCACGATCTGGCCCGTGACGTTGATCGGGACGTCGTAGCCGAGTTGCACCAGCGCCACCCGCACCGCGTCGAGCTTGGAAGTGTCCATCAGCTGCACGTTGAACTGCCGGTTCTCCTCGGCAGTGCGCGGCCCCAGCAAGTCATCTTCGGAGAGGACCTCGACATCGTCGTCGAACCACGCGACCACCGCATCGAACGGCGTGATCTGCCGGATCGCGACGGTGGTGAACTCGACCATTCCCTCACTCGGGAACGACTCCGTGCCGGTCACCGTGATCGCTTCCTCGGTGGGCCGTACCGAGCCGGGCTCGAGCGCGTAGTACGGGAGTTGGATCAGCAGCCCGGCGGCAACCGTGGCGATGAGCATCACCGACACCGTGCCGGCGATCCACCAGCGCCGACGGTTGCGGCGACGACGCTGCGCGTCGGTTGCGGCGTCATGCACCCCGTCCGGATCGGCTCCGCTCGGTATCATGTCGTCGTTCGTGTCCACGTTGGTCATCGTCGTCGCCCTGGTGGGCATCCTCGGGGTGTTCGTCGTGCGTGTGCTCGGGATCGCCAAGCCTGCCACGAGGGCCAAGCGAAACCACCGCGGTCCCGCAGGAGAGCATCGGCGGAGCCATCCCGCCGAGGATCCGCGGACACCGCCATGGCGGCGGGTGCTGTCGTTGGCCGAGCTCGTCATCCTCACCGTGATGGTCGGAATGGTGGCGGCCGGGGCGATCGCTGCGATCGCTCTCTTCGTCGGCTCGTTTCTCACCACGGCGATCTGAACGCACCCATGAGCGCGAGCCCGCCGTGACGAAGAGCATCGCAGAGCGGCGGCGCGACATCATCGTTGCAGGCCACCGCGGCCAGCGCGACCGCGTGCTCGCCGCCCTCGATGATGAGATGCCCGAGATCCGCGTCGTGGCCGTGGGCGCCGCCGCTCGCTGCGAGGCACTCACCGCCCACCTTCTGAGCCGGGCGCTCGACGACCCTGCGGTCGCCGTGCGACTTCGCGCCATCGAGGTCGTCGCGCGCGTGCCGGGCACCGAACCACCCACGCTGACGCCCACACTGGACGATGAGAACGCGATGGTGGTGGAGCGCGCGGCCTGGGCATCCGGCGAGCGGCAGCCGCCCGAGCCCGGCATCATCGGCCGACTGGCGTCGCTGGCAACAGGCCACGAACACAAGCTGGTGCGCGAGTCGGCGGTCGCCGCGTTGGGCGCGATCGGCGACCCGGCGGGCCTCGAGGCGATCCTGTCGGCGACGACCGACGTCGCAACGATCCGCAGGCGGGCCGTCCTCGCACTCGCTCCGTTCGACGGACCCGAGGTCACCGATGCACTCGAGACCGCCCTTCGTGATCGCGACTGGCAGACCCGTCAGGCGGCTGCCGACGTGCTCGGGGTCGACGACATCGTTCCCTGAGTGGTTGCCTCAGGTCGGATGCGGGCAGGTCACCCGCGAGCGCCCATGAACATCACCTTGAGCTGGTCGTAGAGCTCGATGCACCGACCGGCGCCCAACACCACACACTCGAGGGGTGCGTCGACGATCTGTACCGGGATCTGGGTCTCGTTCGCGATGCGCTGGTCGAGTCCGCTGAGCAGGCCACCACCGCCGACGAGATACATCCCCTGGAGGATCAGGTCGTGGGCCAACTCGGCGGGCGCACGGCCAAGGCATGCCACGACCGAGTCGACGATGGCCTGCACTGGTTCCGCGATGGCAAGCCGCACCTCGGCGGCCGAGAGGATCACGTTCTTCGGCAGTCCCGACATCAGCTCGCGACCCCGGACCTCGGCACTCACCTCGTCGTTCACCGGCCAGGCCGAGCCGACTGCGACCTTGATCTCCTCTGCGGTCCGTTCGCCGATCGCGATGCCGTACTCGCGTCGCACGAAGGCCTGAATCGCCGCGTCGATGTCGAACGAACCGACCCGCACGGCTTGCAGCGCCACGACGCCACCGAGTGAGATCAGCGCGGTCTCCGACGTGCCGCCCCCGACGTCGATCACCATGTTGGCAACCGGCTCATTGATCGGGAGTCCAGCACCGATGGCCGCGGCCATCGGCTGTTCGAGCAACTGGGCGTCGGCGGCACCGGCGCGGCGGGCAGCCTCGGTGACGGCGCGCCGCTCCACCTCGGTGATGGCCGACGGAACACAGATGACGACCCGGGGGCGGTTGAGCCGGCTCACGCCCGCTCGTTCGAGGAGCAGGCGGATCATCCGTTGCGTGATGTCGAAGTCGGTGATGGCCCCTTGGCGCAGCGGCCGAACCGCCACGATGTAGCCGGGCGTTCGACCGATCATCTGCCAGGCCTGTTGGCCCATCGCCAGCACTTCGCCGGTTCGGCTGTTGAGCGCGATCACGGTCGGTTCGTTGAGGACGATGCCCACGCCCTTCGCGTAGACGAGCGTGTTCGCAGTGCCGAGGTCGATGGCGAGGTCGCGTGCCATCAGCGGCTCACGACCGGTCGGAGGTTGGTCACGGCGTCCCGGGGTCGGCTGGTGGTCGGAGTCTGGCAGATCCGCGTGCGGGTGGTTGCGGATCGGCCGGCGACGCACCTGCATCGTCGTCGAGGGACGTGGGCTCGGGACCGTCGAGCGCAGCAGCTTCGTCGCCTGCGTCAGGCGGAATCGGTTCGTCGCGCTCGCTGAGGTCTGCCTCGATGCGTGCCGCGTCGTGTTCGCGCTGTCGCGGTCGTCTCGGCCGCTCGGGCGGGGCGAGCGCGTTCATCTCGCGGCGGAACTCGTCGACGCCCGACTCGACCGAGGTCGGACGGCGGTTGCGAAACACGAGGACCGCCGAGCCGATCCCCGAGAGCACCAACGCGATCAACAAGAAGACCAGCGCGTTCATGACCTGCCCACCTCGACGATGTGCTGTGGTTCGAGGGCCCACGACTCGCCGCCGCCCCAGGACTCGCGCTTCCAGATGGGTGCAGTTGCCTTCAGCGTGTCGATGCCGAAGCTGGCCGCGGCGAATGCCTCGGCTCGGTGCGGTGATGCGACCGCGACGACGACAGCCGCCTCGGTCACCGGGACCTCGCCCACGCGATGCAGCATCGCCACGCGGCCGACGTCGGGCCATCGGATCCGTATCTCGTCGACGATGCGATCGAACCGCGTGACCACCTGTTCTTCGTAGGCCTCGTACTCGAGCCGATCGACGTCGGGGCGACCGTCGCTGTGATCACGAGCTGTCCCGACGAAGGTGACGGCCGCACCACAGCGTGGCTCGACGACCCAGGTAGCCACGGCCGACACGGGGAGCGCCGCCGCACCGACGTCCAGCCAACGGTTGCCGGCCTCGGGCTCTGGAAAGTGAGCATCTGCCACGGCTGCCCATGCTACGAGGTCGATCCGACCGCACCATTTCCGGATCGACTCGAGGAAGTTCGCCCCGCGATCGCGGCGAACGGATCGTGCCGTAGCATTCGCCGTCATGTCGTGGGACAACCCGGGCGACGCCGACGACGAACCGTTCCTTCCGCCGCTTCCGCAGGAGGATCGTCTCTGGCGTCACCCCTCCGAGGTAGGGATCGCGGCGGCCGAGGCCGCAACGATCCGGCCTGCCCGACAGATGTCGGTGTGGGCGGTCGCCTCGGTCGCCGGGCTCGTCGGCACGGTCCTCACCATTGGGGTGATCACCCTGATCGGTGGTCTCGAGCCGCGGGTCATCGAACGCCAGGTCATCGAGCGGGTTGCCATTCCGCCAGTCGCGACCTCGGGCGTCAGCGGCGGTGGCGGCGGGGTCGTCGAGGTCGCCGGACGCATCAGCCCTGCCATCGCACGAGTCGAGGTCACCGAGAGAGACCAGATCCGCACCGGGTCAGGCGTGGTCTTCCGAGACAACGGCTACCTGCTCACCAACGCTCACGTCGTGGACGGTGCCATCGACGTCCAGGTCGAACTGGCCAGTGGCGCCGTCTACCAGGCCGAGGTCATCGGCAGGGACCCCCTCACCGACATCGCCGTCATCAAGATCGACGCAGACAGCATCCCCACTGCGGTCCTCGGCGAGAACGTGGCGCTCGAGGTCGGCGAACCCGCCATCGCGATCGGCTCCCCCGCAGGTCTGCGTGGCGGACCGTCCGTGACGACCGGGGTGGTCAGCGCCCTGGGGCGTCGTGTCAACGGACCCGGCGAAGGCTCCCTCCACGACATGATCCAGTTCGACGCTCCGATCACCCCGGGTTCGTCCGGCGGTGCGCTGGTCGACTCGACCGGAGCCGTGATCGGCATCACCACGGCCATCGCGGTGACCGACTTCGGAGCTGAGGGCCTCGGGTTCGCGACGCCGATCGACATCGCCCGCAAAGTGGCCGACGACATCATCGAGACCGGCGAAGCCCAGCATCCCCTGCTCGGCGTCGAGGGACGCGATCTCGACATGGCCTCGGCTGCGAGCGCTGACCTGCCCGGAGGTGCTCAGGTGCTCGAGGTGACCGAAGGTGGTCCCGCTGGGGCAGCGGGTCTCCAGCCGGGCGACGTCATCACGTCGATGGCAGGTGAACCCACCGAGACGATGTCGGCGCTGGTGGTCAACCTGCGATCACATGCGCCGGGAGAAACGGTCGAGTTGACCTACCGCAGCGGCGGCGAAGACGTCACCACCACCGTGGTGCTCGGAAGGCGCTGAGGCGTCCAGACCTCAGCGAGGCTGCCGCGATCGTCGGCGGAGCGCAGCGACGGTGCCCCCGATGGCGGCGAGGGCAGCACCCCCCGCTACTCCGAGTGCGAGCTCCTGACGTCGACGCGGGCTCAGATCGGCCCACGGACTCGCCCTGTGGCCGGCCACGTAGGCCTCTTCGTTGGTGTACTCGGGCTTCCACCCGGCAGCAGTGAGCTTGTCATTCGAGATCACCCACGGGTGCTGGGTGTAGGGCACCAGCCCGGGCGGCGTGGGTGCGAGCTGTCGATGCCACCGCCACGCTGCGAATCGGGTGGCGACGGGCTCGGGGAGGCGGAGTCGCACGCCACCTCCGGCCAGCGCCCGGACCGTGTCACCGGGCACCCAACCATCGGGGGCCACGTTGACGGCTCCGTCGATCCGTCTGACCCGCGCGATGTCGGTCGCCGCTGCCAGATCGTCGATGTGCAGGAACTGCAGCGGCGGATCGTCCTGGTCGCCGGCTCGGATCAGCGCCGTCGCCCGCAAGGCCTCGGCCAACCACGACGTCGAGTTGTCTCCAACCGTGGTCGTCGGACGGAGCAACGTCGCGGTCGTGTCAGCACGATCGACCAGCCACTCCGCCACGAGGCGTTCGATGTCGGCTCGCTCGCCGGCCCAGCCGAACCGCTGCTCGGGGCGAAGCGGAGCGTCCTCGGTCAACGGAACCGGGTTGTTCGCCCGGGCACCGTAGACCGTGGCCGAACTCCGAACGACCACGTGCGAGACACCGGCGGCGACGGCGGCGGCGAGCATGCACTTCGCCATGTGGGCGTCGCTGCCGGTCGAGTCGTCGGCGGGCGGAACCGCGTTCGAAGCGAGGTGAACGACAACGTCGGCACCAGCGAACACCGCTGGGAGATCGGCCCGATTCAGATCGACACACACCACCTCGGTGCGGGGCAGCGGAGCCGCGATCTCACGTCGGTCGACCGCAACCAGACGGTCGACCGACGGATCGTCGGCCACGAGAGCCAACACGCGACTCCCCAACTCACCGGCCGCGCCGGTCACGACGACGGTTGACATCAGTGTTCTCCCTGCCGCGGGTCGCGTGCCGATGTGATGCCTCTACCATGCACCCGTGAGCGATCCCGGTCCATTCGGAGACGACCCCTTCTCAGGTATCCCGTTCCTGGGCGACCTCTCGAAGATGATGGGTGGCCAGGGTCCCGTTGCATGGGACGCGGCTCGGCAGCTCGCCATGCAGCTCGCGACGGACGGCGAGTCAGAGCCGAACGTCGAACCTCTCGAGCGCATCAAGCTCGAAGAACTGGCCCGAGTGGCCGAGCTCAGGGTCGCCGCGAGCACCGGGCTCGATGTCTCGACCACGGGCCGCAGCCTCACGGTCGTTCCGGTGACTCGCGCCCAGTGGGTCCACAAGAGCCTCGACGCCTACAAGCCGCTCTTCGACGAGCTCGGAGGTGCGCTCGCCGAGGAAGCGACCGACCAGCCGCCCGGAGAGCTGGACGCGATGGGTGGCGATCCGATGGCGGCGATGATCGGTCCGCTGATGAAGATGCTCGGTCCGATGATGCTCGGCATGACCGCGGGTTCGATGCTCGGGCACCTCGCTCAGCGGAGCTTCGGTCAGTACGACCTCCCGATCCCACGTCCTCCCTCCGACGAACTCCTGTTGGTCCCCTCGACCATCGAGGCCTTCGGCAACGCTTGGAGCCTCGACGGTGACGACCTGCGGCTGTGGATCTGCCTCCACGAGATCGCCCACCACGCGGTTCTCGGAATCGATCACGTCCGCACAACACTCCAACAGCTCCTGTTCGACTACGCAGGCGGGTTCTCCTCGGACGCGTCGGGGCTCGAGAACCGACTGCCTGACATCGACCCGACCGACAGCAATGCGCTGGCCGGTCTCCAGGAGATGTTCAGCGATCCAGAGGTGGTGCTGGGCGCCATCGTCTCGCCTGCGCAGCTCGAGCTCCAACCTCGGCTGGCTGCGCTCACCGCAGTGATCGCCGGCTATGTCGACCACGTGATGGACGACATCGGGGCCACGCTCATCGGCAGTTACGGGATGCTCACCGAGGCACTCCGACGACGTCGGGTCGAGTCGGCCCCCAGCGACCGGTTCGTCGAACGACTGCTCGGTCTCGAACTCGATCAGGCCCAGTACGACCGAGGGGCCGCGTTCGTCGACGGCATCGTCGAGCGGGCCGGCCCCGACGCGCTTCGCCGGCTGTGGTCCGACGAGCGACGACTACCGACCCCAGCCGAGGTCGACGCCCCAGGACTCTGGCTGGCCCGCATCGAGCTCCCCGACGAAGAGAACTGAGCGAACGCCCTCCTGCTCGGCCCTGCGCCGACCGGGTCAGGTGAAGTCGTCGGGTGGGGGGGCCGGTGTCGCGCGGGTCTCGGTGGACTCCAAGCCATCGTCGAAGGTGGGGTCGAGATCCGACGGTTCGGCAACGCTGACCGAGGTCGGAGGTGGTGCCTCGGCGGTCTCGTCGTACTCCGGCACATCGAGATCGCCGAAGGGGTCATCGAGGGTCGGCTCGCCGCGATCACGATCCCGCGCGTTCTGCTCGAGCTTGGCTGATCCGGCCTTGTAGCTCACCACTGCGAAGCCGGCGGTCACCGCAACGCCGAGGAAGCCGACCGGTGCCGGGAACTCGTCGACACCCGGCAGCAGTGGGACGACCACAGGGATGATGGCGCCGGCGACCCAGAACAGCTGGAACCGCGTCTCGAATCTGGCGAACGAGCGTCCGCGGTTGGCATCCGGGGCGTCACGCTGAACGATCGAGTCGAAGGCCTGCTTGCCCGCCGACGCTGCGATTCCGACCGACGCAGCGAGCAGGGCCGCCCCGGTCAGTCCCCCGATGTAGGCCGACACCACCCCGGCGATCGCCGTGAGACCCAACAACGCGGTCAGGATGTTCTCCTCGGAAGTGGCCCGGCGCAGGCGCGGTGCCATCGCTGACCCGGCCAGCGAGCCCACCGCACTCACCGCCAGCACCAGTCCGAAGTTCCAGGCGGGAGCATCGCCGCCACGGAGGTCGAAAGCGAGCAAGAAGGTCAGGAACCCGACGATGCCCCGCAAGAGACCCATTGCCGTTGCCGACAACAGAATGAGTCCGCTGCGCAGTTCGGCCCGCTCCTCGTCGCTCGGGTCGGCATCGGCGACCTTGGCGGCGGGCAACTGTGCCGCAAAGGCGGCGCCGACGAGGAAGACGATGGCAGCGAGACCGAGCACCCATTTTGACCCACCAACGGTGAGCAGGATGGCGCCTGGAACCGCGGCCGTGAACCCCATCACGCCGCTGATGAGCGACAGACGCGAATTGGCGGTCACCAGTTCGTCGTCGCCCGCGACCGTGGTCGGGACCAACGCGGACTTCGACACGCTGTAGCTCTTGGCGAACACGAGGAGCGCGAACGCCTCGGGGAACAGGAGCAACCCGTCGATGTCATCGATCATCAGGAAGCAGATCAACGCCCGGAAGGCCTGGGAGCCGAGCACCATCCACCGTCGCCCGCCCTTGGTCCGGTCGACGACCGGGCCGATGAGCGGAGCGACGACTGCGAACGGGGCCACGGTGAGCGCGAGGTACCCGAATACCTTGAGCCTCGCGTCGCTGGGATCGATCGAGAAGAACAACGAGTCGGCCAACGCAAGCGCGACGAGTGTGTCGCCTGCGACCGCGAAGGCGTGGGTCCGGGCCAGCCGGGTGAACGGCGAGATCCGGAACGACTCGGCCCCTCGGGTGGCCCTGAGGGCTCGCCAGCCGCCGGAGTCGGGCGCGGCGGTCATCGACGCCATCGTAGGGCTGGGCGGTGAGCGAGCGTCATGCAGGCATCGAGCGCCTGCACCCTCACCTCGACTCGTACTTGTAGCCCAGACCGCGTATGGTCACGATCCGGGTCGGGCTTGTCGGGTCGGACTCGATCTTCGAACGCAGTCGCTTGATGTGGACGTCGAGCGTCTTGGTGTCGCCCACATAGTCAGCCCCCCAGACCCGGTCGATGAGCGTGTCGCGCGTCATGACGAGACCCGCGTTCTGGAGCAGAGCTTCGAGGAGCTCGAATTCCTTGAGCGGCAGCGAGATGGCCTCGCCGCGTACGGTGACCTCGTGACGTGCCGGATCGAGGCACACGTCACCGACGGCGACGGCGTCTGCACCGGACGTGTCGACCGGCGCCGGAGAGACCCGCCGGAGCACCGCTCGGATGCGTGCCACCAGTTCGTGAACCCGGTAGGGCTTGCTCACGTAGTCGTCGGCTCCGACTTCCAGCCCGACCACCGTGTCGATCTCGCTGGCCCTGGCAGTGACCATGATGATCGGCACCTTCGAGGTCCTGCGGATCTCGCGACACACGTCGATCCCGCTCACCTTGGGGAGCATCACGTCGAGCAGGATCAGGTCGGGACGCACCGCCTCGAAGCGATCGAGCGCCTCGGCACCGTCGCGGGCGACATGGACCAGGAAGCCCTCCCGTTTCAGGCCGATGCCCAGGGCATCGACGAACGACTCCTCGTCCTCGACGAGCAGAACCGTCTCGGTCATCCGGCCTCGGACTTCAAGACGACCGGCCCCGGACCGGCCGGCAGTTCCAGGACGAAGGTCGAGCCCTCGCCCTCTCGCGACGTGACCGAGATCTGACCTGAGTGATTCGAGGCGACGTGGCGCACGATCGCCAGTCCGAGGCCGGTGCCTCCGGTCTCGCGACTTCGTGCCCGGTCGACCCGGTAGAAGCGTTCGAAGACCCGTTCCAGGTCACGCTGCGGAATCCCGACACCGTGATCGGTGACCTCGATCTCGACGGTCTCGCCGGTCGTCCGCGCCCGGACTTCGACCGAGGAGCCGTCCTCGCTGTACTTGATGGCGTTGTCGAGCAGGTTGGCGATGGCCGATGTCAGCTGACGACGGTCGCCGAGCACGGTGAGCCGCCTGGGCGGCTCGGTGACGTCGAGAGTGATGTTGCGGCGATCTGCCGAGCTTCGCAGCCGCTCAGCGGCCTCGGCGATCACCAAGCCGACCGAGACCGGGTCGCCCAATCGCGACTCGCCCGCCTCGATTCGGCTCAACTCGAGAAGGTCGTCGATGATCCGGCTGACCCGGAACGCCTCGTCGTGCATCCGCTGGGCGAGCCGGTCGACGACGGCCGGATCGTCTTCGGAGACGATCGTCTCGGCCAACAGACCAAGACCTCCGACTGGCGTCTTGAGCTCGTGGCTGATGTTGGCGACGAAATCGCGTCGGACGGCGTCGAGCCGCCGACGTTCGGTCACGTCGTCGACCACGATGAGGGCACCGATCGACCGCCGGCCGTCGTCGAGAGGACTCGCGGAGACCACCAGGGTCCGACGGGGTGGACCGAAGAGCTCGAGCGTTCGACCTCCCTCGTCACCGGCGAGAGCTCCGTCGCGGAGTTCGTCGATGGCTTCCTCGACCAGTGCCTCACCATGGCGGGCATCGATGAAGCCCGCCGCGGGATCGTTGCAGTAGGCGACCTGGCCGTCCTCGTCGTACAGAATCACTCCCGACGACATCGCTGCGAGGCCGCGAGCGAACCGCACCTCGGCGACGGTGGCGTCGCCGCCACGGAGCACCTCATCGTCGACGGCTCGGTCGAGGGCCGAGAGCGTCCACTCGAGGCCGCGCTGGTCGACCGCGACCGCAGCGGGATCCAGACGGACGATGCTGCCGTGGAGACGCCGAACCAGTCGGCGGCGGGAACGCCACACGAACAGCAGGACGATCATGACGACGACTGCGAGTGCAGCGACGACACCGAAGACAGCGGCCGCCTCGAGTTCGACGGTGTCGGCGACGATCATGACCGCATCGCCGAGTCTGCGCTCACGGCGCCGATGGCATCCACCGCTGCATCGACATCACCGTCGGGGTCACGCCGGATGCCAAGGAGCGGGGTCACCGCGACGTAGCCGGCGCCGATCAGGGCGGTGTCGGTGTCCGCACCGAGTTCGACATCAGTCGGTTGGTACTCGATCCGGATCTCGGAAGTCCGAGCACCGACGATGGCTGCCCGCGCGGTCCCGAACGGAGCCAGTCGGGCCGCACGCACGCCACGCACGTCGGTTCGGGGCAGGTTCGGCACGTTGAGATTGAGCACCGGTCGATCGGCTCGAGCGATGACCCACGCCACGGCTGCAACGGCGTAGTGCGCCGCTGTCTCGTAGTGCGACACCGCGGCTTCTCCGTTCTCGTCGTAGTTCGCCAGGCTCACCGCCACCCCGGGGATCCCGAAGTTCGCCCCGGTCAGCGCCGCGCCGACCGTGCCGCTGTGCAACGTCGCTCGCCCGGTGTTGCTCCCGGGGTTGATGCCGGACACGACCATCTCGGGGACAGGGCCGAAGCCGCCCAGTCGAGCCAGCATCACGCACAGTGCCGGCGGCCCGGCCACGGCGTGGGCATCGGCGGTCACGCCGTCGATGTCGCGCGTGCCGACCTCGATCGGCGCATCCGGCATGCCGCGGCCGATGGACGCGCCTGCACCCGAATAGTCGTGGTCAGGTGCCGCGATCACCAACTCGTGGCCGGCGTCTTCGAGGGCCCGAGCCAGGACGTGCATGCTGGGCGCGTCGACCCCGTCGTCGTTGGTGACCAGGAGTCGCATCGTCAACCTCCGTCGTCGACCGAGGTGGCCGCATCCGGAGGCTCCGCGTCGCCGGGGGTCTCGGCGGCACGGCGTGCCGCCATTCTTGCTGCTCCGGCGTGTTCGGGGAGCCAGCCGTCGACCATGTAGCGGATCTGTTCACCGATGTTGACTGCGTGATCGCCGATGCGCTCGTAGTAGCGCCCGATGAGTGCGAACTGCACGGCCTCTTGGAGGTCACCCTCGTGTTCCTGGCTCAGCAGCGTCTCGATGTACTGCTTGTGCAGGATGTCGAGCGTGTCATCCATGTCGTCGAGCGCAGCCGCCAACCCTGCATCGTGTTCCACATAGGCATCCATGGACAGGCGGAAGAGCTTGGCCGCCTGCTCGGACATCTGCTCGATGAGACCACGGATCGTCGGGCTGATCTCGAACGGGTAGACGCGCCGTGCGCCCTTGCAGATG
>Ga0307379_10005919_pt1 | contig 16915 bp, 17 predicted proteins | sample UN2MG_FD_202237 | JGI IMG/M metagenome (GOLD analysis project Ga0307379, IMG submission 202237) | Soil microbial communities from Risofladan, Vaasa, Finland - UN-2 | ecosystem: Environmental > Terrestrial > Soil > Coastal area > Acid sulfate soil | place: Finland: Risofladan, Vaasa | collected... | reverse complement strand
GCGAGCCGCGTCCTTGCGGCTCTCGGTGTTCACCTTCACATGATGGAGGATGCCCAGAATCTCCTGGCGCCCCCTCCCGCCTTCCTGCGCCCGAAATCGATTGTGGAGACAGCGCTCGGAATCTGCCGGAGGGAGGGCAACCGGCAATGGCTTCACGCGGGCATGGTCTGCGCAGGGTGGCGGGCACTCGCGCTATGGGGGTCGGGCAAATCAGGTGTTGTCGATGAGCCCTTCCTCCGAGACTTCACACGGTGGATCTTTCACCTATCGGACGCGTACGCTGATAGGCAGATGGACTTCTTGACGGACGCCACGGGACAGGCCTGCTACAGCCCCCTGCGGGCGTTCGCCTTCACGCTCCAGAACGCGTGGATTCACGACGCGGCGCAGGACTACTACACAATCGCGCGCACATACGCCTTGCTGTACAGAGTTCCACCACTGCTGCGCCCCCAGGACCGGAAGCTCGACATCGCACAGGTCTTCGAGGAGGTTCTCGGCTTTGGGCTGGAGGAGTACCGAGCCGTAGGAGCCGTGCTATGGGCCTGGTGCTACCCGTCGAGAGTTCGGTCTCTCTCCCCCCCGGAGGCCGCAAACGTTGGCATCGTCGAGGTGGCACGCCACTTCGCTATAACAGCCCTTGACTCAGCCCTAGTAGCGAGGGTAGTGAACGCGCTCGCTCACGATCTTGACGAGCTTCGGAACGCGTGCGACAGCAACCATCTGCACGAGGCTTGGTGGTCTGGGGACTTCCTCCAGTTGGCTCGCACTCCGCTTATCAAGACCGACCGCGAAGGCTACTTCGCTCTGTCTCTCCCTGCGTTGGTGCTCGACGCATTCAGCGGCGGAGTGTATCACCGGCTCCGTGACTACTACAGCGAGAAGGAGGGCACGGGCAACAACACCTTCACCACCTACTGGGGGAATCTCGTCGAGGCCTACACCGGGAAGCTTCTGGAAGACACCTTCCACCGTATCGAGCGCGCGATCGGTCGGAGGCGTGCCTGGGTTCCCTCGCAGCCGGATATGAGTGGAGAGGAGCGCTGCGACGGCGTGCTCGCGTACGATCAGTGTGCGGTGGTGTTCGAAAGCACGTCCAGCCATTTCACAGTCAGGTCTCTGATAGGTCATGATCTGAAGCGGGTCGAGCTCGACCTCGAGAAGGTTGTGCTCGGCAAAGTCCGCCAACTCAGCCAGGCGTGCACAGCCCTTGAAGTTGGGAAGACGGCTCTGCTTGACAAGGGTCAACCTGTTCGCGTGAAGGAGTTCATACCCGTTCTGGTGACGCTCGCGCCGGTGCCGGTGTGGGAGTGGCTCATGCAGCTTGTCGATGAGATGTGTGAGAGGGAAGGGCTTTTCAGTGAGTTGTCCTGCACCCCGGTACAGGTCATCAGCATGGAGGAGTTCGAGATGCTCCTTGATTTCGCCGCGGCAGGCAGATCGCTGCTAGACCTTCTGCGCCGCAGGGCGTCTCAAGTCGAAGGCAGGAGGGAGTCCATGAAGAACTGGCTCCACGAGCGTCACATAAAAGCCGACGCCCAGCGAAGGTCGCCGCTGCTACAGGGCGCGTTCCAGGAGTGGAGCAAAGAGGTGATGGGAATGCTGAAGGGTAAGTCCGGCTAGGCTCGCTCGCCAGTTGTCCCCATCCCCCGGTCCTAGAGCCTCGCGCGGAGGAGGTGGGGGCAGTGCGCGGGGACGCGGCCCAGAGGAGGGCATGCGGCGCGCTGGCGAAGACCAGCGCGCCCTCCCAACGGCCGGCGGGCAAGCCCTACAGGAGGCGGCTGCGCCGCCTACACAGGTTGAGAACCTGTGCGACCGGGAATCGGCCGGAGGTGGACCATCGGCTGGATGGCCATCTTGGTGCGCTTGACAGGTCATGTGCCTGGGCGTAGGATTTCTCCGGCTGACCACGGACAAAACGATACTGCTGTAGCAGGGATACGCACTTCAGCCCTTTGCGCGCCTGCTTGGCGTCACCCCGGCTTACTGGGTGGCGCGAGGCGGGCGCGTCTTGCGTTATTGACGTCTTTTCGAGTGGAATAGACGATGCCTGCGATTATGCCTGATGACGATATCGGTCTCGCCTTCGACATGCATGGCTGCCCGAATCGGTGCCGGCACTGCTGGCTCGACCACCAGGTGGTGGCGACGCCGCGCACGTGCATGAGCGAGCAGGAGGTGCGCTGGGCGGCGGGGCGGTTCCGTGCCTTTCGCCGGCCGGGGGAGGGCCGGGCGCCCTGGCGGGGTCTGCGCGTGATGACCTGGATCCGGGAGCCGGACTACGCCGACGACTACCGGCGCCTGCGCGCGCTGGAGTTGGAGCTGTCCGATACGCCGTACGACCGGGGCGAGATGGAGCTCCTCAGCGTCTGGCGCCTCGCCCGCGATCCAGAGTACGCGCAGTGGGGCTACGAGGTCGGTGTCCGCGAATGCCAGATCACGTTTTTCGGGATGGAGAAGGCGACGGACTGGGCGGTGCGCCGGCGCGGTGCGTTTCGCGATCTGCTCGTCGCCACGGAGCGGCTGCTGGCGGCCGGCATTCGACCGCGGTGGCAACTGATCTTCACGAAGGGGCTCATCCCCGATCTGCCGGGACTCATCGCGCTGACCGAGGAGCTTCGCTTGCGGGAACGATGCGAGGCCCTCGGCGGGCCGTTTACCTTCTGGATGCATAACGCCCACGCCGGACGGCGCGGCGCTCGACCTGGAGCATCTTCGGCCGACGGAGGGTGACCTGGAGAGGGTGCCGCGCGAGTTTCTGGAGCAGAGCGAGGCGCGCGTCGGCGGGCCGATCGGCACGCCGGAGCGGGTGCTGCTGCGCCGTCTGCGCGACGAAACGGGACCGGCGGTCGGCTCCGTCAGCGAGGCGACGAGCGGGCATCCGGTGTCCTTCTACATAGCGCCCGGCTTGGACGTGTATCTCACCTTCACGGCGGTCTCGCCGGCCTACCGGCTCGGGAATCTGAAGGCGGATGGAGTGGCGGGCGTCCTCGATGCATTCGAGCACGACCGGACGCCCGGCCAGCGGGCGATGTTCCACACTCCCACCTCTGAGCTGGCGAGGCGGTACGGGCGGCCCTACGGCCGGCGGCTGTACGATAGCGGTGACGTGAAGTGGAGGTGGGCGTCGCTGCTGGCGAGGAGTGGAGGCGAATTATGAACGGAGAAGGCAATGACTGTGAGCTAGGATTTGAAGCCTACTTCGAGGAGAAGGTCATCCCGCTGATCGCTCGGGAGCACCCGGAGCTGGTGTCCGAGATGAGCGTTCGGGTGGAGGGCTCCTTTGGGTTGGGCGCCGGCGATGAGCTGTCCGACCTGGATGTCACGCTCTTCCTGCCGGAGAAGCTGTGGAAGGAGCGCGGGGGGCAGTTGCAGTTGACGCTGCTCCACAAGCTGGAGCCGTTCGTCGCGCATCCGTCTTCCGTGTTCCCCAGGGATCCCTTCGTCTGGTGGAATCTCAGGCACTCCGAGATCAGCGTGCATCGACTGAGCGAGCTTCTGTGTGGCCGGGCCGAGTCTGTTCTCGCAGGCGAGAGGGAGGTTCCGTGGGAGGAAGTCGCGGTGGAAGAGCTTCTCCAACTGCAAATCCACCCCGTTCTTCGAGATGGACACAAAGCGCTTGCGCGACTCAGGGAACTGACAAGTCCAGAGCGATACCCGAAGCGGCTGTGGGTTAAGGGCCTGATATGCGAGCTTGTGGACCTGGCGGGAGAGCTGGAGGAGTTCGAGAAGGCGGTACGCCGGAGCAAGCCCCTGGAGGCGCAGATGTTCCTGGGGGAGGTCGTTCGGATGCTGTTTCGGGCGGTCTTCCTGACCAACAGGCGGTACTACCCGTGGCGGAATGGCTTCCTTCGGATGTTCAAGGAACTGCCTTTCGGGCCGAAAGAGTTGGGTGGCGAGTTCGAGATCGTCGGGTCGGAGGCGAGCTGGCCTGAGAAATCGGCGGCCGTCAAGCGGATCGTGCATACCGTCACCAAGCAGATCCTCGAGAGTGGAATGCTGACTCCCGACATGCTCAGGTATCTGCTCCATGCCAGGGATGAGAAGGCGTGGGAGAATCCGGATTGGCTGGCTGGCGCCGAGGCTCGCGGCAGGCAAGCAGAAGAGGCCGGGTACGACTCGTGGTATGGTTGGATCTGGGAGCGGTGGGGATGGCCGGAGCAGGGCGGGGTGCCGTGACGATGGAAAGGGGCAGTGAGCGAGGAGGGGGTCCCGAAGTGAGTCCGCTCCGCAGCTTGCCCGGTCGGCCGGCGTATCCGTTTGTCGAATCGGAGTACGAGCACCAGTTGGAGATGGTGCGGCCGTCGGTTGCGCGGGTGCGGGTGCCGCCGGTGCCGGAGGGGTATGTGTTGCGGCAGTTCCGGGCGGCGGATAAGGGGAAGTACGAGGACCTGTTTCACCTGGCCTTCGCGGATGAGGGACGGTTCCCGGAGATGGTGGAGCACGCACTGGAGGGAGGGTTCTTCGTCATCGAGCATCCGGCATCGGGAGAGCTGGTATCGTCCTGTCAGGCGTGGCGGGGCAGCATCATGGCGCGTCACCCGGAAGCCGGGCACATCGGCTGGCTGGTGACCGATCCTTCGCATGCGGGAAAGGGCCTCGGCACCATCGTGGCCGCCTCCGCCACGAATCGGCTGGCGACCGAGGGCTACCAGTGCCCATGCCTGGGGACGGAAGACTTCAGGACCGCCGCAATCTCTATCTATCTCAAGCTTGGATGGAGGCCTTACGTCTACCGTGAGGACATGGTGCCGCGTTGGCGGAGCATCTTCGGTCGCCTGGGACGCGAGTTCAATCCCTCCCTTGTGTGTTGGGAGTGAACCGCTGCGCGGAATCTGAAGCAGTGCGATGAACATGAGTCTCACTTACATTGTCTCGGGGTGCGACAATGTGTGACGAATCTGCCGATCTCGACCGCCTCATATCGCCGGAACGGGTGGCCGTGGAAACCGAGCGACTGCTAGGCTTCCGCTGCCCCTCCGTAGTTCCCATCGCGTGCGGCCAGAATCCGAATAGCCGACTGGCTCGCGTGGATCTCTCGCCCGGAGCACCTTATCCTGCGGTAGTCTACAAGGTATTCGACGATGCCAGCGGCTACCTGCGAGAAACCCGCAATCTCAGATTCATCAGCCACTTGGGCGACTTCGCGCCGCGACTGCTGGCACAGGATGACGGCAACCAGGCGCTTGTCATGGAGTTCGTGCAGGGGCCACAGGTCTATGAGTTGCCGAAGGAGCGAATCCTTGCGGTTGTCGAGGCGGCCATGTGCATGTTCGCGGAGTTGCACTGCCTCGCGGCGTCGCATATCGAAGACCTGGTTGCTGCCTACGACGGCAATCCACCGCGATGGGAGCCGCCCGATTACGCCGTCCTTGCCACTGCCTGGTCTCGGTCGGTGTCCGGAGCCGCGTCGAGACGTGGGATCTCAGTCCCGATGCGGGAACTGGGCTTGCTGGTTGAATTCCTGCGCAGCACCAAGGATAGTTGGCTCACTCTGGCGCTGTTCGACATCAACCCATTCAACCTGATATGGTGTGGCGACCGAGTACGTCTGGTGGATATCGGCGCGTGCGTTGTCGGTCCGGCCTGGCTGGATGTTGGTTTCGTGCGCCGGGGGATTGGGATGACCGAAAGCGAGATTCTCGCCGGCTATCGTTTCTACCTGGAAAGCAGGTGCAGGCTCGGCAACCCGGTCACGAAGGAGGAGCAGTTCCTAAAGGCGGCTGACTACTGGGAAGTGGCCTCCGCCCTCCAGGCGGCAGAGGACTTTCAAGCGAAATCGGGAGGCGCCGGACACTTCAAGCCCGGCTTTCCTCAGCACCTGCTGCAACACGCGCGCTTCCGCGATGACGTGCTGGCAGACGTCTGGGCGATCTCCCATCGCCGCCCTGAGCTCGCCGGCATCGCCCGCGCCATGGAGCAACTGCTGCCAGCGGACATATGCCAAGAGCGAGCTTGCCGCGGGTGACCTATGAAACGTGATCTCCAGATGACTATTGCAGAGTGGCGGCTTGACCCAAGCGTGGATACTGGGGCGCAGATCTCTGCCCTGCTGGAATCACTCCAGGCGGCGGGCCTGCTGCGCGCGAGCGCGTGTGCCGCCTTGCTTGGAGAGCAGTACCACCTCGGCGAGGTGGAAGATACCCGGCGGATGGCGGAGGCGCTCGGTATCGTCGCCGCTGACCGCGTGCTCGACCTTGCCTGCTACGTCGGCGGGCCGGCGCGGCACCTTGCGCGGGAGTACGGCTGCCAAGTCGTTGGCGTGGACATATCCGAGGACTGTATCGCCATCGCCGAGAAGCTGACCGAGCTTTGTGGGCTCACGGATCGAGTGCGGTTCATCTGCGCCACCGCCGATGCCGTGCCCGAACCGGACGGCTCCTTCACCGTGGCCTGGTCACAAGGCAGCTTCCCCTCCGACCTGAGCTGGCTGACGGAGATGCATCGCCTGCTCGTCCCCGGCGGCCGAATCGCCTTCACCGGGGTCATTCGCCGCTCCGAATCATCCGATCCGTCGCACTGCTCACTCGACGAGGTGCAGAGACGCGTGACTGAGGTGGGCTTCCGCGTGATCAGCGCCGAGGACATCTCCGACTGGGAGCTGGAGCACGGCTGGCTCCCGATTCGCCGGAAGCTCGAAGAGAATGAAGCTCACTACCGAAACCTACTGGGCGATGAGTGGGTGAAGAAGGCCTATCAGAGCATAGACGAAGACATCGCCACCTGGCGGGAGGGGAGGCTGGGCAGCGGACGGGTGGTCGCGGTGAAGGAGTAGGCGACGCCTCCGATCATGCGTGATGAGGATATCGGTCTCGCCTTCGACATGCACGGGTTTCCGGCAGCAGCGCACATGCTCGCACTGACTGAAGGCTGCAGCGAGTCCATGCAGACCCCTGTGTGCGGCCTTCGATGGGGTCTCTCCCAAGCGCATGGTCAGGGCCTTCAAGGAAGCACGACGCGACCTCAAGGGCCGCCTGGTCGTCGAAGACAAAGACCGCCTCAACTCCGGCAGCGACGCGGCCTGCGCAGGTTGGGAACCTGCGCCACCAACAACGGCCGGCGGCCGAGGGCTACCGGCGGCCGTGTCTGGGGACGGAGGATTTCAGGGTCGCGGCGATCTCCGTCTACCTCAAGCTTGGGTGGGTGCCGTATATCTACCGGGAGGACTTGGTGCCGCGGTGGAGGGCTGTCTTCGCGAGGCTGGGGCGGGAGTTCGAGGGCGCGGGGATGTGTTGGGAGTGGATAGGATCCGTCTGAAAGGCTTATGGTGAGCATGAGGCCGGAGGCAAAGGGGGTCTGATGCGCAAGATCGTGGCGGCATGCGGGCTTGTGTGCAGTGAGTGCGAGGCGTATGCGGCGACACAGGCCGAGGACGCCAAGGCGATTGCGGCTATCGCAACGGAGTGGAGTCGGCGGTATGGGGTCGCGCTCGGCCCCGGTGACATCTGGTGCGATGGATGCACCAGCGGGAGCGAGCGCACGACGCATCACACCCGTGAATGTCCGATCCGGCCGTGCGCGCGGGGACGGGGGCTGGGGAGCTGCGCCGGATGCGACGAGTATCGGTGCGAGCACCTCAAGCGATTGCATCGAGTTGCGCCGCAAGCGGAGAAGGCATTGGAGGCGATCCGTCGAGGAGAGGGCTGAGGGGGCCGGCGACGGCTCGGGCTCGTGCTGGATCTGCCTGAGGCGGACCTGGGGCGGCGACGGCCGGCGGGCGTGGGCACGCCCGCCCTACAGCAGGGGCAGGACACGAAGGTCCTGCCCTACGAGAGACGGCCGACGGCCTGGGCAGGAGACACGCTCCTGCCGTACGGGAGACGGGAGGGGCGACGGGGTGCGGAGACCCCGCCCTACAGGAGGGCTTCAGCGGTAGCCGGAGGGCTGCTGGTAGGGTTTGCAGACTCGCTCGACGGGCTCGCCGAGGAGGGTGATGTGGTCGGGACGGTGCTCGCCGAGGCCGGTCTCGGCGCAGAGGCGAAGGTGGTGTACCCGGGTGGGGTCGATCTGCATGACCATGGCGCCCACGGCATCGGTGGCGACGGGGTCGGCGCCGGCGATGATGACGTTGGTTTCGACGGGGTTGCCGGCGTTCTCGTGGCGCTCGGCGCCGATGAGGCCGTCGATGACGGTGAGCTTGGCCCGCAGGACGGTGGCGAGGTCGCGCAGCCGCTCGTCCAGGTGGCGGTGCATCAGGTCCTTCTCGGGGAAGACGGCGCCCATGAGGTTCTTGATGCCGAGGGTGACGTAGGCCATGCAGTGGCACTTGAGCTTGGGGAGGCTGACGAGGCAATCGGCCTCCAGCACGGTGCGGGGGAGAAGCACCTTCTCGAGCGAGAGGGCGTTGGGGATGGTGACTTCGACGTGCTCGTCGTCATAGAGGTTGAGGAGCTTCACCCCTCTTCGCTCCGCCATCTCGGGCAGCCCCACCATCTCGAAGGCGCGCTGGGTGCGAGACCGCTGCCAGGTGCTCTCCGCGATGGTGATGTCGGTGGCCCCCAGCTCCTGAAGCCAGGCGATGACGCCTTCTATGACACGGGGATCGGTGGTGACGCCGGTGTCGGGCATCATGGGCTCGACGTAGTTGGGCTTGAGGACGATGCGGTCGTTGGGCGCGACGATCTGCGCGGCGTCGATGAGATCGAGCGCCTCGCGGACCATGGCGAGGGGGTCTGTGCCGTGGGCGATGGCGACGGTGGGGTCGGGCACTATAGATGCTCGCATATGAAAGGAAGGATCACACGGCCCGTGCGCACGATCAGAGCATTTCTGGCTGGGTTTCGCCATTACCTCGTTTGGCGAAACCCATTAGTGGATCTCCAAGGCGCATCTCAAAGGGACTTCATCGCTTGAGTCTGACGCCTCCGACGAAGAGCTCGTCCTCTCCCAGGTCACGCGCTCCGACGAGGACGCTCCAGTCGGCGCGGCCGGGCACGATAGGGATTTCGGCGAGGAGGTCGGCGCGGACGTTGTTGGGATCGAAGATGTCGAGAGAGAGCGTCGTGCGCCGCGGGAGGGTGAGGTCGACGCCGAACCCGAGGCGAGAGCGGACGAGGCCGTAGCGGAGGGTGTAGCGGTCCTGGCGGTCGCCGACCTGGACGTTGACGTCGTTCTCCTCGCCGATGTCGTCCATGCCGAGCCGGAAGAATCGGTCGGGGCGGGTCTCGAAGTCGAGGCGGCCGGTGGAGAACCAGCGGTCGGCCTTGCCACCGTAGACGACGTCGAAGGCGGCGTTGATATCCGGGGGCTTGAGGCGGTCGCGGATGGCGCCGGCGGCGCCGGCGGCCTCTTCCGCCTCGGCGGCGACTTTGGGGACGACGGGGGCGGCCTTGCGAAGCTCGGCGGAGAAGACCTCGAGATCCTCTCCGACCTGCTTGGCGGATTCGGCGGCGTCGTGGATGGCGGAGAGGGTCGCGCTCAGCTGGTGATGGACGTGGGGGTCGTCGGCAATGCCGGCGAGGGCGGCGGAGACCTTGGCGGCATTGGCTGCGGTCTCGCGGGCGTAGCGGGCGGTCTCCTCGAGGTCGCCGAGGGCGGTGCCTTGGGCGAAGCGGGTGCGGAATTCGGACGTGACGACCTGGAGGTCCTCGGAGGCGGCGCGGAGCTGCTGGAGGGTGGCCAGCACGTCGGGCTGAGAGGCGTCAGCGAAGGAGGCGGTTGTGGTGGCGAGGCGGGAGGCCGCCTGGGCGGCGCTGGAGAAGCTCTGGAGAGCATCTCGCATGCCGGAGAGGATCTCCTGGTCCGTGAGGACGATGTTGAGGGAACGGGAGGTGCGGTTCAGGTTGTCGAGGACTTCAGCGCCCACGGCGACCAGGTCGGAGAGGCTGGGCTGGAGGACGCCCTCGACGGAGGAGCCATCTCTCATCTTCTCGACGTAGGGGCTTGGCGGCTCCGGAATCACCTCGACGAAGCGCTCCTGGATGAGGCCGGAGGTGGCGATCTGGAAGCGGTAGTTCTCGTAGAGCTCGTAGCGCTTGCCGACGGTGAGGGTGACGTCGGCTTTGAGCTGGGGGTTGATCTCGACGGTGGCGACCTCGCCGATCTTGATGCCGACCATGCGGACGGGATCGCCTCGCTGGAGGCCGCGGGCATCCTGGAAGGTGACGCGGACCCTGTAGGTGTCGGCGGCGGCGCGGTAGCCGCGGATGTAGAAGACGTAGGCGGCCATAAGGAGGATCGCCAGGACGGTGATGGTTCCCACTCTTATCTCGGATCCGGTGCGCATGGTGCTATCCTCCAGAGGCGGGTGCGGCGCCCTCGGTCATGGGGCCTTCGGGGCTGCCGGACAGGAATTGTCTGACTGCGGGATCGGGGCTTTCCTCGAGTTCGGGAAGTGTGCCGACGGCGAGGAAGCGCCCGTGGTGGAGCATGGCGGCGCGATCGGCGACGCGCCGGAGGCTCTGGACGTCGTGGGAGACGATGACGGAGGTGACGCCGACCTGGTCTCGGAGCCGCACGATGAGAGCGTCGATGGCGGCGGCGGAGATGGGGTCGAGGCCGGCGGTGGGCTCGTCGTAGAGGACGATGGCGGGGTCCTGGGCGAGGGCGCGGGCGATGCCGACGCGCTTGCGCATGCCCCCGGAGAGCTGGGCGGGAAGGAGATGCTCGGTGCCCGCCATGTCGACCATGGCGAGCAGCTCGCGCACGCGGGCGTCGATGTCCTCGGCGGGAAGAAGCCGGTGCTCGACGAGAGCGAAACCGACATTCTCGGCGACGGTCATGGAGTCGAAGAGGGCCGCCCCCTGGAAGACCATCCCCATCTTGGCGCGGATCTCGTCGAGGCGGGTTTCACCGAGGTCGGTGATATCGGTTCCGTTGATGGAGATGCGCCCGGCGGCCGGCTTGACGAGGCCCATGATGAGCCGGAGGAGCGTGGTCTTGCCGGTGCCGCTGCGGCCCATGATGGCGACGATCTCCTGGGGGTGGACGGTGAGGTCGATGGCGTCCAAGATGGGGGCGCCGTCTATGGCGTAGCTGAGGTTCTCCAATCTGATGGGTGGTGGCATTTCGCCGTTCACGATCAGTACCGGAAGATGGCTGCGGTGAGGAAGAGGTTGGTGGCGTAGATGAGAACGATGCTCAGGACGACGGCGCTGATGGTTGCGCGCCCGACGCCGGCGGCGCCCCCCGTCGTGCGCAGCCCCTGGCGGCAGCCGACGAGGGCGATGATGAGGCCGAAGACGAGCGTCTTGGCGATGCCCCCGAAGAGATCTTTCTCTGTGAGCCATGTCTGGATGGAGGCGATGTACTCGCCGGGGCTCACGCCGAGGTGGACGGCGAGGAGAAAGGCGCCGAGGAGGCCGGAGGCGACTGCAATAACAGTGAGGATTGGGAGCATGATGACGCAGGCGATGAGGCGGGGTACGACGAGGTAGTAGACGGGATTCACGGCGAGGGCGCGGAGGGCGTCGATTTGCTCGGTGACCTTCATGGTGCCCAGCTCGGCGGCGAAGGCGGAGCCGACGCGGGCGGCGACGACGACGCCGCAGAGGGCAGGGCCGAGCTCGCGGGCGATGGCGACGGCGGTGGTGCCGCCGAAGTAGCTCGTGGCGCCGAAGCGCACCATGTAGCTGGCGGTGTGCCACCCCCAGGCCATGCCGACGCAGAAGAGGGTCACGGTGGCGATGGGCAGAGAGTCGGCGCCGGCGATGGCCATCTGGTCCAGGGTGCGGCGAAGGCCGACGCGGCCGCGAAGCGGGTAGGCGAAGGCGCGCAGGAGGAGGAGAACGCTGTCTCCCACGAAGTCGAGCGCGGCGAAGACCTGATGGCCTATGGCTCTGACCATCTGGGCGATCACCCCATCTTCACGAAGTATTCGTGGACACGAGAGTCATCGGTCAGCTCGGGATGGAAGGCGAAGGCGAGCATGTTGTGCTGCCGGGCGGCGACGATGCGTCCCTCGTGGGTGGCCAGCACCTCGACGCCGCCGTTCACAGCCGTGATGATCGGGGCGCGGATAAAGACAGCGCGGACGGGCCCCCCGTCTATCCCCTTTACCTCAATATCGGCTTCGAAGCTGTCGATCTGTCGGCCGAAGGCGTTGCGCTCGACGGCGATGTCCATGAGGTCGAGGGAGGGCTGGTCCTGGGCGGCGGCGCCGATGGTCTTGGCCATGAGGATCATGCCGGCGCAGGTGCCGAAGAGGGGGCGACCGGAGGCGGCGAGCTGCTTGATGGGTTCGAGAAGGCCGTAGCGTGTCACCAGCTTGCCGATGGTGGTGCTTTCGCCGCCGGGGAGGATGAGGCCGTCGGCGTGGGCCACCTCTTCCGGGGTGCGCACGGTGCGGGCTTCGATGCCGAGGCGGCGAAGGGCGTGGAGGTGTTCTCTTACGTCACCTTGGACTGCAAGGACGCCGAATGGCACGGCGGTGCTCCTCGATCGATGATAATCGCACGCCTCTCGCTGCCCGACCTCGCGAGGGCTGAGGCGCGAACGCAGGACGACTCCTCAGGGGGGAGTGTCTCAGCTCCAATTGTCGTGATAGCAGGCGAGCGCGCGTGGCGCGGGCCGCGCTTACCAGCCGCGCGTCTGGAGAAGTTCCTTCTCGTCGAGCTTGGCGATGTCGAGGCCGGGCATGGCTTCGCCGATGCCTTCGGAGACGCGAGCGACGACCTCGGGCTTGTCGTAGTAGGTGGTGGCCTCGACGATGGCCTTGGCCCGGGAGGCGGGGTCGTCGGACTTGAAGATGCCGGAGCCGACGAAGACGGCCTCGGCGCCGAGTTGCATCACGAGGGAGGCGTCTGCCGGGGTGGCAATCCCGCCGGCGGAGAAGTTCGGCACCGGCAGCTTGCCGGCCTGGGCGACCTCGCAGACGAGTTCGTAGGGGGCGCCCAGCTCTTTGGCGGCGGCCATGAGCTCGTCCGATCGGAGGGTGGTGAGGCGCCGGATCTCGGAGATGACGGTACGCATGTGTCGCACGGCTTCAACGATGTTTCCGCTGCCGGCCTCGCCCTTGGTGCGGATCATGGCGGCACCTTCGCCGATGCGGCGCAGCGCCTCGCCGAGGTTGCGGCAGCCGCAGACGAAGGGGACCTTGAAGAGGTGCTTGTCGACGTGGAACTGGTCGTCGGCCGGGGTGAGGACTTCGCTTTCGTCGACGAAGTCGACGCCGAGGGCCTCGAGGACTTGGGCCTCGGCGAAATGGCCGATGCGGCACTTCGCCATCACCGGGATGGTGACGGTGGCCATGATCTCCTTGATCTTGACGGGATCGGCCATGCGGGCGACGCCGCCCTGGGCGCGGATGTCGGCGGGGACGCGCTCCAGGGCCATGACGGCGGCCGCGCCCGCTTCCTCCGCGATCTTCGCCTGCTCGGCGGTGGTGACGTCCATGATGACCCCGCCCTTGAGCATCTCGGCGAGGCCGACTTTGTTGCGCCACGTAGACTTCTCAGCCATGGTGTCCTCCAGTCTATCCACAGGGTCGGGATTCGCCCTGCACACTCTTGGAGGAGTACGGTTCGACCCAAGGAGTGGCCGGCGCCGACCTGGATCTGTCGCCCCTATTATGTACGAGGCGGCCTCATGTGGCAAGGCCTTTGGCGGGGGCCGAACTCGGTTGACGGGGGGGTTGTACGTCGGCTATACTGAAAAAGCGGGCGAGGACGGATAAGCGGCGATCCACCCGCCTCTGGGCGCAGGTTCGGGTTACTCGGTTTCGCGGAAGCGGCTCACTTCATCCCGGGAGGTCTTTCATGATTGTGGAGGCGACGACCCCCACGCGGATCGATCTGGCAGGGAGCACGCTCGATCTCTATCCACTCTACCTGTTCCTGGAGGGGGGCATTACCGATAATGCGGCGGTCGATTGGTACAGCAGAGTGCGAATCGAGACCAGGGACGACGCGGAGGTGCATCTGCGCTCGGAGGATTTGAACGTGGAGCTGGCGGCGGAGAGCATCGAGGCGCTGCCGGTGGAGCAAGAGCTCAGCCTGGTGGCTCGGGTGGTGAAGTTCTATGCGCCGAAGACAGGGGTCAATGTGAGGACCAACAGCGCGGCCCCGCACGGCTCGGGCATCGGGGCGTCGTCATCGCTTCTGATTGCGCTCAGCGGGGCGTTGGACCGAATCAACGGCACGGATCTGGATCCGCGGCTGTTCGTGGAATACGGGGCGAACCTGGAGGCGCAGGTGATCGCCATCCCGACGGGCAAGCAGGACTATCTGGCAGCGCTGTACGGAGGGGTGAATGCGTTCCATTTCGGGGTGGATGGATGGGAGCATGAGAGGCTCATCACGGAAGAGGACAAGCTGCGGACCGTCGAGCAGCGGATCGTCTTGAGCTTCACGGGCGAGTCGCACTTCTCGGGGACCAACAACTGGAGCATGATCAAGAACTTCATCGAGGATCAGGCGGGGTGTCGGGAATGCCTGCGTCGGATCGGGGAAATCGCGGTGGAGATGCGGGAGGCTGTGTTGGGGTTCGATCTGGAGGGGATGGCGGAGCTGCTGGACAAGGAATGGGAGTGCCGGAAGCAGCTGGCCGAGGGGGTGACGACGCCGCAGATCGACAGGCTGGTGGGGGCGGCGAAGACGGCGGGGGGCCTGGCGTCCAAGATCATGGGTGCGGGGGGCGGTGGGTGTATGATCACGATCGCGGGGGAGGGCAAGCGGGAGGCGGTGGAAGCTGCGCTGGCGGAGGGCGGGGCGACGATCATGCCGTTTCTGATTGCGCGGACCGGGCTGATGGTGAGGGAAATCCCGAGCCGATAGCATTAGGCAGGGGGTTGAGAGGGTATCTTGAGTGCGAGTTATGAGGTGAGTCGAAGATGCCGGTTTACGAGTACTGCTGCGATGAGTGCAGATGTCGTTTTGAGGAGTATCGAGAGGTGAGCGACCGGTCGACGTGTCCGTGTCCGAAGTGCAGCGAGCCGGCGCGGAAGGTGTTCCGGCCGGTGGGGATCATCTTCAAGGGATCCGGGTTCTATGTGACTGACAATCGGGAGCCGGAGGAGAAGTCGAAGCGGGAGGCCGAGGCGGCAAAGCCAAAGCCAGCGGGGGCGGCCTCGGACAAGGGGGCCGGGAGCGACTGAGAACGCTCCTGGGTTGCAGTCACACGGTTGGCGGCCGCGGAACAGGTCGGAGACGGGGCTCTGGGGCCAAGATGCTCGCGTTCCAGCGTTCACCGTAATGCATGAATCTCTTTAGAAGCCCTATCAAAAGCTGGTGCCTCGGTGTCAAGAGCGCCTGGCCCAGGGTTCTGCAATGAGAGCCAACGGTTTTGATAGGCGCTCTTAGGTGTCTCGCGCTCGGGGGGGGGCGCTCGCCGGCTGGGCTGGGGTGCGAAAGGGGGAGTCGTAGCCGAGGGCGCGGAGGAAGACGGGCACGAGGCTCGGATCCAGCTCCTTGCCCGCGGCGCGGCGGAGGGCCTGAGGGGCTTCCTGTTCGGAGAGGCCCGGGCGACCGGGGGAGGCTGTGCGGAGGGTGTCGTAGAGGTTTGCGACGCCGAGGATGCGAGCGGAGAGGGGGATGTCCTCTGCGGCCAGGCCCTCTGGGTAGCCGTTTCCATCCCAGCGTTCGTGGTGGTAGCGCACCGCGTCGAGGACGGGGGCGAGGAACTCGACGGGCTGGAGGATGGAGATTCCGATGAGGGGGTGCATGCGGACGAGCACTTCGTCGTTCATGCTGAGATGGCCCATGCGTGCGAGGGAGCGGTCACTCAGGCCGATTTTCCCCACATCGTGCAGGGTTGCCGCAAAACGGAGGATCTCCATCTTGTCGGGACTGAGGTTGAGGGCGCGACCGAGCTGGAGCGTGTAGTCGGTGACGCGCTCGGAATGGCCGAGGGTGTGGGGGTCTTTCGCCTCAATGGCGCGGGCGAGAGCGTTGACGGTTTCCCAGTAGCTTCGGCGGAGGTCTTCGTGGAGCCGAGCGTTGTGGATGGCGATGGCGGCCTGGTCGGCGAAGGCCTGGAGGAGGCGGCGCTCGCGCCCGGACCACTGGTGGCGAGAGCCGGAGTAGACTCGCAGCACCCCGAAGGCGTCCTCACCTCTGCGCAGGGGGAGAGTGAGGAGGGAGACGAGGCCTTCGGCACGGGCCTCCTCACGGTAGTGGAAGCGAGGATCCCGGGTGATGTCGAGGATGACGACGGTGCGGCCGGCGACGGCCTCCTGGTCGAGGGGGCTCTGGGCGAGGCGGACGGGTCCTTTGGCGAGGTAGTCGAGGCTGAGCCCATAGCTGGCTGCGGGGGTGAGCTCGTCCCGGGTGCGGTTCAGCAAGCGAATGGAGGAGGCCTTTGCGGCGGTGATTTTGACGGCGGTCTCCGTGATGGTCCGAAGCACCTCGGTGACGCGGAGAGATGCGTTGACGGAGCGGGAAACCTCGAGGAGGCTGGCCGCGTCTTCTCGACGCTCTTCGAGCTTGGCGAAGAGCCGCGCCGTCATGAGGCCGATGAAATAGAAGAGCACGCCGCGAATGAGGATGTCCTTGAAGGGCTGGGGCGTGCTTCCCTGGAGCGGGAGGAGGGCGGCCAGGAGAGCGGCGGCAAAGGCGGCGACGATTCCGCCGAGATCGCCGAGGAGGTAGCTGGCAAGAACGATGGGGATGTAGTAGAAGTGGATGAAGCTGCCGGCGCTTCCTCCGTCGAGGTAGGCCAGCAAAGTCACGAGTGCGAGCAGCAGCCCTATGGCAATGCCCGTGGATACGGCGGCTCGGTGGCGCCAGATCCTCTTCATCAGAACCGCACTTGACGTTTGACTGGCGGCAGAAGGCGTGGGGGGCCCTCTGGCGCGTCTGTTAACAGCGTTCGCTGAGTTCAGGCGGCAACCCTGCCGGCGTGCAGCGCAGGCGTGCGAAAACCGCTGGTGGAGGGGGCGGTCGCATGGGCCGGCGAGCCGAAGGAGCGAGGAAGGCTGGGGCCGCAAGAAATCGGGGGTGGCAGGCCTTGACGGAGGGGGGGTGTTATGCTAGACTGCACG
>Ga0307379_10005918_pt1 | contig 16917 bp, 19 predicted proteins | sample UN2MG_FD_202237 | JGI IMG/M metagenome (GOLD analysis project Ga0307379, IMG submission 202237) | Soil microbial communities from Risofladan, Vaasa, Finland - UN-2 | ecosystem: Environmental > Terrestrial > Soil > Coastal area > Acid sulfate soil | place: Finland: Risofladan, Vaasa | collected... | reverse complement strand
CCAGCCTGTCCAGAACACGCCTTGCCTGCTGGGCATTAACCAGTTGCATATCTATGGAACGGGGGTGCTTGAAGGCATGCTTAATGGCTGGCTCGGTTATTTCGTGAAAGACAACCCGGTGGTAAGGTATCTTGTCTGACTTGGTTATCTCGCTTAAATGCCAGGCGATTGCTTCTCCCTCACGGTCGGGGTCAGTAGCCAGATATACGGCTGAGGCATTCTTAACAGCTTGCTTGAGTTCACTGACAATCTTGCTTTTGGTTCTGGGTACCACATATTTGGGAGTGAAGCCTTTTTCTATGTCCACACCCAGTTGACCCCGGGGCAGGTCTCTTATGTGCCCGATGGATGCTTTCAGGCTATAATTTTTACCCAGAATCTTACCCAGGGTCCTGGCTTTGGCTGGTGACTCAACAATAACCAGATTTTTCACCGACTAATCCACCTTTACTCGATATTCCTGTCTGGCTTCTCGTGCCAGAACATAGTTCATCGGGCCTATCTGTTTTATCAGACCTTTTAGTTCCATCATGGTTAGCGTGCTGCTGACAGTTGAGGTTGGCAAGCCAGTGCTGCGGCAAACCTCGTCAATATGGATTGGCTCAGCACTCAGTTGCTTTAGCAACAGGGACTCGGTATCAGAAGCCGGTATGACTTCTCTCATCTCCATCTGGTGAGCTACACTCATCAGGTTTAACTCCTCGAGAATATCGGTATAGTCGCGCACCAGTTTCGCTCCTTCCTGAATAAGGTGGTTGGTGCCCCGGCTGGCTGGCGAGAGGATACTACCCGGAATAGCAAACACCTCTCTATTTTGCTCAAGTGCCAGATGGGCGGTAATTATCGCCCCGCTGGTTTCATCGGCTTCTATGACCAGAACACCCAGGCTCACTCCACTCATGATACGGTTTCGCCGGGGAAAATTCTCTGCTCTGGGCCTGGTACCCAGAGGATATTCACTTACCAGGGCACCTTGCTGGATAATACTGCGAGCCATGCTGGCATTCTCGCTGGGGTATACAGTATCAAGCCCGCAGGCGAATACAGCAATGGTCCTGCCGCCGGCGGCCAGCGCCGCCTGATGGGCTACCGAATCAATACCTTTAGCCAGACCGCTGACAATGGTAATCTTGCTTTGCGCCAGGTCAGTTACTATTTCCTCGGTTACTTGCCTCCCGTAGACAGTAGCCCGGCGGGTACCCACCACTGCCAGGCACCACTCGTCTTCGGGGAGTAGTGAGCCCCGGACATAAAGTACCGGCGGGTAATCATATATCTCCTTGAGTCGGGCAGGGTAACTGGCATCATTACAGTTAAGTACGGCCACTCCATAACGGTTCAGCTTTTCCATCTCTGTTTCCAGACAAATCTTGGGTCGCCAGGAGTTGATGGCATTTACCGAACCACTGTCCAGACCGGCGCGCTTTAAATCAGACGGCGACGCCTTCCATGCATTTTCCAGATTACCAAAGTAATTCTCGAGCTGAGTAAATTTAACTCGCCCAATGCCTGGAATAAGGCTAAAGCCGACCCAGAATTTAATGTCTTTATTGCTCACTTCAAGGCTATTCTAGCACAGGGGTAATCTGGAGACAATTAAACAATTACCCGACCCTTTTCTAAAGAGGGGGAATGATAAAAAAGAGGGGTTTCGCCCCTCTCGGACACCCCTTATAGTGGCGGAGAGGGTGGGATTCGAACCCACGGTAGCCAAAGGCTACACGCGCTTTCCAGGCGCGCCTGATAGGCCACTCCAGCACCTCTCCGTAATGCATATAAATTGAAGTTTAATTATATTCTATAATTTATCGGATTAGCAATTATTATTTGCTTTGATGGCGGAGAGGGTGGGATTCGAACCCACGCTCCGCTATTCGCGGAGACCGCTTTTCGAGAGCGGCACCATCAACCACTCGGACACCTCTCCTAACTTCAAATTTTACTGCAAACTCTCACTTTGGACAAGGCTGTCGGCAATCTCAGGGAAAACTATGGATAAAAGGAAAAACGAAAAGTCCCTTGACTAAACTTTTCTATCGTGGTAAATTATCTTTCTGGTGGACTCACTGAAGACGGGTGGGAGCGGCGGGGCTCGGGATTTCCTGGCTTACCTCTATCAAGATGTAAGGACGAAAGCGTATGCCGGAGAAACGCACTATCAAACATGCCACGCTTGTGACACTCGTTAAGGAGTGCCAGTGCGGATGAAAAGTTCATTGAGGTCGAAAAACCTCGCCGGGCACTGGCAGGAAAGATTAACGAGTGTAGTCCTGCAATTTATTATTTTATTCGCTTTTTGGCTAATCCTTTCCGGACACTATCAATTAAAGTACATTTTAATAGGGGCTGTAGCCGCCGGTTTAGTAACATTCCTTACCAATGACCTCTTTTACTCCGCATTGCGTCGTGGGGTGCGAGTGGAGACCAAAGTCCAGGTAGCCCTCCTGCAGTTGTGGCGCTTTATCGTTTACTTACCTTGGTTGTTTTCCAGAATCATAATGGCTAATGTTCAGGTTGCTTACCTCGTGCTCCATCCCAAAATGCCGATTGACCCGGTTCTTTTCCTGTTCCGGACCCGCATGCGGAAAGGTATTTCGCAGGTAACTCTGGCCAATTCCATTACATTGACGCCAGGGACAATAACCGTCAGTTTGGAAGATGGTAAATATATAATTCACACGCTGAAACCGACACTGGCCTCGGAACTTGTTGAAGCCGTAATGCAGAATAAGATAGCGAAAATTTATCTGGAAGAAAAAGAGCCACCACCTGTCGCAAGGTGGGTATATTCCCTGGAGGAACTTGGGCAATGAGTTCTTTCCTTTTGGGTATCACTATTTTTATTACCCTGCTGACTGCTGCCTCCCTGTACCGGGTAGCAGTGGGCAAAACTATATTTGACCGTATAATTGCTGCTGGTTTAGTCGGGACTAACGGCTTTATTTTGCTGACCTTAATCGGGTTTATCTTCAAACGAATTGATATGTTTGTTGACCTTGCCATCGCCTACGCACTTCTTAACTTTGTTATTGTAATTGTGCTGGGAAAATATTTTGATAGGAAGACGGAGAGTTCTTAATGCTAGCTCAAACCATTGTGGCGATTATACTTATTGTTGGCGGCGCTTTTTTTCTAACGGTGAGTAGTCTCGGCTTGCTTCGACTGCCAGACTTTTATGCCAGAACTCATGCCGTGGGGAAATCAGAGACGCTGGGAGCAATATTAACCCTCAGTGGTCTAGCCGTCTACAATGGCTGGGAACTCAGTACTTTTAAGATACTGTTTATTTTGCTGTTTGTGCTGATTGCTAACCCCACGGCAACCCATGCTATATCGAGGGCAGCTCTTCGGACAGGCTTGCAGCCATGGACACGAAAAAAGAAGCCGGATAGCGGAGCTAGCAGCCCTGATAAGTAATTGAGGAGAATGGAATAAGGAATCATGATTTGGCAAATTGACTTCTGGCTGCTGGTTATTCTGATTATTACGGCAGTCATTGCTCTTTCAGTTCATGACCTGCTGGCGGCAGTAGTCGCTCTATCCGCATATAGTTTCTTTGTGGCGTTGTTATTCACCCAGATGGGAGCGATTGATGTCGCTTTTGTTGAAGTAACGCTGGGAGCCGGCATAAGCGGGGTATTTTTCATTATTGCCCTATTTCGTACCAAACGGAGGTCTGAAGATTGAAGTGGCTTAGCGTTCCAATCATGGCCCTGTTTTTTGCCCTGATGCTGTATGCCACCAGTGGCTTACCGAGTCATGCTGACCCTCAGGCTCCAGCTAGCCAGCATGTTTCACCAAGCTATATTGAATATACGATTGAGGATACCCACACCCCCAATATTGTTACTTCCGTGCTGGCTGACTACCGGGGCTATGACACGCTTGGCGAAACAGTAGTTATTTTCACCGCTGGTCTTGCTTGCGTCCTGATACTTATGAAGAGGAAAACTCGATGATAGAGAAGCGATTCCAGAGCATCATAGTGCAGACAATTTGCAGTTTGTTAATCCCGTTTATTCAAATGTTCGCTCTCTACATAATCATACACGGCCACTATGGTCCGGGTGGTGGGTTTCAGGGTGGGGTCTTACTCGCCGTCAGCATTATCTTACAGCGTCTGTACCTGGGAAAAGAAATCTCCTATAAAAGATTCCCGCCAAAATTGGCACTGGCACTTGGGGCTATTGGCATGCTGATCTACGGACTGGCCGGGATAATTCCCTTGGCGATGGGTGGCTCATTTTTAGACTATGCCTATCTTCCCATACCGTGGGTACATGGAGCCGAGCTAAGGGCGCTTGGCATCCTGATTGTTGAACTTGGAATAGGCCTGGCGGTATTTGGCACTCTGGTGCTTATTTTCGATAATTTAGTCGGGGAGAGATGGTAATGGTCGAGCTATTCATGTCCCGATATGTGTACCTGTTGATTACTGTCCTCTTAGCTCTCGGTCTTTACGGCATGCTCGGCAAGCGCAACCTGCTGAAAAAGCTCATCGGGATGAATATTTTTCAGACTGCAATCTTTCTCTTTTTTATTGAGGGTGCCACCAAGCTGGGAGGCACAGTACCTGTGATTGACCCGGAGCGTGGCATGGAGGCATTCAAATACATAAACCCGCTACCGCACGTGCTGATACTGACCGGAATCGTGGTGGGTATTTCCCTTACCGGGGTAGCGCTGGCTTTTCTGATAGTTATCTATCGCGCTTATAAAACTCTGGATGACAAGGCTATTATGTCGGCAATGAAAGAGATGTCTGAGTAAATGTCAAGTCTATCAATTCTTACTCTGGCGCCGTTATTACTGTTCGCCTTCATTGCAACACTGGTAGGAATATGGCGGCTAAAGTGGGCATATTTTACCGCGATTATTGGTGTTGTCCTCTCGCTGATAGCTGCCAGCACCGGACTGTTCCGCGTTCTGAAAGAAGGAGAGTTGCGCCATTTTCTGGGGGGATGGCCGCCACCCTTTGGTATTGAATATGTGCTTGACCATCTTTCGGCATTCATGGTCATAATCATCGTATTTATCGGCTTAATTGCCGTGGTTTACCCGCCCGAAGCCGGCTTATATCAGACCCCCAGGAAAGGTGTCCCCATGTATGGACTCCTTATGTTACTGATTGCCGGACTTGTCGGTGTGGTAATTACCGGTGACCTGTTTAATCTCTTTGTCTTCCTTGAGATTTATTCCTTAGCAAGTTACGCCTTGATAACGCTGGGTGGGGACCGTGCTGTGGTGGCTAGCTTCCGCTACCTGGTACTGGGGACAATTGCCGGTAGTTTCTACCTTTTGGGAGTTGGTTTTATTTACTTTTCCACGGGAACTCTCAATATGGCTGATGCCGCCCGGCTTTTGCCGCCTCTGTATGGCTCACCAGCGATAATGGCAGCCGTCGCCCTTATTGTTATCGGCATGGGTATCAAGATGGCTCTCTTTCCGCTGCATGTCTGGCTACCTGACGCCCATAGCTATGCACCGCCGGTAGTGGCAGCGGTGCTGGCAGCGATTCAGATTGAGGTCGCCGCCTACGTTATAATTCGCATGCTGCTCACTGTTTTCCAACCCCAGTACTTTATTGAAGTCCTGCCGGTGACTACGATAATCGGTTGGGTAGCTGCCGTCGGTATCATTTTTGGCTCGGTTATGGCTATTGCCCAGAAGGAGTTCAAGCGTATGCTTGCCTACAGCACTGTCGCCCAGGTGTCCTATATCGGACTGGGAATCGGGCTGGCTAACCCGCTGGGACTCATTGGGGGTCTGCTTCACATCCTTAACCATGCTTTTATGAAGAGCAGCCTCTTTTTGGTTGCCGGCGGCATCAAGTATCAGACCGGACTTCACGAGATACCACAGTTTGCCGGCCTGGGACGCAAGATGCCATTGATGATGACCGCTTTTACCGTGGCGGCACTGTCCATGGTGGGTATACCGCCGACCTGCGGCTTCTTCAGCAAATGGTATCTGATACTGGGCGGTCTTGAAGCCAATAACTGGGTCTTTGTTGCCGTGATTCTGGCCAGTAGCCTGCTTAACGCTGTCTACTTTTTCCGGGTGATTGAGAAAATCTTTGCGGTTAAGCCAAGCAATGAGTTGTCGGCAGAGGTGGAGCGGGCAAAAGAGCCTTCGGCAAGAATCCTGGTACCAATACTGATTCTTGCCGCTGGTATCATTGTTCTGGGGTTCATTAATGCTGTTATTGTTACTCAGGTATTGAAGCCGGTGGTAGCGCTTTTGTGATTTGCGAAAGTAGAAAGACGAAATTAGTTTTATGGAAACATATTTCTCAATAAAACCACTGCTGGCAGTACTGGTCTCGTTAATAGCTGTGGTCTTGATTGTGATTCCCAACCAGCGGCCAAATGTCCGTGAGTCCTGGACAATAATGGCGGCGATAGCCAAATGCGCCATTGTACTGTCCATGCTGCCCAGCGTACTCCAAGGTAACTATCCAGCGATAACTTTATTAACCATTTCTCCAGGTATTTCCCTGGCACTGAAGGTAGATTCCCTGGGTATCCTCTTTGCTCTTTCCGCTTCGGTGTTGTGGATTTTAACCTCATTTTTCTCTATTGGTTATGTGCGCGGCGTACCGGAGCACAAGCAAACGCGCTACTTTGCCAGCTTTGCCGTTTGCCTTTCCGCCACCATGGGTATTGCCTTCGCTGCCAATCTGCTGACACTGGTCATATTTTATGAAATACTGACCATTGCCACCTATCCTCTGGTCATCCACAAGGAGACGCCGGAGGCAATATCGGCAGGAAGGAAGTATCTGGTCTACCTGCTTACCGGCGGGACGTTCCTTCTCTTTGCCCTGGCGCTGACCTATCAGCTCAGTGGCTCAGTTGATTTCAGGGCGGGGGGAATTATACCGGAGCAGGTGAGCAAGAGTAGCGTCATCCTGCTGTCTATCCTGTTTTTGTTAAGCTTTGGGTTCAAGTCAGCGATTATGCCGCTGCACAGCTGGCTACCGACGGCTATGGTGGCACCGACTCCAGTCAGTGCTCTGCTCCACGCCGTAGCGGTGGTAAAAGCCGGTGTCTTCGGCTTTGCGCGGGCTATCGGCTTTATCATTGGCCCCCAACTCTTACACGATAGCGGGGCATCGGGTTATCTGGCTGGTCTTACTGCTGCCACGATAATAATCGCTTCACTTATTGCCCTGCGCCAGGATAATCTGAAGATGCGTCTGGCTTATTCCACGGTAGGGCACCTGTCCTATATTGTCCTGGGCATAACCATGCTCTCAGCGAGCGGCTGGACTGGAGGGCTTCTCCACATGGTAAACCATGCGGTGATGAAAATTACCCTCTTTTTCTGCGCCGGTGCTATATACGTCAGGACGAACTGTAAGAATGTAAGTGAGATGAATGGTATTGGTCGGCAGATGCCAATCACTATGGGTGCTTTTGCCCTGGTGTCAATTGGGCTGGCGGGAATGCCACCAGTCAATGGTTTCATCAGTAAATGGTATCTGGTGCAGGGAGCACTGGATGTGGGCCAGATGGCTTTAGTGGCTACTTTTCTACTCAGCGGTGTACTCAATGCCGGCTACTTTTTCAGCATCGTTGTCCGTGCCTTCTTCTTCCGTTCCGACAAGTTTACCAAGTTTGGCGAGGCTTCTCCTTTGATGGTTATTCCGCTGGTGCTGACGGCTATATTTGCGCTCTGGCTGGGCATCTTCCCCAATCAATTCCCGAACCTTTTCCAGTTGGCTGCCAGAGTTGCCAGCAATGTTCTCGGTGGAGGTGGGTTATGATACGCCGCTGGTTGGCAGTTTTTATAGTGAGCCTGGTCATTCTTATTTTGCTTGAATTTTTCCTGGTGATGGGGCACGGCCACAATGCTTTCCCCTGGTCCGGAGTTGCCGGGTTCTTTGCTCTATTTGGTGTCATCGGCTGTTTGCTTCTCATTGCTTTTGCTAAATTAATCGGTCATTACTGGCTGCAGCGCAAGGAGGATTACTACGACCGAAATGATGATGAGTAGTTTTCCACTGGCAATCATCTTTGTAATCGGGGCAGTTGTACTACCGATTCTGCCCAGACAGATGCGGTCGTCGGCATATCTGGTAGTTGTGGCTTTAGCTTTTTACTTCCTGCTGCAGCTGGAGCCGGGAGCGAGACTGACTTTCCATTTCCTTAACTACGAACTGATGCCCTGCCGGGTGGACAGGTTAAGTATTTGCTTTGGCTATGTCTTTGTTATCATGGGGTTCCTAGGTGGTATCTTCGGATTCCATGTTAAAGATGCCCTGCAGCAGGTAACGGCTCTACTCTATGTCGGTAGTTCAATCGGGGTGGTCTTTGCCGGCGACCTGTTTACGCTGCTTGTCTTCTGGGAAATAATGGCGCTATCTTCTGTCTGTCTCGTCTGGGCAAGAAGAAGGCCGGAGTCAAGTCGTGCCGGTTTCCGATACCTCCTGGTTCATGCCTTTGGCGGCAGTGTGCTTATGGCTGGAATCATCTGGCATATTGGGGGAACGGGTTCGATATTATTTAATCACTTTGAAGGTAGTATTGCCTCATACCTGATTCTTTTCGGGTTTGCCCTCAATGCTGCCGTCCCACCGCTTAACGGCTGGCTGCCTGATGCCTATCCCGAAGGTACCGTCTCCGGCAGTGTTTTTCTTAGTGCTTTCACCACCAAGGTGGCGGTTTACGCCCTCGCCCGCGGCTTCGCTGGTTTCGAGTTACTGATGTGGGCAGGGGCATTCATGGCTGTCTACGGCGTTGTTTTTGCCTTCCTCGCCAACGATGGCCGTCGCCTCCTCTCCTATCACATTATCAGTCAGGTTGGCTATATGGTCTGTGGCATTGGCATAGGCACCGAGATGGCGATTAACGGTGCCACCGCTCATGCCTTTGCTCATATCCTGTATAAGGGATTGCTATTCATGGGCATAGGTACAGTCCTCTACGCCACCGGCCGCAGCAAAATGACAGAACTGGGCGGGCTATTCCGGAAGATGTGGCCCACCCTGATATTTTTCATGGTCGGCGCCTTTTCCATTTCTGGAGTGCCCCTGTTTAGCGGTTTTGTCAGTAAGACCATGGTGATAAATGCCGCTGCGGTTAGCCATTTTGGAATCATAGTCTTACTGCTGGAGCTAGCTTCCATCGGCACTTTTCTGTCCATCGGACTGAAACTGCCGTATTTTACCTGGTTCAGTACTGACCGCGCCCTGAAACCGAAACCGGTGCCGCTGGGTATGTATATTGGTATGGCGCTGACTTCAGCAATATGTATAGCTATCGGAGTATACCCCGCACTGCTTTATAACCTTTTGCCCTTTGAAGTAAACTACCAGCCATACACTGCTGGGCACCTGATAGAAACCATGCAGTTGCTGATTTTCACCGGCCTTGGCTTCTGGCTGGTAAAGAGCCGGCTCCATGCGGAGGGGACAATCACGCTGGATACTGACTGGTTCTACCGGAGACCATCCCGGCTGGCTTACAATGTGTTCAGTGTTTTGGTGTGCCGCCTGTATGGTGCTGTAGAAAACCTGGCCTATCGCTTTGTCTGGTATATCGTCAGACTGAGTGACAATCCTGCTGGGCACTTTGTTGAGAGCATGAGGTCCACCAAATATGCTCTCCTCCATACTGAAAAACCTGCCCCCGAACCCTCAGCCTTCAACCCTGACCGCTATCGTATCCAGCTGGGACTCATGATTATTGTGGTGCTGTTAAGCTTCATTGTCCTGCTCGCCTGGAACGTTCTCGTCTAGCGGCTCGGCATGGACTGACATCTGTAGAACAGGATTATATCACCCGCCTGGACCATGGTGAAACTGAAGTAAGCGCCGAGCAAGAACCGCAATATCATGGCGCCATTATTCCAGCTCAGTCGGTATTAACTACAAATGTCAACCCTTGCACCAATCGCAGAAAGTGGTTATAATGAAAACGGCGCTCTGGAACGCAAGAGGAAGGAAATTTGTTGTTCCGGGGTTATACTCTTTGCTATCAACTAAACTTCTGCTATAATAACACTTGGCTACTGACTTTGCTTGTTCTTGGGAATCATAGAAAGAGATTTTGTTTAAATGGTAGAAGAAGCTGGAGAGTTTGTAGACGCGGAAGTAGTCAGGACTAAAAAGAAAATCACCTTTACGCTAATCATTATAGCCCTCAGTCTTCTATATTATTTCCTCTTAATAGAGCTAGAACAATCTCTGGCTACCACTTTTTTCTTTCCCCTCACTTCCAGCACCCTCATGTTCCTGCTATTTAAAACAGTTGGTACTTTTGGAGACATGCGTTTACTGCTATCGGCTGCTGTTAAAAAGTTAAAAAATGTTAAATTGCTCGTTCACTGGCTACGTGGTAATATGGCCTTAGGCCCCTGTAGCTCAGTTGGATAGAGCACCAGCCTCCGAAGCTGGGTGCGAGCGTTCGAGTCGCTCCAGGGGCGCTTTTAGAGTAATGAGGAGAGTGAAATGATAGATTTAACAAAGATTATTGAAATCAGATGGCACGGGCGTGGTGGTCAGGGAGCAGTTACCTCAGCCGAGTTGGTAGCAAAGGCTGCCATAAGTGAGGATAAGTATGCTCAGGCGTTTCCTAGTTTTGGTCCCGAAAGGAGAGGCGCACCAGTCCTGGCATTTAACCGGGTAAGCAGCAAGGAGCGCATAAGAGTCAGAGCCGAGGTTGAAGAACCTGATATAGTCATAGTTCTTGACCCCGGACTGCTCGCCATTGTTGACGTTACTGCCGGGATAAAAAAAGACGGGATCATTATCGTTAACACTATAAAGAATGCGACGGCAATCAAGCAAATACTTGGTACTGACTATCTGGTAGCAACAGTTGACGCCAATAAAATTGCCATGGAACAGCTAGGTGTACCGATTGTTAATACTACCATGGCTGGCGCTCTGCTAAAAGTTACCGATATTGTAAAAATGGAATCCATGATTGAGCCACTAAAAGAGCGTTTTGGCAGATTGGCTGAGCGGAATATCAAGGCTATGGAAAAAGCTTACCAAGAGACTAAAATGGGGGATGAGTAATAATGGCTAAGAAACCGGAAGAACTAACTTGGAAAGACCTTAGTATTGGTGTAGTAGTGACCGAAGCTGGAAATGCTGACCAGTATAAAACCGGAGACTGGCGGTCACAGAGGCCGATAATGGATTTAGGCAAATGTACTAAATGCGGACTCTGCTATGTATATTGTCCTGAGGGGTGTATGGAGGAGAATGAGGAGGGTTATTTTGAACCTAATTATTTTTACTGCAAAGGTTGCGGTATTTGCGCCGCTGAATGCCCCCGAACTGTAATAACTATGGTAGAGGAGAAGGAGGAATAATGGCAAAAAAAGAAGGAATTGAAGTAGCTATTGCTGTTGCTGAAGCAGCAAAGCTTGCTAAAGTTGATGTAGTTGCCGCTTATCCAATTACCCCGCAGAGTCATATTGCGGAACATCTTGCTGCGTTGGTGGCTAATGGTGAATTGGATGCCACCTATGTTCCAGTTGAGTCTGAACACTCCGCTATGAGCACCTGCCTTGGCAGTTCAGCTACTGGCGCGAGAACATTCACCGCTACCTCCGGTCAGGGGTTAGAGCTAATGCATGAGGTAGTGTACGTCGCTTCATCTATGCGATTGCCAATCGTCATGCCGGTGTGTAACCGGGCTCTGTCGGCACCGCTGAGTGTCTGGGGTGACCATTCCGATGTTATGTCTGTCCGGGATACCGGCTGGATACAAATATTCACTGAAAATGGACAAGAGTCAGTTGACAATGTTATTTGCGGTTTTCGCATGGGTGAAGATCCGAGAGTTGTGCTTCCGGTAATGATTCACCTGGACGGCTTCCATCTGTCACACATGATTGAACCTATAACTTACCCGGACCAGGCTAAAGTCGATGAGTTTCTCCCACCATACAAGCACCCGTCGCCATTGAATATAGAGGACCCTGTATCTATGGGATGTTTCGGTCCACCCTTTATATATACCGAGGCAAAGAAAGCCCAGGAAGTAAACCTGGAGGCGTCCAAGAAAGTAATTCTTGAAGTATGGAAAGAGTTTGGCGAAAAATTTGGGCGTAATTATTCACCGGTGGAAAAATACTGCAGCGATGGGGCCAAGACTCTACTGCTGACCATGGGAAGCTACAGCGAGACAGCAATGGCAGCCATTGATGAGATGAGAGCGGAAGGCAAAGACGTTGGCCTGATTAGGATTCGCCTGTGGCGCCCCTTCCCATTTGATGAATTTCGTGATGCAGTAAAAGATGCTGATATCCTGGTTGTGCTGGATAGAGCACTTTCTTATGGTGGACCGGCCCCGGTTTGTTCCGAGGTCAAAGCAGCCCTGTATGCTGAACCCAAGAGACCAAAGGTAGCCAGCTTTGTCGCTGGTCTGGGCGGCAGACATATTACTGTTGACGGATTTAAGCACATAGTTAACCGTGGTGAAGAGATTGCTCAGAAGGGGAGCGATACTGAATTTGAAATGTATGGAGTGAGGGAATAATGGAAAATTACGTTAAAATTGGCAAGCAAACAATAACCAAGGACGAACCTTTTGCTCCCGGTCACCGTGCCTGTATAGGTTGTGGTGAGTCTTTAGCCGTAAGGTTGGCCTCTAAAGCAATAGGCCGGAATAGCATTGTTATTTGTGCTACTGGTTGTATTGAAATATATTCCTCCCCACTCCCCACTACTTCATGGCGTGTTCCGTGGATTCATACCCTGTTTGAGAATACGGCTGCGGTAGCCTCCGGTGTAGAGGCAGCTTGTAGAGTCCTGAGACGCAAGGGGAGAGGCGCAAAAGAGAAGACTAACGTAGTGGCTATAGCTGGCGACGGCGGTACCAGTGATATCGGTATGCAGGCTCTCTCCGGAGCGCTGGAGCGAGGCCACGACTTCACATATATCTGCTTTGACAACGAAGCCTATATGAATACCGGAATTCAGCGTTCTTCATCTACCCCTTACGGTGCTTCAACCACCACCCAGCCGGCGGGTAAGGCAAGCATCGGGCAGGTTACCTGGAAGAAAAACATGCCGGCAATTGCGGTTGCCCATGATATACCGTATGTGGCTACTGCCTCACCCAGCTATCCTTTTGATTTGATGGCTAAAGTATCCAAGGCGGTGGCGACTCCCGGCCCGGCTTATATTCATGTCCTGTCAGTCTGCCCCACCGGCTGGAGATGTCCCACCGATTCAAGTATCAAGATGGGTCGTCTTGCAGTGCAGACCGGGGTGTTCCCCCTGTATGAAGTGGAAAACGGTGAATATAAGATGAATGTTAGCCCAGCACAACTCAAGCCAGTTGCTGAATATCTAAAGCTACAGGGCAGATTCAGGCATCTAACTGAGGACTCAATAAATAAGATTCAGGAAAGAGTAACCAAAGAATACAACAAGCTGAAGGAGAAATGCGCTGCCTCGGCTGGAAACAATTAGCAGTGTTAGTTTCTGCTTCAGTTAATGTATTTAATATATTTGCTCCGGCTGCCTTGTCCGGGAGTATCGGCTAGCCTCGGGGTTGCTCCTAGATAAACGCTTTGATATACTTCAACTGCGGGGTGTAGCGCAGTCCGGTTAGCGCGCATGGTTTGGGACCATGAGGTCGGAGGTTCAAATCCTCTCACCCCGACCATAGCCCCAAAGCCAGCAAGTAGTGCGTAGAGTTGTTCCCATTGAAGCCTGTCAAAGCTAAACAATGATGTTCAGTGCCGCCGGTAAGATGTAAAAGCGGGCCGGCAATTCACCAAGCAGTTCACCATCAGCCTGGAGAGATATTGATTCTGTGGACTTTATCTCTATCTCTCTTGCCTGCTCAATCATAACTTTGGGGTGGGTTAGGTGGGTACCTTTGTAAACTCGTGGTAATGACCAGAGAAGATCAGGCTTGCTCAAATTACCTATTATTAAGACGTCAAGAAGGCCGTCAGCAGGGTTGGCATCAGGAGTAGCAAACATACCTCCACCCCCGTACTTGCCATTGCTCATCAAAACGGTGCATATCTTTCTTTCCGTTGTGCTGCCATCTATCGTAAGGGATATGTTCTTATTCCGATAAAACAGGAGGGTGCTGAGCAATCCAGTGAGGTAAGAAAGAGTATTACCCAGAGCTTTAAATATTTGGGTAGTAGTCCTTACTATTTCAGCATCAAAACCCAGTCCAGCGAAGTTGACGAATAATCGTTTCACCATCTGACCACCACTCATATATTCAATGACGCCAACATCCACGGTGAGCTTTCTCGGGTTTATCAGGCACTGGCAAGCTTCCTGGTAGGCCCATGGTATGCCAATAGTGCGAATATAATCGCGCCCTGTGCCGGTACTGATAATACCCAGCATTACATCGGCAATGCTACCCGCATCGTACAAACCATTAACAACCTCGTTTATCGTGCCGTCACCGCCTACGGTTACCACCAGTTCGCAGCCCTTTTTGGCAGCCAATCTGGCAAGCTCCCGGGCATGACCGGGAGCCTCAGTAAAATCATGTTCAAAATGAAACCCGATGCTTCTTAACAGACTCATAATATGCGGCCATTTCTTGGCGGTTCTGCCAGCACCGGCAACGGGGTTGACAATCAATTGTGCGTATGGCAAATGCCCACTCTCCTGAAATTTGTGATTATCCATTATCCGATTCTAAACTTCATACTTCAAAACAGTATAGCACATCATGCTTAAAAGTGATTCACCATAATCTGCCCATCCGGATACCAAGTTTGCAGTGACCCACAGCTGAGTAATCTTGAAGATTAATTTGGAATCGGGCAATATAAGACTTTGAGGCAATGCTAAAGGACAAAATTATAAGTATATTGAGCAGTAAGCCGGTATTGATAGATATCAGGCGACTATTTGATGGGGATGGAGCCAGCAGGAGAGGGTTCTATGATAAAAATCTGCAGGCTATCTACATTCGCCCAGATGTGGAGTTTTTCTGTTTATCCTTTATGGCTTGCTCTAAAATTCTTTCAAATTCATCAGTTATGCTGTCCCAACTATATCTCTCAACATGGCTTCTTGCTTTGGCACCAAGCATCTGGCAACTGCCACTTTGAATGAGTCCAACGGCTTCGGCAATAGCATCTTCCGGCTTATTGATGTAGACCACTCCATTACCTTCGCCAAACTCCTTTACAATACCTGGAAGTCGGGTAGAAATCACTGGCTTACCCATCGCCATGTATTCATACATTTTAATGGGGACAATATCCTGCATTATTGGTTCCCAGGGGTAGGCAGGTAAAAGACAAATATCCGCAGCAGCGATAAAGCCGGGGATTTCCTGATAAGCTTTCTTGCCGGTAAGGATAACCTGATTCTGCAGATGGTATTCCTCCCGCAGCTTGCAGAGTTCCTCATAGCTATCACCCTCACCGATGATGAGGAGCTTAAGCCCGTGTTTTTTATCTTTTGCCAATTGTATAATGACCTCTTTTAAGCCGGAAAATCTATAGAGCCAACCCATGAAGAAAAGAACGGTATCTCCTTTTCCGAGTCCGTATTGTTGCCTTACCGGGTCGCCGTTACAAGTGGAGTTGAATTGCTTGGTGTTTATGCCAGCCCGAAGCACTTGAACTCGCTCTTGAGGAGCCCCCAGCTTTATCACATAATCTCTAAGCTTATCGTTAATCACCAATACCCTGTCTGACCACTTCAGGGCTATGCTTTCTATTCCGCGGCCAATTGGTCGGAATAGTGCGGAAGGTACAAGCTTGTGCAGCACGTCTATCCAGTAGTAGATAAATGGTATATTGCTTCCTTTAGTGGCTCTTGCGGACAGGTAGCTATTTAGAATACCAAAACCAACGATTACATCCGGTTTAAATTCCTTTATCTGCTGAAATATTTCCTTCCGGTGAGAAATCACCAGAGAAATGTAATCCAAATATGGCAATTTGATGATGCCCGGGCGGATTACGCTGACTTTTGCCCGGTCATGAATTTTGGACACATTACCAAAGACCTGTCGCCTTGAATATAACTCTCTTTTACCCTGCGTCTTCCATAATAATTCGTAATCAATGGCTCGGACTTCGTGCCCCCGTAGCGAGAGCATTTCAGCTAAATGATGCTGCTGTGCTGGATTACGCTTCAGCCAGTCTGTTTCTTGAGTAATAAGGATTTTCATTTTTTGCCATAGACTTTCTTCATCCACTCAATTGTTCTGGGTATCCCTTCTTCCAAAGGGATTTTGGGGTCATGGTTTAAATCTTTCCTTGACTTGGAAAAGTCCATGTGTTTTACCTTGGTGGTGAATGGCTCCGCCTTCTTATAAGTGACCATGGAGTCATCCTTGCCCAGGCATTTCAGGACGAGGTCGGAGACATACTTAATATCATGTTCCCATTCTTCCTTACCGCCGACATTATAGGCTTCCCCGGGCTTAAAATTTTCCAGAATATTGGCGAAGGTACGACAGGTATCCTCAACATAGTCAAAGATGCGCTTGTGACCCAGGTAAACAGTATAGGCTTCATTTTTCAGGGCTTTGTAGATGAAGGCAGGTATCACACCACGGTAGGGACTGTAATATTCATGGGGCCCATAAGCATTGACTGGACGAACCCTGACTGTTTCCGTACCAAACATGGCTGCTGAGTTCAAGACCTGAAGTTCTCCCACCCACTTGGTCATGGCATAATCATTCATCTGCTTTATCGGCACCTTATCCATTACGTCCTCGTTCATCACACCCTCATAGTCGCCATAGACCTCAGCACTGCTGAAGAATATCATCTTAAATCGCTTCACTTCTTGAAGCCGTATAATGTTCTTGGTGCCTATCACATTGGTTAGCCACAGGTTTTCATAATAATCTTCACCGTTCCAGCGCCCATATTCCGCAGCCAGGTGGTAGACGTAATCAAAATCATGCTGGGTAAACACTCTCTCCAGATGACGATATTTACTTGTAT
>Ga0307379_10005917_pt1 | contig 16919 bp, 10 predicted proteins | sample UN2MG_FD_202237 | JGI IMG/M metagenome (GOLD analysis project Ga0307379, IMG submission 202237) | Soil microbial communities from Risofladan, Vaasa, Finland - UN-2 | ecosystem: Environmental > Terrestrial > Soil > Coastal area > Acid sulfate soil | place: Finland: Risofladan, Vaasa | collected... | reverse complement strand
TATGAGAATCCCTGCGGCCTTCTCTCTTCTTCTCCTCTTATCATTGACGCTTCCGGCGATGGCGCTGGCCGGTCAGGAAACCGAGGCCCAGCGCGAAGCCCGCATGAAGTGGTGGACCGAAGCCCGCTTCGGCCTGTTCATCCACTGGGGGCTTTACGCCCTTCCCGCGCGCCATGAATGGGTCAAGCAGCGCGAGGCGATCACCGCTGAGGAGTATCAAAAATACTTCGAACATTTCAACCCCGACCTGTATGAGCCCAAAGAATGGGCGCGCCTGGCCAAGGCGGCGGGGATGAAATATTTTGTCGTCACCACCAAGCATCACGAGGGTTTCTGTCTCTGGGACTCCAAGTCTACGGACTATAAAGCGACGAAAACGCCTTATGGAAAGGATTTGATCAAGCCGCTGGTCGAAGCTTTCCGGGCGGAAGGATTGCGCGTCGGGTTCTACCATTCGCTCCTCGACTGGCATCACCCCGACTACCCTGTCGACCGCTTCCACCCGATGTTCAACAACCTCGAATTCCGCGGCCAGGCCAAGAACCGCGATGTCCGCAAATACGCCGCCTACCTGCATAACCAGATCCGCGAGCTTCTCACGGAATACGGGCCGATCGACTGCCTCTTTATGGACTATTCGTTCCCCGGCGAGAACGGCAAGGGGCGAAACGACTGGCAGTCCGAAAAACTTATCCGGATGATCCGCGAGCTCCAGCCTCAGATCATCATCAACGATCGTCTCGACCTCCTCGATGTCCCGGGCGGCTGGGACTACCGGACTCCCGAACAGTTCATGCCCCGGGAGTGGGTGAAGATGGACGGGAAGCGAGTCCCCTGGGAAACCTGCCAGACGTTCTCCGGTTCCTGGGGATACCACCGGGACGAAACCACCTGGAAGAGCGTCCGCCAGCTCGTCGTCATGCTGATCGAAACGGTGAGCAAGGGGGGGAATCTCCTCTTGAACGTCGGACCAACGGCCCGCGGCACCTTTGACGACCGGGCTAAAGAACGGCTGGAAGGTATCGGTGCCTGGATGAAAAATCACGGCCGCTCCATCTCCGGCTGCACTCAAGCCCCCGACGAGTTCAAAATATCGCCGAACTGCTTGCTGACGTATAATCCGGCGGCGAAGCGCTTATACGTTCACGTGCTCGAGTGGCCGATGGGCGCTCTCTATCTTGACGGCTTCGCCGGGCGGGTCGCCTACGCCCAGCTCCTCAACGACGCTTCCGAGATCAAATTCATCGATCAGAGTCGCGCCGGAGAGATAGGGTTCATGCCGGGAGAAAGGAAGGGGGAGAAAGGGAATGCCATCATCCTCCGGCTTCCCGCGCAGCCACCGAATGTCACCGTCCCGGTGATCGAGCTTTTTCTCAAATAAGCGACCAAACATTCTATTTCTTGTCCGAAGCACCGGGCTTGGTGAGCGGCGTTCCGGCCTGGCAGAAGGGGCAGGCGTCTGCCTCGAAGGCGTCGACCTTGAGGGCCAGCAGGCTTCCGACCGGCTGCCCCTCGATCGCCACCACGCCGGCCGTCCGGTCGACGAGGACATAGATCCCGGCGACACCGACTCCCCTTTGCTTTAAGCTCTCCACGACTTCCTGGATCGACCCCCCGGTTGTTAAAATATCTTCGACGATAATGGCCTGCCTGCCGGCTTCCAGGCCTGACCAGCCCGGCCGAAAGGCCATCTTCTCTTCCACCCGTTGGCTGAAGGCAAACCTCTTCCCCAGCTTGAGTGCGGCCAGGAAGCCGATAGCGATCGCACCGTACGCCGGCGAAATGACGTAGTCGAACTCTTTTTTCTCGCTTCTGATCTTATCGACCAGGAGGTCGACAATCTCGTCCAAGACGGCCGGCTTTTCGATTAACCGGATCTTCTCGAAATACCATTCCGAATGCTTTCCCGAAGTCAGCCTGAAATGCCCCTGCAGCAGCGCATCCGCTTCCTTGAACAGGGCGAGAATCCGCTCCTTGGTAACGCCGTTCATGTCGTCCTCCTGAGCGAAATTTCGCGATTTCCGGCAACGCCGATCCCGGCGCAGGTGTTTTATCAATAGCATTATAAATAACCAGACTATTTGCGCAAGCGAATCCGGCTGAACGGAACGATCGGCCCAGGGCAGCCCGTCGGGGACATCCATTTGTCCCCAGGCAAGGTGGTTTTGCCCCAGGGGGAACGTCCCCGACAAAAATGGAAGAAAAACGGGTTTTCTTCGTCTAAAATATGTGTGTTGGTGTTTATCTGGGCCAACATAAGGCCTGCAAAAGCATAGATCAGGAATGTAGGAGAGCACATGCGGAAGACACTCATCGTTCTCATATCCTTATGGATAGCCCTGGCCTTCGGCTGTCGGAAAGCCGGGGAGGTCCCCCAAACTGGGGAGGCGGCCGCCAGTCCCGGCCAAAAACCCGGGAGAAAACCCCAGAACGCTACCGATATCGATGTTGACAAGCTGAATATCCCGGACAAATTGAAGCAAGAGATCAAGTCCGGGCGAATCCCAAAGGATAAGATCCCGGAGATCCTGGCGAACATCCAGGGAGGCGGAAGTCCCGACCAGGGCGAGGCCTATCCGGTGAGCGTGGGCCAGGTCCAGAGGAAAAGCCTCAATTCCTACCTCGTCCTTAACGGGAGCGTCGAGCCGGAACGGAAAGTGGAAGTCTTCTCCCGGCTGGGAGCCTACGTCAAGCAGATCGTTAAAGAAGAAGGCGACTATGTGAAAGAATCGGACATCCTGGCGTTCCTCGACGACACCGAGATCCGGATCAGCTACCAGCAGGCCAAGATCGAACTGGAGCAGGCCCAGCTCAGTCTGGAAGAGGCCGAACAGAACTACACCCGCAACAAAGAACTGATCGCCAGAGAGCTCATCTCCGAACAAGAATACCAGACCCAGGAGGCCCAGTATAAGCAGCGGCAGCTCGACCACCAGAACCGCCTGGAGAACTTCAAGAACCTCGAGCTGCAGCTCAACTACACCAAGATCCGGGCCCTATCCGAGGGCTACATCACCGAGCGGCTGATCGAAGTGGGCAGCCGCGTCACCGCCAACCAGCAGGTGTACACCATCGAGGACTTCAAACCCCTCCTGGTCCGCGTCTATGTTCCCACCTCCGATGCCATCAAACTCAATGAGAAGATGACGGCGGAAGTGACCACCGAGGTCTTAAAAGGGAACAACTTCGCCGGGAACATCAAGTTGATCAATCCCCGGATCGACGTCCAAACGGGCACGGTCAAGGTCACCGTCGAGGTCTACGACGAGACGCTCCGCTTGAAGCCGGGGATGTTCGTTGAGGTTCGGATCGTCATCGGCCAGAAAGAGAACGCCCTGGTCATCCCCCGGAGAGCCGTCCTTTACAAGCAGAACAGGACCTATGCCTTCATCCTCAACGGAAACAAGGCGACCCAGCGTGAGATCACTCTCGGCCTCACCGAGGAAGACGACGTGGAGGTCAGCGGAGGTCTGGCAGAGGGCGATGTCATCGTCACCGTGGGCGTGGACGGTCTCAAGGACGGCCAGAGAGTGGACGTGGTCCAATGAAACTCGTCAGGTTTTCCATCAACCGCCCGGTGTCCGTATTCATGTTCACCGTGGCGGCGGTCATCTTCGGGTTCATCTCCTATTCCAAGCTCAAGCTCAACCTCCTGCCTAAGATTTCCTACCCCACGCTGACCATCAAGACGGAATATCCCGGCACCGCGCCCCCGGAGATCGAGAACATCATCTCCAAGCCGATCGAAGAGACCTGCGGTGTCGTCGACAATGTCGTCCGCATTTCCTCGGTCTCCCGGGCCGAGCTCTCCGAGGTCAGCGTGGAATTCGCCTGGCATACCAACATGGACTTCGCCACCCTCAAGCTTCGGGAAAAACTGGACCTGCTGCGGCTCCCCCTCGGCGCGACCAAGCCGGTCATCCTCCGGTATGACCCCAACCAGGAACCGATCATGAGATTGGGGTTGTCCGGCGACGCCGACCTGGCCCGCATTCGCTACATCGCCGAACGCGAGGTCAAGCAGGCTCTGGAGAGCATCGAGGGTGTCGCCGCCTGCTCCATCTCGGGCGGCCTTGAGGACGAGATCCACGTCGACATCGACGAGCAGAAGCTCAGCCTGCTCAACATCCCCATCACCACGGTGGCCAACCGTCTGGCCCAGGAGAACGTCAACCTCTCCGCCGGCATCCTGAAACAGAAGGACAGCCAGTATCTGGTCCGCACCGTCAACCAATTCCAGGACGTCGAGGAGATCAAGGGCATCATCGTCGAGAAGCGCGGCGACATCCAGATTACCCTGGGCAGCGTCGCCGACGTCTTCCGAGGTTACAAGGAGCGCAAGGTCATCTCCCGCATCAACGGCCGGGAGTGCATCGAAGCCGCCATCTACCGGGCGGCCGACGCCAACACGGTTTCGGTGGCCGATGACGTCACCGCCAGGCTTCAGACCGTCCGGGACAACATCCTGAAGCCCCGGAACATGGACTACGTGATCATCACCAACCAGGCCAAGTTCATCAAGAACACCATCCAGGAAGTCAAACAGACGGCCCTCTACGGAGGCATCCTGGCCGTCCTGGTGCTGTTGTACTTCCTGAAGGATTTCCGCAGCACCCTGATCATCGGCGCCGCTATCCCGATCTCGGTCGTCATCACCTTCTTTCTCATGTACTCGTCCAACATCACTCTGAACATCATCTCGCTCGGGGGATTGGCGCTCGGCATCGGTATGCTGGTCGATAACTCTATCGTCGTGTTGGAGTCTATCCAGCGTTACCGGGAGAACGGGGCCACCCCTTATGATTCCGCCCTCCAGGGAACAACGGAAGTCGCCGGCGCCGTCACCGCCTCCACGTTCACCACCGTAGCGGTCTTTTTCCCGATCGTTTTCGTCGAGGGCATAGCCGGACAGCTATTCAAAGACATGGCACTGACGGTGACATATTCCCTTTTGGCCTCGCTGCTCGTTTCGTTGACCCTAGTCCCGATGCTCAACGTGGCCCTGCGCCGGGAAAACTCCAGGGAGCGGCTCAGCGGAGTCCTGAGGTTTCTCCTTAAGCCCGTGGACAAGCTCTATGATAAAGTCTTCCGTTCCTATCAGAAGGTGCAAACCGTTTCCTTCGCTCACCGCAGGTTCATTTTCAGCGGTGTTGCCCTCGCCTTCGTCGCCTCTCTCTTCCTGACCCGGTTTATGGGCCAGGAGCTGATCCCCGTCATTTCTCAAGGGGAGTTCATCATTAACGTCGAGTTCCAGCCTGGGACATCCCTCAAGGAAAACGCCTCCATCGTCTCGGACATCTCGGACACGCTCAAGAATTACCCTGAGATCGACAGTCTCTACGAGCTCATCGGAAAAGGATCCCGGGGCGGTATTTCCTTCCAGGAGGAGCGGGAGAACCTGTCCGAATTCACCATCCGCTTGAAACCGGGCATCCTAGGAAAGAGGGAGGACAGGATCATGGACCGGGTCAGGGCCGACCTGAAACGGTTCCCCACGACCGAGCTCAAGGTCTACAAGCCCCGCCTGTTCTCTTTTAAGGCCCCCCTGGAAGTGGTGGTGGCCGGAAATGACCTCGACAAGATCAAACAGGTCTCGGACGAGCTCCTGGCGAAAATCCGCGGCATCCCGGGCATCATCGACCTCAAGTCGAGTATGGAAGAGGGCTATCCCGAGATCCAGATCATCTTCAACCGGGCCGTCCTGGCGAACCAGGATATGACCATCAACTCCGTGGGCTCCCAGATCCGTAACAAGATCGAGGGGAACGTGGCCACACGGTTCATCGAATCCGACCGGGAGGTGGACATCCGGGTGCGGCTCTCCGAGGACTCCCGGGATCGCGTCGAAAAGATCAGCCGGATCCAGATCCAGAACGGCCTGGGTGTGATGGTGCCGCTCCAGGCGCTGGCCGACATCCGGATCAAAGAAGGACCCGCCGAGATCCGGCGGATCGTCCAGCAAAAATCCGCGGTCATCACCGGGAACATCTCCGACATCTCTCTTGACGACGCCAAATCCAAGGTGATGGCAGCGACCGCGACTCTCCCCCGCTCGCCGGACATCTCCGTTTACCTGGCCGGTCAAAGCATGGAGCAGGATGTGGCTTTTTCCTCCATGATATTCGCCATTTTCCTGGCCGTGTTTCTCGTCTATCTGGTCATGGCCTCCCAGTTCGAATCCTTCAAGAAACCCTTCATCATCATGTTCACCATCCCCCTCGGCGTCATCGGAGTGGTGATCGTCGGACTGGCCGCGGGCATGTCCATCAACGTGATCGTGCTTATCGGGCTGATCATTCTCTCGGGCATCATCGTGAACAACGCCATCGTGCTGGTGGACTATATCGGCAGGCTCCAAAAGCAGGGCATGCCCAAGAGGGAGGCCATCCAGACGGCGGCCCGGGTGCGCTGGCGGCCGATCCTCATGACCACGATCACGACGGTCCTGGCGCTGATGCCCATGGCCCTGGACTTCAACGAGGGGTTTGAAATCCGCATTCCCCTGGCCCTGACGTTAATCGGCGGGCTGATTTTCGGAACGTTCCTCACGCTGGTCCTCATTCCTCTCGTCTACGACTGGGTGGTCCGGGAACCGTCCGAGCAGGAGAGCCGACTGATGGCCCTGCTGAAGGGTCTCAAGACGACCCTCACCCTGGATAAAGCGAAACCTGGGAAATCATGAACCTGCCGGAATTTTCGATCCGCAAACCGGTGTCCGTCATTGTCGCCATGCTGATCTTCCTAACCATCGGGGTGATCTCCATCCTCAAGCTTCCCCTCGAGATGATGCCCGATACCTCGTTCCCCGGCCTGATGGTTCAGATCCCCTATCCGTCCTCCTCGCCGGAAGACGTGGAACGGATTATCACCCGCCCCCTTGAGGACTTCTTGGCCACGGTCAACAACCTCGAGGAGTTGAGCTCCACCTCCTCCGCGTCCGGCAGTTGGATCCATATGCAATTCAAGAGCGGGACCAACATGGACCTGGCCACCATGCAGATCCGCGACAAGATCGACCAGGTCCGTGATCAGCTTCCTGATGACATCGAGAACATCAACATCCGCCGTTTTTCCCTGAATGACCGGCCGGTCATTAACTTCAGCCTGTCCCTTCCCGGCGAACTGGACAACCTTTATTACTGGTCGGAAAATTACATCACCCAACAGCTGGAACGCATCGAGGGAGTCGCCAATGTGGACATCCGGGGGATCCGCAACAAGGTCCTCAACGTTTACCTCAAGCCGGAGGTCTTCTACTCCTCCTCCATCCGCATCGCCGATCTGATCGATACTATCCGTAACAACAACGTCAACATATCGGCCGGCTATGTGGAAGACGCAGAGATGCGCTATGCGGCCCGCATCCCGGGGGAGCTAAAGATCCTGGAGGACGTCAAGAACCTCCCGGTCAGCAACAAGGGACTGACCATCGCCGACGTGGCCCGGGTCACCTACGACTATCCCGTCAAGGAGGATTTCAACCGCCTCGACGGAAACGAAACCGTGCGTTTCCAGATCTACCGGGCTTCCAACGCCAACATCGTGGACGTCTGCAACGCGGTCAAGAACGCCATGGCCCGAATCAAAAGCACCGAACCCGCCCTTAAGGACATGACGGTCATATTTTACCGCGACCAATCCAAAGACATCCTTGCTAGCCTCCGCGACCTGACCATCTCCGGAGTGGTCGGCGGGCTGTTGGCCATCGTCATCCTGCTGTTCTTCTTGAGGAAATTCCGGACGACGATCATCATCGCCATGGCCATCCCCATGGCTATGGTCTTTACTTTCAGCTTCATGTACCTTTACCGGGCGCTCTTCCGGGCCGACATCTCGATCAATATCATCTCCCTGAGCGGCCTGATGATGTCGGTCGGGATGCTGGTGGACAACTCCGTCGTTGTCTTGGAGAACATCTTCCGCTTGCGCCAGGAGAAGAAACTCGACGCCATGACGGCCTCTCTGCGCGGCGCCAGCGAAGTCTCCCTAGCCGTGACGGCCTCCACCCTGACCACCCTGGTGGTCTTCGTTTCGCTCGGCTTCATGTCGTCGTCGGGATTCGGGCGTTTCATGCGGGATTTCGCCCTGACCATCTCCCTGGCGCTCATCGCCTCGTACATCACGGCCTTGACTTTTATCCCCCTGGGAGCCAGCCGCCTGCTCAAAGGCAAAGCCCGGGAAAAGGCCCGCTGGCTGGTCAAACTGACAAATATCTATGAACGGATCATCAGCTTCACGATCAAGAATTGGAGGACCAAACTGGCGGTCGCCGGCCTGGCGGTGATGCTGTTTATCATTTCTTTCATGATGCTGAAGAACATCGAAAGGGAATTTATGCCCAGTAGCGATGAACGGGAGATCGACATCTCGGTCTTCATGCCGCGCAGCTACACCCTAGACGAGATGAAGTCCCTGTTCAAACAGTTCGAGGAGGTTCTCCTCTCCCGGAAGGACGAACTGGCCATCGATCATCTGACGACCGAATTCGGGGTCCGCAACCTGCGACAGGGCCGCTACCGCGGGTCGCTCGAACTGGCCTTGAAGGAAGAAGGCCCGTCGGTTACCGAGATCAAGGAATCTCTCAAGGCCCTCCTCCCCCGCAAAGCCGGGATTACCTATGAATACGGGCAACGTTTCGGCCGCGGCGGACATTTTCAGGGAATAGGAGTCGAGCTCATCGGGATGGATTACACCCGGCTGACCGAACTGGCCCCGGCTGTCATCGCCAAGCTCCGCACCCTGGAGAGTGTGGAGGATGTGACCAGCGACCTGGAAGGCGGGGATACTCAGCTCACCGTCAAGGTAGACAGAGAAAGAGCCGAGACCTCCGGCGTCAGCAGCCGACTGGTGGCCCAGACCATCTCGTCTTCTCTCTCCGACCGGCCCATCGGCAAGTTCAAAACAGAAAACCGCGAGATCGATATCATCCTCAAGATCCAGGGAGAAAGCGGGTTCAGCGAAGAGGACCTTCGCAACCTCAGCCTGCCGACCATGTCCAAACGCATTCCCCTCACCGCCGTGTCCACCATTTCCTACAGGATGGGCTCCGCATCCATCCGCAAAGAAAACAAGAAATCCAAGCTGATCATCTGGGTCAACACCAAGTCCCAGGGTATCATGGGAGTATCGGAGGACATCCGCCGGGTCATGAGCACCATCTCCTTCCCGGAAGGCTATACCTGGAGCCTGGGGGGCGGGTGGCGGCGTTTCCAGGAATCCCAGAGTGAATCCAATCTGGCTATCGTGCTCGCCCTGGTCTTTATCTACATCATCATGGCCTCTTTATTCGAGTCGTTTGTCCATCCCTTCACCATCCTGCTGAGCGTGCCGCTGGCCTTGTTCGGGGTGGCCGTGCTCTTCTCCCTCACCCACATCACGCTGAACACCACTTCCTACCTGGGGCTCTTGACGCTTTTCGGGATCGTGGTCAACAACGGGATCATCCTCATTGACCACATCCGGGCGCTCCGCAGGTCCGGTCTGAGCAAGAACGAAGCCATCGTGCAGGGGGGGAAGGACCGGATGAGACCGATCATCATGACGGCCATCACCACAATTTGCGGCGTCCTGCCCCTGGCCCTCCCGGCGATGTTCCCTCAGCTCTTCCCCGCGGCGGGCCGAAGGGCGATGATGTGGGCTCCCATTTCCGTGGCCATCGTCGGCGGACTGACCATGTCCACATTCTTCACCTTGATCTTTCTGCCTACATTCTACTCTGTCTCGGACACAGTAACGACTCGCCTGAAATCACTCCTGGGGTTCAAAACCGCCAAGGTTTAGTCCCCGCGATCCCGGTCATCAAGGAGACAGGCAGTGGCGCTTGGGCGATGTCCCCCAGAATGCTATAATCCGCCCGTGATCAAAGCGGTCCCCGAGGACTTTATCGTCGAAGAAAGGGCCGAGCTGCCGCTCCGGCCGGAGGGTGAACACCGGATCTATATCCTGAAAAAGCGCCACTGGAACACTCTCGATCTCGTTCACAATCTCTCCCGGTCTCTCGGCCTTCCCTCAAGTCTCTTCTCCTACGGAGGAAAAAAGGACAAGCACGGGCTGACCTCCCAATACATCTCCATCAGGAATGCCGATGACTTCAGCCGCGAGGGAAAGGACTTTTCGCTGGAATCCCGGGGCTTCATGGACCGGCCGATGGGCCCGGACTTGATCAGAGGGAATGCCTTCACGGTGACGATCAGGGATCTCGATGACATTTCCCTTTTGGAGCTCAACCTCAAGCAAGTCAGAAAGATAGGTTTTCCCAACTTCTTCGACGACCAGAGGTTCCGGAGCTATGACCCGGAGAGAGGCTTCTTTGCGGAAAAAATTCTTAAAAGGCACTGGAACGGCGCCCTCCAAGTTTTTCTGACGAGCGCCGGCCCCGCCGACTCCAAAGTCGAGCGCGAGAGGAAAGCCGTCCTCTTCAAGAACTGGAAGGACTGGCCGCTTCTCCTGAGCCTGGCCGAAGGACCCCTCGAGCGAAGGATTTTCGGCTTCCTCAACGAACATCCCAAAGGCCTCGACCGGGCCCTCCACCGGATCCCCGAGGAAGAAGTCTCGATGCAGTACGCCGCCTTCCAATCCCATCTCTGGAACGAGTCTCTCCGCAGGCTGATCCGGATGAAGGTCCAAGCTAACGCCGAGGTCCCCGGCCGGGAAGGCGGCTATCTCTTATGGCCTAACCTCGATACGGAAACTCTCTCCTACTTCAGTGCACTCGATATCCCGACGGCCGCCCCCAAGATGGAATTCGCCGATAACCTCTGCCGTTCTCTCTTCGACGATATTCTGAAGGAAAAGGGGCTTTCGTCGGGATTGTTCCGGACCAAAGCGCTCCGCAAGGTCTACTTCCGCTCGTTCCAGCGGAAAGCCCTGGTCATTCCCGAGGAACTCCAGGTCCTCTCCTCTGGAGAAGACGAGCGCCACCCCGGAAAGAAGAAATGGACCATCTCGTTTTTCCTTCCCCGAGGCTCCTATGGAACCATGCTGGTCAAGAGGCTGAGCTTGAAGCCGGCCGGGTGATGGGCTAATATGGATGACCGCGGAAAGCGATCCCAACGATGAAACGATCGGCCGTCAAGAAGATCCTTGACCTGCGGATCCGGCGGTTAACCGAGTACGAGGATTTCAAGAAGCTGCCGGATATCCAGCGCCGTGTCTGGCGGCATGATGAGACCGACCTGACGCCCACCCATCAGTTCCGCATCTCCGCCATGATGGGAGCGATCATCTTGGGGGCTTTTGTCAAGGAAGACATGGTGGGTTTTGTCTTCTCTTTCCCGGCCGTCAACGACGGTGAGATCAGCCAACATTCGCACCTTCTCGCCGTCCTTCCCCAATACCAGGGACACGGGATCGGCAAGCGTCTGAAATGGGCGCAGCGGGATTGGGCCCTAAAGCTGGGATACAGCCGTATCACCTGGACCGTCGACCCGCTCCAGGCCATAAACGCCAACCTCAATATCCACACCCTGGGCGCCATCACCTCAACCTACCTGCGCAACTTTTATGGCCTGGACTCGAAGCTCAACCTGGGACCGGGAATCCCCACCGACCGTTTTCTGATGGAGTGGCTGATCCGGGAAAAGAGAATCACAGAGCGGCGGAGCGGCCGCTATGAGACCTTTGCTGAAGTCGCGCTGCCGAAGGCGCTGGAAAGAAGGGCCGGGGGGGGTGATCCTCAGCCGGGAAGACCTCGACTCGGCCTTAGGGGTAAGCTTATCCTGGCCGAAGCTCCCCGGGATATAAACGCCTGGCGAGGAAGGCACGAGCCGACCGCTTCCTGGCAGAGAGCCCTCCGCCGGGTTCTCGAACATTATTTCGGCCAGCGATACGCGACCGTCGATTTTCTCTCCGGCGACCGCTGTTTCTATGTCCTCAAAAGACGCGACCTCCGCTGATCGGTCTTTTCTTTTTTCACTCTTTGATTCTCCTCGCCGGCCATGCTAAATTGGGCGCGGGCCGGAGATGACACGGAAAACCTGGAAAAACAACGTCCATTTTATCCTCGTCGGGCCGACCGAGCCCGGGAATATCGGCGCGGCCGCCCGGGCGATCAAGAACATGGGATTCCGCCGGCTTGGACTGGTCGCTCCCGTCCCCTATTTAACGGGCGAAGCCAGGTCGATGGCCTGCCACGCCAAAGACGTATTGGAAGCGGCAAGAGTCTATAAAAGCTTTCGCCGAGCGATCGCCGGAAAGGCGCTGGTCGTCGGGACGACAGGCCGTTTGGGCGGCAAACGGGGCCTCATCCTGGATGTCCGCAGGGGAGCTCCACGGATCAGGAAAGCGACGACGACGAACCAGGTCGCTATCCTCTTCGGGAACGAGCATAATGGCCTGACTAGTCGCCAGCTCGACGAGTGCGGCCTGGTGCTGACGATTCCTTCCTCTCCCGCCTTCCCCTCTTTAAACCTGTCCCAGAGCGTTATGATCGTGGCCTACGAACTGAGCCGTCTCGAGGCCAAGACAAAGTCCCCGGTGCTGGTAGAAACTAAGGAACTTCAGAAGCTCTACCGGCGATTCCCGAGAACACTCCAGCTCCTGGGGTATGGCCGCAAGGGAGACAAGGACCTGAAGACCGAAATTGGCCGCAACCTGAAGCATCTCTTCGGCCGGGCCGGGCTGACCGAATGGGAGCTGAACATGCTCCTCGGCCTCTGCACGCGGGTAGAAAGAGAACTGCATCGAAAAGAATAATCCCTATTTCTTTTCTTGTTCCGGCACGCCGGCAGGCAGGAGATACTTGTTATACCAGGCCAGACGCCTCTCCAGCCGGTCCCGCAAGTAACTGGGTGTGGTGATGCCGTGGAACTGTCCCGGGTAGACGATGAGCTGGGTGTCGACACCCCGGCTCTTGAGCGCCTGGTACATCTGCTCACTGCCGGCGATCGGGACGTTGAAATCCTTCTCTCCGCACATGAAGAGAGTCGGCGTCCGGATGCGATCGACCCTCATGAAAGCGGCCGAGACCTTGATCCACGGCTCGAGGTTCTTCCAAGGAAGCCCGACCTCCTGCTCGTACTGGAGGATGTACTGGTCGGTTCCATACATGGTGAGCTGGAGGGCCGACCCGGCCCCGCTCACCGCCGCCTTGAACCTCTGGTCGACGGCGATGGTGGAGTCCGTCAGGATACCCCCGTAACTCCAACCGCCGATCCCCAGCCGTTCCGGGTCGGCGATGCCGCGGCGAATGGCCTCGTCCACAGCGCCGACGAGGTCGACGACCTCCTTATGTCCCCATTCCGCATAGATGGCCTTTTGGAAGGCCGAGCCCCGGCCGGAACTTCCCCGGTAGTTCACGTTCAGTACCGCATATCCCTGAGAGGCGAAGAACTGGTTGTCGAAGTCGAAGACGTGTTCGTCCTGGCCGTTCGGGCCGCCGTGGATGAGGAGAAGGAGCGGGTACTTCTGTCCGTCCTTGAAATCGGGCGGCTTGACCAGCAGGCTGTTGACGATCGTCCCGTCCTTGCTTTTCGAAGTGAAATCCTCGGTCGTGGCGAGCTCGACCTCGGACAGCCAGGCGTCGTTCCGGTGGCTGAGGCGACGGAACGTCCCGTTCTCGAGGGCATGAACCTCGGGCAGCTCGGCCGCCGTCGCAGTCAAGAGAGCGGGGTGGCCGTCGGGACCCAGGGAGAGCGACGAGACGACCCGGTGGCCGTCGGTCAATTTTTCCACATTCCCCCCGGCTGCAGAGATACGCCCAACATAGCTCGCCCGGTCGTCCTCGACGATGAACAGGAGGTTCCGGCCGTCAGCCGTCCATTCCACCGGACCTTCTCCCGCCCGGTCAAGAGCAGCGGTCAACACGCGGGCTTCGCCCCCGGCGGCCGGCATAATCGCGAGCTTGTTCAGGTTGTAAGCGGAGAACCGCGGCTCATCGCCCTGAAAGTAGGCAATCCACCGGCCGTCGGGGCTCCAGGCAGGCCGGCCTCCGTCCGGGCCGGGAAAAACGGTCAGCGCCCGGGGTTCCGCGCCCGCTCGGCCCTCGATGACAAAGATGTTGCTGTCGGCCGACCGGTCGGGGTCAGGGGCACGGTTGCTGACGAAAGCGATCGACCGGCCGTCCGGCGACCAGGCCGGAGACCGCTCGTCAAATGCGCCTGAAGTGATCACCTCTCCCTTGCGCGTCTCCAGATCGAATATCCAGAGGTGCTGATGGAGGTTGCCGAGGTACCCCGTCCGATCTTGCTTGAAATGGTAGCGGTCGATGACGAGCGGCGGCTTGGCCTTCCGTTTCCAACCCTCTTTTTTCTCCGGCTCATCGTCGGGGTCCGGGTCGCTGACGACAAGGACAAGCCGTTTCCCATCGGGAGACCAAGCGTAGTCGGAGATCCCGCCCTTGATGTCCGTGAGGCGCTGCGCCTCTCCACCCTGGCGGTTGAGCAGCCAGACCTGGGCGCCCTTTTTCTTCTCCTCCTCGTCTCCGCGCGAGGCCAGGAAGGCAAGATAGCGGTTATCCGGGCTCCAGCGCGGCTGGCTTTCGCTCTCGGGACTCGAGGTCAGGCGGATCTCTTCTCCCCCGCTCCACTTCACCATCCAGATATCGGTGTCCCGTTTGTCCTTTTCGAGATCGATCGCGCTGACGGTGTAGGCTACCCATTGGCCGTCGGGCGAACGCTGGGGATCCCGGACGGTCCTCAGGCGGGCGAAATCATCTGCCTTGACCGGACGCCTGGCCTGCTGAGAGTCGGCGCCGAGCGCTGCGCCGGTCAGAGCTAGCAGCATTATCGTGATGATCATCAGTCTCCATTTCTTCATCATCGAAACCTCCTGGGTCTGGAACGCTCAATCAATCGGTCAGCCCTTCGACCGAGCAGAAAGAATACCGCCTCGGGGGGAGAGAAGTCAACGGAAGTACCTCCACTTACGTGATGAACATGATAGGCAACTTGGGAATGTCAGCGCTCCCGCTCAGGTTTTTAACGCCGTTCCCTAAGCGTTTTTCTCAGCGCTGCGGAACTCCGCTTGATAGATCTCAACTTTCTTTGTATATAAGCTTCATTCTCATCCCTTTGTGTCTGAGCTCCGCGTGCTCAGACAGTCCTCGCGGCCGCCAGAGCGGCTCCCCTCGAAAAACGCCTCGGGAAGGCTAAACCTTCGAGGTCGCTTCTCCATTCCCAAGTTACTCATCAAATAATGCGACGCCTAAGATATCCATGGCGTCCCGGATTTATTCCTATTAATTTTATAAAACCGATAGAATTTATTGACGATGTCCCCGGCCTCCGCTATGATGAAGAGATATGGCCAAATCGCGATCCGACGGGCGGACAGGCAGACGAAGAGGCAGCCTGGCTTGGTGGATGCTGTTCTCGACGGCTCTATTCGTTGCCGTCTCAAATAGCGAGGAAAAGCCGCTGCGCAAGGTGGAACTTCTCCTCTTGGAATCCCATAAGGCTTCTATCATGACGGTCGGGCTTCACATCCAACTCGCCCCAAGCTGGCATCTCTACTGGATCAACCCCGGTGACGCCGGCCTGGCCCCGGAAATAACCTGGAATCTCCCTCCCGGCTACGAAGCCGGACCGCTCCGCTTCCCGACCCCGGAAAAGTTTGTCCATAGTGACATCGTCGCCTACGGCTTCAAGTCCGAGGTTCTCATCCTCTGCGAGATCCGGCCCTCCGGCCCACTGACCGCAACGGAGATGCCCACAATCGCCTGCCAGCTCGACTGGATGGCCTGTCAGGAGAGCTGTATCACCGGCCGGGAGGCCATCAAGGTTTCGCCGGCAACGCAGACACCCGCTGATCTCAAGAGATCCAGAAAGATCCTATCCCGGTTCGCCCGCCGTTTCCCCAAGCCGCTCGACACTGCCCGGATCTCCTTGAAGGAGGCTGGCTTTGTCAAATCAAGAAACGGCTGGCAAGTGGAAATCCCGTTGATGGGAAAAGGTGGGGGCCTGGTTTCGGATTTCTACCCGTATCCTATCGAAAATTTCGTGGTCGCTCACAACCGGATCGCCAGGAGCGGTGGAAAAGTAATCATCCCGCTCGAGCCTTCCGGACCCTCGGCCGTGCTCGTCCGGATCGACGGACTTCTCATCCTCGGCGATGACGCCTACGAAGTCTCGATCCCGGTCAAATCCATCGATCATTCGTCATAAAGGAGGTATGAAAACGTGATTAATCGATGTCAAAGGACATGGCTTTTCGCTCTGATCGCCGGCCTGGCCCTCCTGCCGGGAGTCCTGGGGTCCCAAGATCAGCCCCCGGCCGTCGGCAGTCCGGCGCCCGATTTCAAGCTCACCTGTCTCGACGGAAACACCCACAGCCTCTCGGATTACAGGGGCAAGATCGTCGTCCTCGAGTGGACCAATCCCGGCTGCCCGGTTGTCCAGCGTCATTACAAGGACGGCCTGATGCCCGCCCTACAGAAAGAATGCCTGGACGAAGGAGTCGTCTGGCTGCTCATCAATTCGACCAACCCCGGCCACGCCAACTTCAAACCGGCGGAGGATTTGAAACGGATCTATGGAGAGTGGAAGGCCGCCTTCACCGCGTTCTTGATGGATCCGGATGGAAAAGCCGGGAAAGCGCTCGGCGCCAAGACAACCCCTCACATGTTCATCATCGATAAAGAGGGAAAGCTGGCTTACAACGGCGCCGTCGACGACGACCCGCAGGGAACCCAGCCGGACCGGATGGACTATGTCAAGCCGGCGGTCGAAGCCCTGCTCAAGGGAGAACCCGTAGCCACGACGACGACCAAGCCCTACGGCTGCTCGGTCAAGTACGCCGAATAGGGGCCAATCGGTTAGACTCGGGCGGCCCGCTCCAGCCGGTTCATGATGGAGAAGATGAAGGCCGCGGACAGGAGACAGGCCCCGACAAGAATCGCCCAGACCGCCCAGAGCGGCACCCGCATCCAGAACCAGGCGATGACCCCGACGAGGGAGTTGCCGACGGCCGTTGCGGCGAACCAT